>DSLFC04102__coassemble_713_pt1 | contig 33389 bp, 30 predicted proteins | sample DSLFC04102__metabat2_low_PE_037 | metagenome-assembled genome bin DSLFC04102
GGGGCGCATTACATATGCGCCCGTGCCGCGCTGCCGGGACCGCCGGGCTTGCGGTCCATGGAGCCCGGTCATGGCGGCATGTGGGCATACCGCCCTACGGCGTTCGGCGGGGCGCTGCCGGTTCATCAGAAAACGCAGCCGCCCATGGTCGGGAGGCTGCGTTTCAGCGAGGTTTTGTACAGTCTGGTCTCATTCGGGCCGCGGACGCATATGGTTGATTTTACTGGCCATAAAGGCCGCGCCGAAGCCGTTGTCGATGTTGACCACCGAAATTCCGGCGGCGCAGGCGTTGAGCATGGACAGCAGCGCGGCCAGGCCCTGGAAGGAGGCGCCATAGCCGACGCTGGTGGGCACGGCGATGACCGGACAGTCGGCCAGACCGCCGATGACGCTGGCCAGCGCGCCCTCCATGCCGGCGATGGCGATGATGACGCTGGCGTCATAGATCTCCTGGGTGTGTGCCAGCAGCCGGTGGATTCCTGCCACCCCCACATCATAGAGTCGCACCACCCGATTCCCCAGATACTCGGCCGTCAGCGCAGCCTCCTCGGCCACGGGCATATCGCTGGTGCCCCCGGTGGCGACGACGATGGGCCCCAGGCCCGTGGGCTCCGGCAGCGTTCCCACCAGGCCCACCCGGGCCATGGGATCATAGCGGAGCTCCGGCAGCGTCTCGGCCAGCACGCCGGCCTTGGCCTGGTCCAGCCGGGTGACCAGCACCCGGTCCTGACCGTTGGCCTCCAGGGCGCGGACGATCCCCGTGATCTGCTCCGGCGTCTTCCCAGCGCCGTAGATCACTTCGGACACACCCTGGCGCAGCTGCCGGTGGAGATCCACCTTGGCGTAGTCCAGATCCGCGAAGGGCGCTGCCTTCAGCGCCCTGGCCGCCTCCTCCACAGAGAGCGAACCGGTTTTCACTTGTTCCAGCAGCGCTTCCAGCTGCATCGGGCAGCACTCCCTTTCGGATTGATTTTTCACATGTTACGCTGAACAGGGCTTCTTACCGGCGCCGCGCCGTCAGCAGAAGGCCAGCGCTTCGCCCTCATTTCAGCGCGAGGCAGCATGGGGTTCTGTTTCAGTATAGCATTCTTTGGCTTCCAATGCAAAATGTTTCTGGGCATTGCTCCATCGCGAGCGGAACCGGGGTCCTTTTTCGGTTTCTCCGGTCTCGGGGATGACAGACCGCCTGAAACGTGCTATAATAGAATGAGCAAACCTGCCGGACGGCGGCTATTATATGATAAGGAGCCTTCAACATGGAATATACACTGACAAAAGACAACTTCCAGGAGCTGGTCCTGGACAGCCAGGAGAAGATTTTGGTGGACTTCTGGGCCACCTGGTGCGGGCCGTGCATGATGCTCTCCCCCATCGTCGAGGAGCTGGCCGAGACCTGCCGGGTGGGCAAGGTCAACGTGGACGAGGAGCCGGAGCTGGCCCGCCAGTTCGGCATTGTGTCCATTCCCACGCTGATCGTGTTTGAGAACGGCAAGGCCGTCCGCCAGTCTATGGGCTACCGGCCCAAGTCCGAGATTGAAGCGTTTTGGGAGGGCTGACATGAGCAAGGTTCGCCTCAATGAAAACGAAGCCGTGGTCAAAACCGTCAAGGACGGCCTCAAGGCCACCGGCGGCTACTGCCCCTGCCGGGTGGAGCGGACGGAGGAATTCAAGTGCATGTGCGCCGAGTTCCGCCAGCAGATCCAGGACCCGGACTTCGAGGGCTACTGCCACTGTATGCTCTACTATAAGGAGCGGTAGTAAAAAGTGTCCCGGCGTGGCAACGCGCCGGGCTATTTTCGCGCAAAGGAGTTTTTCCCATGTCCTCCCCTTCGCCGTGGCGGAAGGCCCTGCTGGCCGCGTTTCCCTATACCATTCCCATTCTGACGGGCTTCCTCTTTCTGGGCTTTTCCTACGGCATGCTGATGCACGCCGCCGGATTTCCGCTGTACTTCCCCACCCTGACCAGCCTGACGATTTTCGCCGGGTCCATGGAATTTCTCACCGTGAATCTGCTGCTGGCCCCCTTCCAGCCGCTGGAGGTTCTGGCGCTGACGCTGATGGTCAACGCCCGGCATCTCTTCTACGGTCTGGCCATGCTGGAGCGCTACAAGGGGACCGGGCTCAAAAAGCTCTATCTGATTTTCGGCATGTGCGACGAGAGCTTTTCCATCAACTGCACGGTCCAGCCCCCCGCCGGGGTGGATCGGAGCTGGTTCTACTTTTTTGTCACGCTGCTGGACCAGAGCTACTGGGTGCTGGGGTCCACCTTGGGCAGCCTGTTCGGAGCGCTGCTCCCGGTGAGCACCGAGGGGCTGGACTTTGTAATGACGGCCATGTTCGCCGTGATTTTCCTGGAGCAGTGGCAAAAGGATGCGCGGCACACCAGCGAGCTTCTGGGGCTGGGCCTCTCCGCGCTGTGCCTCGTGCTCTTCGGGGCCGACGGGTTTATGCTGCCCGCCATGGCGCTGATTCTCGGCAGTCTGATTTTGCTCCATCTCCGGGGCGGCAAGGAGGCGGTTCGGCCATGACAACGACACAGCAATTCCTCACCATCGGCCTGGTGATCCTGGGGACCATGGCCACGCGGTTCCTCCCCTTTCTGCTCTTTCCGGCGGACAAGCCCACGCCGCCGCTGGTGCAGCATCTGGGCCGGGTGCTGCCCGGAGCTGTGTTCGGGCTGCTGCTGGTCTACTGCCTAAAGAACGTCTCTCTGGTCTCCGGGTCCCGCGGCCTGCCCGAGGCCATCGCCCTGGCCGTCGTGGCGGGTCTCCACCTCTGGAAGCGGCAGATGCTCCTCTCCATCGCCGGCGGCACCGTGGTCTATATGGTTCTGGTGCAGACGGTCTTCTGATTTTTTCAAATAGGTCTTGACAATTCCCGACACCGGTGGTATTATATTGGAGCTGTCGCAAGAGCGATGGCGAATATGCGCGAGTGGTGGAATTGGCAGACTCGCTAGATTCAGGTTCTAGTGTCCACTCCGGACGTGCGGGTTCAAGTCCCGCCTCGCGCACCATGGCGAGTGTTCTTATAGCATTTGAAACGCTGTAAGAACACTCGTCTTTTTCTTTTGTTTTCATCCGGCGATGGTGGATGGGGCGTAGTTGACGACTACGCCCACAGCGTGTCGAAAAGACTTTTTCGACACGCTGATTCCCGCCCTTTTATAACTTTCGTATGAGGCAAAATCTTTGGCCGAATGCTCTTGCCAAATTGTGCGGTGCTGCCCTAGCAAAACGGCCGCCGCAGGTCTGTAAGTTTGTCACAGAACCGCGGCGGCCGCAGCTTATTCGACGGTGACGCTCTTGGCCAGATTTCTCGGCTTATCCACGTCACAGCCCCGCATCAGCGCCACATAATAGGCGAAGGTTTGCAGCGGCAGCACCGACATGCTGGGCTGGAACAGGACCTCGGTCCGGGGGACGAAGATGGCGCTGTCCATGGTCTTGTGGATGGCGTCCTCAAAGCCCTGGATCGTGATTCCCAGGACGTCCGCGCCCCGGGCGGAGACCTCCTTGACGTTGGACATGGTCTTGTCGAAGAGGGCGGGGTTGGTCGCCACGGCCACCACCAGGGTCCCGTTCTCGATCAGGGAAATGGGCCCGTGCTTGAGCTCTCCGGCGGGATAGGCCTCGGAATGGATATAGGCGATCTCCTTGAGCTTCAGGCTGCCTTCCAGGCAGGTGGCGCTGTCAATATTCCGGCCGATAAAGAACACATCCCGGTTGTTGAAATACTGGGAGGCGAAATACTGAATGCGCGCGATGCTCTCGGGGGAGAGAATCTCCTCCAGCTGCTCCGGCAGCCGGACCAGGGCCTCCAGCAGCTCCCGCCGCCGGTCCTCGGGCAGGGTGTGGAGCTCCTGGGCGATATAGAGGGCCAGCAGGTACATGACCGCCAGCTGGGTGGAAAAGGCCTTGGTCGTCGCCACGGCGATTTCCGGACCGGCCCAGGTGTAGAGCACGTCGTCGGCCGCCTTGGCGATGGAGCTGCCCACCACGTTGACCACGGCCAGCACCCGCGCGCCCCGGCGCTTGGCCTCCCGCAGCGCCGCCAGCGTGTCGGCGGTCTCGCCGGACTGGCTGATGATGACAACCAGGGTGGAGTCATCCAGCACCGGGTCGGCGTAGCGGAATTCCGAGGCCAGCACCGGCTCCACCGGCACCCGGCAGAGATTTTCAATGATGTACTTGCCGTGGACGCCCACATAGTAGGCCGAGCCGCAGGCGACGATGTAGATTCGCTTGAGCTGGGCCAGATAGGCGGCGGGCAGCTGAATGTCGTCCAGCACCACGCGTCCGTCCCGAATCCGGGGGTGGATGGTGTCCCGGACGGCCTTGGGCTGCTCGTGGATCTCCTTGAGCATAAAGTGGGCATAGCCGCCCTTTTCCGCCGCCGAGAGCTCCCAGGTGATGTGCTCGGTGTCCTTTTCCAGGGGCTCGCCGTGGACGTTGTAGAAGTCCACACGGTCGGCGGTCATCTCCAGCAGGTCGCCGTCGTTGAGGTAGACCACGTCCCGGGTGTACTTGAGAATGGCGGGGACGTCCGAGGCGATGTAGTTGCAGCCCTGGCCGTAGCCGAAGATCAGGGGACTGTCCTTCTTGACGCCGATGACGGTGTCGGGGCAGTCGCGGCAGAGGACGCCCAGGGCGTAGCTGCCCTCCACCCGGGCCACGGCCCGCTGGACTGCCTGGCGGAAGGTGCAGCCGCCGTCATAGAAGTGCTCGATCAGGTTGGCCACGACCTCCGTGTCGGTCTCGGAGTGAAATTTCTTCCCCTGCTTTTGCAGGTACTCCTTTAATTCCAGATAGTTTTCGATGATGCCGTTGTGGACCACGGCGATTTTTCCGCTGTCGGCCATGTGGGGATGGCTGTTCTCATCCGAGGGCGCGCCGTGGGTGGCCCAACGGGTGTGGCCGATGCCGACGGTGCCGGGGATGGCCCTGCCGCCGTCGATCAGGTCGTAGAGGCTTTTCAAGCGGCCCTTGGTCTTGGCCACCTGGAGCCTGTCGCCGTCGAAGACGCAAACGCCTGCCGAGTCGTAGCCCCGGTACTCCAGTCGGGACAGGCCCTCCAGCAAAATCGGCGCGGCCTGCTCCCGTCCCACATATCCTACAATTCCACACATAGATTGGTTCCTCCTGATTGTTACTGAAAATGGGCAGAATCAGCCGGTACCGGCCTCTGCCGTCAGATCAAAAGGACAATCTCGCAGCCAATTGTTCTTTTCTTCCCGGTCACAGCCCCTCTGTTTTGCGGTTGCCCGCATATTTCTGACTGTGTCACGCCGCCGGGGGCGGCGGGAGCGCATCCGCCGAATGTTCGATCACGCTCCGCCTCGTCGTCCTGCCGGGCAGGCACTGGCGCTTGTGAGAATCCCGAGGATTCTGGACCTCCTTTCCTACTGCGAGTGACAACCGGCAACGCCGGATTGTTTCGATGACCCCTCAGAACAGGCAGCTCTGCGGGGGCGTGAGCGCTCGGAGCGATGTGAGCGCGGAAACCGGCACGGCGCCCCGTGCCGAGAGGGCCGCCGCGGCCTCGGAGCCGTCGTCAAAGACGTAGAGCTCCGACCATTGGCGGCGCAGATTATCCAGACAGCCCTGCCAGGTGCCGCCGGTACCCAGCGTACACTGGGCCGCCAGGGTCTTGGCGGCATGGGCATGAATAAAGTGATTGCGGGTCAGCGCCCGGGGCACGGAAAAGGGGAGGTCATAGCCCCCTTCGCTGACAAAGAGGCAGCGGGCCCGGGGGCTGTGCTCCGTCAGCGGGCCGGGGACATAGACCACGGCTTTGCCGCCCGCGTCGAGACAGGCCTCCAGGGCGGTGAGATCCGCGCCGGCCGCGCCGCCGGTGACCAGGGTGAGGCCCTCTTCGGCGGCCAGCCGCCCGGCCTGCCGGGCGAAGGCTTCATTTTCCGGGCGCAGCCGCCGGGACCCCACCAGGGCCACGGCGGGCCCTTGGAGCAGGGCGGCATCGCCGCGGAGGAAGAGCACCCGCGGCGCGTCAAACCGCAGCTTGACGGCCAGCTGGGCGGGGTATTGCGGGGCGAGCCGGGTCAGGGTCCAGATCCCGCCGGCCTCGGCCCGGCGGAGATAGGCGTCCAGCTGTGCCTCCCGGTCCAGCAGGGCCAAAATCCGCTGGGACAGCTCCCGGCCGCAGCCCGCGGCCGCCAGGGTGCGGGCAGTGACCGGCGCCAGGGAGTCGGACCGGCTGCCGGTCTGGCGGATCTGCTGGCCCAGGTCCCGGAACTGGGCGGCGGAGAGAGGATGGACCTCGGACTCCCCCAGGGGGCAGCTGAGCAGCAGCATGGCCCGTTCCGCGCCGGTCATCGGAACCGCTTGCGGACCGGGGGCTTCTTCACTTCCTCCTCCACCAGCAGGTCGCCCTCGATAAACTTCATCGGACGGACCGTGAAGTGGGAGTACTTGGCGATTTCGTCCAGCTTGGCCTTTTCGGGGAAGTTGCCGAGAATGCTCCAGGCCGCGCCCTTGCGCTTGGCCCGGCCGGTACGGCCGATGCGGTGGATATAGTATTCATTCTCCTCGGGCACGTCGAAGTTGATGACGCAATCCACGTCGTCCACGTCGATGCCCCGGGACGCCACGTCCGTGGCCACCAGCACGGCCAGCTTGCCGTCCTTGAAGGTCTTCATGGTCTTCTCCCGGGTGGACTGGCGGATGTCGCCGTGGATGCAGTCGGCGTCCAGACCGGCCCGGCGGAGATCGTCGCTGAGGCGCTGGCACATGTGCTTGGTGTTGCAGAAGATGATGACCCGCTCATACTGCATGGCCCGAATCAGCCGCAGGGTGGTCTCGGTCTTCTCCAGGGGGGAGACGGTCAGAGAATACTGGTCGATGTCAGGCTTGTTGTCCTGGTCGGCTGGGACCGTGATCTCCACCTCGTCCCGCTGGTACATCCAGCTGACGGTCATCACCTCCTGGGAGATGGTGGCGGAGAAGAGGCCCATGCTCTTCTTGTTCTTGAGCTTGTCGAGGATATGGGTCACATCCTTGAAGAAGCCCATATCCAGCATCCGGTCGGCCTCGTCCAGAACCACGGTGTGGACCTTGTCGAGGCGGAGATTCTTGCGGTTGTAGTGGTCCATCAGCCGCCCCGGCGTGGCCACCACGATCTGCGGCTTGGCGTTGAGCGCCTTGATCTGGGGCTCCATCCGCTGGCCGCCGTAGACCACCGCCACGCGGATGTCCTTGTAGTAGCGCAGCAGGCCCCGCAGCTCCTCGCAGATCTGAATGGCCAGCTCCCGGGTGGGGGCGAGAACCAGCCCCTGCAAATCCTCGGAGTCGGCGTCGATATGCTCGATCATGGGGATGCCGAAGGCAAAGGTCTTGCCGGTGCCTGTGGGCGCTTTGGCAATGACGTCCTTCCACTGGAGGAAGGGCGGGATGGCCTCGGCCTGGACGCGGGTGGGATAGCCGTATCCCTTCTTCTCCAGAGCCTTCAAGATTTCTTCCGAGAGTCCCAGGTCCCGGAAAGTCAGTTCCTGTTCCATATGGTGCATTCCTTATCTATGATAGATTTTTTGCTATTATACTATTTCCGACGGGAAATGTAAAATACTTTTGCGCGGCCCGGTGGTCATATCGCACAAGCGGTAAGACAGGAAATTGTGGAATAGGGAGAAAAGGGCCCTGCGTAATTGACAGAATTGTTGATTGTGAATATACTAAAGGCACATGAAACGGGTTTCATACTAGATAAAAATAGAGAACGGAGGGATGCGCATGAGCAGCATCCGCGAGGTGGCGCAGCTGGCCGGCGTATCTCCGGCCACGGTTTCCCGGGTCATCAACGGCACGGCCCAGGTCAGTGAGGAAAAGCGAAAGCGCATTCTGGATGTGATCGCGGAGACGAATTTCGTCCCCAACGAGGTGGCGCGGTCGCTGTTCAAGCGCTCGGCCCGGACCATCGGCCTGATTATCCCCAGCATCCGCAACCCCTATTTTACGGAGCTGGCGGCGGAGCTGGACGAGCTGGCGGCGGCGCGGGGCTATCAGCTCTCCCTGCGCAACGTGGGCTATAACATGGAACGGGAGTGGGAGGCCTTGCAGCAGCTGGAGGCGGTCAACGCCGACGGGGCCATTTTGATTCCCACCAGCAACGCCGACCGTTCGGACCAGCGGCCTCTGTCGATCCCGCTGGTGGTGCTGGACTCGGACTTCAACGGGCCGGTGCACTCCTACATTTACTGCGACTATTACCAGGGGGCGCAGATGGCCATGGCCCATCTGGTGGAATGCGGCTGCCGGGAGATTGTCTGCATCCGCGGCCCGCAGAGCACCTTCAGCGGCCGGAGCCGCTATATGGGCTATCGGGACTTTTGCCTGGAGCACGGCATCCGCCAGCGGGTGGTGGACTGCGACTATGATTTCGACGCGGGTCTGGCCATGACCGAGGCGCTGCTCCAGCGCTACCCGCAGGTGGACGGCATTCTGGCCTGCAACGACATTGTGGCCATTTCCACCTATAAGATCCTGCACAAGCGGAATATCCCGGTGCCGGAACAGATCCAGCTCATTGGATTTGACGATATAACCCTTTCCGGATTGATTTCCCCCGAGCTGACCACCATACGTCAGCCGGTGAAAGAAATAGCAAGATTAGCCATGGATCTCGTACTCCAGCAGGATGAACCGGCTGTGAAGGGAGGACGGCACGTGCTGCCGGTGTCCCTGGTGGTACGGGAGACGACGAGAAGAAAGGATGAGACCGAATGAAACGCGAAGGAATTTTGAACAGCGAGATTTCCCGCGTCCTGTCCTACATGGGCCATACGGACCGGATTGCCATTGGCGACTGCGGCCTGCCCATTCCGGACGAAGTGGAACGGATCGATCTGTCCCTGACCTTCGGAGAGCCCCGGTTTCTGCGGGTTCTGGAGCTGGTGCTCCGGGATATGAAGGTGGAGAAGATCGTGCTGGCCGAGGAGATCCAGACGCAGAATCCGGCGGTGCTCCACGGCATTGAGGCCCTGCTGGAGGGCCAGAACGTGGAGGTGGAGTACGTGCCCCACACGGCCTTCAAGGCGGCGACCCGGGACTGCAAGGCGGTGATCCGCACCGGAGAGACCACGCCCTATGCCAATATCATTTTGCAGTCCGGCTGCATCTTCGGCTGAGGGGAGGAGGACAGAGACGTATGAATGTTGAAATGCGGGGTATCAACAAGTCCTTCGCCACCAACCAGGTGCTGAAGGACGCCGGGTTCTTCCTGAAGGACGGCGAGATTCACGCCCTGATGGGCGAGAACGGCGCGGGCAAGTCCACGCTGATGAAGATTCTCACCGGCGTATACACCAAGGACTCCGGCACCATCCTGGTGGACGGCCAGGAGGTCTGCTACAAGAGCCCCCAGGAGGCGGAGAAGGCGGGCATCGTCTTCATCTATCAGGAGCTGAACGTGCTCTTTGACCTGACCGTGGAGCAGAACCTCTTCATGGGCAAGGAGATCACCAAGGGCCTGGGCTTCTGCGACCGCAAGGCCATGCGGAAAAAGGCCCAGGAGGTCATGGACCGCATGGGCGTCCACATCCCGGTCAACGCCGTGATGTCGGATCTGTCGGTGGGCCAGCAGCAGATGGTGGAAATCTGCAAGGCGCTGATGGTGGACGCCAAGGTGCTGATTATGGACGAGCCCACCGCCGCCCTGACCCAGAGCGAGACCGAGATCCTCTTCCAGGTCATCCAGTCCCTGAAGGCCAAGGGCGTGTCCATCGTCTATATCTCCCACCGGATGGAGGAGATTTTCGAGCTCTGCGACCGGATCACCATTCTCCGGGACGGCCAGTATATCGACACCAAGGAGATCAAGGACATCACCATGGACGACGTGGTGCGCATGATGATCGGCCGGGAAATCGGCGAGCGGTACCCCAAGCGTCAGGTGAAGATCGGCAAGGAGGTCCTGCGGGTCGAGGGCCTGACCCATCAGAAGCTGTTCCGGGACGTGAGCTTCTCGGTCCATGCGGGCGAGGTCCTGGGCGTGTCGGGCCTGATGGGCGCGGGCCGCACGGAGATCATGCAGGCCATCTTCGGCAATCTGCCGGTGGTCTCGGGCAAGATCTTCATTGACGGCCAGCCCGTCACCATCCACAATCCCCGGCAGGCCATCGCCGCGGGCATCGGCTTTATCACCGAGGACCGCAAGACCGAGGGCCTGCTGCTGGAAAAGAGCGTGGAGGAGAACATTGAAATTGCCAACCTGGGCAAGACCTCCAGCCACGGCGTCCGGTCCAAAAAGCTGCGGACCGAGCTGGTCAAGAAGGGCATCCAGGAATTCCACATCAAGTGCTTCGGCCCCAGTCATGAGTGCAACAACCTCAGCGGCGGCAACCAGCAGAAGGTGGTCCTGGCCAAGTGGATCTACACCGACCCCAAGATCCTCATTCTCGATGAGCCCACCCGCGGCGTGGACATCGGCGCGAAAAAGGAAATCTATCAGGTCATCAACGATCTGGCCTCCAAGGGCGTGGCCGTCATCATGGTCTCCTCGGAGCTCCCCGAGGTACTGGGCATGAGCGACCGCATCATGGTCGTCCACGAGGGCAAGGTCACCGGCATCATCAGCGGCGCGGACGCCGATCAGGAAAAAGTTATGACATTGGCCACAGGAGGATGTTTGGCATGAAAACGAAAACTAAGGCAGCACCGCACAATTTGGCAAGAGCATTCGGCCAAAGATTTTGCCTCATACGAAAGTTATAAAAGGGCGGGAATACTGTATGTATTTCCCCCTTTTATAACTGCACGGATGGGGCAAAAGATTGGGCGAAGGCCGCAGACACAATTGTGCGGTGATGCCCTAAGAATGTAGGCGCTATTCTCGGAGAATACGGGGCGTTTATTGCGCTGGTCGTGCTGGTGGTGTTCCTGAGCATCATCAACGCGGACTTCCGCCAGCCCAGCAACTTTACCAGCCTCCTGCGGCAGGCCACCTTCAACGGCCTGATTGCCGTGGGTATGACCTGCGTCATCCTGTCCGACGGCATTGACCTGTCGGTGGGCTCCACCTTCGCCCTCAGCGCCATTGTCTGCGCCGAGCTGATCATGGCGGGCCTGCCTGCCGTGCTGGCCGTGCTGCTGGCCCTGATCGCCGGCGTGATCCTGGGCGGCGTCAGCGGCATCCTGGTCACCAAGGGCCGGCTTCAGCCCTTCATCGCCACGCTGATTACCATGACCGCCTACCGCGGCCTGGCTATGATCCTCACCGACGGCAAGCCCATCTCCCGGCTGGCCGAGAGCATCAGCGGCGAAGGCGGCTCCTTCTTCTTCAAGGCCATGGGCAAGGGCAATCTGGCCTTCGCCGGCAACACCTCCATCAGCTTCCCCATCCCGGCCCTGATTCTGATCCTGGTCTTTGTGATCTTCTACTTCGTCCTCAACCGCACCACCTTCGGCCGCCGGATCTACGCCACCGGCTCCAACGCCAAGTGCGCCAAGCTGGTGGGCGTCAACACCGACAAGGTGAAGATCATTGTCTACTGCATTTCCGGCTTCCTCTCCGCCCTGGCGGGCCTTATCATGATTTCCCGTGTCAACTCGGCCCAGCCCACCCTGGGCGACGGCTATGAGCTGGACGCCATCGCCGCCGTGGCCCTGGGCGGCACCAGCATGAGCGGCGGCCGCGGCAAGATCATCGGCACCGTCGCCGGCGTCCTGATTATCGCCGTTCTCAACAACGGCCTCAACATCCTGGGCGTCACGTCCTACTATCAGGACGTCATCAAGGCCGTGGTCATCCTGGTCGCCGTGCTGTCTGACAGCAAGAGATAACGGATAGGAGAAACGTACTATGAAAAAAATCATTGCTTTGCTCTTATGCCTGGCCCTGGCCTGCTCGCTGGCCGGCTGCGCCATCGTGATCGACGGCGAGACCTCCTCCAGCACCGCTTCCACCACGGCCAACGGCTCCATCGGCCTCTCCATCTCCACCCAGAACAACCCCTTCTTCGTCACCCTGGCCGAGGGCGCCAAGGCCGCTGCCCAGCAGCTGGGCGTCTCCCTGAGCGTGGCCGACGCCGGTGACGACGTGGCCAAGCAGGTCAGCGATATTGAGGACCTGGTCTCTTCGAATATCAGCGTCCTGATCGTCAATCCTGTGGACTCCGACGGCGTCACCGGCGCGGTCCAGGCCGCCATGGCCAAGGGCGTCAAGGTCATCTCCGTGGACCGGGCCGTCAACGGCGTGGACATCGACTGCCAGATTGCCTCCGACAACGTCATGGGCGCTGAAATGGCCACCCAGTACATTGTCGATACCCTGGGCGAGGGCATCAAGGTCGCCGAGCTGGAGGGCACTCCCGGCGCTTCCGCCGCCATCGACCGCAGCGAAGGCTTCCACAACATTGCCGACGAAAAGCTGGAAGTCCTGGTGAGCCAGACCGCCAACTTCGACCGGACCGAGGGCATGTCCGTCATGGAGAATATGCTCCAGGCCCACGGCGATATCCAGGCCGTCTTCGCTGCCAACGACGAAATGGCCCTGGGCGCGGTGGAAGCCGTGTCCGGCGCGGGCAAGGATATCCTGGTGGTGGGCTTTGACGCCACCGACGACGCCATCGACGCCATCCAGGCCGGCCGCATGGCCGCGACCATTGCCCAGCAGCCCGCTCTGATCGGCTCCACCGCCGTGGAGAACGCGGTCAAGCTCATCAACGGCGAGTCCATTCCCAGCTCCATCCCCGTGGAAGTCACCCTGATTACCATTGACAACGCCTGAGAAGGAGGAAGCTATGCGAGTACTCAACATCGGTTCTCTGAATCTGGACTATGTTTACGCGGTGGACCATATCATTCTCCCCGGCGAGACCGAGGCCACCGGTGAGATGCACATCTACCTGGGCGGCAAGGGCATCAACCAGTCCATGGCGCTGGCCAAGGCGGGGGTGGAGGTCTACCACGGCGGCATGATCGGCGCCGACGGCCAGCCCTTCCTGGATGCCTGCATGGAGTACGGCGTCAATGCCAAGCATATCCAGATCATCGAGGAGAAAACCGGCCACACCATCATCCAGGTGGACCGGAACGCCCAGAACTCCATTCTGCTCTACGGCGGCGCCAACCAGTGCCTCACCGAGGCGTACGTGGACCAGGTTCTGGCGGACTTCTCCGCGGGGGATATCCTGCTGCTGCAGAATGAGGTGAACCTGCTGCCCTATATCGTGAACCGGGCCTATGAGAAGGGCATGCAGATTGCCCTGAACCCCTCGCCCTACAACGAGAAGCTGGACGCCGTGGATATGTCGAAAATCTCCATCTTCCTGGTCAACGAGGTGGAGGGCGGCCAGATTGCCGGTACCTCCGATCCCCAGGCCATTCTCAAGACCATGCTGGAAAAGTACCCGCACGCCCGAATCGTCCTGACCCTGGGCAAGGACGGCGCGGTCTACGGCGACGCCCATGAGACCCATTTCCAACCCATCTTCCCGGTCAAGGCCGTGGACACCACGGCGGCGGGCGATACCTTTACGGGCTATTTCCTGGCCGGCCTCTCCGAGGGCATGTCCATTCCGGACACCCTGCGCATGAGCGCCAAGGCCTCGTCCATCGCCGTCACCCGCCCCGGCGCGGTGCCCTCCATCCCCCTGCGCTCGGAGGTCATGGAGGCATTGCGGAACAGCTGACGCCTCAGCCTGTTCCCCGGCCGGAGATCAGCGAAAAAGCTTCCCCGGCCGCGGCCGCACAGAAAAACAGAATACCAAGCACCAAGAGGGATTTTCCGGACTGCGGAAAATCCCTCAGCGTGTCGAAAAAGTCTTTTCGCCACCCTGTGCGGATTTAAAAACTTCAAAAATACGTGTTGATTGAACGCAAAGGGGGCTTTTTGCCCCCTTCACGCTTCCCCCGCTGCCCTGTCACAGACATCTTCAGCGAGGTTTTGGAACAGTCTCAATATCATTTCAAGATAGCCGCAGCAGGCAAACATTTTCGGCGCGCCGGGGCCTATTGCAGCCGCCGCAGGGCCAGGACGTTTTCCCGGAGGCGCTTGTTGGCGGGCTCCAGGGCATAGGCGGCTTCGGCGGCGTCCAGGGCTTCAGCCAGCCGCCCGGTCTGATAGAGGGCGATGGCGCGGAGATCCTGAGGCAGGCTGCCCCAGGCGTCCGCCTCGGTCATATAGGTCCGGGGCCGCTCCCGGATGTCCAGGGCCCGGCCGGTGAAATATACCACGCCGTCCCATCGCCCCTGCTCGTAAAGGACCATCGTCAGATCCAGCCAGGGCTCCCGCAGATGGGGCGCCTCGGCAATGGCCCGCAAAAACCACTGCTCCGCCTTGGTCGAATCGCCCTTGTGGAGCCAGCTCTTGGCGATCAACCGCATGGACGCCGCCCGCTCGTCGGCCCAGGTGGCATTGGGCATGGACAGATGCCGCTCCAGGGTGCGGATGCAGTCGTCCCACCGGCCATAGAAGAAATACTCCCGGCCCAGATAGTGGACGTTGCGGTCGTCGTCGGGCGCTTCCTGGACCGATAGCTCCAGCAGCGGCAGGTACTGGGCCCGGGACTTGGTCGGATCGGCCCGGTGGTCCAGCTGCATTCCCTCCACCGTGACCTTCCGGCCCCGTTTGCCCGGGCCGACCCACTCCAGAACCTCATGGACCGGGTGGGTCCAGCGAAAGCCATGGCGGCTATGGACCTTTTCGTACCAGAAGACCACGCCCTCGGAGCCGTCCTCCCGGAAGTTCCAGGTATAGCGGTAGACCGCCTGGGAGCAGCCGGGTTTCCAGGCTTTTTCCAGCAGCGCCCGCCAACCGGGGTGAAAGACCTCATCCAGGTCGGTGCAGACGCATAGGTCCGCGTCCTCCGGCACCAGCTCCAGAGAACGATTCCGCGCCGCGTCGAACCGCCACGGGGTGATACGCTCCTCGGTGACCTGGGCCCCCAGCTCCCGCAGCAAATCGGGTGTGCCGTCGGTGGAACCGGTGTCCAGCACCACGATCTGGTCGGCCTCGGCCATGGATTCCATCCACCGGCGGACAAATTGCGCCTCGTTCTTCGCGATGGCATAGACGACGATTTTCAAGCTCTTCCTCCTTCGTGCGCGCAGCGCGCACCTCTTCACTCTTTACTTTTCACTCTTACAGTCCGCCCCTTGCGTGGTGTGATCGGCGAGACTTGGGTGGGAATCGCCGGTGCCGCGGGCGGATATATAATCCGCCCCTACAGGCGCGGTGCGTTCGGCGATACCCTTGCGGGAATCGCAGGTGCGGTACGGGCGGCCATCAAGGCCGCCCCTCAGCGTGTCGAAAAAGTCTTTTCGCCACGCTGTGCGTATTTTTAAACTTTCTAAAAAGTTTAAAAATACGTGTCGATTGAACGCGAAGGGGGCTTTTTGCCCCCTTCACACTTCCCCCGCTGCTCTGTCACAGACATCTTCAGCGAGGTTTTTTGACAGTCAGGACGGGCGGTAGATTGCCGCCCGCTTTTTTTAGTCCAGCTTCTGCACGGTGATGCCCGCGCTGTTCAGGGTGGTGTTGTTCTCGGCGGCGTTCAGGGTGATCGTAGCCGTGCCGGGGACTGTGACCAGCACAGACGCGCCCAGAGGCGTGGGGTCGGAGGTGTTGTTGACCTTGCCGGAGCTCTCGCTGCCGTCGATGGCAGTGCCGTCGTTCTGGAGCTCCAGCCCCACATTGCCGGTGCCGGAAGTATTGGTCGCCACGGCGGAATAGGTGATCCGGTAGGTGCCGGGCTCGGTCAGCTCGATATCGGAGCTGCTGGGGCTGTGGGTGATGGCCGTACCCTCCTCCACCTCATTGGTGGTAAAGGTAGCCGGGTCGCCGGTGGAGGACAGGGTCTGGCTGCCGGTGTTGACGGCATAGAGGGCATTGAGCGGCACTGCCGGGCCGGTGGGACCCGTGGGGCCGGTAGCGCCCTCGGCGCCCGTCGCGCCGGTGGGGCCGGTGGGGCCGGTGGCGCCCTCGGTGCCCGTCGCGCCGGTGGGACCCGTGGGACCCTCGGGGCCGGTGGGGCCCGTGGGACCGGTGGGGCCGGTGGGGCCTTCTGCACCGGTGGAGCCCGTGACACCTGTGGGACCGGTGGGGCCGGTGGGACCCGTGACGGTCACCAAATTGAAGTCCGGCGACGTACCGGGCGTACCAGTGGGATTATCCACATTGGCCTGATAGAGCGCGCCGTTATAGTATACCATTGCGCCCCTGGCATAGGGCGTCCCGGGGGTGAAGTCCGCCACGGTCTCCAGCCCTGCGCCGGGCGTGCCGGTGGGTCCAGTGGGACCGGTGGGACCCGTGGGGCCGGTGGGGCCGACCGGGCCGGGCATGCCCTGGGGACCGGTGGGCCCGGGCGGGCAGCTGGGCGGAAAATTGGGTGTCCCGCAGGGCTGGCAGGGATTGCAGCAGCCATTGGTGAACACGTATCGCTTGCAGGAATCAAATCCGTTGTTGCCATTGCAATGCATCGGGAATACGCTCCTCCCATGAGATTGGGGGCCGGAACAGAACCTTCCGGTCCCGTTCCATTGTATGCCGCCGGGGCGGCTGCTGTCCCTGCCGGAGAATTTTTCCCTTGCCTTCGGCCCGGAGTCTGGTACAATAGAGTCATCACCTTTGGAAGGAGCTGCCTATGAATATTCTCATCTGTAACGTGGGGAGTACCTCCCTCAAATACCAGCTCTTCGACATGGACCGGGACGCCCATGTGCTGGCAGCGGGCGGCGCTGAACGGGTCGGCGCTGAACGGAGCCGGTTCTATCACAAAAATCCGGACACCGGCGATTCCGTGCAGATGGACGCCTCCTTCTCCACCCACCGGGAGGCCATCGCCGCCATGCTGGACCATCTGGTGGGCGGCTGCATCGAGACGCTGGAGGACATTGCCTGCGTGGGCTTCAAGGTGGTCCACGCCAAGGGCGTCACCGGCGTGCAATTTCTCACCGAAGACGTATTGCAGGCCATGGAGGCCTTTAACTCCGTGGCTCCGGCGCACAATCCGCCCTATCTGGCGGCCATCCGGCAGTTCCAGGCGCTGCTGCCCCACACGCCGCTGATCGGCGCCTTTGAGACGGCGTTCCACGCCCAGCTCCCGCCGGAAGCCTACCTCTACCCCATCCCCATCGAGCTCTCCCGGAAATACGCCATCCGCCGCTACGGCTTCCACGGCGCGTCCCTGGAGTATCTGACCCGTTGGACGGAGAAGGCCATGGGCCGCACCGATCTGCGGCTGATCCTCTGTCACCTGGGCGGCAGCGGCAGTCTGGCCGCGGTGAAGCACGGCGTCTGCATCGACACCACCATGGGCCTGGGCCTCCAGTGCGGCGTCCTCCAGAACAACCGCATCGGCGATATGGACCCCTATGTGATCTTCTATCTGGCCGAGGAATGCGGCATGACGCTGCCGGAAATCAAGACCATGCTCCAGACGAAAAGCGGCCTCTACGGTCTCTCCGGCGGCGTATCCAACGATCTGCGGGACATCCAGCTGGCCGCCGAGGCCGGGAATGAGGACTGCCGCAACGCGGTCAAGGCCTACGCCTACGGCATCAAAAAGTACATCGGCGCCTATACCGCCGCCCTGGGCGGCGTGGACGCGGTGGTCTTCGGCGGCGGCATCGGCCGCAACAGCGCCCTGGTTCGGTCCCTGGCCCTGGAGGGCCTCGCATGTCTGGGCCTCCAGCTGGACCCGGAGAAGAACGCCGCCGCCAAGGGCGGCATGGACCTCTCCGCCACCGGCAGTCCGGCGCGGATCTATGTGGTCGATACCAACGAGGAACTGATGGTCGCCCAAAAAGCCCGGGCCCTGCTGCTTCGGACCCGGGACGCTGCAAGAAAAGGAGATACGCTATGAACGTATTGCTGTTCAACGGCAGCCCCCACAAGACCGGCTGCACCTACACGGCCCTGACCGAGGCCGGGAAAATTCTCGAGGAAAACGGCATCGAAACCGAGGTCATCCAGGTGGGCGCCCAGCCTGTCCGGGGCTGCGTGGCCTGCGGCGGCTGCGCCAAGGGCAAGGGCTGCGTCTTCGGTGACAAGGACGGTCTCAACGCCATCATCGAAAAGTGCCGTCAGGCCGACGGCTTCCTCTTCGGCAGTCCGGTCTACTACGCCTCCCCCAACGGCAGTCTGGTCAGCTTCCTGGACCGGCTGTTCTACGCCGGCGGGTCCGCCTTGGCCCACAAACCCGCCGCCTGCGTCTGCTCCGCCCGCCGGGCCGGTACCACCGCCACCTTGGACATGCTCCAGAAGTATCTGACCATCAACCAGATGCCCGTGGTGTCCTCCACCTACTGGCCCATGGTCCACGGCGGCTGCGCCGAGGACGCCAAGCAGGATCTCGAGGGCATGCAGGTCATGCGCAATCTGGGCCGGAATATGGCCTGGCTCCTCCAGTGCATCGAGGCCGGCAAGGCCGCGGGCATCGAAGCCCCCGCCGCCGAATCCGGCGCTCGGACCAATTTCATCCGATAACCATGACCGCCCCTACATGCACGCACTGCCATTTCCCGTCGTAGGGGCGGCTATTAGCCGCCCGGACCGCACCCCCCGGAATCACACCGGGCCTGCGATCATCGCAGCCCTGCCATGGCAGCAAGTGGACATGCCGCCCTACGAGGTTCGGCGGGGGTGCGGCGCGAATCGCGGGCCTGTTCGGGCGGATATGAAATCCGCCCCTACAGACGCACCTGCCACCCTTCTCGTTGTAGGGGCGCATTGTATATGCGCCCGAACCGCACCGCCGGAAGCACCAGGCTCCCGGGCATCGCGGCCCGACCATGGCGGCATGTGAGCATGCCGCCCTACGAGGCTCGGCGGGGGTGCGGCGAGAATCGGAGGCGTGTTCGGGCGGCTGATAGCCGCCCCTACGGCGTTCGGCGGGGGTGCGTTGAAAATCGGAGGCGTGTTCGGGCGGCTGATAGCCGCCCCTACGGCGTTCGGCGGGGGTGCGTTGGAAATCGGAGGCCTGCACGGGCGGCCATACAGGCCGCCCCTACGACGCGCAATAACCTGGTCCGTTTGGCGGGGTGTGGCGGGAATTGAGGGCCTGTAGGGGCGGATATGAAATCCGCCCCTACAGACGCACCTGCCACCCTTCTCGTTGTAGGGGCGCATTGTATATGCGCCCGAACCGCACCGCCGGAAGCACCAGGCTCCCGGGCATCGCGGCCCGGCCATGGCGGCATGTGGGCATGCCGCCCTACGAGGCTCGGCGGGGGTGCGGCGGGAATCGGAGGCGTGTTCGGGCGGCTGATAGCCGCCCCTACGGCGTTCGGCGGTATGCTGAATCGAAAACCCCGCACCAATCGGTGCGGGGTTGTTGTATGGGGGAAATTACCGGGCCAGGGCGGCGGTGTCCTGGGCGATCATCAGCTCTTCGTTGGTGGGGATCACGAAGATGCGGACCTTGGAATCGTCGGCGGCGACGTCCGCTTCCTTGCCGCGGGTCTGGTTCTTCTCATGGTCGATCTTCACGCCCATGTACTCCAGGCCGGAGACAACCTCCTCGCGGAGCTCGGGGCCGTTCTCGCCGACGCCGGCGGTGAAGACAATGGCATCCACGCCGCCCATGGCAGCGGCATAGGCGCCGATGTCCTTCTTGACCTCATACATGAACTTGTCCAGAGCCAGCTGGGCGCGGGCATTGCCCTGCTCGGCAGCGGCTTCCAGATCGCGGAAGTCGGAGGACACGCCGGAGATACCCAGCACGCCGGACTTCTTGTTGAGGATGTTGAGCATCTCCTTGATGTCATAGCCGTAGCGGCCCATCAGGTACTCCAGGATGGTGGCGTCGATGTCGCCGCAGCGGGTGCCCATGGGGACGCCGGCCAGAGGGCCAAGGCCCATGGTGGTATCGACCACCTTGCCGTCCTTGACGGCGGACAGGCTGGAGCCGTTGCCCAGGTGGCAGCAGATGATCTTGGTGCCCTCGGGGTTATTCTCGCGGCCCAGCATCTTCAGGGCGCGGGCGGATACGTAGCGGTGGGACGTGCCGTGGAAGCCGTAGCGGCGGACATCGTCCTTCTCATAATACTCATAGGGGATGGCATAGATATAGGCCTTGGGCGGCATGGTCATGTGGAAAGCAGTGTCGAACACGGCGACCTGGGGCTTGTTGGGCATGACCGCCTGGCAGGCGCGAATGCCCATCAGGTTGGCGGGGTTGTGCAGGGGGCCCAGGGGGATGCACTTCTCGATGGCGGCGATGCAGGCGTCGTCGATCAGGCAGCTCTCGGTGAAGGCCATGCCGCCGTGGAGGACACGGTGGCCCACTGCGTCGATCTCATCGGTAGACTTGATGACGCCGTTGACGGGGTCCACCAGGATATTCAGCACGGCCTGGATGGCCTCAGCATGGGTGGGCATCGGGATGTCGGACACCACGTTCTCCCGGCCGGGGACCTTGTGGGTCAGGCGGCCGTCAATGCCGATGCGCTCGCACAGACCCTTGGCGGACACGTCGCCGGTGTCGGGGCACATCAGCTGATACTTCAGGGAAGAGCTGCCGGCGTTGATAACCAATACGTTCATATGATCCATCTCCTGTATTCGTTGTTTGCAAAAGGGCAGAATTGTGATACTATATCCTAAGCTATTCTACTATAGATTTCCATGGTACACAAGAGGAATTTTGTTTTTTTTGCCGTCTGGAGGGATACGCCATGGCCGTGGCCGGGATCATCTGCGAATACGACCCCTTTCACCTGGGACATCTGCGGCAGCTGGATCTGCTGCGGGCGAAGCTGGGGCCGGACACGGCGGTCGTAGCCGCCATGAGCGGCCATTTCGTCCAACGGGGCATGCCAGCCGCCTGGGACAAATTCGTCCGGGCCGAGGCCGCCGTCGCCGCGGGCGTGGATCTGGTGCTGGAGCTGCCGCTGACCGGGGTCCTCTCCTCGGCGGAGGGCTTCGCCCGGGCCGGGGTCCGGCTGCTGGACAGCCTGGGCCTGGTGGACGTGCTGTGCTTCGGGGCCGAGTGCGGCGACGCCGGGGCGCTGATGGACCTGGCCGGGCGGATGGAGACCGGCGCATTTCGCGCCGCCCTGCGGCAGGCTCTGGACCGGGGCCTCTCCTACGCCGCCGCCCGGCAACAGGCCGCAGAGGACGCCGCGGGCCTGCTCTCCCGCCCCAACAATATTCTGGGCCTGGAGTACTGCCGCGCCCTTCGGGCTCTGGGCAGCGCCATGACGCCCCTGGCCGTGGCCCGGGAGAGCGACTACCACGCGCTGGCGCCGGACCCGGCGCAGCCCTCGGCCACCTCTCTGCGGGCCATGCTCCCCGGCGGCGGCTGGCAGCCCTACGTGCCCCCGGCGGTGGCCCGGGTCCTCTCCCCCGCCCCGCTCTACGATCTGTCCTACGGCGAACGCGCCGTACTGGCCCGGCTCCGGGGGATGTCCGACGCCCAGTGGCAGCGCTGCGCCCACGGCTCCGAGGGACTCTGGAGCAAGGCTTGGCGCGCCAGCGGTCAGGCCGCCACCGTGGCCGAGTGGATCGGCCTGGTTAAATCCAAGCGCTACCCGCAAACCAGAATCCAGCGGCTGCTGCTCTGTGCCTATCTGGGAATCACCCAGGCCGATCTGACCCGGCCGGTCCCCTATGGCCGCATCCTCGCCTGCAACGACCGGGGCCGCCACCTCCTGCGGCAGGCGAAGCAGACCGGTTCCCTGCCCCTGGTCAACGCCGGCGCCGTGCCGCCGGATCGGGACTACTTTCAGCTGGAATGCCGGGCCGCCGACCTCTTTGCCCTGCTGGTGGAGCCGAACCGTCTCCCCTGCTGCGGCAGCGAACGGATCACGCCGGACCAATTGAAAAAAAAGAAAAAATAAAGCTTGCAATTTTCTGCCGGTTGTGGTACTATATTGGAGCGCTAAGGAACGCGCGGTATGCGCCGGTAGCTCAGTTGGATAGAGTGACTGGCTACGAACCAGTAGGTCGGGGGTTCGAGTCCCTTCCGGCGTACCAGAGACATCATCTTCGGATGGTGTCTCTTTTATTTTGCCTCTGCCCCACAATAACCGCTTCTTCCGCCGGAGCGCGGATTTTTCCTGCCGCCTTACGCAACCGCCGGTGGTTTTTGTCGTCTTCACTGGTAGATTTTCACCATCGCCCCAGGCGGGAAAGGAAGCACTATGAAACTCTTTGGAAATCACGGCGGCGCTTATGCCGCATCTGGCCGCGGTCCCCGGCGGCGGCGCAGACGCAGAATGACCGGCGTCCAGCGGGGCGCGCTGCTCTTATTGGCCAGCACGGCCATTCTGATCGGCACGGTGACGGTGGTGCTGCGTGACTTCGTCAAGCCCATGGACATCCAGCAGCCGCAGCTGCCGGTCTCAGACGGGACCGGCGAGCCGGTTTTTACGCCGCCCACCACGGTGGAAATGGAAACCCAGATCGACGAGGACTCCGGCCAGGAGGTCCAGGTGGAGGTCCAGGTCCCGGCCAGCCATAAGGAGGGCTTTTACAACATTCTGATCTGCGGCACCGACAACGCCGGCACCTGCACCGATACCATTATGATCGCCCGGCTGGACGTCACGGACCACTCTCTGGCTCTGCTGAGCGTCCCTCGGGACACGCTGATCTACGGCAATTACACCGTTCCCAAAATCAACTCCGTCTATGCCGGGGCCGGGGGCGGCGTGGCCGGTATCGAGGCCCTGGAGGCCAAGCTGGCCGAGACCCTGGGCTTCCAGGTGGACGGCTATGTGCTCATTCAGCTGGAGGCGTTTATCGAGCTGGTGGATCTGGCCGGGGGCGTGGAGTTCAACGTTCCCGAGCGGCTCTACTATTCCGACCCCTCTCAGGACCTGTACATCGACTTGCAGCCCGGTCTCCAGACCCTGGACGGCGTACAGGCCATGGGCCTGGTGCGCTACCGGGGGTATGATATGGCGGATATCGCCCGCACCGGCGTCCAGCAGAACTTTATCAAGGCATTGGCCGCAAAATACCTGTCCTTTACCACCCTGAGCAAGCTGCCGGAGCTGGCCCAGGTGCTCCAGGAGAACGTCATCACCGACCTCTCTCTGGGCAACATGGTCTATTTCGGCCAGGAGCTGCTGCAATGCGATTTTGACGCCATGTTCACCCACACCCTGGAGGGCGAGGGGCAGGCCTATGTCGACGGACAGGACTGCTACGCCCTCTACCCCGAGGCCATGCTGGAGGTAGTCAACGCCTATTTCAACCCCTACGACGCCGAGATCACCCTGGACAACGTCACCGTGCGCACCAAGGAGTCTCTGGGCTGAGCTCCCGGAACCTCCCGGGCACTGCCGGTTTCCCGGACATCGTTTCAGACTTGCAAAACAGTTTGAAAACCGTCCGACGCGGCGGTTACGGCGCACCATTAAACCGGTCCGTAGGGCGGGGTGCCCACACCCCGCCTGACCAGACCGACGGGACCACTGGGCCAGCGGGAATCGCGACCCGGCCATGGCGGCATGTGGGCATGCCGCCCTACGGCGTTCGCCGGAGGTGCGGCGGGAATCGGAGGCCTGCCCGGGCGGATATAAAATCCGCCCCTACGGACCCGCCTTCGGTCCTCTCGTAGGGGCGGCCTTCATGGCCGCCCGGAACCTGGTTCCGATTTGCGCCGGGGTTCGATGGTTCCGCCCGCCGTAGGGGGCTTGAAAAGCCTTCCGGCGATGCGAAAGAACGGCTTGTACATGAAAAAGCGCTGCCGGTTTCCCGGCAGCGCTCGTTGTTATGATTTAGCTGTAAACGACAGCTAGGGATTAGTCGCCCAGGATGTCGATGACAACGCCGGAGCCAACGGTGCGGCCGCCCTCGCGGATAGCGAAGCGGAGGCCCTTCTCGATGGCGATGGGGGTGATCAGCTCGACGTCCATGTCGATGTTATCGCCAGGCATGCACATCTCCACGCCCTCGGGCAGGGTGATGATGCCGGTCACGTCGGTGGTACGGAAGTAGAACTGGGGCCGATAGTTGTTGAAGAAGGGAGTATGACGGCCACCCTCTTCCTTGGACAGGACGTAAACCTGGCCCTTGAACTTGGTGTGGGGATGAATGGAACCGGGCTTCGCCAGAACCTGGCCACGCTCGATGGACTTCTTGTCCACGCCGCGGAGCAGAGCGCCGATGTTGTCGCCAGCCTCAGCGTAGTCCAGCAGCTTGTGGAACATCTCGATGTCGGTGACGACAGTCTGCTTCTTCTCTTCGGCCAGGCCGACGATTTCCACAGGCTCGTTCTTCTTGATGACGCCGCGCTCCACACGACCGGTAGCAACAGTGCCGCGGCCGGAGATGGTGAAGACGTCCTCAACAGGCATCAGGAAGGGCTGGTCGGCCTTGCGGTCGGGAGTGGGAATATACTCGTCGACAGCATCCATCAGCTCCTTGATGGACTTGTAAGCGGGATCGGAGGGGTCCTTGGACTCGCAGGACAGAGCCTCGAGAGCGGAGCCCTTGATGATCGGGATCTCGTCGCCGGGGAACTCGTAGTAGGACAGGGTCTCGCGGACCTCCATCTCGACCAGCTCCAGCAGCTCCTCGTCATCGACCTGGTCGCACTTGTTCAGGTAGACCACGATGGCGGGCACGCCGACCTGACGGGCCAGCAGCAGGTGCTCCTTGGTCTGAGCCATGGGGCCGTCGGAAGCAGCGATAACCAGGATAGCACCGTCCATCTGAGCAGCGCCGGTAATCATGTTCTTGATGGGGCAGTCAACGTGGGCATAGTGACGCTTGTCAGTCTCATACTCCACGTGGGCAGTGTTGATGGTGATGCCGCGCTCGCGCTCCTCGGGAGCCTTGTCGATGGAGGAGTAGTCGGTATACTCGGCCTTGCCCTGCAGAGCCAGGAACTTAGTGATGGCAGCGGTCAGGGTGGTCTTGCCATGGTCAACGTGACCAATGGTGCCAATGTTTACGTGGGGTTTGTTTCTTTCAAATTTCTGCTTAGCCATTGAAAAGAATCCTCCTTGTTGGTTTGTTCCTTTTTTCTGGTTCGAATTGTCGTCCTCTTCATCATACACGAAAAACGTGCCGATGACAAGAGGAATTTAGCCCTTACTGCGCTTGGAGATGATCTCCTCCTGCAAAGACTTGGGCAGTTCGATATAGTGGCTGGGCTCCATGGAGTACTGGCCGCGACCCTGGGTTCTGCTGCGCAGATCCGTGGCGTAGCCAAACATGGAGGCCAGAGGCACGTTGGCGTCGATCTGGGTGGCGCCGTTGCGGGGCTCCATACCCAGGATGCTGCCGCGGCGGGCGGAGACGTCGCCGATGACGTCGCCGGTGTACTCGTCGGGCACGACGATGCTCACCTTCATAATGGGCTCCAGGATCACGGGGTTCGCCTTGCGGCAGGCCTCCTTAAAGGCCATGGAGCCGGCGATCTTAAAGGCCATTTCAGAGGAGTCAACCTCATGGTAGGAGCCGTCGAACAGCGTGACCTTCACGTCCACCACATTGTAGCCGGCCAGAACACCGGACTGCATGGCGCCCTGGATACCGGCATCGACCGCGGGGATATACTCCTTCGGGATCGCGCCGCCCACGACGGCATTGATGAACTCGTAGCCCTTGCCGGACTCGTTGGGCTCCACACGGATCTTGACATGACCGTACTGGCCCTTACCGCCGGACTGCCGGGCGTACTTGGTATCCTGCTCGACGCTCTTGCGGATGGTCTCCTTGTAGGCGACCTGAGGCGCGCCGACGTTGGCTTCGACCTTGAACTCGCGGAGCAGACGGTCCACGATGATCTCCAGATGGAGCTCGCCCATGCCGGCGATGATGGTCTGACCGGTCTCGTCGTCGGTGTAGGTGCGGAAGGTGGGGTCCTCCTCGGCCAGCTTCATCAGGGCAATACCCATCTTCTCCTGACCGGCCTTGGTCTTGGGCTCGATGGCAACGCGGATGACGGGCTCCGGGAACTCCATGGACTCCAGGATGATCGGGTGGTCCATATCGCAGAGGGTGTCGCCGGTGGTGGTGTTCTTCAGGCCCACGGCGGCGGCGATATCGCCGGAATAGACCATGTCGATATCTTCTCTGTGGTTGGCGTGCATCCGCAGAATACGGCCCATACGCTCGCGGTTGCCCTTGGTGGAGTTGAGCACCGTGGAACCGGAGTTCAGAGTACCGGAATAGACGCGGAAGAAGCACAGCTTACCGACGTAGGGGTCGGTGGCAATCTTAAAGGCCAGCGCGGAGAACGGCGCGTTGTCATCGCTCTCACGATGGTCCTCTTCCCCGGTCTCGGGGTTTACGCCCTGAATGGCGGGGATGTCCACAGGCGAGGGCATATAGGCCACGATGGCGTCAAGCAGCTCCTGCACGCCCTTGTTCTTATAAGAGGTGCCGCAGGTCACGGGGACCATGCGGACGCCGATGGTGCCCTTCCGCAGAGCGCGCTTGATCATCTCTTCCGAGACCTCTTCGCCCTCCAGGTAGAGCATCATGATCTCCTCGTCTTCCTCGGAGACCGCGTCCATGAGCTTCTCGCGATACTCATTGGCCAGATCCACCATATCAGCGGGGATCTCTTCCTCGCGCATATCCTTGCCCAGGTCATCATAGAAGACAAAGGCCTTCATCTTAATCAGGTCCACGACGCCCTTGAAGGTGGACTCGGAACCGATGGGCAGCTGCACGGGAACGGCGTTGCACTTGAGGCGGTCATGCATCATGTCCAGGACATGATAGAAGTCCGCGCCCATGATATCCATTTTGTTCACGTAGACCATGCGGGGAACATGGTACTTGTCGGCCTGACGCCAAACCGTCTCGGTCTGGGGCTCGACGCCGCCCTTGGCGCACAGTACGGTCACAGAGCCGTCCAGCACGCGCAGGGAGCGCTCCACTTCCACGGTGAAGTCCACGTGTCCGGGGGTATCGATGATGTTGATCCGGTGGCCCTTCCAGAAGCAGGTGGTAGCGGCGGAAGTGATGGTAATGCCGCGCTCCTGCTCCTGCGCCATCCAGTCCATGGTGGCCGTGCCGTCATGGGTCTCACCGATCTTGTAGTTGACGCCGGTATAGAACAGAATACGCTCGGTCGTCGTGGTCTTACCGGCATCAATGTGAGCCATAATGCCGATATTACGGGTATTCTCCAGGGAATATTGTCTGGGCATGCTTTAGCTCCTTCTGTCTTACCAGCGGAAATGGGAGAAGGCCTTGTTGGCTTCGGCCATCTTGTGGGTGTCCTCGCGCTTCTTCACGGCAGCGCCGGTGTTGTTGCACGCATCCATCAGCTCGCCGGCCAGACGCTCCTTCATGGTCTTCTCGCTGCGGGCGCGGCTGTAAGTGGTCAGCCACCGCAGGCCGAGGGTGGTCCGCCGCTCGGGACGGACTTCGATGGGCACCTGGTAGTTGGCGCCGCCGACACGGCGGGTCTTGACCTCCACGGCGGGCATGATATTCTCCATGGCAGTGGTGAAGGCCTCCAGGCCGGACTTGCCGGTCTTCTGCTCCACGATCTCAAAGGCGCCGTAGACGATCTTCTGGGCAACACCCTTCTTGCCATCCAGCATGATGCTGTTGACGAGCTTGGTGACCAGGACCGAATTGTAGATAGGATCCGGCAGAATTTCTCTCTTGGGAACATTACCTCTTCTGGGCACTTCGCTTCCCTCCTTCATAAAATGATTTCATAGGTACTTCGAAAGTGTTGTGCTTTCGTTGGTGCCTGCCAAGAGGTTTATCTATATAAAACCACTCAGCAAGGCGATGCCTTGCGATAAGGCATGGATAGGGTCAAGGTTTCGTCAGGCGGACATTACTTCTTCTTGCCGGCCTTGGGTCTCTTGGCGCCGTACTTGGAGCGAGCCTGCATACGGCCCTGGACGCCCTGGGTATCGAGGGTGCCGCGGATGATGTGATAGCGGACACCGGGCAGGTCCCTGACACGGCCGCCGCGGATCAGCACCACGGAGTGCTCCTGCAGGTTGTGGCCAACACCGGGGATATAGGCGGAGACTTCGTAGCCGTTGGTAAGACGGACACGGGCGATCTTCCGGAGCGCGGAGTTGGGCTTCTTGGGGGTGGTGGTACGAACGGCGGTGCAGACGCCTCTCTTCTGAGGGGAAGAAAGATCCGTGGCAAAGTTCTTCAGGGTGTTCATACCTTTCTGCAGCGCGGGAGCGGTGGACTTGTAGGTGACCTGCTCTCTGCCCTTGCGGACCAGCTGGTTAAAAGTAGGCATGTTGTTCCTCCTTTCTCAAGTTCTGCTGTTTCCAGCGTTTATTTTATCCCGAAATATCAAAGATATTCCGTTGGGACCAAATTTTTGGCCGGCTCACTGCAGGAGTCCGGCGGCGGCGGCGCCCACGGAGATGCCGCAGGCGCGGCCCAGCTCGGCCATGGTGGCCACGGTGACGAGCTCGACCCCCAGCGCGGCACACTCGGTCCGGATGGGGTCGGTAAGGCGCGGGTCGGCGTCCTCGGCCAGGTAGGCGCGGACGATCTGACCGCCCTTGAGGGACTTCCGGAGCTGCTTGATGCCGACGACCTTTCGCGCACTTTTCAGTTCGTCCAGCATTTTCATTCCTCCGTTGGAAGTTTGTGGACAGACGCCCACACAATTAGTGATTATAGCAGGTTACACGAATTTCGTCAACAAAAATCGTGAAATTGATAGAAAAAATTTTCACCGCCCCACCCGGACATCTGTCCGTGCAGGGCGGAAATTTCCCGTTCAAGCCCGTTGCGGCGAAAGGCGCGGGCGTGTTCGGGCGGCTGCTAGCCGCCCCTACGACGTACCATCGGCCTGGTCCGTAGGGCGGGGTGCCCACACCCCGCCAAACCGGGCTGCCGGAATTGGTAGGCTTGCGGGTATCGCAGCCCTGCTATGGCGGCATGTGGGCATGCCGCCCTACGGCGTTCGCCGGGGGTGCGGTGGGAACCGAGGGCCTGCTCGGGCGGCCATAAAGGCCGCCCCTACGACGTACCAACGGCCTGGTCCGTTCGGCGGGGTGCAGGGAGAACCGGGGGCATGTTCGGGCGGATGCGGGTTACTGCTCCTTCATCAGCTTGCGGCGGGCGATGTTGATGGTGCCCTCCTGCATGGAGTTGATCCAGTTCAGGCTCTTGCCGCAGCCCAGGGCCACGCAGCTCTCGGCGTTGTCGGCCACCATGCAGGGGATCTCGGTGCGCTCGTGGATGATGCGGTCCATGCCCCAGATCAGGCTGCCGCCGCCGGTGAGGACGATGCCGTTCTTGGACACGTCGGCCACCAGCTCCGGGCTGGACAGCTCCAGGACATTGAGAATCTCGTCCACGATCAGCCGGGCCGGGCGGGACAGGAGCTCCAGCATCTCCGAGGAGGTAATCAGCACGTCCCGGGGCAGGCCCGTCTTCACATCCCGCCCCTTGACGGTCATGGAGACCTCCTCGGGCCGGGCCGTGACGCAGCCCACGGTGATCTTGATTTCCTCGGCGGTGGTCAGGCCGATGGCCAGACCGTGACGGCGGCGGATATAGGTGACGATGGCCTCGTCAAAGGTGTCCCCTGCGATTTTCATGGACGAGGACACGGCGATATCGTTGAGGCTCAGCACCGCGATATCGGTGGTGCCGCCGCCGATGTCCACCACCATATGGCCGTTGGGGCCCGAAAGGTCCAGACCGGCGCCCAGAGCGGCGGCGAAGGGCTCCTCGATCAAATACACCCGGCGGGCGCCCGCCTCCATGGCGGCCTGGATCACGGCCCGCTCCTCCACCTCGGTGATGCCGCTGGGGACGCAGACCACGACGCGGGGCTTAATCAGCGAATAGCGGATGATCTTCTTCAAAAACTGCGAGAGCATCTTCTCGGTCATTTCATAGTCGGAGATAACGCCCTGGCGCAGCGGGCGCACGGCCACCACGTTGCCCGGGGTCCGGCCCAGCATATTCCGGGCCGCCGCCCCCACCTGGAGCACCCGGCCGCTGACCTTGTCGATGGCCACCACCGAGGGCTCCCGCAGAACGATGCCCTGTCCCTCGGCGTAGACCAGCACATTGGCCGTGCCAAGGTCAATTCCCAAATCTCTTGAAAGTTTGAACATGGAAACACCTACTTGTTTTCATCCTGATTGACCGCCGCAATCACGGCGGCATATAGGTCTTTCGCCCCGGCCTGCCGGAGAATCCGGCCGCACTCGCCCAAGGTCGCGCCGGTGGTGAGGATGTCGTCCACCACCAGGACGGTCCTGCCCCGGACGTCCGCGCCGGGCAGCAGCCGGTATGCGCCCTGCACATTGGCCCGCCGCTTGGCCGCCGTCTTGGTCTTGGACTGGGGCGGCCGGTGGCGAAATTTCTCCAGAGTGGGCCGGGCCTCCAGGTCCAGCTCCCGGGCCAAAGCCTCGGCCAGCAGCTCGGCCTGGTCAAAGCCGCGGCTCCAGCGCCGGCGGCGGCTGCTGGGCGTCCAGGTGACGAAGTCGAAGGACGTTCGGAGCTCCCCGCGGACCCGCACCGCCATCCACCGGGCAAATTGGACCGCATAGGTCTGCATCCCGTGGAATTTAAACCGGAGAATGGAGCCGCGGATGGGCTCCTCGTAGACGAAGGCCGCGGCGCAGCGCTCATAGCCCGGTACCCGCCGGGGCGCATTGTCCCACTCGGGCAGCTCGTGGCCGCACCGGCCGCAGAGCACAGCCTCCGAATCCCGGAGCAGCCGCCCGCAGAGCATACACTTGGGCGGATAGAGCAAATCGCACAGCCATGCCGCAATGGCGTTCACGGGCTCACCTTCCCCTGGAGCCGCAGCTTGAGGCCCGAATACCGGCGGGTCTGCCGGTCATTGCAGGTCATGGCGGCGATGACGTTCTCGTCCCCCACCACGATCAGCAGCTCCTTGGCCCGGGTCACCGCCGTATAGAGGACGCTGCGGGTCAGCAGATACGGCGAGCCCTGCCAGGCCGTGAGGATCACGGCCCGGTATTCGCTGCCCTGGCTCTTATGGACTGTCATGGCATAGGCCGGTTCCAGCTCCGAGAGCATGGCAAAGTCGTACTGGGCCACCCGGTCGTCAAAGGCCACGGTGACCTGCTCCTCGGCGTGGTCCACGGTGAGAATCTGGCCCACGTCGCCGTTGAAGATCCCCACGCCCTGGCCCATGCCGTCCCGTTTCTTCCATAGTATATCATAATTATTCCGAATTTGCATCACTCGGTCGCCCTCGCGGAAGGAAAAATCGCCGTAGCTCTTCTCCCGCTTCCCCGGGCCCGGCGGGTTGAGCACCGCCTGGAGCAGCTTATTGAGATTCCGGGTCCCGCACTCCCCCTTCCGGGTGGGCGAGAGAACCTGGATGTCCCCGGGCGCGATGCCCATATTCTGCGGCAGCCGCCGGGCGCAGAGGTCCTGGATGGTCTCGGTGACCGTCTCCGCCGTCCGCCGCTTGAGGAAAAAGAAGTCCCGGCTGCGGCTGGTCAGCTCCGGCAGCTGGCCCTGGTTGATGGCATGGGCGTTCATGACAATCAGACTCTCCCGGGCCTGGCGGAAGATCTCCGTCAGCCGCACCGTGGGGACGATGCCGCTGCGAATCAGGTCCGAGAACACATTGCCCGGCCCCACCGAGGGCAGCTGGTCCGGGTCGCCCACCAGCACCAGGCGGCACCGGGGCGTCAGCGCCAGCAGCAGCGACTGCATCAGCGGCAGATCCACCATGGAGGTCTCGTCCACCACCAGGGCGTCGGCCTTCAGAGGGGCCTCCTCGTTGTGGAAAAAGCACATGGCCCCGCTCTCGGCGTCGAACTGGGATTCCAGCAGGCGGTGGATGGTCGATGCCTCCCGGCCGGTACATTCGCTGAGCCGCTTGGCCGCCCGGCCCGTGGGCGCGGCCAGCATGGTTTTCAGCTTGAGCTTGTCAAAGAGCGCCAGAATTCCGGCCATGGTGGTGGTCTTGCCGGTGCCCGGGCCGCCGGTGACCAGGATCACCCGGTTCTCCGCCGCCGCCCGAATGGCCGCCAGCTGCTTGTCCGCGTAGGTGACCGCGCTCTCCTCCTGGAGCTCCGCCAGATATTGCGCCAGCTTCTCCGGCGGCGCGGGCGGATTGGCCGCCATCTCCTGGAACCGCCGGGCCAGATAGACCTCGGCCTCGTGGAGCTCCGGCAGATAGCAGGCCGTCAGCCCGGCCACGGTTTCCACCGCCAGCCGGTCGGTCTCGGTCAAAGACGTGATGGCAGCGGCCACGGTGTCCCCGGGCAGGCCCAGCAGCCGGGCCGTGGCGTCGATGAGCTTTTCCCGGGGAATAAACACATGGCCGCCGGAGAGATTGTAGGTCAATTCAAAGAGGACGCCTGCCTCCACCCGCTGTGGATCGTCGGCCTCAAAGCCCATGGCCAGGGCAAACTGATCCACCTGGCCGAAGGACGCGCCGTAGTAGGGCTGGAGCAGCATATAGGGCTCCTCCTGCACCGCGTCCACGGCGACCTCGCCGTAGGCCCGGTAGAGCCGCAGGGCCAGCGCCGCTGGCAGGTGATACTGGGCCAGAAACTCAATCAGCCGCCGCATCCCCACCTGCCGCCGGAAGTTCTCGGAGATCTCCCGGGCCTTGGACGCCGAGATGCCCGGCACCTGGGCCAGCCGGTCCGGCTCGTTTTCCAGAACCTCCAGGCTCTTCTCGCCGAAGGCCGCCACGATCCGCTGGGCCGTCCGCTCCCCCACGCCCTTGATAGCCCGGGAGGAGAGATAGGACAAAATCTCGTCCCGGCTCCCGGGTAGATACCGCTCCAGGAGCTCCGCCTCGAACTGCCTGCCGTAGGAGGCATGGGCCGTCCAGCGGCCGGTGACCGCCAGACGCTCCCCCGCCGCCGTCATGGGGATCGTCCCCACCACGGTGACGGTCTCCCCCTCCTGGGTCCGGAAGCGCAGCACCGCATAGCCGTTTTCCGGATTCTGATAGACCACCGCCGTCACGACGCCGTAGAGAATCTCCTGTTCCATCGTGGCATCCCCCCCGTTTCTCCCGTATATCCTACACCATGCGGCGCTATTTTGCAACGTGGCATTGACCGGAAAACTGCGCCAGATAGGCCTCCAGCTCCGTCCGGGGCACCCGCTCCAGCCAGCCGAATCGGTCCTGCAGCAGGTCCGCCACCTCCAGCCCGTGGGCCGTCAGCCCGCAGTCCACCAGCACCAGCCGCCCGCCGGAGAGCCGCCCCTCCCGGAGCCAGCCGTAGATCCGGACCCGGCCCTCCAGGTCCCGGCCGTCGCCCCGGACAAAGCAGAGCGTGACCATGCCCCGTCCAAACACCGGCTGGAGCAGGACCCCCACGAGACACCACACCACCAGGATGACCCCGGCCGCCGCCAGGAAGATGAGCAGCAGATCCAACATACCAACACCTCCGCCCCATCCTATGCAAGGGCCCCGGAATCGGACACGGGGGCGCAGAAGCGCCCCCGCCGGAAATCAGATATTATGGCATCACCGCACAATTGTGTCTGCGGCCTTCGCCCAATCTTTTGCCCCA
>DSLFC04102__coassemble_735_pt1 | contig 31795 bp, 34 predicted proteins | sample DSLFC04102__metabat2_low_PE_037 | metagenome-assembled genome bin DSLFC04102
CATTCCCCGCTGCTCTGTCACATCAGCTTTCAGCGAGGTTTTTTGACAGTCTGCGCTCTGCCGGGGCAGAGCCGTTGTTGGTATTCGTCGCTCCTATCATATAGATATTTTTCGCATCCGTCAATGATTGATTGCGAAATTGGGCAATTTATGATAGAATGCAAGTACCTATGACCACACCAGATAAAAGAGGTAACAATTATGGAAGCGAAGAAGCGCATTTTTTCCGGCATTCAGCCCAGCGGCGAGCTGACTCTGGGCTCTTACATGGGCGCCATCAAGAATTGGGTCGCCCTGCAGGACGAGTATGACTGCCTGTACTGCATTGTCGATATGCACGCCATCACCGTGCGGCAGGTCCCGGCGGATCTGCGGCGGCGGTCCGTGGCCCAGCTGGCCCAGTATATTGCCTGTGGCCTGGACCCGGAGAAGAATATCATGTTTATCCAGAGTCACGTGCCCCAGCACGCGGAGCTCTCCTGGGTCCTGGGCTGCTATACCCAGTTCGGCGAGCTGAGCCGGATGACCCAGTTCAAGGATAAGGCCAAAAAGCACGCCGACAATATCACCGCGGGCCTTTTCACCTATCCGGTGCTGATGGCCTCGGATATCCTGCTCTACCAGTCCGACCTGGTGCCTGTGGGCGACGACCAGCGCCAGCACGTGGAGCTCTGCCGGGATATTGCCACCCGGTTCAACAACTGGTTCCCCGACACCTTCACCATTCCCGAGGCCTTCGTGCCCAAGATGGGCGCCCGGGTCATGAGCCTGGGCCAGCCGGAGAACAAGATGAGCAAGTCCGAGCCCGACGGCTGCGTCTTCCTGATGGATAAGCCCGAGGACATCATGCGCAAGTTCAAGCGGGCCGTCACCGACTGCGAGACCGCCGTCCGCTATGACCCGGAGAACAAGCCCGGCATCTCCAACCTGCTGACCATCTACTGCGCCGCCACCGGCAAGACCATGGACGAGGCGGAGGCCGACTTTGAGGGCCAGGGCTATGGCATCTTCAAGCCCGCCGTGGGCGAGGCTGTGGTGGAGCTGCTGCGGCCCATCCAGGCGGAGGCCACCCGGCTGATGGCCGACAAGGCCTACCTCGAATCCGTCTATACCCAGGGCGCGCAGCGGGCCCAGGCGCTGGCCAACCGGACGCTCCGCAAAGTCTATAAGAAAGTGGGCTTCGTCCCGGCAAAGTGAGGTAGCGCCATGCCCGATTTGAGTTTTATGCTGCGGCTGACGGCGGCGCTGCTGGGGTCCGGCCTGATCGCCTTTTTGGCCACGCCCCTGGTCAAGAGCCTGGCCTATAAGGTCGGCGCCATCGATGTGCCCAAGGACAACCGCCGGATGCACAAGGAGCCGATCCCACGGCTGGGAGGCCTGGCGATCTTTATCGCCTTCCTCTTTTCCACCATTGTCTTCGGCAATATCGACCGCACCACCCAGGGCATTCTCCTCGGCGCCATTATGATCGTGGTCCTGGGCGTGATGGACGATATTATGACGCTCAACGCGCTGCCCAAATTCCTGGTGCAGATTGCGGCGGCCGGCGTGGCGGTCTATCACGGCTGCACGATCCAGTTCCTCTCCAATCCCAACGTCTTCAGCGATATCTCCTACCTGGACCTGGGCTGGCTCTCGATTCCGGTGACCATCATCTGGATCGTGGCCATTACCAACGCCGTCAATTTTATCGACGGCCTGGACGGCTTGGCCGTGGGTGTGTCGGCCATCTCCACGGCGTCCCTGCTGATTATTGCCCTGATGGTGGGCGAGCTGGCCATCGCCATCATTCTGGCCGCCCTGCTGGGCTCCTGCCTGGGCTTTATTCCCTATAACAAAAACCCGGCCAAGATTTTTATGGGCGATACCGGCGCGACATTCCTGGGCTTTATTTTGGCCACGCTTTCGGTCCAGGGTCTCTTCAAGCTCTACGCCATCATTTCCTTTGCCGTGCCGTTCCTGGTGCTGGGCATTCCGATTTTCGATATTTGCTTTGCCTTCCTGCGCCGGGTGGCCAAGGGGCAGAACCCCATGCACGCCGACCGGGGCCATGTCCACCACCGGCTCATCGATATGGGCTTCAACCAAAAGCAGGCCGTGGCCATCTCCTATATGCTGACGGCCATTCTGGGTCTGGCCGCCGTGCTGCTGACCTCCTCCGGTGAGCTGCGCGCGCTGATTCTCATCGGCTCGGTGATTATCGTCGGCGCCATCGGCGTGCGGATCATCTTCAAAAAGCCTCACCATCCTGAACCGCCCAAAACTGAAACAGAGGACCAAAACCATGAAGAAGTTTAAAATCATGTCCGTTTTCGGCACCCGTCCCGAGGCCATCAAAATGGCGCCGCTGGTCAAAGCGCTGGCCCGGTGCCCCGATCTGGAGAGCATCTGCTGCCTGACGGGCCAGCACCGGGAGATGCTCGATTCCGTCATGGAGATCTTCAACCTCCGCGGCGATTTCGACCTCAATATCATGGAGCAGCGGCAGACCCTGTCCACCATCACCACCAAGACGCTCCTGGGCATGGAGCAGGTGATGGAGCAGTGCCGGCCGGACATGATTCTGGTCCACGGCGACACCTCCACCACCTTTGCCGGGGCGCTGGCGGCCTTTTACCACCAGGTCCCCGTGGGCCATGTGGAGGCCGGCCTTCGCACCTATGATAAGTATTCGCCCTTCCCCGAGGAGATGAACCGCACCCTGGTGGGCGATATCGCGGACCTGCACTTCTCTCCCACCAAGGCCAACGCCGAGAATCTGCGCCGGGAGGGTATCCGCGGCGAGATCTTTGTCACCGGCAATACCGCCATCGACGCCATGGGCTATACGGTCAAGGAGGGCCGCCGGTTCCAGACGGCGCTGCTCAACGACCTGGATTTTGAACATCACCGGATCATCGCCGTCACCTGCCACCGGCGGGAGAATTACGGCCGGCCCATGGAGGAAATTCTCTCCGCCATTGCCGAGGTGGTCCGCACCCACGAGGACGTGGAGGTGGTCTATCCGGTCCACCTGAGCCCCGTGGTCCGGGAGTGCGCGCAGCGGTATCTCGGCGGGAAGGACCGAATCCATCTGATCGACCCCGTGGACGTGGAGGAGATGCACAACCTTCTGGCCCGGTGCTATATGGTCATGACCGATTCCGGCGGTCTCCAGGAGGAAGCCCCCGCGCTGGGCAAGCCCGTGCTGGTGATGCGCCGGGAGACCGAGCGGCCCGAGGCCATCGCGGCCGGGACGGCCAAGCTGGCGGGCGTCACCTATGACGGCGTGCTGGCCGAAGCCAACCGGCTGCTGGACGACCCGGCGGCCTACCAGGCCATGGCGAAGGCGGTCAACCCCTATGGAGACGGCCATGCCTGTGAGCGGATTGCCCAGGCCATTCGCTGGCACTTCGGCCTGACGGATCAGCGCCCCAGCGACTTCCTGGGAGAATAAAGAAAGGACGCAGGATATGGACCGCAAACCCTTTTCCCGGCGAACCGGGTGGCTGGCCGCCGCGGCGGCCCTGCTGGTGGTGGCGGTACTGGTGGCGGTGTTTATCTTCAGCCAATCCCGCGCCCCTCAGGAGGGCATTGTCCTCCCGCAAGAGCCGGTCACCGAAGCGCCGCCTATCGTGACCCCGGAGGAGTCGCAGACGGATAGCTTTGTGCAGATCACGCCGGAGAATGTTCTCCCGGTATTGCAGGAAACCCTTGATAAACCCACCGCCTATCATCAGTCCTACACGGTTTCCGTGGGAGCGGATGACGCACAGTCCCAGCGGTCGGTGGAGCTGTGGGTCAACTGGCCCCTGATGCACGGGGAGGTGTCGGACAAGAACCGCACCAAAACCGTAATCAGCGACGGGGAAACCGCCTATCTATGGTATAACTCCGATCCGAACTATATCACCGTGCCCTTAACGGATTCGGTGGAGATCTGGGATCTGCTGGGGCTGCCTGCCCATGACTATCTGGCGGCGCTGGCGGACGCGGAGATCACCGATGCCGATTATCTGGTGCTGGAGGACCCCCGCGTCCAGTGCGCCTATGTCTGCACGCAGGCAGGGGACGTCACCTGGCGCTATTGGGTGGAGCTGGACAGCGGCCTGCTCTATATGACGGATGTCCTGGAGCGCAGTACCCAGGTCTATCTGGTTCGGCAGACGTATCTGGAGCTGCTGGCGCAGGAAGACGAGAGCTTTTCCGGCCGTTTCCAGCTGCCGGACGGCACTCGGCCCTTTGGGGCTGAGGAGGAATAGGGCTATTGCAGCAGCAGGAAGGCCGCGGCGGTCAGCAGCAGCGGCAGGACCTCGTTTTCCTCGGCGTCCAGCAGCAACAACCAGATGACTGCCAACAGCAGCAGATCGCCCTGGTCCAAGCCAAAGAGGGTCTGCTGCTGCTTCTGTTCCCGGGCCGGACAGGGGGGCGGCGCTTCCCGGACCGGGCACGGTTCCGGCTCCGCCGGAGGGGACGGCTCCTGAAACGGTTCGACCACGGGATGGCACTGATAGGAGCCGTCGGCTCCGGGGATGTAGCGGTTATACATGGTCATCCTCCTTCGGTTGGGCGGTCAGACCGGCCTGCTGGAGCAGACTGCCCAGGTTAGAGAGCTGCGCCACCTGAATGGCCCGCTGGAGCCGTTCCCGCCGCCCCGGCCTGAGATAGGGCAGCAGGGCCTGCACCAGGGCGGCCTGACGGCTGCTTCTTCGAGCGCCGGACGGTCCCGCGGAATCGTCCGGCGGCTCCGCGCCCAGGCTCGCGGCCAGGTGCATCACCTGCTGCATCTTCTCCGGATCGTTGAAGATCTCCTGTATTTTTTCACCCAGCTCATCCACGGCGCGCCGCCTCCTCTCCCAGGCCTCGGGCCTCCAGATAGGGCTTGAGCAGGGCCAAGGCCCGCTGATACTGCCCGGCCTTTACCGCTGCCAGCGCCTGGGTGACGGCCTCATCCTGATTTCCCTCCAGCAGCGCCAGCAGCGCCTTTCCGCGGCTGGAGCCCAAAACTGCCTGCATTTGCGCGGGGTCCACGGGCAGACGATCTGCCAAGGAAACCGCCTCCTTCCAACATCAGGTTCGTTCTCTCTATCCTATGCCGCACAAGGAAACAAGGTGACAGTTTGAAAGTTTTAATTTTATCCGATTCCCACCGCCGGGTCGAGCCCATGGCCGAGGCGGTGCGGCTGGCCCGGCCGGACTATGTGATTCATCTGGGCGACATCGCCCCCGACGCCGCCGCGCTGTCGAAGAAATTTCCGCTGCTGCCGCTGATCTCGGTCAACGGAAATTGTGATTTTACCGACTACAGCCGTGAGACCCGGATTGTGGAGCTGGGCGGAATCCGCTTTTTCCTGACCCACGGCCACCGCTACGGCGTCAAGCAGGATCTGCTGCGGCTGAGTCTGGCGGCCCGGGAGGCCGGGGCGCAGGCAGCCCTCTTCGGCCACACCCACCAGGCGCTGGCCGAGCAGCGGGACGGCCTGTGGCTGATTAACCCCGGGACCTGCGGTCCCACGGTCCATCCCACCTGCGCCGTACTCAACCTGGACCGGTCCGGCCTCCGGTGCCGGATACAATCTATCTACGATTGGAGCGAGGAACCATGATTTTAGCCGTCGATATCGGCAACAGCAACATCGTCCTGGGCTGCATCCAGGGCCAGACCATTGAAAAGGAGGCCCGCATTGCCACGGACCTCATCAAGACCTCCGACCAGTATTGCGCGGAGCTGAAAAATATGCTGGACCTGCTGGAGGTGCCGGTCAGCTCCATTGAGGGCAGTATCATTTCGTCGGTGGTGCCGCCGCTGCTGAACTCCTTCAAAACCGCCATCCGCAAGCTCACCGGCCTGACGCCGCTGGTGGTGGGCCCGGGCATCAAGACCGGCCTCAATATCCTCCTGGACAATCCGGCCATTGCCGGCGGCGACCTGATCGTAGGCGCCGTGGCAGCCTTGGCCGAATATCCCGCCCCCATGCTGATTATCGATATGGGGACAGCCACCACCATTACCGCCATTGACGCCAAGGGCAACTACCTGGGCGGCTGCATCTGCCCCGGCGTGAAGATCGCCGCGGAAGCCCTGAGCTCCCGGACGGCCCAGCTGCCGGCCATCAGCCTGGAAGCGCCCAAGAAGGCCATCGGCCGTAATACCGTCGACTCCATGCGCTCCGGCCTGATGATGGGCTCCGCCGCGCTGCTCGACGGGATGATCGAGCGCATGGAGGCCGAGCTGGGGCAGGAGACCACGGTCATCGCCACCGGCGGCATTGCCCGCTTCGTCATTCCCATGTGCAAGCGGAAGATCCACTATGACAAGGACCTGCTGCTCAAGGGCCTGCTGCGGCTCTATGAGAATAACAAGAAGCCCGGAGGACGCTGAGCATGGACCGGGAATATCTGCCGGATCTTCTGCCGGTTCCGGCGGAGGCGGTGGCCGCCTGGGCCAAGACCCATGGCACGCCCTTCTACCTCTATGACGAGGCCGGACTGGAGGCGTCGATTTCGCGGGTACAGACGGCCTTTGGCTGGAATCCCGGATATGTGAACTACGTTCGACTTCGGGAGAATCCCAATCCGGCGCTGCTGCGGCTGCTGTATGACGGAGGCTCCGGCGTGTCCGTGTCCAACGGGCTGGAGCTCCGAGCGGCGCGGCAGTGCGGCTTTTCCGGCGTCAGGCTGCTCTATGCGCCGACCCGGCGGGACCCGGAGGCGGAGGCGCTGGCCAGATCCCTCGGCGCGGCCTGGCTGATTCATGCCCAGGCCCTGCTGCCGGATGCGCCGGTGCCGGTCCTCTATCTGCGGGCCGTCCGGGACAGCAGCTATATGGAGCCTGCGGCCCGACGCCGCCAAAATCGAATTAAGGCCGGATTTACCGAGGCGCAGCTGCGGGAGGCTGTGGTTCGGCTCCGCGGTTGGATATCGACGGAGGTGGGGCTGGCCGCCTATAATACCTCCTATGATTTGCTGCCCGGGATGCTGGCCTCCCGGTGGACGGATCTGCAAAAGCTGGCGCGGCAGCTTCAGCAGGAGACCGGCGCATCGATCCGGCGGTTTTACCTGGGCGAGGGGCCGGGCGTGGTGTACCGGCCCAGCTTCACCGGCCCCACCCTCGAAGAGGAGGCCGAGGCGCTCCGCACGGCGGTGGGCGAGACGGACTGCGTGCTCTCCACCGGCATCTGCAAGCAGGTGCTGGAGCGCCACGGGCTGCTGGTCACGTCGGTGGTGGAATGCCGGACCGTCTACCGGAACTATCTGGTGGTAGACGCCGGGATCAGTCAGTATCTCCGGCCCGCCCTGCACCAGGCCTACCGCCATATCTCCATTCTCGGCAAAACGCAGCCGGAAAACCGGCGGCTCTGGCAGGTAGTGGGTCCCACCGACGAGGACTTGGACCGGTTCAGCGACGGACGGATGCTGCCCAATTGCCGGCCCGGGGATCTTTGTATCGTGCACGACGTGGGCTGCGGCGGCAGGAGCAGCCCCATGCTGTCGGTAGGGCAGACCGTGGCCCCGGAATACCTGTACCGGCGGGATGGAACCATCGTGCCCATCAGTCCCGCCCGCAGTGCCGAGGACGTGTGGACCTTCCTCTACGGAGGTCTATAGCATGGTCAGGGCGATGCCGACGCTGACCATGGTGCAGGCTGCCACGGCTACCATCACGAGATTTTCTACAATACAGGTGATCCAGGCCCGGCGCTCGCTGGCACGGAATCTCGCTTCTTCCCGCCGTTCTCTGGCGTACCAGTCCGGCTGATACCCAGCCTGCTTCCATACGATCACTTTTCCGTCCATTTCCATCATCCTTTCCGCGGTTTGAGCGCAGTATCAGGCTGCCTAAAACCACCGCTGAAAACTTTTCCATCACGTTGACAGTATATCACATGCTCCGTCCCATAAACGGGACGGACGATACAGTAGGAGGCGCACCATGCGGGAATTTTTTTTACAGCACGGTCAGACGGAGTTTCTGCACTGCTGCCAGTGGGAACCGGCTTGCCGGCCCATCGGCGTTGTGCAGCTGGTCCACGGCGTGGCGGAGCATATCGCCCGCTATGACGGCTTTGCCCGTTTTCTGGCCGACCGGGGCTATGTCGTCGTCGGAGAGGACCATCCCGGTCACGGGAAATCGGTGCCCACCGGCGAGGCCATGGGCTATCTGGCCGGCGGCTGGGAGGCTGCGGTGCGGGGTGTGCATCAGCTCTACGTCAAAACCCGCGGCGCGTTTCCCGATCTGCCCTATTATATCCTGGGCCACAGTATGGGCTCCTTCCTGATGCGGACCTATCTCTATACCTTCCACGACGATCTGGCCGGGGTGATTTTGTCCGGCACAGGCTGGCAGAACCCTGCGGTTCTGGCCGCGGGACGGGCGATCTGTCGGACCGAGGCATTGCATCTGGGGGAGCGGCAGACCAGCCGTCTGCTGCAAAAGCTGGCCTTCGGCGCGTACAACGCGGCCTTTGCGCCCAATCGCACGGCGTTTGACTGGATCTCCTCGGACCCGGCCGCGGTGGATCAGTATGTGGCCGATCCCTTCTGCGGCTTCGATCCCACCATCCAGCTCTACGGCGAGATGTTCCGCGGCATGGCCAACAACCAGAAGGCGGAGAATCTCTCCCGGATGCAGAAGCAACTGCCGGTCCTGTTCCTCTCCGGTGCGCTGGACCCGGTGGGCAGTCAGGGGAAGGGCGTCCGGAAGACCGCCGAGGCCTTCCGCCGGGCCGGCATGGAGGATGTCACGGTAAAGCTCTATGAGGGTATGCGCCATGAGCCCCTCAACGAGGTGGGCCGGGAGCAGGTTTACGGCGATATTCTCGCCTGGCTCCAGCGGCGCTAGACGGGTGGCCCAGCCGGGAAATAGAAAAGGTTGCAATTTGTAACCGACTGTGATACAATGTATCTAATTTCTGATCCCGGAAAGGAGCATCCCGATGAAATCACGGCTTTTAAGTCTGCTGCTGGCGCTGATGATGCTGCTGGGTCTGACCGTTCAGGCCATGGCGGTAGAGGGTGATCCGCTGGCCCCGGTGGACGATGGCCAGGTGGACCATGAAGAGATCCCCGACGACGACTATGAGGCGGATGCCGATCTCACCATCGACGATCTTCAGACCAGTCAGGCTGGAATTGACTTTATCAAGGAATACGAGAGCTTTACCGCTGTGGCCTATCACGATGTGTCTCAGATGTCCATTGGCTACGGCTGTTCCACAGCTTATGCCGATAAATATGGCTTCTCCACCACGGAGGTTACCGTGGAAGAGGCGGACCAGCTGCTCTTGTATGTCGTGGCGGAGATCGAGCAGAAGCTCGATGCGTTCCTTGATACATACAATCTGAATTTGGCGCAGCATGAATACGACGCCCTCATCAGCTTCACCTTCAACGTGGGAAGCTCTTGGCTGAAGCCCGAATACCGGCTTGCCAATCTGCTTATCAACGGCAATTACTCCACCAATGAGTTTGCCAGCGCCATGGGCGTCTGGTGCCATGTGGGCACGGAGATCAACTCCGGCCTGATCGTCCGCCGCATTGGTGAGGTAAAGCTGTTTTTGTACGGAGCCTATGCTCTCGATGACACGCCCAATAAGTTCTGCTATTTGATCTACGACGGCAACGGCGGCAGTCCGGAGTCTGATTTTGGCCTCTACCTGGAGGATAGTACCTACGGTTCCCTTTTTTCTGCCGAGCATGAAACTGCTTCCTTTACTGGCTGGTACACCGAGGACGGCGAAGCCATTACAGCGGATACCCTGGTGCAGGACGACTTGACGGTCTATGCCAGCTGGGACGGCAAACTGGAGATTGACGGCACCGAAACAGAGGTGCAGCAGCCGGATACCACAGTCGATCTCACGGCGCTGTTTTCCGATATTCCCGCCAACGCCTGGTATTACGACTATGTGGAGGATTTGTACCGGGCCAAGGTCGTGGACGGCTACGGCAACGGCACCTTTAAGCCGGAGAGCAATGTGAAGACCGGCGAGGCGCTGAAAATGATCCTGCTGGCTGCCGGTTATGACGAGCCGGAGCCTGTGGCCTCCCACTGGGCCCGCGGCTATCTCAATCTGGCCCTGGACCTGGGGATCATCGACCGGGGCGACATTACGGACCTGGATGTGCCCATCACCCGGGAGATGATGGCCAAGGTGGCTGCCAATGCCCTGGGCCTGCAAGCCTCCGGCAACATGCCGCCCTTTACCGACACCAGCAGCGTCTATGTGGCGGCGCTCTATGAGGCCGGCATTGTAGACGGCTACGGCAGCGGCGTCTTCGGACCCCAGAAGGCACTGTCTCGGGCCGAGCTGTGCACCATCGTCTGGCGGATGCTGAAATAAACCTGGGCCACCGTGTTCGGTGGCCCTTTCCATATAATAGGTATCGTGTCCCGTTTATGGGACATGCTTTGCGGTATACTGGCGTCAGTTCAGAAAGGAAGTGGCGGCCATGTATGCAGCGTATCAAGTGCGGGACCATGTAGAGGTCTACGACCGGGAGGGGCAGTTCCTTTTTTCGGCGGACACGCTTCAGGAGGCCCGTTCCATTCTGACGGAGGAATACCATGGGGAACTATAGGCTGGACCTCAGCTATGACGGCAGCCGCTACCGGGGCTGGCAGCGGCTGGACAATCCGGATCTCACCATCCAGGGCAAGCTGGAGCAGGTCATCTCCCGGATGCTGGGGGTGGAGACGGAGGTAATTGGCTCCGGCCGCACCGACGGCGGCACCCACGCCATGGGGCAGGTGGCCAATTTCCACGGCAAGACGGAGCTGAGCTGCGGAGAGATCCTCGCCTATCTGCGGCAGTATCTGCCCGAGGATATCGGCGTGCAGGCAGTGACCGCCGTGGACGAGCGGTTTCACAGCCGTTACAACGCTGTGGAGAAGACCTACCGCTATCGGATCTGGAACAGCGACGCACCCTGTGTCTTTGAACGGAAATACGTCTGGCAGATGCCGGAGCCGCTGGACCTCGAGAGAATGGAGGAAGCGGCCTCTCTGCTTTTGGGGACCCACGATTTTCTGCCCTTTTCGTCGCTGAAGAAGAGCAAAAAGTCTACGGTCCGCACCCTGCGCCGCCTGGAGATCCGGCGGGCGGGCCCGGAGGTTCAGATCACGGCCACGGCGGACGGCTTCCTCTACCACATGGTGCGTATTCTGGTGGGGACGCTGGTGGAGGTCGGGTTGAACCGGCGGGACCCGGCGGAGATTCCGGCCATTTTTGAAACGGGCATTCGCGCCGAGGCAGGGGAGACGGTCCCGGCCAAGGGGCTCTGTTTGATGGAGGTAGTGTATCGATGAATATTCAGATTTTCGGCACATCGAAGAGCTTTGACACGAAGAAGGCCGAGCGGTACTTCAAGGAGCGTCGCATCAAGTTCCAGAGCATTGACTTGGCGAAATACGGCATGTCCGGCCGGGAGTTCGACAGTGTGCTCCGGGCCGTGGGCGGCATCGACAACCTGATCGACTGGGACAAAAAGCATCCGGACATCGACCTGATGCGCTATATGGATGACCCGGTCGCCAAGGAGGACAAGGTCTACGACAACCCGGCGCTGATGCGCTGCCCGGTGGTCCGAAACGGACAAAAGGCCACCGTGGGCTACTGCCCGGAGGTCTGGGAGACTTGGATGTAAAAAAATACAAAACGCAGCATTTAAACAGACTATCGAAAAAATCCGCAAAAGAGGTCTGCGACAGAGCAGCGGGGGAAGTGTGAAGGGGGCAAAAAGCCCCCTTCGCGTTCAATCGACACGTATTTTTAAACTTTTTAGAAAGTTTAAAAATACGCGCAGCGTGGCGAAAAGACTTTTTCGACACGCTGCGGCGCTGGGGTATTTCCAGCGCCGCATGATCATTCTATGGAAAGGATGGCCGTTATGACCGCTTCAAAGAGCTGCTCCCGCAGAGCCGGGGTCATCTCCCAGGACCAGGGGGAATCCCCCTCGCGGCGGGGGTGACAGTCCGAGACCATCAGCGCGGCGGCCACGGGCAGGCCGAGATACGCGCCGACGCTGAACAATGCCGAGGTCTCCATATCCACGGCCACGGCCCCCTGCTCCCGCCAGAGCTGTTCCTTGAAGAAGGTCTGCCGGTACACGGCGTCACAGGAAACGATGGGCAGCGGTTTCGCCCCGGGAATGGCGGACAGCGCGTGCAGGAGGGCCGGATCGGGTCTGGCCTCGGAGATGGCGGGGTAATAGTGCAGCGAGGTCCCTTCCTCTACTATGGCCCGGGACGGCGTCAAGATATCGCCCACGCGGACCTGGTCGGAGAAGCTGCCGCACATGCCCACGGTAAACACACGCCTGACGCCCAAGGCCGCCAAAGTCTCCAGCGTATCCACGGCCTGGGGCGCGCCCCGGCCGCCGTCGAGAAAGCAGATGGCATCGCCCAGCCCGTAGACCGGCCCGCCCTGGAGGAACCGGGGCAGCTTTTCCAACAGCAGGCGGCAGGGCCGGGTCCGCTGGAGATAGGCCGGACCGCTGTGCATGTAGAACAGCACCGCCGTCTCCGGCAGCTTGGGGCAGCCGGCGTCGCCATGTTCGCTGCGGCACTGGGCCGCGGCGGTAATCACACCGGCGGTGCGGTCCTCGGGGTAGGTCCACATGGGGCATGCTCCTTTCATAAAAACGGGGCTGATGCTGCCATCAGCCCCGAGAAACGGAATAATTTACTCAGGTGTACTGCTCGACCTTAATCAGGTTGGTATTGCCGGAGGTGCCGTTGGTGACGCCGCCGGTGATGACGATGCGGTCGCCGGGCTGGAGCTCAAAAGCGTGCTGGGCCAGCTTCTTGGCCGTGTAGAACAGGACCTCGGTGGAGGGCAGCTCCTCGCACATCATCGGCGTGACGCCCCAGGAGAGGGCCAGTTTCCGCCATGTCTTCTTGTTGGTGGTAATGCCCAGAATGTCCATGGGCGGACGGAACCGGGAGACCAGCCGCACGGTGCCGCCGGAGAGGGAGCAGGCCACAATGGCCTTGGCGTTGATATCGATGGCCATACCGCAGGTGGCGTGGGAAATGGCGTCGATGATGTTGTGGATTTCAAACTGGTTGGAATGGAACCGGCTCTTGAAATCGATGGACTGCTCGGTCCGCTCGGCGATCTTGGCCATGGTGGCCACGGCCTCCACGGGGTATTTGCCCATGGCGCTCTCGCCGGAGAGCATAATGGCGCTGGTGCCGTCGTAGACGGCGTTGGCAACGTCGGAGATCTCGGCCCGGGTGGGGCGGGGGTTGTAGATCATGCTCTCGAGCATTTCCGTGGCGGTGATGACACGCTTGCCCATCATACGGCACTTGGTAATCAGCTGCTTCTGGATGGCAGGCAGCTCCTCGAAGGGAATTTCGACGCCCATATCGCCGCGGCCGATCATGATACCCTCGCACTTGGAGCAGATCTCTTCGATATTGTCCACGCCGGGCTGATTCTCGATCTTGGCAATCAGCGCGATATCGTCGCCGCCGTTGGCGCGGAGGAATTCATGGACGGCCTCCAGGTCCTTGGCACAGGAGACAAAGGAGCAGGCGATATAGTCCACCTCATTGGCGATGCCGAAGAGGATGTCCTTTTTGTCCTGTTCGCTGAGATAGGGCTGACTGAGCATTTTCCCAGGGAAGCTCATGCTCTTGCGGTCAGAGAGGACGCCGCCGATCAGGGTGGTGCAGCGGATATCCTTGCCCTGAATTTCCTCCACGCGGAAGGAGAGCAGACCGTTGTTGAGGAGGATGGTGTCGCCGGGGACCAGATCACGGACCAGGCCGGGGTAGGAGACGGAGACCTCCTGCTGATTGCCCTTGACATCCCGGGCGGTGAAGGTGAAGGGGTCGCCGTCGGCCAGGGTGATTTTGCCGCCCTCGAAGGTTTTAATGCGGAACTCGGGGCCCTTGGTATCGAGCATGATGGCAATGGGCAGATTCAGGGCTTCCCGAACCTTCTTGATGGTGTTGAGCTTGGCCAGCTGTTCGGCGTGGTCGCCGTGGGAGAAGTTGAGCCGGGCTACGTTCATGCCGGCCAGACACATTTTGGTCAGCACCTCCTCGCTCTGGCTGGCGGGGCCGATGGTGCAGATGATCTTGGTTTTACGCATAGAGCTTCCTCCTGATCGAAATGGTTTCCTTCATATTATGACATAAAAAAAGGGAATTGTCATCTTATTTTCGGAGAAAATATGTTAAGAACACGTAAAAATGGCCTGGAAACGGAACCAGGCCATTCTGTGGGACTCACATCATGGTTTTCTGATATTGGGCGATGCCCAGGGCCAGCAGATCCATGGCTCGGGCCAGATCCGCCTCCTTGAGCACATAGGCGATGCGCACTTCGTTGACACCCTTGCCGGGCGTGGCGTAGAAGGAGTGGCCGGGGGAGAACATGACGGTCTCGCCCTGGTCCTCAAAGTCGGTCAGCAGCCACTTCTGGAAGCGCTCGGCATCGTCGATGGGTAGAGCGGCCATCAGATAGAAAGCGCCGTTGGGCACCTCGCAGGTGACGCCGGGAATGGCGTGGAGCTTTTCCATGACCGTATCCCGCCGCCGCTGGTAGGCCTGCCGGACCGTGTCAAAGTAGGACTGCTCCACGGTGTACAGGGCGGCAGCCGCCACCTGATCCAGGGTGGCCACCGAGAGCCGGGCCTGGCAGAATTTCAGAGCCTCAGCCATCAGCGCCTTGTTCTTGGAGATCAGGCAGCCAATGCGCGCGCCGCAGGCGGAGAACCGCTTGGACACCGAGTCGATGATGACCAGATTGCCGTTGGGGTCGTCCAGCGTGCCCATGGTCACCAAGCCCTCGCCATTATATGTAAATTCCCGATAGACCTCATCACAGATCAGGTAGATGTCGTGTTCCCGGGCGATGTCCAGGAGCATCTGCCGTTCCTCGGCGTCGAGAATGACGCCGGTGGGGTTGGAGGGGTTGGTAATCATAATGGCCCGGGTATTCTCATGAATCAGGGCTTCGATCTTGGCCCGGTCGGCATAGCGGTAGCCCTCCTCGGGGGAGGTGGGAATGGGGCAGACCTCGCCGCAGGCGGCCCGGATAAAGGTGGCGTAGTTGGGGTAATAGGGCTCGGGAATCAGCACCTCGCTGCCGGGGTCCAGGATACATTGCATCAGAATGCTCAGGGCCTCGGAGCCGCCGGTGGTAGCCAGAATGTCGGCTTCCTCATAGTGGGCGCCCAGCCGCTCATAGTAGGCCTGGACGGCGTGCAAGTACGAGGGGACGCCGGGAGACTCGGCATACTCCAGGACCGGCGCGGCAAAGTGCTTAACTGCGTCAAAATAGACCTCCGGCGTGGCGATATCCGGCTGGCCGATATTCAGATGATAAATTTTGCGGCCCTTGGCCTGGGCCTCCACCTCGTAGGGGTGGAATTTCCGCATGGGAGAGAGTTCACAGGTCTGAACCCGCTGCGACAGTTTCATGGAGGTTCCTCCTTATGCTTTTCCGGCAATGCTCGGACAAATGCGATTGCGTGTTATTATACAACAGGTTCGCGAATTTTGCAATCATTCTCTCCGGATCTTCCTATAAAAAATGGAATTGCCGGTCAAATTTTCTCCCTATTCCGATGGAGCTGGGAGAGCCCCATGCAAAAGTAGAACAAGGCCAGAAGCGGAAGCAGGGTCCGGGCAAAATACCGGCATGCAATCTCCAGGTCGGACGGCTCCATCACGAACCGCTGGCGTGCGCGGGATAAACAAGCGTCCGCAGCGCGCCGGTGGGGCAGACCTCCGCACAAGCGCCGCACTGGGTGCAGCGGGCCGGATCCATCCGGGCCAGGTTGTTGACCACGGAAATCGCGCCGTTGGGGCAGGTTTTCTCACACTTCTTGCAGCCGATGCAGCCGGTGGAGCAGGCCTTCTTGGTGATGACGCCCTTGTCCTCGCTGGAGCAGCTGACCGCGAACCGCTGGGATGCGGGCAGCAGCCGGATCAGGTGGTTGGGGCAGGTCTTGACGCACAGGCCGCAGCCGGAGCAGCGGGGCGGGATCACCCGGGCCAAGCCGTCGATGACGGTAATAGCCTGATTGGGGCAGACGTTGGCGCAGTCGCCGTAGCCCAGGCAGCCGTAGGAGCAGGCCCCGTCGCCGGCGAACATCAGGTTGACGGCGGCGCAGGTGGGAATACCGGCGTAGTCGCACTTCTTGCCCGAGTGGACGCAGCCGCCCTGGCAGGCGACGAAGGCGGCCACGGTCTCCACGTCGCCGGCCTCGACGCCGAGGATGGCGGCCACCTTAGCCGCGGCGTCGGCTCCGCCGGGCACGCAGAGGTTGGGCTTGACGCCGCCCTCGCTGAGGGCCTGGGCGTAGCCGTCACAGCCCGCGTAGCCGCAGGCGCCGCAGTTGGCGCCGGGCAGGCATTCCCGGAGCTGGGTGAATTTTTCGTCCACGGGGACGGCCATAAACTTGGAGGCGGCCACCAGCATACCGGCGGCCAGCAGGCCGATGACGGTGACGGCCACGACGGGAATGAGAATTTCCATATCCGCGCCTCCTTAGCCGAAGAGATTGGTGATGATGCCCGCGAAGCCGAAGAAGGAAAGGGACACAATGGCCGCGGAGATCAGAGTGATGGGCAGTCCCTCAAAGGACTTGGGGGGCTTGGCCACGGCCACCCGGGACCGGACGCCGGAGAAGAGCACCATGGCCAGGAAGAAGCCCAGGCCGCAGCCCAGAGAGGTGAGCATAGAGTCGGCAAAGCCCAGACCGTCGCGGATGTTGTTGACGGTGACGCCCAGGACGGCGCAGTTGGTGGTAATCAGCGGCAGATACACGCCCAGGGAGGCGTGGAGCGCCGGGATATACCGCTTGAGCACGATCTCCACCAGCTGAACCAGGGCCGCAATGACCAGGATAAAGACCACGGTCTCCATATAGGTGAAATCGATCCGTCCGGCCAGCAGGTAGTGGTAGATGGGCCAGGTGACGGCAGTGGCCAGCAGCTGAACGAAGATGACGGCCAGGGACATGCCGGTGGCCTGGTCCAGCTTCTTGGAGACGCCCAGGAAGGGGCAGATGCCCAGGAATTTGACCAACACATAGTTGTTGGTGATGGCGGCGGTGAGGATGGTCACCAGGACGGCTTTCATTTACCTTCACACTCCTTTCCCTGACAGGCCGAGGCGGCGGGACAGGCGGCGCAGCCGGATTTGGCCTTGCGGTTGCCGTGGGTCAGCTTGTTGACCAGGGCGATCATGCACCCGAAGATGCAGAAGCCGCCGGGGGCCATGGAGAGGATGGAGATGGGATTGTCGGTGAGCCACGGAATGGGGTAGCCCAGGATGGAGCCGCTGCCGAAGACCTCGCGGATGATTGCCATGGCGGTCAGCGCCAGGGTGAAGCCCAGGCCCATGCCGATGCCGTCCAGGGCGGAATCGAGGACCGTATTCTTGTTGGCGAACATCTCCGCCCGGCCCAGGATGATGCAGTTGACCACGATCAGCGAGAGGTAGACGCCCAGGGACTCATAGAGGCTGTAGGCGTAAGCCTCCAGGATCATGGAGACCACCGAGACAAATCCGGCGATCAGGACGATATAGCAGGGAATGCGTACCTGTTCGGGGATGGTCTTGCGCAGGGCCGAGATGGCCACATTGGAGCAGATCAGCACCGCCGTGGCGGCCAGACCCATACCGATGGCAGCGGAGACCGAGGTGGAGATGGCCAGCGTGGGGCAGGTGCCCAGCACCAGCACCAGCACCGGGTTCTCCTTGATAAGGCCCCGGATGATGATGGACAGCTTCGATTGTTTCACGTCCTAACCCCCTTTCACCGCGTCAAAGGCGGCAAAGCAGTCGAGAATACAGCCCTCGTAGGCCTCCGAGGTGATGGTGGCCCCGGAAATGGCGTCCACCCCGGCGAGAGAGGCGTCCTGCCCGGCGTACTGGCTGGTGTAGCTCTCGCTGGCGGTCTGGCCGCCCAGGGTTTTGGTCTCGCTGGTGACGTCGATGGTGGCTACATGGAGGATGGTCCCGCCGGGCTCGATGGCGGCCATAACCGTAATATCGCCGTCAAAGCCCCGGCCCTTGGCGGTGAAGACGTAGCCCACGGTTTTCCCGGCCTCGTCCAGCCCCTCGTAGGCGGCGGTGATGGTCTCGGGCAGGGCGTCGGACGTCACAGCCTCGAAGGTCGCGGCCTCGGGCAGCACGGCCCGGCGGCTGGCGTCCTCCCGGGCCTGGGCGGCGGTTTCAATGACCGGGGCGGTGAAGGAATTGACCACCGCTAGGGCGCCGGAGGTCACCAGGCAGATGACGGCCAGCACGACAATGCTTTTGACTCCCAGGTTTTTCATCGGGCGACACCTCCCAACGGCTTGGATTTCGTCCACTTGGAGAGATAGGGCGTGAGGATATTCATAAACAGAATGGCGAAGGAGACGCCCTCGGCGTAGCTGCCCCACTGGCGGATCAGCACCGTGAAGAGGCCGCAGCCCAGGCCGAAGAGCACCCGGCCGAAGTTGGTGGAGGGGGTGGTGGCGTAGTCGGTGGCCATAAAGATCGCACCCAGCAGCAGGCCGCCGGAGAGAATCTGGCACAGGGCGTAGGTGAGAGAACCGCCCATGGGCCAGGAGAGGAGGAACACCACGCCCACGAAGACCACCGGCGTATGCCAGGAGATGACCTTGCGGATCAGCAGATAGGCAAAGCCGATCAGCAGGGCCAGACCGCTGACCTCGCCCAGGCAGCCGCCCTTGAGGCCCAGGAACATCTGCCCCAGGGAGGGCAGGGCGGCCATATCACCGGCGCGCATCAGGGCCAGCGGCGTGGCCGAGGACACGGCGTCGGGGAACTGCCAGGCGGTCATGGTCTTGGAGAAGGAGAGGAACAGGACAATCCGGCCCACGATGGCGGGATTGGCAAAGTTCCGGCCGATGCCGCCAAAGAGCTGCTTGACCACCAGGATGGCCACGATGCTGCCCAGCGCAGCCTGCCAGAGGGGAATGGTCACCGGCAGGTTGAAGGCCAGCAGCATGCCGGTCACCACGGCGGAGAAGTCGGAGACGGTCACGTCCCGGCCCACGGTCTTTTCAAAGACGTACTCCGTGAGCACCGCCGCGGCCACGGACACCGCCGTCACCAGCAGCGAGCGCAGGCCGAAGATCCACACCGCGGCGATCAGGGCAGGGACCAGGGCAATGACTACGTCGCGCATCAGCACGGCGGTGGTGGTGCGGGTCTGCATATGGGGGGAAGAGGATACGAGTAATTTCATTTGGCCGCCGCCTCCTTTTGCTTTTGTTCCCGGAGATAGGCCGCCACCTTGGCCTTGGCCAGACGGTTGGTCTGCACCAGGGGCCGGTGGGCCGGGCAGATGTAGCTGCAGCAGCCGCACTCCATGCAGAGGTTGACCTTCAGCGCCGCCAGCTTCTCCACATCGCCCGCGGCATAGGCGTCCTCCACCTCGGCGGGCATCAGCCGCAGAGGACAGTGGCCGATGCAGCGGCCGCAGCGAATGCAGGCCGTGGTCTTGGGCGGCGTCGCCTCATCCTCGGCGAAGGCCAGAATGGCATTGGTATTTTTCAGAATGGGTTCTGAGAGATCCGGCACGGCAATGCCCATCATGGGGCCGCCGTAGAGGACCTTTTTCGGCTCGGCCTTGAAGCCGCCGCAGAAGGCGAAGACGTCGGCCAGCGACGCGCCGATGGGGGCTACCACGTTCTTGGGCTCCTTGACCGCGGAGCCGTCCACGGTGATGCACTTGCGCACCAGGGGCAGGCCGTGCTCCAGATACCGGGCGATGGAGGCCAGCGTGGTGACGTTAATGACGATGGCCCCGACGTCGATGGGCAGCTTGCCCTCGGGGACCAGACGGCCCATGGTGTGGTAGATCAGCACCTTTTCGCCGCCCTGGGGGTACATGCTCGGCAGGGAGCAGACCTCCATGGCGTCCTCGGCGGCGCAGAGCTTTTCAAAGAGGGCGATGCACTCTGGCTTGTTGTCCTCGATGGCAAAGAGAATCTTCGGAGCCTTGAGCTGGTGCTGCAAAATCCGCGCGCCCTCCATCACCAGCCGGGACTGGTCCAGCATGGTCCGGGTGTCGGAGGTGATATAGGGCTCGCACTCAGCGCCGTTGACGATGACGGCGTCGATCTTGGCCATATTCTTCACCGTCAGCTTGACCGAGGTGGGGAAGCCTGCGCCGCCCAGACCCACGATGCCGCTGTCGGTCAGCGCCTGAAGGAACTCCTGCTGGTTGTGATAGACCGGCGGCTCCAGACTCTCGCACCGGGCCATCAGACCGTCGGATTCGATGGTAATGGCCGGAATCCGCCGCCCGTTGGAGGCGAGGAAGCTGTCGATCTTTTTCACGGTGCCGGAGATGGAGGCGTGGACCGGCGAGGAGACGAAGCCGTCGGCTTCGGCAATGCGCTGGCCCATTTTCACATACTCGCCGACTTTGACCAGAGGCCGGGCCGGCGTGCCGATGTGCATGGACATGGGAATCGTCACCGATTTGGGACAGTCCATAATCACAGCGGGCATGGCGGCGGTGTTTTTGTGGTGGGGCACATGGACGCCGTGCATTTTCAGCTGAATCCAGAGATTCAAACCCATCGACCTACCTTTCTTTTGAAACGGCGAAGAGGCGCCGCGCACACCACATCCGATGGCCGGGCACCTCTCCGTCAATGCAAGAGCACGATATAAATATAATAGCAAATCTGGTAGAAAAGTCAATAAATATTAAAATATCGATTGGTAATTTAGACAAAATCCACAGAAACTTTAACGGAGTACTGAAGAGAAGTCCAAACTCTGCACCAACGCTTCGGCGCAGCGCATCCCATCCACGGCGGCGGAGAGGATGCCGCCGGCGTAGCCCGCGCCCTCGCCGCAGGGGAAAAGGCCCGCGACGGCGGACTGGAAATTCTCGCCGCGGAGAATCCGCACCGGCGAGGAGGAGCGGGTTTCCGGCGCGGTCAGCACGGCGTCGGCGGCGGCAAAGCCGTGGAGCTTCCGGTCCAGGGCCGGAATGGCCTGCTCCAGCACGGCGGTCAGCTGCTCGGGCAGTACGTCGTGGAGGTCGCAGAGGGTGACGCCGGGGCGGTAGGTGGGCGTCACGGACCCCAGGGCCTGGCTGGGCCGGCGGGCCAGAAAATCGCCCACCAGCTGGGCCGGGGCGCGGTAGTTCCCGCCGCCGGCTTCAAAGCACCGGGCCTCCAGCGCCCGCTGCCAGCGCATGCCGCCCAGGGTATCCCGGTCGGGGAAGTCGGAGGGCTGGAGCGTCACCAGCAGGGCGGCGTTGGCGTTTTCGCCGTCCCGGGCGGCGTTGCTCATGCCGTTGGTCACCACCCGGCCCGGCTCCGAGGCCGCGGCCACCACCTGACCGCCGGGGCACATGCAGAAGGTGTAGGCCGATCCGCCGCCGGGCAGATGGACGTTGAGCTTGTAGTCCGCGGGGGGCAGAAGGCCGGTCTGAGCCATGGGGCCGTACTGGCTCTCATTGACCAGGGCCTGCCGGTGCTCGATCCGCACGCCCATGGAGAAGGGCTTGGGCTCCATGGGGACGCCCAGGCCGTGGAGCATTTCAAAGGTGTCCCGGGCGCTGTGGCCGATGGCCAGAATGCACCGCTCGCAGGGGAGCAGGGCGGTCTCGCCGTTCTGCCGGACCCAGAGCCCCGTCAACCGGCCGTCGTGCAGCTCCAGGCCGGTCATCTGGGCCCCGAACCGCACCTCGCCCCCCAGCGACAGAATCCGAGCCCGCAACCGCTGGACCACCTCCAACAGCACGTCGGTGCCCACATGGGGCTTGGCGTCGTAGCAGATTTCCGGACTGGCCCCGGCGGCGGCCAGCTGCTCCAGGACCCACTGGCCCCGGGGATTTTTCGTGCCGGTGTTGAGCTTACCGTCGGAGAAGGTTCCCGCGCCGCCCTCGCCGAACTGGACGTTGCAGTCCGGGTCCAGCTGACCGGTGCGCCAGAAGGTCTCCACCTTCTCGTGGCGGGTTTTGGCATCCAGGCCGCGCTCCAGCACCAGAGGCCGGAGCCCCGCTTCGGCCAGCACCAAGGCCGCGAACATGCCGCCGGGGCCGAAGCCCACAATCACCGGCCTGGTCTCGGGCAGCCGGGCGGGCCTGGGGATTTCATAGACGTAGTGGTCCGCCAAGGTCACCTTGGGATTTTTCAGCCTGCGGAGCAGCTTCTCCTCACTGCCCCGGATGGCGGCGTCCACGGTGTAGATGATGCGGATATCGGACTTCTTTCGGGCGTCCACCGAACGCTTGTGGATTTCGATATAAGAGATGTCGGCCGGGGAGAGCTTGAGGACCTTGGCGCAGAGCTGGTGGAGCTTGGCCTGGTCCTGGCCGGGCGACAGGGAAATATCTCGAATGCGGATCATAGGGTCTCCTTTCGGCCCAGCAGCCCGGCCAGACGGCCGGAGCTCCAGGCCCATTGCAGGTTGTAGCCGCCGCAGTCGCCGTCCACGTCCAGGACCTCCCCGCAGGCAAAGAGCCCCGGGCAGCGGCGGCTCTCCAGGGTGTCGGCCCGGAAGGCGGCGGTGTCGGCGCCTCCGGCGGTGACCTGGGCCTGGTCAAAGCCCATGGCGCCCAGGACCGGCAGCGGGAACCGGCGCAGCAGCCGCAGCACGTCGGACAGCTCGCCGCCGGTCAGCGTCCCACAGGCCCGGTTCAGCTCCAGGCCCGCCTGACGAAGCACCACCCGGCCCAGGCGGTTGTGGAGGGAGCCGGTGAGAAAATCCTCCAGCGGCAGCGCCGGAAACGCCTCCCGCCGGGCCTCCAGATGGGCCCGGAGCGCCTGGTCGTCCCAGGGACGGACCAGATCCAGCAGCAGCGTCTGGCCCGCCTGGGCGTACCGCGACAGCTCGAAGACCGCCGGACCGCTGACGCCGAAGTCGGTGAATTGGACCTCGCCGCCGCCCTGGGCCACGGTGCGGCCCTCTTCCTTGAGCGTGAGGCCCGCGTCGGCCCGGATGCCCTTCAGGCCCCGGATGGGACCGGAATCGGTGCGCAGCTGGACCAGGGCGGGCTTGCGGACCGTGATCGGATGGCCCAGGCTCTCCAATAGCCGGTAGCCCCAATCCGTGCCCCCCAGCTTGCCGCCGGCCTGGCCGCCGCAGGCTACGATGACCTTGTCGCCGTAGTAGCTGCCCTCGGCCGTTTTGGCGCTGTAGCCCCGGGCCTTTTTGGTGAGGGCCAGGACCTCGGCTCCGGCCACCAGGGTGACGCCCATCCGGTCCAGTCCCAGCCGCAGCACGTCTACCACACTGTTGGCCTGGTCGGAGAAGGGATAGACCCGGCCCGACGGCTCCGCCACGGTCAGCAGCCCCAGACGGCGAAAGAAGTCCAGGGTGTCCGCCACGGGAAACCGGGTCAGGGCGGGGATCACAAAGGCGGGATCGCCGCCGTGAAAGTGGTCGTGTTCCATATGGAGGTTGGTGAGATTGCAGCGGCCGTTGCCGGTGGCCAGCAGCTTCCGGCCCACCCGGGCCTGACGCTCCAGCACCGTCACCTGGTTTTCAGGGTCCAGGGCCGCCGTCAGCGCCGCGGCCATCCCACTGGCGCCGCCGCCGAGGATCAGAACTTTCATAGGCAGCTCCCTTTCAAATTCGTTATTTGCCGCCTCCAGTATACCACAGGACCGGACACTTGGGCCATTGCTTTTTTTAGAAAGTATGGTACTATGGTAATATGGATAAACAGACGAAACTGGACCGGGTGGCGGAGAATGGAGGGGACCGACTCCTGCTGGCCCGGCTCTATGATAAGCTCACCGGCGCGGAGCGCCGGAACGTCCCGGGCGTGACCTGCTTTCTCGCGCCCCGGGAGCAGGTCCTCGTGCAAAGGCTCCTGCCGGAGCTGCCGCTGCAATTTTTCGGCGGCCATCCCGAGGCGGAGCGGGCTGTGGCCTGCTATTTGCCGGACTACCTGGACGAGCACTTTTTGACCGCGCCCGACGGACCGGTGGCGGCGGTTCGGGCGGAATTTTACGAAAAAGACGCCCTGACCCACCGGGACTTTCTGGGAAGTCTGATGGGCCTGGGCATCAAGCGGGAGACGGTGGGGGATATCTTTGTAGACCGGGGCAGCTGTGATTTTCTGGTGACCCGGGAGATTCTGCCCTATGTGCTGGACAATCTCACCAGCGCCGGGCGCACCCGGCTCTCCCTGCGGGAGATTCCCCTGGAGGAGGTTTCCGGGCCCCATTACAGCGTCAAGGAGCTGCGGGACACGGTGGCGTCGCTGCGGCTGGACGCCCTGGTGGGCGCCGGCTTCGGTCTGGCGCGGGGCAAGGCGGCGGATCTGATTGCCGCAGGCAAGGTGTCTCTGGACGGCCTGCCCTGCACCAAGCCCGACAAGCCGGTTCCTGAGGGCGGTAAAATCTCCGCCCGGGGCTTCGGCAAGGTGATTTTAAAGGAGATTTCCGGCCGCACGAAAAAGGACCGCATTTCCATTGTCCTGGAGAAATATGTATAAGAGGAGCACCCATGGAACAGACGAAAATCGACCGTATCAACACATTGGCCCGGAAGTCCAAGACCGAGGGCCTGACCGAGGCGGAGAAGGCCGAGCAGGCCGCTCTGCGCCGGGAATATATCGTCGCCGTGAAGCGCAGCCTCACAACCCAGCTGGACCACACCTACGTGGTGGACCCCCAGGGCGGCAAGCACAAGCTCCGGCATAAATAGTCAGTCGGCGAGATCCTTTAATTTGTACTGGCTGACCGACGGACCCACCAGCAGCAGGTATTCGTTGACCACCCATTCCGGGGAGAGAATCCGGGCGTCTGCGCCGAAGCCGGCCATCCAGCCGAAAAAGGTCGGAGAGACGGCGATCTCCATGGTGAAGGTAAAGTGGTCGGGCCCATCGGGAATCAGCATGGTGTCCGGGCCGAAGCGGTCCAGCACCACGCCCACCAGCCGCCGGTGAAAGCGCATCCGCACCTGGGCCGGTTCCCCCTGGTACATGCCGAAGATGTTGCGGCCGTAGGAGGCCGCGGAGAGCTTTTTCGCCGCGGGCACGATGCGCCGGGGCTGACCGGTCGCCCGGATTTCGGCCATCTTGTCCACCCGGTAGTGGGTGATGCCGTGGCGGGCGGTATGGGCGACCAGGTAGTAGTTCTCATTGTCCCAGACCAGGGCATAGGGGCTGGCCTCATAGACGCCGGGGCGGAAGTGGCGCTTTCCGTCCATGCCCCATTCAAAATACCGGAAGGTGATGCGGCTGTTCTGCAAAATGGCCTCCTGGAGCTGATCGACCAGATAGTAGATGCTCTCCACCATGGTCTTCACCCGGCCCGAGACCACCACCTGCCGCTTCAGGCTCCCGGCCTGATGGCTGCTGGCCAGACGGCCCAGCTTTTCAATGAGCTCCCAGGATTTCTTCGAGGTGAGAAACCGGGAGGACTGCACCGCGTCCACCAGCAGCTTTAATTCCGGCAGCTCAAACTCCCGGGAGGCCAGATAATAGCCCCGCACCTTGCCGGATTCGTGGAGGATGTCCATGCCGAACTCCTGGAGACAGGCGATGTCGTGATAGATGGCCTTCCGCTCCGCCTGGATGCCGTGTTCGCTGAGATAGTCGAGAATATTCTGCGCCGTCAGGGGATGATTCTCGTCGGATTGCTCCTCCAGCAGCTGCTTGAGATAGAGCAGCTTCAGCTTATTCCGCTCTGAACGCGCCATATACAATGCCCCCTATATCGATCTTGATTATTTCATATTACCACAGCAAGTGTACCATAAATTGGACATGGGCGCAAGGCAGACAGCAAGCTGCCGCCGTGTTGCGCCTCGGAAAGGAGCGAGGAACCATGGATTTCGTCTGGAAGGGCCATATCATTGACAGCCTGGACCGGCATAGCCTGCGGGTTCGGGAGAACAGTTATCTGGTATGCGAGGAGGGCCGCTGTGCCGGAGTATTCGACGTCCTCCCGGAGCAGTACCGGAATCTGCCCCTGGAGGACTTTGGCGACCGCTTAATTATTCCGGGCATGACCGACCTCCATATTCACGCGCCCCAGTTTGCCTTCCGGGGCCTGGGCATGGATATGGAGCTGCTGGATTGGCTCAACACCCACACCTTCCCCGAGGAGGCCAAGTACCGGGATCTGGACTATGCCCGCCGGGCCTACGGACAGTTTACGGCCCATCTGCGCCGCAGCGAGACCACCCGGGCCTGTATCTTCGCCACGGTCCACGTCCCGGCCACGGAGCTGCTGATGGAACAGCTGGAGGCCTCGGGCCTTGTCACCTATGTGGGCAAGGTCAATATGAACCGCAACGGTCCGCTCTATCTCATCGAGCCCTCCACCGTCCAGGCCGTCCGGGAGACCCGGCAGTGGCTGGAGGAGACCGCCGCCCGCTTTACCCGTACAAAACCGATCCTCACCCCCCGGTTTATTCCCTCCTGCACCGACGATCTATTGTACCGTCTGGCGGATCTGCGGGCGGAGTTCGGCGTACCGGTCCAGAGTCACCTCTCGGAAAACCTGGGCGAAATCGCCTGGGTCCGGGAACTGGTGCCCACGGCGAAGCACTACGGCGACGCCTATCGGAAATTCGGCCTTCTGGGAGAGGACTATCCCTGCATCATGGCCCACTGCGTCCACTCCGACGAGGCAGAGCTGGAGCTGCTGCGGGAAAACGGCGTCTTTATCGCCCACAGTCCGGAATCCAATATGAACATCGCCTCGGGCGTCGCGCCTGTGAACCGGTTCCTGGATCTGGAGATTCCCACGGGCCTGGCCACCGACGTGGCCGGCGGCAGCCATGAGAGTATGTTCCGGGCCATGACGCACGCCATTCAGGCCTCCAAGCTCCGGTGGCGGCTGCTGGACCAGAGCGTGGCCCCGCTGACCTTCGATACGGCCTTCTATCTGGCGACCCGGGGCGGCGGCGCGTTCTTCGGCCGGGTCGGCGCGTTCGACCCCGGCTACGAGCTGGACGCCTTGGTTTTGGACGACGGCAATCTGGACCATCCCCAGCCCCTGACCGCCCGGGAGCGCCTGGAGCGCCTGGCCTATCTGGGCGACGAGCGCAATATCCACGGCAAGGCCGTCGCGGGGACCCGCCTGTTCTAACTTGCCAAAAATCTCTCTCATTCTTGCCCGTTCACCCTATGTTCCGGTGCGGTTGCACCTAAAGGAGGTTTCAGGTATGCAGCTCATGATCGTGGTTCTCGTCTTTGCGGCCGGCTTGGCGCTGGCCTACGCGGCATTTAATTTCTTTGCGGTAAAAAAGCTGCCGGAGGGCAATGAACGGATGCAGGAAATTGCCTCGGCGATCCGGGTGGGCGCCAATGCCTTCCTGGACTATGAGTATCGGGTGCTCTATCTGGTCATTGTCTTGGTGGCTGTGGTCCTGGCTGTGGTAACCATGTGGCAGGCAGCCGCGGCGCTGCTGATCGGCGCGCTGATGTCCGGCTGCGCCGGACTGGTGGGCATGAAAATTGCCACATATGCCAATGTCCGCGTCTCCAATCGGGCGCGGGAAACCCAGAATATCGGCGCGACCGTCAAGGTTGCCTTCCGGGGCGGCTCTGTCATGGGCCTGTGTGTGGGCGGCTTCGCGCTGCTGGGGCTGTTTGTGACCTATGTGGTCTTCGGCCTGTGGATGGGCCAGCTGCGGGTCACTGACACCAGTTACGTGAACTTCCTGGGGCTGAGCTTTATCCCGTTCCCCATGACGCTGTCGGGCTATGCCCTGGGCTGTTCCATCGTCGCCATGTTTAACCGTGTCGGCGGCGGCATCTACACCAAAGCGGCCGACATGGGCGCGGACCTGGTGGGCAAGACCGAGGCCCATCTCCCCGAGGACGATCCCCGCAATCCGGCCACCATTGCCGATAACGTGGGCGACAATGTGGGCGACGTGGCGGGCCTGGGCTCGGACCTGCTGGAGAGCTATGTGGGCGCCATTTCATCGGGCATCATTTTGGCGTACCATATGTTCCTCCAGTCCGGCGCCCTGGGCACGGGTATGACGGAAAAAATCCTGGAAAAGTGCATCCTGTTCCCGCTTTTATTCGTCTCTATCGGTATGATCGCCTGCTGCGTGGGCATCGCCTCGCTGCTGGCCAAGAAGCGTCTCTCCGAAGACCCCCGGCGGGAGCTCAACGGCGCGACCTATGTGGCTGCCGGTCTCACCATCCTATTGGGACTGCTGTCCTCCTGGCTGCTGTTCCGCGATGAAGACGCCGCCGTGCTGAAGGCCTCCCTGGGCTTTACGGCGGGCAGCCTTTCCCCCTGGATCGCCGCGGCCATCGGCGTCGTCTCCGGCGTCGTCATCGGCATGCTGGCGGAGCTCTATACGTCGGCGGACTATCAGCCTACCCGGCGGCTGGCCCAGGCGGCGGAGGAGGGCGCGGCGCTGACCATCACCCAGGGCTTGGCGCTGGGCATGCGGTCCTGTATGGTCACCTGTATTGTTCTGGCTGCCGGTATCGTCACATCCCACGCAGTATCCGGCATGTACGGCGTCTCCATGGCCGCCATGGGTATGCTGTCCTTTGTCACGGCCACGGTCTCCGTGGATACCTACGGCCCCATTTCGGACAACGCCGGCGGCATTGCCGAGATGAGCGGCCTGGAGCCCCGCGTCCGGCAGATTACCGACACGCTGGACGCCGTGGGCAATACCACCGCCGCCATCGGCAAGGGCTTCGCCATCGGCTCCGGCGCGCTGGCCGCCCTGTCGCTGATGATTTCCTATCTCTATTCCTTCAATGAGGTGGGCACCGACCTGATCCTCAATATGATGACCCCCATGGTCTTGGCCGGCGCCATTGTCGGCGGCGCGCTGCCCTTCCTGTTCTCCGGTATGCTGATCGACGCCGTGGCCAAGGCGGCCCGTAAGATGGTCAGCGAGGTCCGCCGCCAGTTCCGGGAGCGGCCGGGCATCCTGGACGGGACGGAAAAGCCGGATTATAAGACCTGCGTCAGTATTTCCTACCAGGGGGCGCTGGCGGAGATGAAGCTCCCGTCGCTGCTGTCGATTGTGGTGCCGGTGGGTACAGGCTTCCTCTTCGGCCCTTCCTTTGTCGGCGGTTTGATTATCGGTTCCACTTTGGTGGCCATTATGCTGGCCATCTTCTGCGGCAACGCGGGCGGCGCTTGGGATAACGGAAAGAAGTATATCGAAACCGGCGGCATTCCCGGGGCAGGGAAGGGGTCCGAGGCCCACAGCGCCGCCGTCGTAGGCGATACCGTGGGCGACCCGCTGAAGGATACCGTCGGCCCCTGCCTGGATATTTTTATCAAGATCATGTCCACCGTCTCGCTGGTAGCCAGTCCCGTTTTTGCACAGTACAACCTGGTGTCTTTCCTGAGCCAGCTGTTCGGCTGAATCGGATTGGCTTTGCTCCCGGGCTGGAAAGGAGCACGCCGATGATAAAATGTAAATGCCGCTATGGTATCTGGAGCATTGTGGCCGTTCTGCCCCCCAGATTTTGGATTGAAGCCCGCTTTTAGCGTATCCCCGTTGAGTTCCCGTCGGATCTGTGATATGATGCAGAAGGAATTCCCTATACAGTTCTCATGCTGATCTGACAAATTACAGGAGGAATGAACATGCTGAACAACAAGCGTCCCGAGAACATGGAGCGGATCACCACGCAGGCCCTGGCCGAGCAGTTTATCGCCGAGCAGGTGGCCGAAGTCCGCGCCCAGGTGGGAGATAAAAAGGTCCTGCTGGCTCTGAGCGGCGGTGTGGACTCCTCGGTGGTAGCCGCCCTGCTGATTAAGGCCATCGGCAAGCAGCTGGTTTGCGTCCATGTGAACCACGGCCTGCTGCGCAAGGGTGAGCCCGAGCAGGTCATCCAGGTTTTCCGCAACGAGATGGACGCCAATCTGATCTATGTGGACGCTGTGGACCGCTTCCTGGACAAGCTGGCCGGTGTGGCCGAGCCGGAAAAGAAGCGTAAGATCATCGGTGCGGAGTTCATCCGCGTATTTGAGGAGGAGGCCCGCAAGCTGGAGGGCATTGAGTTCCTGGCCCAGGGCACGATTTATCCTGATATTCTGGAGAGCGGCGGCGTCAAGGCCCACCACAACGTGGGCGGTCTGCCCGAGGATCTGCAGTTTGAGCTGGTGGAGCCGGTGCGCCTGCTGTTCAAGGACGAGGTCCGGGTTGTCGGAAAGGCATTGGGCCTGCCGGATAATATGGTGTACCGTCAGCCCTTCCCGGGTCCCGGCCTGGGCGTCCGCTGCCTCGGCGCGATCACCCGGGACCGGCTGGAAGCCGTCCGCGAGTCCGACGCCATTCTCCGGGAGGAGTTCGCCAAGAACGGCCTGGAGGGCAAGGTCTGGCAGTATTTCACCATTGTCCCCGATTTCAAGAGCGTCGGCGTCCGCAATGACAAGCGTTCCTTTGACTGGCCCGTCATCATCCGCGCCGTCAACACGGTAGACGCCATGACCGCCACCGTGGAGGACATCCCCTTCGCGCTGCTCCAGCATATCACCGCCCGCATCACCGCCGAGGTCCCCGGCGTCAACCGCGTCTGCTACGACCTGACCCCGAAGCCCTGCGGCACCATCGAGTGGGAATAAATATTTAGGGCATCACCGCACAATTGTGTCTGCGGCCTTCGCCCAATCTTTTGCCCCATCCGTGCAGTTATAAAAGGGGGAAATACATACAGTATTCCCGCCCTTTTATAACTTTCGTATGAGGCAAAATCTTTGGCCGAATGCTCTTGCCAAATTGTGCGGTGCTGCCTTAGTGTTTTATGAATCCTGAAAAGCGTTGGTAATACAGCGTTTTTCAGGATTTTTCTTTTTTGCTGGCTACAAATTGGCTACATTTGCAGCGTTTTTTGTAGCCAGAGGCTAATCGCTGGTGGGGACGGTCAAGGAAACGATACAGCAGGTCAGTATGAGTAAAAAGTGGGATTCCAAGCCCGCGCTGGACGAGCATGGAAACCGCTGCTGAACGCAAACGGGAAAACTGTGCTCCGAAAATCCTATTCCGTTCTGCAAGATGATTTCTTCGCCGCCATGCGAAAGGCAGGGTATGACGATGTGGAGCGAGGCGAACGCGGCAGCTCCGAGGAACATCTGACGTTTGACGCAGTTCAAGGTACAACAGGAACAGGCGCGGCTGGCAGAATTCACAGAACAGAACCGTCAGCAGGAAAAACAGGCAGCAACGCTTGGGAGCAAAATTGAAAAAATCCAGAATCAGCGGGTCGATGTGCGGTCTATCGAAAAAATCGTGGCAACGTCCATTCCCTTCTCATCCAAAGTTGCCGTGGAGCGTGAGGACTTTGACCGACTTTCCACTCTGGCAAAGAAGTACGTTACAGCAGAGAAAAAGGAATCCAAACTGCAAAAGGCGTTGGATGCGGCAAACAAACTGATTGCAAAGCTCAAGGCTGAGATTGACAGTTTGAAACAGGAAATTTCTAATTATAAGTCTGTCCACAGAAAGCTCCGTGCGGCAGAATTGGAGCGTGAAAATACGGAGCTGCGCGGGAAAGTCCGCAGCTATGAGGATGTAATTCAGCGTAATAATCTGTGGCGATTCTTCCATCCGCTCAGAGAAAAAGCGGTCACGAGGGACGAAGCTCGCTGATTCCTGTGTAGAGTCGGAAAAAACGCATTTTATCGAATGGGAGCGCGTCGGACAGGGGGCAGACATCGTCCGGCGCGCTCCTGTTTGAAAATCGCCATTTTTCCCAAGTCAAGAGCCGAAGAAAATCCCCGAAAAACACCCCTATTGCGTGACAGAGCCGCAGAAAGGATAAGCCTATGAGAACAGGACTTACCAAGCAGGAAAAGACCACCGAAATCTATTTTGACGAGAAAGACCCCACCATCTTCATCCGCACCCACAACACCGACCTC
>DSLFC04102__coassemble_737_pt1 | contig 31720 bp, 26 predicted proteins | sample DSLFC04102__metabat2_low_PE_037 | metagenome-assembled genome bin DSLFC04102
ACCGCGCCCTGTGCGTCGTGTTCGCCAATCTGCTGGAAAACGGGGTGGAAGCCTGCGGACGCATGGCCGGGGGCAAGAAATTTATCCGGCTAAACAGCTCCCTGGAGTACGGCGTCCTGACTATCACCATGGACAACAGCTTTGACGGGCAGGCGCGACAGGAGAACGGAAAATTTCTCTCCAGCAAGCGGGCGGGTGCGCCCGGCGTGGGCCTCAGCTCCATCCGGGCCGTGGCAAAGGCCCACCAGGGGGATGCCCGGTTCGAGGCGAAAGGAACCACTTTTTTATCTTCGGTATATTGCAGATTGTAGACGGAACATTCGTGTTACTCGCCTCGTTGTCTCACACGTGGTTTTGGTAAAAAACACCCTTGACAAATCGCTTTCCACTTGCTGCTGCTGTTGATAAACAGTGACGTGTCGGTTTCCCGGGTGGTACAGCAGTTGAAACGAACGGTGTCCAGACGGATTGGAAAACCGGTCTGGCAGAAGTCATTCCATGATCGTATTATTCGAAACGATGCGGAATTCAGGAAGATATGGACATATATTGACACCAATGTCCTCCGATGGGACAGGGATTGTTTTTACCAGGATGAACGAAGCGGACCACGAGACCCATATGCGGCGGGCGGCTGATAGCCGCCCCTACGACATAGCTGATGCAAGAAAGGAGCCTTCCCATGGCCTTTGTACATCTCCATCTCCACACGGAATACAGCCTTCTGGACGGTGTCTGCCGGATTCGGGACTTGATGGACCGGGTCAAGGAGGTGGGGCAGGACGCGGTGGCCATCACGGACCACGGCGTCATGTACGGCGTCATTGACTTCTACAAGGCTGCCAAGGCTGCTGGGGTTAAGCCCATCATCGGCTGTGAGGTCTACGTGGCCCCCCGGTCCATGGCCGACAAGACCCACGGCATCGACCACGAGGCCAACCATCTGGTGCTGCTGTGCGAAAACGAGACCGGCTACCAGAACCTGAGCTATATGGTCTCCCGGGCCTTTGTGGAGGGTTTCTACGGCAAGCCCCGGGTGGATTTGTCGCTTTTGCGGGAGCACCATGAGGGTCTGATCGCCCTCTCGGCCTGTCTGGCGGGCAAGATTCCCCAGCTGCTGCTGCACCAGGACTACGACGGGGCCAAGGCCGCCGCCCTGGAGCTCTCGGAGATCTTCGGTCCCGACTGCTTCTACTTGGAGCTCCAGGACCACCGTCTCCCCGAGCAGCGGGAGGTGAACCTGGGCGTCGCCCGCATCGCCCGGGAGACCGGCCTGCCCCTGGTGGTCACCAACGACGCCCACTACCTCCGCCGAGCCGACAGCCGGACCCAGGATGTGCTGATGTGCGTCCAGATGGGCAAGACCGTGGACGACCCCAACCGCCTCAAGTTCGAGACCGACGAGTTCTACGTCAAATCCGAGGACGAGCTGCGGGCGCTCTTCCCCCACGAGGATGCGGCCTTTGAAAATACCGTGAAAATCGCCCAGCGGTGCAATGTGGAGTTCACCTTCGGCAAATACCACCTGCCCGAGTTCCAGCTGCCCGAGGGCTACACGTCCCTCTCCTACCTGAAGGAGCTCTGCGACCGGGGCTTCGAGGAGCGCTACCGGGGCGCGCACCCCGAGTACCGGAAGCAGCTGGAGTACGAGATCGATATGATCGAGAAGATGGGCTTCACCGACTACTTCCTGATCGTCTCCGACTTCGTCCGCTACGCCAAATCCGTGGGCATCCCCGTGGGACCGGGCCGCGGCAGCGCCGCCGGGTCCATGGTCTCCTATACCCTCCATATCACCGACCTGGACCCCATGGAGTACAGCCTCTATTTCGAGCGGTTCCTGAACCCGGAGCGAATCTCCATGCCCGATATCGACATGGACTTCGGCGACACCCGCCGGGGCGAGGTGGTGGACTACGTCCGCCGGAAGTACGGCGACGACCACGTGGCCCAGATCGTCACCTTCGGCACCATGGCCGCCCGGGGCGCGATCCGGGACGTGGGCCGGGCGCTGAATTTCACCTATGCCGAGACCGACGTGGTGGCCAAGCTGGTGCCCACCATGCCCCTGCATATCACCCTGGCCGAGGCGCTGAAGGTCTCGCCCAAGCTCAAGGAGATGTATGACCAGGACAGCCGGGTCCGGGAGCTCATCGACACGGCCCGGGCCCTGGAGGGCATGCCCCGCAACACCTCCACCCACGCAGCCGGCGTGGTCATCACCCGGCTGCCGGTCCACCACTACGTGCCCCTGGCCACCAACGACGACACCGTGGTCACCCAATACACCATGACCACCCTGGAGCAGCTGGGCCTGCTGAAAATGGACTTCCTGGGCCTGAGAAACCTGACGGTCATCGACGACGCCGTCCGGGATATCCGGGTCCACCAGCCTGACTTCTCCATGGAGACCATTCCCAACGACGACGCCCCCACCTACGCCATGCTGGCCGAGGGCAAGACCTCCGGCGTCTTCCAGCTGGAGTCGGCGGGCATCACCGCCGTGGCCGTCAATATGAGGCCCCAGTCCATCGAAGATCTGACGGCCATCGTGGCCCTCTACCGGCCCGGCCCCATGGATTCCATCCCCCGGTTTATCCAGGCCAAGTTCCACCCGGAGACCATCCGCTACAAGCACCCGCTCTTAGAGCCGATTTTGAAGGTCACCTATGGCTGCATCGTCTACCAGGAGCAGGTCATTGAAATCTTCCGGCGGCTGGGCGGCTTCAGCCTGGGCCAGGCCGACAATATGCGCCGGGCCATTTCCAAGAAGAAGCAGGACGTCATCGTGGCGGAACGCCGGGCCTTTATCTACGGCGATCCGGACCGGAACATCGCCGGCGCCATCGAAAACGGCGTCCCCGAGGAGATTGCCCAGGCCATTTACGATGAGATTCTCGACTTCGCCAACTACGCCTTCAACAAGGCCCACGCGGTCTGCTACGCCAAGGTGGCCTATGACACGGCCTATTTAAAGTGCCACTATCCCAAGGAGTACATGGCCGCCCTGATGACCTCGGTGCTGGACAGCGCCGGAAAGGTGGCCGCCTATATGGGGGCCTGCAAGGACCTGGGGCTGTCGGTGCTGCCGCCGGACCTGAACCAGTCCACCGCCCACTTTACCGTGGTGCCCGAGGGCATCCGCTTCGGCCTGGCCGCGGTGAAGAGCATTGGCCGGGGCTTTATCGACAAGGTGGTGGAGGAGCGGACGAAAAACGGGACCTTCCGGAGCCTGGAGGACTTCTGCGGCCGGATGTACGCCACGGAGCTCAACAAGCGGGCGTTGGAGAATTTGATTAAGTGCGGCGCCTGCGACTGCTTCGGCCTCCGGCGGAGCCAGCTGCTGGCGATTTACGACGCGGTGATGGACGCCGTGGCCCAGAGCCGCCGCCGGAACGTGGAGGGGCAGCTGGGCCTCTTCGACACCGCGACCGTGGACCAGGCGTCCGGCGGCGTGTCCATTCCCGACCTGCCGGAGCTGCCGGCCCAGGTGCGCATGAGCCAGGAGCGGGAGGTCACGGGCCTGTACCTGTCGGGCCATCCCATGGACGACTACCGCGCCGCCCTCCAGGGCCGGGGCGTCAGTCCCATCGGCGAGATTCTGGCCTGCTTTGAGGAGGGCGGAGAGGACTACGCCGACGGCCAGACCGTCCAGATTGCGGGCGTGGTGCAGGCCATGAAGATGAAGACCACCCGCAACAACTCGATCATGGCCTATGTGACCCTGGAGGATGACACCGGCTCCATGGAGCTGCTGGCCTTTTCCAGCACCATGGACCGCTGCGGCGACCTGCTGGTGGAGAACAGCACCCTGGTGGTGAGCGGCCGGATCTCGGTGCGGGACGAAAAAGCGCCCCAGCTGATTGTCAACCAGGTCTGGCCCATCGACCGCTTTTCCCAAACCGCCCCGGTCCGGCAGCCGGAGCAGCGCCAGACGGTCAGCCGGGTCTATCTCCGCCTCCCCGGGGAGAGCAGCCGGGAGTACCGCCGCACCTGTCCGGTGCTCCATATGTTCCCGGGCCCGGTGCCGGTGGTGCTCTACTTTGCCGACACAAAAATCAAGCGCCAGACCCACTGCCTCCCCGACCCCGACCTCTTCACCGAACTCCGGGAGATCCTCGGCCCCGACAATGTGGTTCTGCGGGCGTAATCCGATCTGCCAATGCCGGATCGATGGCGCACTGTAGGGGCGGCCTGTATGGCCGCCCGGACAGGCCCGCGATTTTCGCCGCGCCTCCGCCGAACGCCGTAGGGCGGCGCGGGAAAATTCACAATTGGTCTACAAATCAGGTTGGGGATATGATATAATTCTAATCTGAATGAGTATCCCGCAAAGGAGGCGGCCTATGAGTCACTGGAAACGGTGGGCGGCGCCGGTGGGCGGCCTGCTGCTGAGCGTCCTGCTGAGCGGCTGCTTTGTCCAGCCGACGGACAGTCTCTATGCGCTGCCCCGGCAGTCGGACGCCTATTATGATCTGCAAAACGCCATTGACGCCGCGCTGCCTGCCGACGCGGCGTACTCCGGCCCTCTGTCCGGCCCCAACCAGCAGGCGGTGCAGCTGGCCGATCTGGACGGCGACGGCGAGGACGAGGCTTTGGTCTTCGCCAAAACCAGCGGAGAAAAACCCCTGAAAATTTATATTTTCGACGCCGAGGACGATTCCTTTGTCCAGACCGCCGTCATCGAGGGCGACGGCACCGCCTTTGACACCGTGGAGTACGTCCCGGTGGACGATACGTCCGGCATGGAGATTATCCTGGGCCGCCAGCTCAGCGATCAAATTCTCCAATCCCTCAGCGCCTATTCCTATTCCGACGGCACGGCGGCGGAGCTGATGCACGCGGCCTATACCGAATATAAGGTAGTGGATTTGAACCTGGACGACCGGCGCGACGTGCTGATTTTCCGCCAGGACACCGAGACCCGCCAGGGTATGGCGGAGTACTACACCTGGGAGGACGGCGTCATGGAGCGGCGGCAGACGGCGGCGCTGTCCAAGGACATCCACGCCATCGAGCGCATTGTCACAGGCTACGTCACGGCCGACATCCCGGGCGTCTTCGTCACCAGCACCTACGGCGAGGATGCGCTGGTCACCGATGTCTTCGCCTTCCGAGGCCAGACCTTTTCCAACCTGACCCTCTCGGCCGAAAGCGGCGTCAGTACCCAGCTGGTCCGCAGCTACCAGGTCTTCGCCACAGACATCGACGAGGACGGCGTGGTGGAGCTGCCGACGCTGGTGGCCCTGCCCAGCGCCACCGCCGGAGAGGACACCTACTGGCTGGTGGAGTGGTACAGCCTCCAGACCGACGGCGTCGGAACGAAAAAGGAGACGACCTTCTATTATACGCCGGGCGGCTGGTATCTGACGGTACCGGAATCCTGGACCGATCAGCTGACGGTCAGCCGCACGACGGAGGACAGCCAGTGTCTGCGCTATACCTTCTCCCAGTGGACCGGCCGGGACCAGACGCCCCAGGAGATCCTGTCCATATTCGCTCTCACCGGCGAGGACCGGCTGACCCGGGCCCAATCCGAAGGGAAATTCCTGCTGGGGGAGAAGGGAGATGTGGCCTATGCCGCCCGGCTGGGGGAGAGCGCGCTCTCCAAGACCCTGACCGAGGCGTCGGTTCAGGCCATGTTCCACCGCATCAAGACCGACTGGAACTCCGGTGAGACGTGACCGAGGTCATTTCAGTCCAACAAAAGGAGTGAAACCATGAAGAAAGTATTGATCCTGGAGGACGAAGTCAGCATCCGCAGCTTTGTGGTCATCAACCTCAAGCGCGCCGGCTACGAGGCCATCGAGGCCGGTACCGGCATGGAGGCGCTGGAGCAGCTGAAAAATAATCCGGATGTAGGCGTGGCGATTCTCGACATTATGCTGCCGGATATCGACGGCTTCGAGGTCTGCCGCAATATCCGCGCCACCGACAAGCAGATCGGCATTATCATGCTGACGGCTCGGAGCCAGGAGATGGACAAGGTCACCGGCCTGATGACCGGCGCCGATGACTATATCACCAAGCCCTTCTCGCCCGCCGAGCTGACGGCCCGGATCGACGCCCTCTACCGCCGGGTAGGGGGAGACGCCGCGCCCGACGCCGTGGAGCTCAGTCAGGGCCCCTTTGTGCTCAACACCCGCAACCGCACCCTGGATAAGGCGGGCCGCCGGATCAAGCTGACCCAGGTGGAGTATTCCATTATGAAGCTCTTTATGCAGAACCCCGGCCGGGCCCTCTCCCGAGAGGATATTCTGGCGGCGGTCTGGGGCCGGGATTACGACGGCGAGCTGAAAATCGTGGACGTCAATATCCGCCGCCTGCGCATCAAAATCGAGGACGATACCGCCAACCCCACCTATATCACCACCGTCTGGGGCTTCGGCTATAAGTGGGGCGCGTAATAGAAAGATGGGTGCCCCCGCCTGCTTGAGAGGATGTGAACCGGCCTGAAAACCTTTCGCAAAATCACCGGCATCGAGCGCCGGTGGATCTTCAATAATGTGATCCTGGTCATCGCTCTGGTGGTGAGCTTTGTGGTGATTTTCTCGGTGTCCTTCTCCGTCTACTGCTATTCCAATCTGCGGGTGGGACTGCGGGAGAAGGCCAAGACCACCACCGACTTCTTCGCCAACTATATCAGCCAGAGCTACAATGAATACTACCAGTCCTGCATCCGGTTTGCCCAGACCTTCGAGGAGAAGAACACCCTGGAGCTCCAGTTTATCTCCACCAGCGGCAAGATCGTGGCCTCCTCCTACGGCCAGTGGGCCGGAGAAGCGCCGAAGACGGCGGATGTGGCCGAGGCCATCGCCACCCGGGAGATGGCCGATTTCCAGGGCCGCAACCCCAGCACCGGCGAGCGGATCATGGCGGTGTCCAGCCCCATGCTCTATGTCAACGGCGAGGTCATCGGCGTTCTGCGCTATGTGACCAGTTTGAAAAATGTGGACCGGCAGATTGCCATGGCCGTGGGGCTGGCGGTGCTGGTGGGCGTATTGTTTATCGCCTTTGTGCTCTACTCCAGCCGCTTCTTTATCCGCTCCATTCTGGCCCCGGTGTCGGAGATCACGGCCACAGCCAAGCGCATTGCCGCCGGGTCCTACGGCGCCAAGATCCAGAAGCACCTGGACGATGAAATCGGCGAGCTGGCCGAGACCATCAACGATATGTCGGCCAAAATCGCCCAGAGCGAGAAAATGCAGACGGAGTTTATCTCCTCGGTGTCCCATGAGCTCCGCACACCCCTGACGGCCATCACCGGCTGGGGCGAGACTATTCTCTCCGGCGACCACATCGACCCGGTGGAGACCCGCCGGGGCATGGTCATCATTCTCCGGGAGGCCCGGCGGCTGACCTCCATGGTGGAGGAGCTGCTGGAGTTCACCCGGATGCAGGACGGCCGCTTCACCCTGAATATGGAGGACGCCGATCTGCGGGCCGAGTTCGAGGACACGGTCTTTATGTACGGCAGCCGCCTCCAGCAGGAGGGCATCGAGCTGGAATACGAGGAGAGCGACGAGGATATCCCCGAGATCCCCTGCGACGTGTCCCGGATGCGGCAGGTCTTTCTGAATATTCTCGACAATGCCGCCAAGCACGGCGGCGAGGGCAAGAAGATCACCGCCTCCATCCACCATGAGAGCGGCCAGGTGGTGGTCCGAATTCGGGACTTCGGCCCCGGCATCCCCGAGGACGAGCTGCCCCACGTGAAGATGAAGTTCTATAAGGGCAGCTCCAAGGCCCGCGGCAACGGCATCGGCCTGGCAGTCTGCGAGGAGATCGTCACCATGCACGGCGGCTCCCTGACATTGGAAAATGCTCCCGGCGGCGGCACTCTGGTGACCATATCCCTGCCGTCGGGAGAGGAATAGAGGCAACCATGAAACAAGAGACAGTCAAAGAACAATTCAAAACCATGATCGGCGGTCAGGCCCTGATCGAGGGTATTCTGATGCAGGGCCCCGAGAAAAAATCCGTCGTGGTCCGGGGGCCCGAGGGCCTGGTGGTGAAGACCGAGCCGCTGAAGCTCCCCAAGGACCGGTATCCCATTCTCGGCTGGCCGCTGCTGCGGGGCGTGGTCAACTTTGCCGCCAGTATGGTGGGCGGCGTCAAGGCCCTGTTGTACTCGGCGGAGTTCTTCCCCGAGGAGGCGGGCGAGCCCTCCAAGTTCGACCGCTGGCTGGAGGACAAGATCGGCTCGGAGAAGATGGAGAAGTTCGTCATCTATCTGGCCGTGGTCCTGGGCGTGGCCTTTTCGGTGGGCCTCTTTATTCTGCTGCCCACCTTCCTCACCGGCCTGATCCCCGGGCTCCGCGCCAATTTTCTGGCCCGGAACCTGCTGGAGGGCCTGCTGAAAATCGCCCTCTTTATGGGCTATATGATTCTCATTTCCCGGATGCAGGATATGCGCCGCGTGTTCTCCTACCACGGCGCGGAGCATAAGACCATCCGCTGCTATGAGGCCCGGCTGCCGCTGACCGTGGAAAACGTGCGGCCCATGACCCGGATGCACCCCCGCTGCGGCACCAGCTTCCTGCTGGTGGTCATCTGCATCAGCATTCTCTGCGGCTGCTTCATCCGGGTGGAGAACACCTGGCTTCGAATGGGCCTGCATCTGCTGATGCTGCCGGTCATCGTGGCCGTGAGCTATGAGTTCAACCGTCTGGTGGGCCGCTACGACAACCGGCTCACCCGCATTCTCACCGCGCCGGGCATGTGGATGCAGAACTTCACCACCAACGAGCCCGACGACTCCATGATCGAGGTGGCCATCCGGGCCCTGGAGGAAGTGATTCCGGAGAAGGCGGGGGCCGACCAATGGTAACGACCTACGGCGCTCTGATGCGGCGGACGGCCCAGGCCCTGGAGGCCGAGGAGGGGCCCAACGCCGCCTACACCGCCCACGCGCTGATGAGCTATCTCACCGGCAAGGATACGGCCCAGCTGCTGGCCATGCAGAATCTCTTTCTGCCGGAGCAGCTGGCCGACGACTATCTGGCCCTGGCCCAGCGGATACAGGCCGGGGAACCCCTGGCCTATATTCTGGGCCAGTGGGATTTTTACGGTCAGACCTATACCGTGACGCCGGACGTGCTGATCCCCCGGGACGACACCATGGCCGTGGTGGACCTGATTCTGGAGCGGTGGGCGTATCTGCCCCCCAACGCCCGGATTCTGGACCTCTGTACCGGCTCGGGCTGCATCGGCCTGACCTTGGCCCAGCGGCTGATGACCGCCCGGGTGACGCTGGCGGATCTCTCCCCGGCGGCGCTGAAAATTGCCAAGAAAAACACCGGCGACCTCCATCTCAGCGGCCGGGTCTCCTGCCTGATTGCCGACGCCATGGCCCCGGCCAGCCGGTTTCTCGGCCAGTTTGACGTGGTGATCTCCAACCCGCCCTATGTCACCCGGGCCGAGATGGCGGCTCTGCCCCGGTCGGTCCGGGAGTTCGAGCCGTCCATGGCCCTGGACGGCGGCGAGGACGGATTGGACTTCTATCGGGCCATCGCCAAGAATTTTACGCCCGCCGTCAAGCCCGGCGGGTATCTGGCCTTCGAGTTCGGCCTGGGCCAGGAGGACGCGGTCTGCTGGATCTTGGAGGCCTGGGAGTACGACATTCTGGAGCTGAAACGAGACGGCGGCGGCATCGTCCGGGCCGTTCTGGCACAACGAAAGGAAAGGGATTGACCATGGAAAAGAAGAAAGTGGGACAAGACAGCCCGTCCCCCGCCAGCGACAAGAGAAAGGCGCTGGACACGGCCATCGCCCAGATTGAGAAGAATTTCGGCAAGGGCACCGTCATGCGCCTGGGCGACAAGCCCGAAATGCAGGTGGACGCCATTCCCACCGGCTCTCTGGCCCTGGACGCGGCCCTGGGCATCGGCGGCGTCCCCAAGGGGCGGATCATCGAGATCTACGGCCCCGAGTCCTCCGGTAAGACCACCCTGGCCCTCCATATCGTGGCCCAGGCCCAGAAGAAGGGCGGCGAGGTGGCCTTCGTGGACGCCGAGCACGCCCTGGACCCGGACTATGCCGCGGCCATCGGCGTGGACATCGACAATATGCTGGTCTCCCAGCCCGACACCGGCGAGCAGGCATTGGAAATCACCGACGCCCTGGTCCGCTCCGGCGCCGTGGACGTGGTGGTGGTGGACTCCGTCGCCGCCCTGACCCCCCGGCAGGAGATTGAGGGCGAGATGGGCGATACCTTCGTGGGCCTCCAGGCCCGGCTCATGTCCCAGGCATTGCGGAAGCTGGCCGGCAGCATTTCCAAGACCAACTGCGTCGTCATCTTCATCAACCAGCTGCGTATGAAGATCGGCGTCATGTACGGCAACCCCGAGACCACCACCGGCGGCAACGCCCTGAAGTTCTACGCCTCGGTGCGAATCGACATTCGCCGGATCGAGGCCATCAAGAACGGCACCGAGATCGTCGGCAACCGCACCCGGGCCAAGATCGTCAAGAACAAGGTTGCCCCGCCCTTCAAGGAGGCCGTCTTCGACATCATGTACGGCGAGGGCATCTCCAAGTGGGGCGAGATGGTGGACTTGGCGGTGCAACTGGATATCATCCAGAAGAGCGGCAGCTGGTTCTCCATGGGCGAGGAGCGCATCGGCCAGGGCCGTGACAGCGTCAAGGCCTATCTGATGAACAACCCTGAGGTGGCCGACCAGGTGGAAGCCCAGATTCGGGAGAATCTGTCCAAGCTGACCGGCCGCAAGCCCAAAGCCGCCCCGGCCCCCCGGCCCGAGGTCAAGGCTGTGAGCGTGGAGGCCTCCGACTTCCGCGATGACGATTGAGCGGCTGGAGCCCTTGGCCCGGCAGCCCCACCGGCTGAAAATACACCTGTCCGACGGGTCGGCGCTGACCACCCAGGACTATGTGGCCGCCGACCTGGGCCTCTATCCCGGCCAGGTGCTGGAGGAGCAGGACTACCAGGCGCTGCTGGAGGCCGTTTCGCTGGCCGCGGCCAAGAACCGGGCCGTGCGGATGATCGCCGCCGCCGGGCACTCCCGGCAGGACCTCCAGCGGAAGCTGGTCCAAAAGGGGGAGGATCCCCAGGCCGCCCAGGCCGCCGTGGATTGGCTGACGGATTTGAAGCTGCTGGATGACCGCGAGACCGCCGCCGCCCTGGTCCGCTCCGCCGTGGCCAAGGGCTACGGCAAGGCGCGAATCCGGCAGATTCTCCAGGAAAAGGCCATCCCCCGGGAGCTCTGGGAGGAGGCCTTGGAGCTGGTGCCCGCCATGGACGAGGCCGTGGACCGGTTCCTGGAGCGGCGCTTCCGGGGCGAGGTCCCCGACGAAAAGGAAATCAAGCGGGCCGTGGACGCATTGCTGCGCCGGGGCCACAGCTACGGCGATATTCGCGCCGGTTTGCAGCGGTACGACCTGTCCCTGGAAGCGGACTTTGAAGACTGATGGAGAACGGACGAAGACGAAAATCGAACGTAGGGGCGGCTATCAGCCGCCCGCCAGCTGGCGATTTCCGCACGCATGCGGGAAACACACCGGGGCGTAAGGGAAGAGTGAATAGGGAAGAGGGAATAGTTGCGCCCTGCGGGCGCGGGAAGGAACGCGTTATGAGAGAAAAAATCGGCATGGTCAGTCTGGGCTGTGCCAAAAATCAGGTCAACGCCGAGCAGATGCTCTATCTGCTGCAGGAGGCGGGCTTTGAGATTTCCGGCGACCCGGCGGGCTGTGATCTGGCCATTGTCAACACCTGCGGGTTTATCGAGAGCGCCAAGGCCGAGGCCATCGACCATATTCTGGCCCTGGGGCAGCTGAAGGCCCAGGGGCAGCTGGGGAAGATCCTGGTCACCGGCTGCCTGTCCCAGCGGTACCCGGAGGAGATTCTCCAGGAGCTGCCCGAGGTGGACGGCGTCATGGGCACCGGCAGCTACGGTGACATCGTCTCCGCCGTGGAGCAGACCCTGGCCGGGACCACGGTCAAGGCCTTCGGCGACATCGACGCGCCCCTGGACGAGACGCCCCGGGTCCTGACCAGCCCCGACTACTACGCCTACTTAAAAATCGCCGAGGGCTGTGACAACCACTGCGCCTACTGCGTGATTCCGTCCCTCCGGGGCCGCTACCGCAGCCGGGAGCTGGACGACGTGCTCTACGAGGCCCGGCAGCTGGCCGCCGACGGCGTCAAGGAGCTGATCGTCGTGGCCCAGGATATCAGCCGCTACGGCCTGGACCTGGAGGGCCACGACCACCTGCTGCCCCAGCTGCTGCGGGGCCTGTGCGCCATCGAGGGCATCCACTGGGTACGGCTCCACTACCTCTATCCGGACCAGATCACCGGGGAGATGATCAACGTCATCGCCTCGGAGCCCAAAATCGTCAAATACCTGGATATCCCCATCCAGCACGTCAACGATACGATTCTCAAGAAGATGAATCGCCGGGGCGACAAGGCGTTTTTGACGGAGATGTTCCGCAAGCTCCGGGCGCGGATTCCCGGCCTGGTGATTCGGACCAGCCTGATTGCGGGCCTGCCCGGGGAGGACGAGGCCGCCTTCGAGGAGCTGTGCGCCTGGTTGCGGGAGATGAAGCTGGAGCGGGTCGGGGCCTTTGCCTTCTCCCCCGAGGAGGGCACCCCGGCGGCCATGATGGAGTATCCGCCCAGTGAGGTGGCCCAGGAGCGGGCGGCCTATATCGCCGAGCTCCAGTCCCGGATCATGGACCAGTGGAACGAGACTATGATGGGCAAGACCCTGGAGGTCCTCTGCGAGGGCTACGACGACGAGGAGGAGGCATATTACGGCCGGACCTATGCCGACAGCCCCGACATCGACGGCAAGATCTGGTTCCCGTCGGAGACCGCGGTGCGCCCCGGCGAATTTGTAATGGTGACGGTCACCGACGTCTATGACGGCGAGCTGATCGGTGAAAGGGAGGAAGAGGCATGACCACTGCCAGTAAAATCACCCTGGTGCGGGTGGTAATGATTCCGATTTTTATGGTGCTGCTGCTGTTGGGCTACCGCTGGGCGGCGCTGGCGGTGTTTATTCTGGCCAGCGTCACGGACTTTGTGGACGGCTACGTGGCCCGGCACTACAACCAGGTCAGCGACTTCGGCAAGTTCCTGGACCCGCTGGCCGATAAGCTGCTGGTGACGGCCTGTATGCTGATCTTCACCGAATGGGGCCGGATGCCCTCTTGGGCGGTGATGATCGTCCTGGCCCGGGAGTTCGCCGTGACGGGCCTGCGGCTGGTGGCCGTGGGCAACGGCCGCGTGATCGCTGCCGGCTGGAGCGGCAAGGTGAAGACCTTCTCCACCATGGTGGGCCTGTGCGTCATGATGGCCTTCCCCGGCTATGTCTGGCTGGACTGGGCCGTGACGGCGGTGATCACCGTGACCACGCTCTACTCCGGCGTGGAGTATTTCGTGAAAAACTGGGACGTCATTCGCCCCTGAGCCACAAAACCAGGCTGCCCCCTTCGGGCCAGCCTGGTTTTTGCATGCCCGGATGCGGGCCAGCCCCCGAGGATCGTATCAATCTCTGCATCCTTTTCGTAGGGGCCGATGCCCACATCGGCCCGCCGGGCTATGTGTGCAAGGCAGTCCGCCGATCGCAACGGGCCCCCGACTCCGTCGTAGGGGCGGATTGTATATCAGACTGTCAAAAAACCTCGCTGAGAACTTCTGTGACAGAGCAGCGGGGAATGTGTGCAAGGGGTTAAGACCCCTTGCGCGTTCAATCGACACGTATTTTTAAACTTTTTAGAAAGTTTAAAAATACGCACAGCGTGGCGAAAAGACTTTTTCGACACGCTGGGGCGGGGTGCCCACACCCCGCCATGGCCAGGCTGGCGCAACCACCGGGGCCTGGCCATCAACGCACCCGGTCTCGGCGGCATGTGGGCATGCCGCCCTACGCCCACAGCGGCCCTTGGCATGCGCGGGCGGAAAAAAATCCGCCCCTGCGGAGCAGCTGGCTGTTCCGCAGGGGCGGACACGGGTTAAGGCATCACCGCACAATTGTGTCTGCGGCCTTCGCCCAATCTTTTGCCCCATCCGTGCAGTTATAAAAGGGGGAAATACATACAGTATTCCCGCCCTTTTATAACTTTCGTATGAGGCAAAATCTTTGGCCGAATGCTCTTGCCAAATTGTGCGGTGCTGCCTTAATCCCGCCGGGCTTGTTCGATTTTTTTCCGGGTGACCTGGTTGACGGCGGCGCGGAGGGCGGACAGGTAGGGGTCGCCGTCGGTCTGGGCCTGGCCGTAGGTGAAGTTCAGCTCGTACTCCACCGGGAGCCAGGTGTCGATGGACGCCTCGTTGTGCTGGATCAGCGTCTCCATTTTGTCCAGGGCCTTGGCCAGCCGGGCCTCCCGGCTTTCCTGGGCTTCAAACTCCCGCCACAGCGCAGTCAGCCGGGGACGAACATCGGCGGGCAGGGAAGCCAGCCAGGCCTCCACGGCGGATTGCTCCGCGGCCTCGTGGGCGGCGGTCTTCTCGAAGGCCGGGATATCGCCGGTGAAGGCCTCGCCGATGTCGTGGAACAGGCACAGGAGCAGCAGCTTTTCCCGGTTGATGCCGGGGAATTCGTCGGATACCAGAGCAGCCAGCAGGGCCAGCCGCCAGCTGTGCTCGGCCACGCTCTCCTGCCGGCCCGAGGAGGTCCAGGAGTGGCGCAGGCTGCACTTGAGCCGCTCGGCCACGGCCATCTGTTCAAATAGCTCAGGGAATGTCATAGCGATGAGGGTTGGCTGCGGCCTCCAGCACCTTGGCTTGCAGCTTTTTCAGGTCCCGGAAGGTGTCCGGGCGTTTGGTCATGTCCCGCAGCAGCGCCGAGGGGTGGTAGAGCGCCGTAAACCAGATGCCGCCCTTTTCGACCCATTGGCCGTGGTCGCGGGTGATCTTGAAGTCCGGATCGATCAGCCGCTTGGCGGCGATTCGGCCCAGACAGACGATGATCTTCGGCCGCAGCAGCTTGGTCTGCCGCCGGAGGAAGGGGATACACGCGTCCTGCTCGGACTCCTGGGGGTCCCGGTTGCCCGGCGGGCGGCATTTGACGATATTGGTGATATAGCAGTTGTGGCGGCCCAGGCCGATGATGGACAGCATCTCGTCCAGCAGCTGGCCCGCCGGACCCACAAAGGGCTCGCCCTGCAAATCCTCCTGCTGGCCGGGTCCCTCGCCGACGAAGAGGACCTCCGCGTCCTCCGGGCCCACGCCGAAGACCACGTGGTGCCGCGTCCCGGCCAGGGGGCAGCGGCTGCAGGCCAGGCAGTTTTGGCGCAGCTCATCCCAGGTCACGGCTGATCGTCCTCCTTCCAGCCCTCCTCCCAGTCGGGGGGCGTCAGCTCCCGGAGCCGGGCCTGCCGCTCCCGCAGCTCCAGCGCCCGGCGGCGGGCGGCCACCTTCCGCTTGCGCTCCCGGCGGCGGTAGAATTGCAGCAGGAACCAGCAGAAGAGGATCACAAATACAATCAGCAGCAGAATGCCCACCAGCCACTTCCACCAGTTGTCCTCCACATAGGCCCGGGTCTCCTCGGCCCGGTGGGTGATCTCCGAACGGACCACGGTGGTGATGGCGGCCAGATCCACGGTGCCCAGCTCCGTGCCGTTGACCGATACGGTGACGGAGCCCAGGACGGTACCGGCCTCCACCGGCGCGTCCACGCTCTCATAGTCGAGGTGGGGCTCCAGAACCACACTGTCGGGGTCAAAGTCCACGGTGACCAGACTGCGAATCTCCTCCACCGGGGCCAGCGCCACGGTCTGGGCGCCGGCGGACTGATTCACCGGGATCTCCGCCACGGGATAGAGGGTGGTGAGAATCGTGGTGTACTGGTAGCGCTCGAAGAAATATTCGCACATATTGATAAACTCGGGGAAGCTGCGCTGGTCCCAGTCGCCGGTATCCTCGTTGTTGATGGTAGCGGCGCCCATGATAATGCCCAGGAACTGGAGATCGTCGTTGGAGGCGGTGGAGATCAGGCAGCGGCCTGCCGGCGTTGTAAAGCCGGTCTTGATTCCGGCGGCCTTGGAGTAGCGGTAGCCGGCATTGGAGGAGGTGGAAATCAGCTCATTGGTGGTGTAGAGCTCCCGTTCCTCGCTCATATTGGTGGCGGCTACGGTATAGTGGGGCGTGTTGCAGGCCTCCCGGAAGACCGGGTACTCCATGGCGGCCTGGACGATCCGGAGCAGGTCGGCGGCGGTGGTGTAGTGATCGTCGTCGTGGAGGCCGTGGGGGTTGGAAAAATGGGTGCCGGTGCAGCCCAGAGCCTGGGCCTCCTCGTTCATCAGGGCGACGAAGGCGTCGATGGAGCCGGAGATATGCTCGGCGATGACGTTGCAGGCCTCGTTGGCCGAGGCCGCCAGAATGCAGTACAGGAGGTCCCGCAGGGGGAGCACCTCGCCGGCCTGGAGTCCGACGGTGCTGCCGTCCTCGTGGAGGTTCTGCAGGGCCGTCTCCGACACGGTGACCTGGTCGTCCAGGTTGCCGTATTTACAGGTCAGGTAGGCGGTCATGACCTTGGTCAGGCTGGCCGGGTATCGCTGCACATCGGCGTTGAGGGTGTAGAGCGTTTCACCGGAGTTGAGCTCCAGCAGCACGGCCGCGCCCACCTCGGTGGTGAAGATCTCCGCCGGGGCGGTGGTGTCCAGGGGCGTGAAGTCGGTGACGGGATCGGTGACGGCGGGTACATCCACCGCCAGCACCGGCATAGCCTGGGCCAGCAGCAGAATCAGCAGCAGGATCAATGCGAGGGATTTACGTTTCATATGTACTCCTATTCGGACGGCGGCACAGATATAATCGTTGCCGCTGAGGCAGAAGCTGTGGTATAATACAGTCATTATAGCAGATTCCACGGGGTTGTCAATGAAGCGGGAGGGGTGGAGGACGGTGAAGGAGAGCCGGGTTGGCCTGGTGCTTCTGGTTCTGCTGTGTCTGGGCTGCGCCTTTGCGCTGGGCGTGGTTTTTGGCCGGGGCAGCGGCTGGGAGCAGGTGGTGTTGACCAGCTACTTGGTCGAATACCGAGACTCGTCTTCCGGCGAGGCGGAGAGCGCGGCGGAAAGCGACGCACCGATCTGGGAGCCCTCGGAGACGAAACCCGTGAACATCAACACGGCCAGCCAAGCCCAGCTGGAGATGCTGCCCGGCATTGGCCCGGCGCTGGCGGAAGCCATTCTCTCCTACCGGACCGACTTCGGCCCCTTTGTGACCACGGAGCAGCTGATGGAGGTGCCGGGCATCGGCGAAAAGCGCTATGCCGCCGTGGAGAAACTGATCTGTGTGGAGGAAATGCCATGAAAATTCTGGTGGTAGACGACGAAAAGCTCCTGGTCAAGGGGATTAAATTCAATTTGGAAAACGAAGGCTATGAGGTGCTGACCGGCGCGGACGGCGTGGAGGCGGTGGAGATTGCCGCCAGCGAGGCGGTGGATCTGGTGGTCCTGGATCTGATGATGCCCCGGATGGACGGGCTCCAGGCCTGCCAGAAGATCCGGGAGTTCTCCGATGTGCCGATTATCATGCTCACCGCCAAGGCCGACGATATGGATAAGCTCCTGGGCTTCGAGCACGGCGCCGACGATTATCTCACCAAGCCCTTCAATATTCTGGAGCTCAAGGCCCGGATTCGGGCGCTGCTCCGGCGCAGCGGCGGCAAGAAGGAGGAGAAATCGCCCCGGCTGATCTGCGAGAATATCACCCTGGACACCGACGCCCGCAACGCCTATAACGACGGGGTGCTCACCGATCTGACCGCCAAGGAATTTGACCTGATCGAGCTTCTGATGCGCAATCCCAACCGGGTCTATTCCCGGGAGGCGCTGCTGGACGCCATCTGGGGCTACGACGCCTACCGCAGCGATATCCGCACCGTGGACGTCCATATCCGCCGTCTGCGGGAAAAGCTGGAGCGCGACCCGGCGGAGCCGGCGCATATTCTGACCAAGTGGGGAGTGGGCTACTATTTCAAACGCTGAAAAAAGACGGTTCCGGCTCTCCTTCAATTCCCATCTGCGGTTCGCGGCGGCCTATATTCTGCTGACCTCTCTGGTGCTGGTGTTTCTCAACAACTATGCCTCGGATATGACCCGCCAGCTCCTGTACCGCTCCAAGGAGACGTCGCTGCTGGACAAGGTGCAGCTGATAACCTCCTCCTTCTCGGGGGTGGAGATGCTGACATCCGACAATACCGCCCAGGTGATCTCGGTCCTGGGCGATCTGAATGTCAACCGCGTCCTGATTACCGACGGCGCGGGCGTGATCCTCTATGATTCCGACGCCGACGACGCGTCCGAGGAGACGGCCCTGGGGCAGTATGCCCTGCTGCGCCCCGTGGCCGAGGCCTTGGACGGGAATAACGTCTTCTACTGCCGCTACGCCTCGGGCCTGCTGATGAGCTATGCCGCCGCGCCGGTCTACCTCTACGGCAGCCCCAACGGCTGCGTCTATCTCTCGGACCTGGACTACGGCCTGGGCGCGATCATCCAGGGCCTGGAGCAGAATTTGGCCCGAATCTCCTGGGGCTTGGCCGCGGGCATGGTGATTTTCTCCCTGGTCTTCGCAGTGATTACCTCCGGGAAGATGCGCCGGATTCTCACCTCCATGGAGCTGGTCCGGGAGGGAGAGTACAGCCATAAAATTGCCATGCACGGCTCGGATGAATACGGCCGTCTGGCCGGGGAATTCAATAAGCTCACCGACCGGCTCCAGGCCTCGGAGCAGGCCCAGCGGCAGTTTGTCTCCGACGCCTCCCATGAGCTGAAGACGCCGCTGGCCTCCATCAAGCTCCTGTCCGATTCCATTCTCCAGAACGACATGGACGCCGAGACCATGCGGGAGTTTGTAGCCGACATCGGCTCCGAAGCCGACCGCCTGACCCGCATGGCCCAGAAGCTCCTGACTCTCACCAAGGCCGAGAGCGTCCAGGACGGCGAGCGGGAGGTGGTGGACCTGTCGCGGATCATCAGTCAGGTCTTCAAGATGCTCATTCCCCTGGCCGACCAGCGGGAAATCCGCCTCAAGTGCACCATGGACAAGGACTGCGCGGTGCTGACCCTGGAGGACGACGTCTATCAGATTATCTTCAACCTGGTGGAGAACGCCATCAAGTACAACCACGACGGCGGGCAGGTCCATGTGCGCCTTCTGCGCCGGGACGAGGAGGTCATCGTCCAGGTGGAGGATACCGGCGTGGGCATCCCGGCCGACGCGCTGGACCATATTTTTGAGCGGTTTTACCGGGTGGACAAGGCACGGTCCAGGCAGGCCGGCGGTTCCGGCCTGGGCCTGTCCATCGTCCACGATCTGGTGGAGCGGAATTTCGGCGAAATCCAGGTGGAGCGCCGGGAAGAGGGCGGCACCCGGTTTACGGTGACGTTCCCCTATTTTGATATGGAGGTGGCGGAATGAAGCGGCTGCTGTGTCTGGCGCTGGCGCTGGCGGCGGTGCTGGCGGGCTGCGGCCTGGTCCAGCGTGCCGTGGAGCAGGAGCCGCCGCTGCGCCTCTATTACTGCTATGCCGAGGCGGAAATCGGCCCCTATGACGGAGAAGACGGTGCGCTGGGCTGCGAGACCGACGGGCTGATCTCCACGAATGCCACGGTGGACCAGGTGCTCTCGCGCTACTGGAAGGGCCCGGAGACCGAGACGCTCCGCCGGCCCTTTTCCGGGTCCGTCACCGTGGAGCAGTGGAGCCTGGAGGACGGCTGCCTGCTGCTGACCATGAGCGAGGAGACCGAGTCCCTGGTGGGCTTTGACCGTACGCTGCTGGCGGCCTGCCTGGTCAAGACCCTGGTGCAGCTGCCGTCGGTGGAGTCCGTGGTCCTGACCACCGGCCAGGAGGAGATAGCCGGCGGAATCTTCAATACGGCGCTCACCGCCGAGGACTTCCTGCTGGGCTCCTAACCGGCAGAAAAACGGAAAGGGCTCGTCAATCCATGAAAAAGAAAAGGGCATCACCGCACAATTGTGTCTGCGGCCTTCGCCCAATCTTTTGCCCCATCCGTGCAGTTATAAAAGGGGGAAATACATACAGTATTCCCGCCCTTTTATAACTTTCGTATGAGGCAAAATCTTTGGCCGAATGCTCTTGCCAAATTGTGCGGTGATGCCCTAGCTCTCCTGTAGGGGCGGCCTGTATGGCCGCCCGGGACCGGGTTCCGATTCCCACCGGGGTTTGGTGGTTCCGTTCCACGTAGGGGCGCAGGGATGACGCGGGGGTCGCTTTGCTGCGGGCGGTTCTCTGGCTCATTGCGGAGAAGTTTGGGACAATATGCGAACAAATTCGACAATATTCACAAAAAATCGAAAACCAGTTGACAGATGTGCCAACCGGTGATAGGATTACAAAAACTGAATCGCTCAGATAGAGGCGCGGGCTTCATCAGTAGCCCCCGGCATGGTCAGGCAGCCGCCGGGGAGGAAAGGGGAGACCGCCGAAGGAGAGTTTCGCTGCCTGGCGAAATTCTGCTGGGCCGGGGGAGAAGATCCTTCGGACTGTCACAGACGTTGTGAAGCGCTATCGAGGAACGCCCTGTGCCGTCCTTTGGGACCGGCAGGATTTGTACGGCTCCTGGACCGCTTGACAAGGCGGTCCGGTTTTTTTATGCAAACAGAAGAAAGGTGAGAGACATGAAAAAGATTTTAGCAATGCTCCTGGCCCTGACTATGGTCCTGAGCCTGGCCGCCTGCGCCTCCGACAGTGGCACCGCCGATACCCAGACCAGCGACACCACCGCCGAGACCGATACTACGACCGACACCGATTCCACCGTTGACGCTGAAGCCGACGCGGAGACTGATGATCCCGCTGAGGAAGAGACCATTTCCTCCGGCGTGGAGGACGGCGTGCTGACCGTCGGCATGGAGTGCCAGTATGCGCCCTATAACTGGACCCAGCTGGACGACTCCAACGGCGCGGTGCCCATCGCCAACAACCCCGGCAGCTATGCCAACGGCTATGATGTGCAGATGGCGCAGCGGATCTGCGACGCCTACGGCTGGGAGCTGGAGGTCGTGGCTCTGGGCTGGGACGGCCTGAACCCCGCCCTGTCCGCCGGCACCATTGACGCCGTCATCGCCGGTCAGTCCATGACCGAGACCCGCCTCCAGGAGGTGGATATGGCTGGCCCCTACTTCTATGCCTCCATCGTCTGCGTGACCAAGGCCGACAGCCCGCTGGCTTCCGCCAAGGGTATCTCTGAGCTCACCGGCACCTGCACCGCCCAGACCGGCACCATCTGGTATGACTCCTGCCTGCCGCAGATCCCCGGCGCTGAGATCATGCCCGAGGCCGAGACCGCCCCTGCCATGATTATGGCTGTGGAGTCCGGCACCGTGGACTTCATCTGCACCGATATGCCCACCGCCCTGGGCGCCTGCGCCACCTATGACGACCTGGTGGTCCTGGACTTCTCCGGCTCCGGCGACGACTTCGAGGTGGACGAGGGCGAGATCAACATCGGTATCTCCGTCCTCAAGGGCAACACCGAGCTCAAGGACGCCATTGACGCCGTTCTGGCTGATCTCACGGCCGACGACTTCAATGCCCTGATGGACGAGGCCATCAGCGTCCAGCCCGAGGTCTAAATTTCATTGAATTTCCGGCGCAGCTCCCTTTTATTCGGGCTGCGCCGGTTGTGATGTCAGAAATCCATTGGAAGGAGCCAATTTATGGACAAGTTTGTGGATCTGTTCCAGGATGTGGGGAAGCTCTGGGGCGTCTACAAGAGTGCGTACCTCTCCGGTATGGGCAACACCATTGTCATGGCCCTGGCGGCCACGGCCATTGGCTGCATCATCGGTCTGGTGTGCGGCATTCTCAATACCATTCCCTACAGCAAGCATGATCCGCTGCCCAAACGGATTGTGCTCAAGGTGATCCGGGCCATCGTGCGGATCTATGTGGAGGTCTTCCGCGGTACGCCCATGGTGCTCCAGGCCGTGTTTATTTTCTATGGCCTGCCCTATTTCTCGGACGGCTCCGTGGCCTTCAAGGGCAACAGCGGCATCTGGCTGGCGTCGCTGCTGGTGGTCTCCATCAACACCGGCGCATATATGGCCGAGTCGGTCCGGGGCGGCATCATCTCCATCGACCCCGGCCAGACTGAGGGCGCCATGGCCATCGGCATGAGCCATGTGCAGACCATGACCAATGTCATCCTGCCCCAGGCCATCCGCAATATCATCCCCCAGATCGGCAACAACTTTATCATCAACATCAAGGATACCTCGGTGATGTTCGTCATCGGCTTTATCGAGTTCTTTGCCACCCACCGGAACATCGTCGGCGTCAACCTGATGTATTTCCCCTCGGCGGCCATTGAGATGATCGGCTATCTGACCATGACGCTGATCGCCTCCTTCCTGCTGCGGCTGCTGGAGCACCTGCTGGACGGTTCGGACAGCTATGAGCTGGTCCAGGGGGATTCCCTGACCATGACCGCAGGGACCTACCGCCACCCCACCCGGGGAACGCCCTTCGACGAGCGGGAGAAGGAAAAGCGCGAGCGCATGCGCCAGGGTCTGAAGAACCGCAACGGCAGCACGAGAGGAGATCGGTAATATGCAGGAAGTCATTCTCGAGGTCAAGCACCTCTCCAAGGCCTTCGGCTCCAACCAGGTCCTCCGGGACATCGATTTCACCGTGAAGAAGGGCGACGTCACCTCCATTATCGGCGCGTCCGGCTCCGGCAAGTCCACGCTGCTGCGGTGCATCAATCTGCTGGAGACTCCCACCTCCGGCGAGATTCTCTATCACGGCGAAAACGTGGCCGCCCCGGGCTTCAACGCCACCAAGTACCGCTCCCACGTGGGCATGGTGTTCCAGTCCTTCAATCTGTTCAACAATATGACCGTGCTGGAGAACTGCATGGTCGGGCAGATCAAGGTCCTGAAGAAATCCCGGGAGGAGGCCCGGACCGCCGCCCTCCACTACCTCCAGAAGGTGGGCATGGCCCCCTATATCAAGGCCAAGCCCCGGCAGATCTCCGGCGGCCAGAAGCAGCGCGTGGCCATCGCCCGGGCCCTGGCCATGGAGCCCGAGGTCCTGCTCTTCGACGAGCCCACCTCGGCCCTGGACCCGGAAATGGTCGGCGAGGTGCTCAACGTCATGCAGCAGCTGGCTCGGGAGGGCATGACCATGCTGGTGGTCACCCACGAGATGGCCTTTGCCCGGGACGTCAGCACCCATGTGGTCTATATGAACCAAGGCGTCATCTGCGAGCAGGGCGCGCCGGATCAAGTCTTCGGCGACCCCCAGCGTCAGGAGACCCGGGACTTCCTCTCCCGGTTCCGCCAGGCGTAAATCAAATCCAAAACAGCCGCCTCCCAGGGTACAAAGCCCGGGAGGCGGCTGTTTTCAGTTTACCGGTGTCTCAGACGGTCAGGAAACCCGCTTTCCATAACACGGCTTTTCAAATTCTGTAGGGCGGCATGTGGGCATGTCGCCCTACGGGATTCGACGCAGGCGCGGCGGGAATCGGGACCGGGTTGCGGGCGGCCATGAAGGCCGCCCCTACGAGAGGACCAAAGGCGGGGCCGTAGGGGCGGCCTTCATGGCCGCCCGTGCCGTATCGCCGTGTCGGATGCACCATCGCCGTGCGCACACCGTAAAAGGGGCGGCCATACAGGCCGCCCCCAGTTTCTGTGTTTTAGGCTCAGTATTCCAGCTCGCCGGTGTAGACCAGCCGTGCGCCGCCGGTGAGGGTGACACCCTCGTCGGAGTAGCGCACCACCAGGTCGCCGCCCCGGACCTGGACGGTGATATCCTGGTCCTTCTCGCAGTAGCCGTTCTCCACGGCGGCCACTACGGCGGCGCAAGCGCCGGTGCCGCAGGCCAGGGTCTCGCCGCTGCCGCGCTCATAAGTCCGCATTTTCAGCGTGGTCTTGTTGACCACCCGGACAAACTCGGTGTTGGTCCGCTGGGGGAAGATGGGCGCATTCTCAAACAGCGGGCCTACCCGCTCCAGGTCCACGTCGTTGACGGCGCCGCAGAACACCACGCAGTGGGGATTGCCCATGCTGACGCAGGTGATATTATAGGCCTCGCCGCCGATGGTCACGGGGTAGTAGATGAGCTCCGGCTCGTCGATGGTGCAGGGCAGGGACTTGGGGTCCAGACTGGGCTTGCCCATGTCCACCTCCACGGAGCTGACCTTGCCGTTGGTGATATAGAGCTTCAGATGCTTGACGCCGGAGGCCGTCTCCACCGTCATCTCGTCCTTCTGCACCGCGCCGGAGTCATAGAGGTACTTGGCGGCGCAGCGGATCACGTTGCCGGCCATAGCGCCGGAGCTGCCGTCCCGGTTGAACATGCGCATCTTGGCGTCGGCCACCTGGGAGCGCTCCACCAGAGCGATGCCGTCGGCGCCGATGCCGTAGTGCCGGTCGCACTCGGTAATGCAGAGGGACTCGGGGCAGCTGATCTGACCGTCGCGGTTGTCGAAGAGGATATAGTCGTTGCCGGTACCCTCCATCTTGAAGAACTTGAGCATCTGCCGCTCATGCCGCATATGGTTGATGTCCACCAGCTCGGTGTTGTCCTGGGTGTAGCGGCTGGCCATGATATCGGCCAGAGCGTTGGCGGTGTCCAGGGAGGTGAGGCAGGGGATGGACAGCTGCATGGCCCGGCGGTGCAATGCCCGGAAGTGGTCGTAGGTGGAGACCAGCAGATCGCCGGTGTAGACGATCAGGTCGATGACGCCGCTCTCCAGCACGCGGAAGATATGGTCGCTCTCCCGGATGGACTTGAGGCGGTTGACGTGGATGCCCAGCTTTTCAATGGCGTGGGCCGTATCCGGCGGGGCATAGAGGGCGATACCCAGGTCGTCCAGCTTCTTGGCCAGACCCACGACCTCCAGCAGGTCATGGTCGTCCACCGACAGCAGCGCGCCCAGGGTGTGGCCGGGCTGGCAGTTGCCGATGGTGATGCCCGAGGCGGTCAGGCCCTTGTAGAGGGCCTCGGTCATGGTGCGGCCCAGGCCCAGGACCTCGCCGGTGGACTTCATCTCGGGGCCCAGCCGGGAGTTGGCGTCGGTGAGCTTTTCAAAGGAGAACACCGGCACCTTGACGCAGTAGTAGGGCGGGGTGGGGTAGAGGCCGGTGCCGAAGCCCAGATCCTTCAGGGCCTCGCCCATCATGACCCGGGTGGCCAGATCCACCATGGGGACGCCGGTGACCTTGGAGATATAGGGTACCGTCCGGGAGGCCCGGGGGTTCACTTCGATGACGTAGAGCTTGCCCTCGTAGAAGAGGTACTGGATGTTGACCAGACCCTGGGTCTTCATGGCCAGGGCCAGCCGGGTGGAGCAGTCCACCACGGTGTCGATCATCCGGTCCGTGAGGCCGAAGGGCGGGTAGACGGCGATGGAGTCGCCGGAGTGGACGCCGGCCCGCTCCACATGGCGCATAATGCCGGGGATCAGCACGTCCACGCCGTCGGAGATCACGTCCACCTCCAGCTCGATGCCGCTCATATACTTGTCCACCAGGACGGGGTTCTCAATGCCGCCGGAGAGGATCTTCTCCATATAGACCGTGACGTCCTCGTCGTTGTGGGCGATGACCATATTCTGGCCGCCGATGACGTAGCTGGGCCGCAGGAGCACCGGGTACTGGAGACTCCGCGCCGCGGCCAGAGCCTCGTCCAGGGTATGGACGCCCATGCCCTTGGGACGGCTGATGTGGAATTCCTCCAGCAGGGCGTCGAACCGTTCCCGGTCCTCGGCCATGTCGATGGAGTCCTGACTGGTGCCCAGGATCTTCACGCCCTGCCGGTCCAGGAACTCGGTGAGCTTGATGGCGGTCTGGCCGCCGAAGGCCACGACGACGCCCACGGGCTTCTCCACCTCGATGATGTTCATGACATCCTCGGGGCAGAGGGGCTCAAAGTAGAGGCGGTCGGCGGTGTCGTAGTCGGTGGAGACGGTCTCGGGGTTATTGTTGACGATGACCACGTCGTAGCCCAGCTTTTTCAGCGTCCAGACGCAGTGGACCGAGGAGTAGTCGAACTCGATGCCCTGGCCGATGCGGATGGGGCCGGAGCCCAGCACCATGACCACCGGGCGGCCGGAGCGGCGGAACCGCCGGGCCTCGCAGAACTGGTCGAAGGTGGAGTAGAAGTAGGGCGTGGCGGCATTGAACTCGGCGGCGCAGGTGTCCACCATTTTATAGTAGGCCACCTTCTTGGGCGGCAGGGGATGCTGGGTGATCCGCTCCAAAGCGCCGTCGGGGTAGCCCAGGCGTTTGGCCTGCATATAGGTCTGCTTGTCCAGCTGCGTACCGGCAATGGACATTTCAAACCGGGCCAGATTCTCCAGCCGGGACAGGAACCACCGGTCGATCTTGGTGATCTCATGGATGGCGTCCACGGTCCATCCGGCCTTGAGGGCCTCGAAGATAGTGAACAGGCGGCGGTCGTCCTGATGGCCCAGCCGGACCTCCAGAGGCTCGTCGCTGAGGGGCTTGGCGTTGAGGGTGTCCAGGCCGATTTCCGCGCCGCGGACGGCCTTCATAATGCCCATTTCAAAGCTGGGGGCAATGGACATGACCTCGCCGGTGGCCTTCATCTGGGTGCCCAGCTCCCGGCTGGAGCCGTAGAACTTGTCGAAGGGCCACTTGGGCAGCTTCACCACCACGTAGTCCACGGCGGGCTCGAAGCAGGCGCAGGTCTTGCCGGTGATATCGTTGGTGATCTCGTCCAGGTCGTAGCCCAGAGCCACCTTGGTGGTGATTTTGGCGATGGGGTAGCCGGTGGCCTTGCTGGCCAGGGCCGAGGACCGGGAGACACGGGGGTTCACTTCGATGACGGCGTACTCAAAGCTGTCGGGGTTCAGGGCGAACTGGCAGTTGCAGCCGCCGACGATGCCCAATGCCGAGATGATGTCCAGAGACGCCTTGCGGAGCATCTGATACTCCTTGTCGGCCAGGGTCAGAGCCGGGGCCACGACGATGGAGTCGCCGGTGTGGACGCCCACGGGGTCGAAGTTCTCCATACTGCACACGGCGATGACGTTGCCGGAGCCGTCGCGCATGGTCTCGAACTCGATTTCCTTCCAGCCCTTGATATACCGCTCCACCAGGATCTGGGTGATGGGCGACATATCCAGGCCGGTTCGGGCGATGATTCGCAGTTCCTCCTCGCTGTAGGCCACGCCGCCGCCGGCGCCGCCCAGGGTGAAGGCCGGCCGGACGATGACCGGGTAGCCGATGCGCGCGGCCACGGCCAGGGCGTCCTCCAGGGACTCGGCAATGTCCGAGGCGATGGTGGGCTGGCCGATGGCGGCCATGGTGTCCTTAAAGAGCTGCCGGTCCTCGGCCTTGTCGATGGCCTCGGCGTTGGTGCCCAGCAGGCGGACGCCGTGGGACTCCAGGAAGCCCTCCTTGCTCAGCTCCATGGCGATGGTCAGACCCACCTGACCGCCGAGACCGGCCAGCATGCTGTCGGGCTTTTCCTTTTCGATGATCCGCTTGATGGTCTTGGCGGTCAGAGGCTCCAGATAGATCTCGTCGGCCAAGGCGTTGTCGGTCATAATGGTGGCGGGGTTGGAGTTGACCAGCACCACGTCCAGCCCGGCGTCCTTGAGGACCCGGCAGGCCTGGGCGCCGGCGTAGTCAAATTCCGCCGCCTGGCCGATGACGATGGGGCCGGAGCCGATGACCAATACCTTTTTAATGTCTTTATTCAGCGGCATAGCTCTTTCCCTCCATCAGATTGATAAAGCGCTGGAACAGGAAGCCCGTGTCCTTGGGCCCGGAGCAGGCCTCGGGGTGGAACTGGACCGTAAAGGCGTTGAGCGCCGGGTATTCCATGCCCTCGCAGGTGCCGTCGTTGGCGTTGACGAACTGCTCCACGCCGCCGGGCACCGAGTCGGCCACCACCGCATAGCCGTGGTTCTGGCTGGTGATAAAGGTGTGGCGGGAGCCCACCTGACGGCAGGGCTGGTTGCCGCCCCGATGGCCGTACTTGAGCTTGACGGTCTTGCCGCCCGCCGCCAGCGCCAGCAGCTGGTGGCCCAGGCAGATGCCGAAGATGGGCTTTTTGCCCAGGAGCTTCCGGAGCTCGGCGATGGGGCCCACGTTTTCCGCCGGGTCGCCGGGGCCGTTGGAGAGCATAATGCCGTCGGGGTTCAGGGCCAGAATGTCCTCGGCGCTGGTGGAGGCGGGCACCGCCGTCACCCGGCAGCCCCGCTTCTGGAGGGACCGGAGGATATTCCGCTTGGCGCCGTAGTCCAAAAGCACCACATGGTGCTTCTCCTCGCCCAGGGCGGGATACGTCTCCGGGGCGGCACAGGTGGAGTTGGCCACGGCGTCATGGACCGTGTAGGCGGCGATGTCGCTCCAATCCTCGGGAATGGTGTCGGAGATCATGGCGTTGACCACGCCGTATTCCCGGATGCGGGTGGTGAGCTCCCGGGTGTCCACGCCCCAGAGGCCGGGGATATGGTGCTTTTTCAGGAAGTCATCCACGGTGTACTGGCAGCGGAAGTTGCTGGGCGTGGGGCACCACTCCTTGACCACGTAGCCGAAGAGCCGGGGCGTACCTTCAAAATCCTCCTCCATGATGCCGTAGTTGCCGATCAGGGGAAAGGTCTGGAGAATGATCTGGCCATAGTAGCTGGGATCGGTCAGGGTCTCCACATAGCCCACCATATTGGTGGTGAAGACCAGCTCGCCGATGACGGTCTCGTCGGCGCCGAAGGCCCAGCCCTGGAAAATCGTGCCGTCCTCCAAAATCAAATATCGCTTTTTCATGGGGTCACGTCCTTTCCGGGGAATAGAAAAAAAGTGGCTTTTCCGAATCCCGATCCCGTACAAGGACGGAACCGCCGGTCTTCGGAAAAACCACACCTATGGAAAACACCTGGCCCTGACCCGAGTCCCGAGGAGAAAGCGCCTGCTGCGGCAATCTGCAATTCGCCATCATCGAACATCCTTCCTCTCGTTTCCGGGCCGCCGGCGGCGTTTCCGGATTTTCTCCGAATATCATACTGTATATTGCCCGTTGCGTCAAGGTTTTCCCCGGAATATCCCGTATAAAATCCCAGAGAATGCCGTCCGAATTTTTGTGCAAGTTTCCGTCTGGCAGCTGCGGTTCCGGCGGCATAGAATGGCCGGGAGGGATGAACCTTGAACAAAGCCTATTGGAAGTCCTGGCTGCGGGCCGCGGGGATACGGGCGCTGCGGACCATGGGCCAGAGCGCCGTGGCCGCTCTGGGCACCGGGGCGGCCTTCTATACCGTGGACTGGCGGGCCGTGGGCATGGTGGCGGTCATGGCCGGGCTGGTGTCGGTGCTGACGTCTCTTGGCGGCCTGCCCGAGGTGCAGCCATGACGCTCTACCAGTGCCTGCTGGAGAAAAACCCCTGCCTGCTGGCCGGGCGGGCTCTGACGCCCCGGGGCATCGTGGTCCATTCCACCGGGGCCAATAACCCCGCTCTCAAGCGGTACGTCCAGCCCCACGCCGCCCAGACCCAGGGCATGGCCCGGCTGCTGCCGGACCCCAAGGCCCTGACGCGGCAGGAGCTGCTTTCCCTGCTGGGCGTCAATACCGGCGGCAACGACTGGAACCGGCCAATCTCTCCGGCGGTCTGCGTCCACGGCTTTGTGGGCCGGCTCTCGGACGGTACGGTGGCCGCGGTGCAGACGCTGCCCTGGGACGTCCGATGCTGGGGCTGCGGCAGCGGGCCCAAGGGGAGCTATAACGCCAGCCATATTCAATTTGAAATCTGCGAGGACGGCATGGAGGACCCGGCCTATCTGGAGACGGCCTGGGATACCGCCGCCGGCCTCTGCGCCGATCTCTGCCGGAAATTCTCCATCCCGGTCACAGCCATCCGGTCCCACGCCGAGAGCTGCCGGGACGGTTATGCCTCCAACCACGGCGACCCGGACCACTGGTTCCGCCGGTTTGGAAAGACCATGGACCAGTTCCGCGCCGATGTGGAAAAGGCCCTGGGCCAAAGCCAGACGCAGCCGGCCTTTGCCGCCGCCGTGCAGAAGCGCTTTGGCTTCAGCGACGAGACCATGGCCTATCTCCAGCGCTACCGGTACGCCGCGGCCCTGTTGGAAAAATTGGCGAATAAACCGTAATTCCCCCTTGACAACCGGGAAGAGTATGCTATAATAACAAGGCTGCCAGAGACAGCAGGAGGCATTCTGCCGTAATGGGTTTCCCATCCTGCCGAGGTACCGCGAAATGACGATCATTTTGTGTCCTCCTGTCTTCCGGCAGGAGGACATTTTATCTTTCTCGGAGGTGACACATCTCATGCCCAACGCAAAGGTTTTGGAAAGCAAGAAGGCTACCGTCGATGCCCTGGCCGAGAAGCTCAGCGGCGCTTCCGCCGCCGTCTTCGTGGATTACAAGGGTATCACCGTCGCCCAGGATACCGAGCTGCGGAACCAGTTCCGTGCCGCCGAAGTAGAATACACCGTTGTCAAGAACACCCTGACCCGGTTCGCCGCCAACAAGGCCGGCTACACCGAGTTCGATGAGCTCCTGAACGGCACTACTTCCCTGGCCTGCACCACCGGCGATCCCATCGCCCCTGCCCGCATCGTCTGCGAGTTCGCCAAGAAGAACAAGGACGTCGTCAAGATCAAGGGCGGCCTGGTCGAAGGCAAGGTTCTGTCTGTGGACGAGCTGAAGGCTTTCGGCGAACTGCCCAGCAAGAACGCCCTCATTGCCCAGGTTCTGGGTACCTTCCTGGCCCCCATCACCAGCCTGGCCGTGGTTCTGGATCAGATCTGCCAGGCCAAGGGCGGCGCCCCCGCTGCCGAAGAGGCCGCCGAGGCTTAATCTCACACTACTATTATAACGATAATTGGAGGTAACTTACAATGGCATCCGAAAAGATCACTGCTATGATTGAAGAAGTCAAGACCCTGACCGTGCTGGAGCTGGCTGAGCTGGTTCACGCCCTCGAGGACGAGTTCGGTGTCTCCGCCGCTGCCGCCGCTGTTGCTGCTCCCGCCGCCGGCGCTGCTCCCGCTGAGGAAGAGAAGACCGAGTTCGACGTCGTCCTGAAGTCCGCCGGCGCCAACAAGATCGCCGTCATCAAGGTTGTCCGCGCTCTGACTGGCCTGGGCCTGAAGGAAGCCAAGGAGATCGTCGACAACGCTCCCAAGACCCTGAAGGAGGGCATCTCCAAGGAAGACGCCGAGAAGATCGTCAACGATCTGAAGGAAGCCGGCGCCGAGGCCGAGCTGAAGTAATTTTACTTCGCCTTTTTATCCCCTGTGCAGCCGCACAGGGGATTTTTGTCGTTGTGACCATGATTCACCGAATGTGGAACGGCAGGGGGGAGAGATACTCCACAGCGGCGTACCCCAAAGCCTCCCCTCTCAGGCGACGGGCCTCAAAGCCTCCCCTTGAGGGGAGGTGGCGCGCCCGAAGGGCGTGACGAAGAGGTGTGCCGCCGCTGCGCGGCGGCGGCGCGTCAGCGCCCGTTGCACAGGGTGAAACCCTGTAGCAAACTTTCGGTGCGGCAACACCTCTCAGTCTCGCTTCGCGAGCCAGCTCCCCTCAAGGGGAGCCTCCCCTCTCAGGCGACGCACCCTCAAAGCCTCCCCTTGAGGGGAGGTGGCGCGCCCGAAGGGCGTGACGGAGAGGTGTGCCGCCGCTGCGCGGCGGCGGCGCGTCAGCGCCCTTTGCACAGGATGAAACCCTGTAGCAAACTTTCGGTGGGGCAACACCTCTCAGTCTCGCTTCGCGAGCCAGCTCCCCTCAAGGGGAGCCTTCCCTC
>DSLFC04102__coassemble_746_pt1 | contig 30943 bp, 26 predicted proteins | sample DSLFC04102__metabat2_low_PE_037 | metagenome-assembled genome bin DSLFC04102
GGTAACACCTCTCAGTCAGCCTTCGGCTGACAGCTCCCCTCAAGGGGAGCCTTTTCCTCAGGCGTTGGAGAACGGACGGTTCGGCGGAGAACGCCGCACCTGTCACCTGGCGGGCTGATGTGGCCATCGGCCCCTGCGAAGCGCCCGCGCTGCACCCCCCTTGGAATACAAAAACCTGCTGCTTCAGCGCAGCAGGTTCGTTTTTTGCAATATGGCTTCCAGGACGCCGCCGCCGATGGCCAGGGCCTTGTCGGAGACGGTATAGCAGTGGGACACCTTGGCCCGGGGGTCCACGTCGCCGGACTTCATGCCCTTCCGCACCGGCGTATCCGGCGGCAGGATACCCCGCAGGACGCCGCCGATGGTACAGACCATGGGCGCATCGCCTACATAGCCGGCCACATCGCCGGCCTCCACCAGGGCGCCGATGTCCAGGACCGGTCGGAAGCTTCCGTCGGCCGGAGCCCGGAGGACCCGTTCTCCGGCAAAGCCGCCGATGAGACCGGGAACATTGGTGTTGGGCAGCGCCGGGCCGTCCCAGATGACCCGGCCCAGGGTGTGGCCCCGCATGGTTTCGACGACGGCGTGGCAGTCGCGCCCGGCGGTGAAGCCCGGGCCCAGGGAAATGACTACCGGCGCGTCGGTGATGGACGTGCCCGTGTTGCGCTTGGCGAGAATGGCGTCCACCAGAACGCGGGGCTGGAGGATGGCCCGGCAGGCCGCCTCGGGGTCGATGAGCACCGGGATCTCCCGGGCGGCCAGCACCGCGGGAACGGTCTTCGCTGTGGCCAGCCGGGCGGTGACGCCCTCCACGGTCGTCTCGCCCAGGGCGATGGCCTGGGAAAAGGCCACGGTCCGGCGAATGGCCGTGGGCCGGGCCAGATCGGTCATGACCACGTCGAAGCCCGCGTGATAGAGCCGCAGGGCCACGCCGCTGGCCAGGTCTCCCGCGCCGCGAATCAGAACCAGCATAGGCACCTCCTATTGATTAAAGGCGTTGTCGTCGAAGGTGATGACGGCGTAGTATTTGTGATCCCGTCCGCCGATGGCCCGATCCACGGCGGCCTGAATTTCCGCTTGACGGCTTTCGCTCCCGAAGGGCAGCACCAGGTCGAAGATCAGGTTGGTGTGCTTGGGTCCCCGGACCATTCGGAAGTCGTGGAGCGTCAGCTGGGGGTCCAGGGCGCGGACGGCCTCGGTGACCACCTCGCGCATCTCATTGAGCTCGGCGTCGTCTGTGACCAGGGGGTCATAGTGGACCACCAGCTGGACATGGAGTTCCCGGCCCACTTCCCGTTCCATATCGTCAATGATATTGTGGCAGACCAGGGGGTCCTCCTTGCTGTCCATTTCCACATGGACGCTGGCGAACTGCCGCCCGGGGCCGTAGTCGTGGACGATCAGGTCGTGGATGCCCAGGACCTTGTCGTAGGCCAGCACCTTGTCGCGGATGCGGTGGACCAGCTCCGGGTCCGGGGCCGCGCCGAGGAGCGGGTCGATGGTGTCCTTGGCGATGCCCACGCCGCTCCAGAGGATAAAGACTGCCACGGCCACGCCGGCATAGCCGTCGATGTGCAGGTTGGTGAGCCGGGCCACAATGCCGGCCAGCAGCACGGCGGCGGTGGTGATGACGTCGTTGCGGCTGTCGGCGGCGGTGGCCTCCAGGGTGGGGGAGTGGATGGTCCGGCCCAGCTTTTTGTTAAAGGCGGCCATCCACAGCTTAATGAGGATCGAGGCGGCCAGAATGGCGATGGTCAGGACCGAGAAGTCCACGGGCTCGGGGTTGAGAATCTTCTCCACCGAGCTCTTGACCAGCTCCACGCCGATGACCAGGATCATGGCGGCGACGATCAGCCCGGCGATATACTCGATGCGGGCATGGCCGTAGGGGTGGCCGTCGTCGGCGGGCTTCTCCGAGAGCTTGAAGCCCACCAGAGTCACCACGGAGCTGGAGGCGTCGGAGAGGTTGTTGACGGCGTCGGCCATGACCGAGACGCTGCCGGAAAACAGGCCGGCCAGCAGCTTTCCGAGAAACAGCAGCAGGTTCAGCCCAATGCCGATGGCGCCGGAGACCTTGCCGCAGTAGGTCCGGGTGACCGGGTCCTCGGGGTCCCGGTGGGACCGGAGCAGGAGCTGGATGATCCGAGCGATCATAGAGCGCATTCGCTTCCTTTCCTTGCAGGAGTATGCCGCCGGGAGAGATTCCGGCGGCAGCAGAAAATCACGTGTTTCATTGACCGGGGCGGCGGAACATGGTACAATGGTTCCATATCCTATGAAACAAAGGAGAGGCATATGCGTACCTATCAAATTCTCACCGACTCCAGCTGTGACATGACCCAGCAGATGGCCGATGCCCTGGAGCTGGTTGCCGTGCCCCTGACTGTCAACTACCAGGGGAAGGAATACCCCAATTATCTGGATGGCCGAGCCCTGGATACGGCGGCCTTTTACCACGGCCTGCGGTCCGGCGAGATGACCTCTACCTCGGCGGTGAACCCGGCGACCTGGAAGGCGGCGGCGGAAGCGGTGTTCCGGCAGGGACAGGACGTGCTGATTCTGGCCTTTTCCTCCGGCCTGAGCACCACCTTCAACGCGGCGTTTATTGCCGCTCAGGAGCTGCTGGAGGAGTATCCAGAGCGGAAGATCTATGTGGTGGATACGCTCTGCGCCTCTATGGGACAGGGCCTGCTGTGCTACCATGTGGCCCAGAAGCGGTTGGAGGGCGCCACGCTGGAGGAGGCCCGGGATTATGCCGAGGCCAACAAGCTCCATCTGTGCCACTGGTTCACCGTGGACGATCTGATGTTCCTCAAGCGGGGCGGGCGGATCTCCGGCGCCACCGCGGTCATGGGGAGCCTTTTGCAAATCAAGCCGGTGATGCACGTGGACAATGACGGCCATCTGGTGCCGGTATCCAAGGCCCGAGGCCGCAGAGCCTCCATCCAGGCCCTGGCGGCCAAGGTGGGGGAGACGGCCATCGAGCCGGAAAAGCAGGTCATGTTCATCAGCCATGGCGACTGCCTGGAGGACGCCGCGTATCTGGCGGGCCTCCTGCGGGAGCGCTACCACGTGCCCCGAGTGGAGATCAACTACGTAGGTCCGGTCATCGGCTCCCACTCCGGCCCCGGTACGCTGGCGCTGTTCTTCCTGGGAACCAAGCGCTGACCTTACTTCAGGGTGCTGAGAATGTCGATGGCCTCCAAGGCCGCGTCCAGCTCCTCGATGGTGGTAAAATACGACGTGCTCATGCGAACCGTGCCCTGGGGATACGTCCCCAGGGTTTTGTGCGCGTTGGGGGCGCAGTGGAGGCCGCAGCGGGTGAGAATGCCGAACTGCCGTTCCAGCCGCTGGCCCATCTCATCGTTGTCCCGGCCGATAAAGTCCAGGGAGAAGACGCCCAGCCGCTGATTTAGATTGGTGGGACCCACCAGGCGCACGCCCCGCAGGAAGGAGACCTCGTGGACGAAGTGGCGGCAGAGCAGCTGATCGTGGGCACGAATGGCCTCGATGCCGATGGCCTCCAGGTAGGAGAGGGCGGAATCCAGACCGTAGAATCCGGGCAGGTTGGGGGTACCGGGTTCAAACCGGTCGGGGAGGAAGGCTGGCTGGATCTCCGAGTGAGCCTCAGAGCCGGTGCCGCCGAGGACGATGGGCTGGAGCTCCCGGGCAAAATCCGGCGAGACCAGCAGCGCGCCGGTGCCCGCGGGGCCCATCAGGGACTTGTGGCCCGGCACGGCCAAAGCGCTGAGCTGGAAGCGGTCGAAGTCCACCGGCGTCTCGCCGGCGGTCTGGGCGGCGTCCAGGGCGAAGGGTACGCCGTAGTCGGCCAAAATCGCGCCGATGGCCTCGGCGTCCTGGATGACGCCGGAGACGTTGGACCCGTGGGCAATGACGGCCAGCCGGGTGTTGGGCTTCACCAGCTTGCCGATGGCGAAGGGGTCCAGCAGACCGGTCTCGTCGCAGGGAATCCGGTCGAAGGTGACGCCCCGGGTCTGGGCCAGATAGGTCAGGGGCCGCATGACGGCGTTGTGCTCCATGGCGCTGACCAGGCAATGGTCGCCGGGACGCAGATAGCCGAAGAGAATTTGGTTGATGGCCGCCGTGCAGCCGGGGGTGAGGATCACATGGCTGTTCTTGTAGGGGAAGCCCAGGAACCGGGCCAGCCGCTCCCGCAGCCGCAGCGTCACCTGCGCGGCCTCCTGGGCGGGGCCGTAGGCCGAACGGTTGATGGGCGCGCCCACCTGCAGCATATATTCTGCCATGGCCCGCGCTACCTGGGGCGGCTTGGGATAGGACGTGGCGGCGTTGTCCAGATAAATGACCATATCGCACCTCCGGCAATCGAGTTTAGGTTGAATTCGTATAAAAGATACTGTATCATAACCCGGCGGCTTTTGCAAGAGATAGGGGAAAACAGCCGGCGGGGGTAAAAACAAACCCCGAACACCAAAGCGTTCGAGGTTTTTAGGTACTGCAAACCGGTCTTACACCGCGCGCTGCACCTTGTTGGAGCGAAGGCATCTTGTACAGACGTAAACATGGCGAGGAGTACCGTCAACAATAGCTTTTACGCGCTTGACGTTGGGCTTCCAAGCTCTGTTGGAACGTCTGTGAGAGTGAGAGACTTTGATACCAAAGGTCACGCCCTTGCCGCAGATATCGCACTTTGCCACTGGCTGCACCTCCTTGCCACTCATAGATTTTTGGAATGCGCCTGAAAGCGCTTAAGTATCATAGCAGATATCCACAAAAAATGCAAGGAAAAGTTTGCGAATGGACGAAAAAATTTTGACCCGTTGCGAAGATACCCGAAACAGGGTATAATGGCGGAGAGGTGAGGCCCCTTGGAGCATATTTACACCGTCCCCCTGACGAAGCTGGTGGAGGACTTTCAATTGATCGCCCTGCACAAGGCCGAGGATTTTGACCGGATTCACATCACTGTGGACGACGTCAGCCGTCCCGGCTTGCAGCTGGCCGGTTTTTTTGACCATTTCGAGCCCATGCGCCTGCAGGTTCTCGGCAACGTGGAGACCAGCTATCTCCAGAAGCTCAGCAGCGAGCAGCGGGCCATTATATTTGACCATCTCTTCTCCTATAAGATCCCGGCCCTGGTGATTTCCCGGAACCTGGAGCCCCTGCCCGAGTGCCTGGAGATGGCCCGGAAGCACGATATCACCGTCCTCCGGAGTCAGGACGCCACGTCCTCCATCGTCTCCAGCCTGATCTCGTCCCTCAAGGCCTATCTGGCCCCCCGGATCACCCGCCACGGCGTGCTGGTGGAGATCTATGGCGAGGGCATTCTGATCTTTGGCGACAGCGGCATCGGCAAGAGCGAGGCCGCCGTGGAGCTGGTCAAGCGCGGACACCGCCTGGTGGCCGACGACGCTGTGGAGATCAAGCGAATCTCTCCTACGCAGCTGGTGGGCGGCGCGCCGGACGTGCTGCGGCACTATATCGAGCTGCGCGGCATCGGCGTCATCAACGTGGCCAAGCTCTTCGGCATGGGCGCTGTCAAGGACAGCTCCAACATCGACCTGATTATCAATATCGTACCCTGGCAGGACGGCGAGATCTACGACCGGCTGGGCCTGGAGTCCCAGTACGCCGATATCCTGGGCGTCAAGATTCCGTCCATCACCGTCCCCGTCACCCCGGGCCGGAATCTGGCCGTCATCTTCGAGGTGGCCGCCATGAACAACCGGCAGAAGCGGATGGGCTATAACGCCGCCGTGGAGTTCACCGAGCAGCTGAGCAAATTCTTCCAGCAGTCCAACGAGGGGATCAAATTCTAAATCGTCGCCCCGGCCAAGGCCGGAGCCCAAAATGGGGCTGTCTCATTCAGAGACGGCCCCATTTTGCGCCGCCTGCGGGCTGATTCTGGAATGCGCATGGCCCAGGCCGCCCGCACCGCACCGCCGCATCGGACGCACCATCGCCGACCGCACCCCGTAGGGGCCGACGCCCACATCGGACCGCTCACCGCCAATCCCCCCCGCCCAACGCCGTAGGGGCGGCCTGTATGGCCGCCTCAGACTGTCGAAAAACCTCGCTGAAGATGTCTGTGACAGAGCAGCGGGGGAAGTGTGAAGGGGGCAAAAAGCCCCCTTCGCGTTCAATCGACACGTATTTTTAAACTTTTTAGAAAGTTTAAAAATACGCACAGCGTGGCGAAAAGACTTTTTCGACACGCTGTGGCGGCCTATATGGCCGCCCGTGCAGGCCCGCGAAGACCGCAGGCCCAGTGGTCCCGGCGGTGCGGTCCGGGCGGCTTACCGGCTGCCGGGCAAGCGCAGCTGACGGGCCAGAGCCGAGCGGGTTTCGGCTGTAACCTCCACCAGCTCCACCTGGGGATGGGCGGCGATTTGGGCCAGAAACGGCGAATCCGCCTGCTGGAGCACACCGAGAATGGGCGTCTTGCCCTCGACGGCGGCCAGAACCATGGCGCGGAAGGCCCGGGCCTCCGCCTCGTGGGGGCCCAGCTCGTCCATGACCAGCAGCCCCGCCCCGGCGGAGCGGGCGAGGGCGGCACAGCCGAGACGGTCGAAATTCGCCGCCGCGGCCTGCCGTCCGGCGCTGCCGCAGCAGAAGAGCAGATTGTCCGCCGAGGGCGGCTCCGGCCGGTCTGCCGGGAGCAGGTGGACGGAATAGACGCCCGGGATCACGCCGGTGACCCGCTTGGTGTAGAAGCCGCCCAGCGTCCCGTGATACTGCCCCAGCAGTGTCTGGACCAGGGTGCTTTTCCCGACGCCCTTGACGCCGGTCAGAAACAGATGCTTCGTCATGGAGTGCCCTCCCGTCCCGGTGTGCAGGGCCGTTTGACCGGCAGACAGATGGTCCGCGGCGCGCCGTAGCGGTCCCGCACCGTGACCACGTCGATTTCAATGCCGTATACCGCCTGGAGGTTTTCCGGCGTGATCACCTGCTCCGGCGGGCCGAAGGCGGCCACCTGCCCCTCCCGCATCAGCAGCACCTTGGTGCCCACCGAGGCCGGATACTCGGGGCTGTGGGTGGACATGACGACGCAGTAGCCCCGCCGGGCCAGATCCTCCACCACCTCCATCAGAAGCTGATGGTTGGCATAGTCCAAATTGGCCGAGGGCTCGTCCAGCACCAGAATCTTCGCCGCCTGACAGATGGCCCGGGCAATGAGAATCAGCTGCCGCTGCCCGCCGCTGAGGGCGGTGTATTTTTTGTTGGCCAGATGGGCCGCGCCCAGCTTCTCCAGGGCGGCGAAGGCGGCGTCCCGGTCGGCGGCCTTGGGCGTCTCGAAGGCCGACAGCTGAGAGGCCCGGCCCATGGTCACCACGTCCAGCACCGTATAGGCGTAGACCGGCGTGTGGTATTGGGGGATGTAGGCGATGCGCGTGGCCAGCTCCCGAGGGGAGAGGGTGCGCAGCTCGTCGCCATCCAGGCGGATGGACCCGCCGGTGAGCGGCAGAATGCCCAGCAGCAGCCGGAAGAGCGTAGTCTTGCCGCAGCCGTTGGGGCCCACCAGACACAGCACGTCCCCGGCGTCGGCCCGGCAGCTGACGCCGCGCACCACATCGCCGCCGCCGTAGCCGCCCCGCACCTGCTCCACTTCCAGGCCCATATCAATCCCGCTCCTTCCGCTTGATGATGAGGTAGATAAAGAAGGGCGCGCCCATGATGCTGGTGACCACGCCCAGAGGCAGCTCCATGGTGAGCACCGACCGGGCCAAGTCGTCCATCAGCACCAGATAGGCCCCGCCCAGCAGCGCGCTGGCGGGAATCAGCCGGTGGTAGTCCGGCCCCACCAGGGCCCGGGCCATGTGGGGGATCATCAGCCCCACCCAGCCGATCAGACCGCCCAGGCACACGGCGGCGGCGCTGAGCAGCGTGGAGGCGAAAATCAGAATCATTCGGTATCGCCGCACATGGATGCCCAGGGTCCGGGCCTCCTCCTCCTCCAGAGTCAGCAGGTTGATCCGCCAACGCAGCAGGAAAATCAGGATGAGGCCCACGACCATGGGCGCGGCGCTCCAGAGAAAGGCTTCAGTGTCGGCCTTTTTCAGGCTGCCCATCAGCCAGAAGGTGATCTTTTGCAGGGTGTCCGTGGGGTCGGAGACGTATTTAATCATGGTGACGCCGGCGTTGCACAGGGCCATGACCATGGAGCCGGTGAGAACCAGGCTGAGAATCTGGGAGTGGGCCGACTTCCGGCTGACCAGATAGGAGAAGGTCACCGCCGACACGCCGCCCACAAAGGCCGCCAGCTGAATCAGCCAGTTGGACGCGCCCCAGAGGATGGCCATGGACGCGCCCAGGCTGGCGCCCGAGGACACGCCCAGAATGTCCGGCGAGACCAGGGGATTGCGGAACATGCCCTGATAGGTGGCCCCGGCCACCGACAGCGACGCGCCGATCAGTACGGCGGAGAGAATCCGGGGCAGGCGGATGTTCCAGAAGATCGTGACGGCCTGGTCTCGCAGGCCCGCCTGGTCGGTGAAGCGGCTCAGAAAGGCCTGAACCACCTCCACCGGCGTCAGGGGAAAATAGCCGATCCAGAAAGACAGCAGAATCGCGGCCAGCAGCACCAGCCCCAACCCCAGCAGGATCAGGCGGTAGCAGCGCCGCCGCTGCCGGGCGGCCTCTTGCGGCAGAAGTTCCATGGCGGTTCCTCCAATTTCCTCCCTTGACAGGAGGAAAAAAATGTGCTATGTTCGCAGTAACACCGATGTGTTTTCAAAAGCGAATCGCTCAAAAAGCTCTATCGTTAGTATCGCACATTCGGTGCGGAATGTCAATTTCGGGTTTTCGTCCGGGGACGGAGACGGAATGCGGCAGAATTCGGAAGAAAAAGAGGTGTCAACAGCCAATGAAGAACCCCAACAAGCGGCTGGCGCTGCTTCTGGCGGCGCTGCTGGTCCTGAGTCTGTTCACCGGGTGCACCCGGCAGAGCGAGGCTTCGCCGCCCGCCGGCGCGGAGACCGCCACCCAGGAGACGTCCGACGCCCAGGATTCGGGCCAGGAGGCCGAGGACGCGGCGCAGCCGGACGACGCCGGGGAAGAGGCGTCCGCCACGCGGGAAATCACCGACATGGCGGGCCGGACCATGACTATTCCGGCGGAGATCGAATCGGTCTTCTCCACCGGCCCCACCGCGGCCATCTATCTCTATACGTTGGCCCCGGACCTGCTGCTGGGCTGGAACTATGAGCTCAACGACGTGGAGAAGCGCGTCATTCTGGAGCAGTACCACGATCTGCCCAACTTCGGCCAGGGCGACGCCATCAGCTACGAGGCAGTCATCGCGGCCGGTCCATCCATCGCGCTGAACGTGGCCGCGATCCATGACGGCAGCATCGACGATTCCGATACCATGGCCCAGCAGTTGGGTATCCCGGTGGTCATGGTCAGCGCCGACCTGCTGGACGCGCCGGAGGTCTATCGCTTCCTGGGCGAGCTCTTCGGCATGGAGGAGGAGGCCGAGGCCCTGGCGTCCTACGCCCAGAAGACCTTTGACGATATCACCGGCCTGGATATCCCGGAGGAGGAAAAGGTCCGCATTTACTACGGCAACGGCGAGGACTCCCTGGAGACCGCCCCGGCCGGGTCCTCTCACGGACAGATCATCGACCTGGTCAACGCCGTCAATGTGGCCGACCTGGAGCTGGGCGACGGCTCCCGGGTGCAGATTTCGGCGGAGCAGCTGCTGGCCTGGGACCCTGACGTCATCATCGTCAACGGCGAGCCCAAGGCCGATCTGACCGGCGCGGCGGCGGCCGAGGCGATTTTAAATGATCCCACCTACGCCACGCTGAAGGCCGTGCAGAACGGCGCGGTCTACGGTACGCCCAACGCGCCCTTCAGCTGGATCGACCGGCCCCCGGGGCCCAACCGCATTGTCGGAATCCGTTGGCTCTCCGGCCTGATCTACCCCGAATACCTGGACTTCGACGTGGACGAGGCAGTCAAGGAGTTCTTCCAGCTCTTCTACCACGTGGAGCTCACCGACGAGCAGCTGACGCGGCTCTATCAAGGCACGCTGTGACGGAACCCGGCTCCATCTGACCATACGCGCCCCCGCCTGCTTTTGGCAATGGCGGGGGCGCGTGATTCGTGGTTGTTTTTCCGACCGGAGATGATATAATTTTTAAAAAAGCAGCGGAAACGGGGAGGTGGTCGCGTGACCGCGGCATTGATTATCGCGGCGGGACAGGGCAGAGACCGGCGGCAGATCGAGCCGGACCGGGAGGTGGGCGCGCTGAGCGCCGTAAAGCGCTGCGTGCTGACCTTCCAGGCGGCCGGCGTGGCGCGGGTGGTGGTGGTCTGCGGCGACCGGGAGGACGGCAGGACCGAAAAGCTGGTGGCCCATATGAATGTGACCTTCCTGTTCAGCTCCGACGCGGGGGAAATGCTGGACAGCGTAAAACTGGGCTTGTCGTTCCTCCAGGGCAAGTGCGGCGACGTGCTGATTGCCCATACCGACGTGCCGCTCTTCCAGGTGGAGACGGTCCGAGCGCTGCTGGAGGCCGGCGGCGGGCTGTGTGTCCCGGTCTGCGGCGGCCGGGGCGGCCACCCCATCCGCTTGGCAGCCGGATATATTCCGGAGATCCTGGCCTATGGCGGCTCCGGCGGTCTGGCGGGCGCGCTGCGGGCGGCCGGTCTGGCGCGGACGGAGGTGCCGGTGGAGGACCCGGGCATCCTGACCCATATCCAGGACCGGGACGGCTGCGAGGCGCTGCTCTCCGCCCAGCGGGAGCCCCGGCTGCGGCCGGCGTTCCGGTTCCAGCTGATGCGGGACCAGCCGTTCTACGGCCCCGGCGCGCACCAATTGCTGCAGCTCACCGAGGAGACCGGCGCGCTGCTGGACGCCTGCCGTCACATGGGCATCTCCTACAGCAAGGGGCGGAAGATCATCGCCAATCTGGAGCGGCAGATGGGCTGCCCGATGCTGGAGCGCACCCGGGGCGGCAAGGACGGCGGCGCATCCACGGTGACCCCGGAGGGCCGTGCGCTGATCCGCCGCTACAGCGCCTTCTGCGAGGAGGCCGAGACCATTCTGACGGAGCTCTTCCGGCAGTATTTCGAGCCATGAGCGGCGCACACGGGTGGGGCATCTGGCCTTTGCCCCTGTTTGCGCTGCTGCTGGGAAAATTGGTAAAAAAATTTTAACAGAGAAATAGTCCTGACTTTGTAGAACTATGCGCCGTTTGCTGAGGCAAGCCGGCGGGATATGTTCTGTTTCTGCAAATTCTGGAAAATTGTGCGCCAACGTATTAACATATGTTAATGCGCCGGCGCACAATTTTAATATAATATACCAGAAGGTGGTGCAAGGAATGGAGATACGAGCATTTTATCGCGACGCGCTGGGCGTGCGGGACCCGCAGCTCCTGACGATGCTGGAAGAAAACAGCCATGTGGTTCAGGTGGATAAGGGCCAGAAGGTGCTGGATTTTGGCGAGATTTGCACAGAGATTCTGTTTTTGGCTTCAGGGATATTCCGCGGCTATTTTCTGGACGCAAGGGGCCGGGATGTAACGGACTGTTTTGGTGTTCTGCCGGGGATGCCCGCGCTGCCGTGCTCCGGCTTTGAGAAACCCAGTCCCATCTGCATCGAGGTATTGGAGGACAGTGAATTTGTCGCCATTCCGATTCGGGCCCTGCTGCCCCATTTGACGGCCAGTATGGAACTCATGTCGATCTACAACATGCTGCTGCAGGAGTCTCTGAAGGAGCACTGGGAGAACAAAATCGCCTTGGGCCAGTATTCTGCGGCGGAGCGGTACCAGTGGTTTCTGAAGAGCTATCCCGGGCTAATTGACCGCGTGCCCCACAGAGACGTGGCCTCCTTCCTGGGTATGACACCGGTATCCCTGTCCCGAATTCGCCGGGAATTGCGGGATAAGGGAGAAGTCTAGCCGCGGCGCTGCCCGACGCGAAAAGGCGGGCTGTACATGATGAATAGGCTCCCTCCATGGGCGACCAAACACGGTCGATCCTGGAGGGAGCCTATTATATTTATTCCGTCGGCTGGGTCAGCAGCCCCAAGAGGTCGGCGGGGGAGACGGAACCGTCCACGTGGAAGCGCTTCATGCAGTACAGGGTCTGCGGCAGCCCCCGAACCACGGTGTTGACGCCGGGCTCTGTGGAGAGCGCCACGCGAATTCCGTTTTCCTCCAGCACCCACTGGGAGAGGGTGGAGTAGGCGCCGGAGGGGTAGGCCAAAACATCCACGGTTTCGCCGGTGGCATCTTCCAGCACCTGGCGGCTCTTCTGGATGTCGGCGGTCAGCGCCGCGACGTAGTCTTCTTCGGATTCGCCGGGCAGGGGCAGAATGGTTTCCCGGAAGGGGCCGTCGCCCGTTTCAAAGGGCGGCCACTGGTGCATGTCATAGGTGTGGCTCTGGACGGAGATCAGACCAGAGGCCACCATCTCGGCCGCTTCCTCGCCGGAGAAATGCGGGTTCATTTCGTGCCCGGTGTCCTTGTAGGTGTCCTTGCCCAGGGAGACGCCGATGGCGAAGATTGTTGCCTTCATCTGGTATTTTGCGAGAATGGGGTAGGCCAAGGTGTAATTGCTGGAGTAGCCGTCGTCAAAGGTAATCATCACCGGCTTCTCCGGCAGATCAGCGCCCTCGTAGACGTAGGCCATGAGCTCGTCAAAGGAGATGGACGTATAGCCTGCTTCCGAAAGGGCCTGGATTTGCGCCTCAAACTGTGCGGCCGTCAAATCGGTCTCAGCCGCGGCCTCCTCGGCCAGATTGTGGTACATGAGAATGGGCACCTGGGCTTCTATTTCGGTCTGGGGCAGCGCCTGGGCCTCCAGTCCCTGGGCCACGTGCTGGGCGGCGGTTTCGGCGGTGACATAGGCGCCGAAGTCTTCGGGAATCCACAGGTCGGTCCGCCCGGCCATTCGGGCCGCCATCATTTCGCCCACGTTGTTGCGGAAGTGGGTGGCGTCATAGAAGTAGCGCATCTCCCGGCTGACGCTGGAGCAGGAGAAGTCCCAGAAGGGCGTCACCTGGGCCAGCGCGTCGTAGAAGGCGATGACCGCGTCGAGATCGAAGTTATCGAAATAATCCCGGTATACCGGTCCGGCCACCACGGTCAGATTGACTCCGGCGGCGGCGCACATGTCACGGATGGCGGCTACGCTCTTCATGCAGTTTTCCGTCTGGCCCAGAGACAGGGGGCCGCTCTGCGGATAGTCGGCGAAAACGGGGTAGGCGGTCAGATACTCCTCCACGCTGCCGATGGGCTCGGCGTCCCGGACCCGCTTGTCGTAAGTCCCGGTGACCTCGTCGAAGACGTCAAAATCCTGGGGCAGCAGGGTGTCCTCCCCCAGGGCCTGGAGCTTGGCCAGACCATAGCGGAAATCGGCCAGCAGATAGCGGCTGTAGTGAGACAGCGCCGAGATATCCGGGTCCACCAGGTAGTGGAGGTTTTTGGTCAGCCGGTTGGACTCCTCGTCGTAGGTCATGCCGTTGTCCAGATAGACGTTGAGAATGATGTTTTTGACCTCATAATGCTCCAGCAGATAGGCCGTGAGCTTTTCGCAGTCGAGCATATCGGCGTCATACATGATGAGATTGTAGAAGCTGGCGTCATAGAGTTCGTTCAAGGCCTCCGTGGGGAAGGAGCTGGTGGAGGAGCAGCCGATGATATAGGAGTCGTAGTCCTGGTGATGCTGCTCCAGCCAGGAGGTTTTGGCCACCCTGGGGTTGTTGGTCTCGTCGTAGGAGAACCACTGGAACACCGGGTCGCCGAACGCGCCGAAGGGGTCGGTGACATAGTTGAAGGCTGCCAGCGCCAGCACCAGGGCCAGCGCCGTGGCGGCAAAGAGAATCACCCATTTTTTAGCCTGCATTGTAACCTCCTTGGGGCATCAGAACTGGCCGTAGATAAAGGCGGAGGAGATGTAGCCGGTGCGGAACACGCCGAAGGCTACGATCACCAGAAGCGGGACGACAATGGCCAGCCACTGGACCAGGGGACGCTGCCGGGCCAAGGTCTCGCGTACATGGCCGCCGCGCTCCTGGTAGAACTCCACCGTCACCAGCACCGCCGCGGCCAGGCCCAGCAGCAGGAAATCGCCGCCGGTGAGGCCCAGGGAGAGCAGCGTCCCGTCGGTCAGCTGGGAAAAGACCGGGCGGGTAAAGGTGGCGACCAACAGGCTCCCGGCGGTCAGCAGCCGGGGCGCCCGGGTCAGATACCGGCCCAGGAACACCAGAAAGCAGGTCCGGACGGTCATGACGATCCGCCAGCCCAGGGAACTGCCGTCAATGTGCAGAGCGTCCTTCCAGCTTTGGAACCGCCGCTCCAGGAGCAGCGAGGACGTAATAATAGTGCCGTTCCAAAGGCCGTAGACGATATACTTGAGGCTGGACCCATGCCATACGCCGATGACCAGGTAGATGATAAACGTGGCCAGGGACGTGGCAAAGATTTTTCCGCCCAGACCGCCGATGTGCCGCCGGGCCCACTTGCCCAGGCGGCCGAAGGGCTTGGAGAGGGACAGGGGATAGAAGAGGTAGTCCCGCATCCATTGGCCCAGGGAAATGTGCCACCGCCGCCAGTAGTCGGCCAGGGAGGTGGCGAAGAGGGGACGGCGGAAGTTTTCGGCCATGGTGATCCCCAGCATCTGCGCCACGCCGCGGGCGATATCGATGCCGCCGGAGAAGTCGCAATAGAGCTGGACGCAGTAGAAGAAAATGCCGACGGCGATGACCGCGCCGCCGTAGGGGCAGTTGTCGCGGATCACCGTATCCACCAGCACGGCCGCCCGGTCGGCGATGACCAGCTTTTTGAAGTAGCCCCACATGGCCAGCTGGATGCCGTACTGGAGATTCTGCCAGGATAATTCCTTGGGGGCCAGCAGCTGGGGCGCCAGCGCGTCGTACCGGCCGATTGGTCCCTGAATCATCTGCGGGAAGAAGGAGACAAACAGCAGATACTTGACCGGATTATTCTGAGCCGCCTTGCCCCGGTACACGTCCACCACATAGCCCACGGCCTGAAAAGTGAAGAACGAGAGGCCCAGGGGCATGAGAAAATCCCACCGGGGCAGCCGGGCGGCCACGGGGGTGGGGAGGAGCTCCAGGGTGAAGTTCCAGTATTTCATAGCGTAGAGCAGGCCGAAGCACAGCACAGCGCCCAGGGCGACCACGCGCTTCTTGGCGGCTTTGAGCTGGTTTTGCCGGGCCTTGTCAGCGCCTTTACGCTGGTCATTGAGGCGCTGCAGCGCCAGGCCGCAGCCCCAGGTCACGGCAGCCACGGCCAGCAGCCATATCACGGTCTTGCCTCCGCCGGATAGATAGAAGACCATGCTGGCCGCCAGCAGCAGCAGCCACTGGAACCGACGGGGCAGCAGATAGTACAGCGCCACCGTCGCCAGCACCAGCAGCACAAAGGTCAAAGAGGTAAATGCCATCTTATCCCTGGGCCGCCTGGATCAGCTTGACGATGGCATCGACGGAGTTGAAGTTCTCCGGCTGGAGGTCCTCCACGGAGATCTCCACTTCAAAGGTGTCCATGAGCTCCGAGACGATGGAGACGATGTCCAGGGAATCCACCAGGCCGTCGTCGATCAAAGCCGTCTCATGCTCGAAGTCCACGCCGGGGCACAGTTCCGACAGAATGGAAATCACTTGTTCTCTCATGTTGTTTCATCCTTTCCACCGGCCAGGACGGCGGACTGCCATCCGTCCGGCCGGTAACCGCGTGATTGATAAAATCCCTCGGCGGGGCCGTTGCCCTGTCTGGCCCAGACCAGGCTTTTGGCGCCGCCGGTTTTGATGAGGTAGGCGTTCAGCAGCCCCGAGGCCAGGCCGTTCCGCCGCTGATCGGCCCGCACGGCCAGATGGCGGATCTCGGAGCTGGTACGGCCGGTCTGAAAGTGCAGCAGGCCGCAGAGACCCGCTTGATCCCAGGCGGCCACGGCCTCCCCGGCCGCCAGCTGGACCTCCAGATCGGCCCGATTGGGCAGGCAGCCGGTCAGCGGGTCGAACTGTTCCCGGAGGAAGGCCAGCACGGCGTCTGCCTGCGTCGGGTCAGGGCAGCCGTATGCCCCCGCCCCTTCGGCGGGACAGGCGGGCCGCTCCCAGCGGCTCCGGCGGAAGAGCACCCGCCATCCGGCTTCCTCCAGCCGGGCCACGGCCTCCAGGGCCCGGGCTTCCTTACCGGGCCGCCAGACAATTTCCGTGACGGCGGCCCCGGCAGCCGGCGGCGGACACAGCTCCGCGCCCCGCTGCCAGTAGAAGGTGTAGAGTCCGTGTCCAGCCCGGCTCCGGCGCAGCCACAGCCCGCCGGGGAAGGGGAACACGGTCAGCCCCGCCGCGATCTCCCGGTCGTAGTCGCCGGGGGCCATCAGATGGTTGGTGTAGACGCCGGGCTTCAGCTGAGCCGTCAGCAGCGGCGACAGGGCCGCAAAGTCCTCAATTCGCTCCATCGAGATACTGCTCCTTCAGCTTTACCCGGTCTACCTTGCCGTTGGCGTTATAGGGCAGCCGTTCCAGCCGGTGATACACGTTGGGAAGCATATACTTGGGCACCGCCCGACGCATGGCCTTCACCAGGCTGTCGCTGTCCAGAGCCCCGGCGTAGATGCAGAGAATCCGGTCCCGGCTGCCGTCGTAGAGGCAGACGGCGGCGTCGATGCCCTCCACGGCGTGGAGCGCCACCTCGATTTCGCCCAGCTCGATGCGATAGCCCATATGCTTGATCTGCCCGTCCCGCCGGGAGAGGAAGTAGAGCAGGCCGTCCCGCTCCACAGCCAGGTCGCCGGTGCGGTAGAGCAGGTCCGGGTAGTCCGGCCGCAGGGGATTCTGGACAAAGGCGGCCCGGGTCTTGTCCCAGTCGCCGAAGTAGCCCTTGGCCAGGCCGCAGCCTCGGACGCAGATCTCGCCGGGCTCTCCGGGCGTCACCGGACGCAGCTGCTCGTCCAGCAGCAGGATCTCCTTGTTTTCACAGGCCGTGCCCAGGGGGATGGGCTCGTCGTCGGCGAAGTCCCGGTCCAGATGGTAGCCGGTGCAGTCCACGGTGACCTCCGTGGGGCCGTAGAGGTTGATAACATGGAGCTGGGGAGCCGCCTGCCGCCAGGCGTTGACGTGCTTGGCCTGAAGCGCCTCGCCGCCCAGGGCGGCGGTGCGCAGCGTCGTGGGCGGGCATTTGGCCAGGGCGCCGGAGGCCGCCGCCAGATGGAAGGCGGAGGTGGCCCAGTTGATGGCAGTGACGCCGTCGGCCTCCATAGCCCGCAGCAGCAGCAGCGGGAAGGTGAAGAACTTCCGGGGATAGATGTGGCATGTGGCGCCCAGCTTCAGCGTCTGGTAGACGTCCTTCACCGACAGATCAAAGTAAAAGGGCGCCTGGTTGCCGAAGACCTCGTCGCCGGTATAGCCGCAGAAGGCCGTCATCCATTCGGTAAAGTCAATGACGCTGCGGTGGGAGATCACAATGCCCTTGGGCGTGCCGGTGGAGCCGGAGGTGAAGAGAATATACACCGGGTCCACGTCCAGCACCCGGCGGCGGCAGCGCTCCAGCAGCGCCTCGTCCGGCTCGGCGGCGCACGCCTCCTCCAGGGGGCAGAGGGGGCAGCAGTCAGCCAGCGTCCGGGCCAGCGCTTCGTCGGCGGCGGCGTAGACCAGGGCCTTGGGCCGGACCTGCTTGAGAATGCTCCGAATCCGCAGTTCCGGCATTTTATTGTCGATGGGCACATAGCAGCAGCCGGCATAGAGTACTCCCTGCATGGCAGTGATGCTCTGGGCGGTGCGGTCAATGAAAACAGCCACCGGAACGTTCACTGCGCCGGTGTGGCGGGCCAGCCAGGTGCCCAGCCCCTGTGCCTGACGGGAAAGCGCTCCAAAGGTGACCGACGTTTGGTCGTCAGCAAAGGCGATTTTGTCTGGAACACGCCGGGCCGAGGCATCCAGGTATTCCAGTACATTTCTCTGCATAGGGCTTCAACTCCCCTTGAAATTTGAATTGGAGGATCGGACCGGCGGAAGGTGACGGGCAGAATCCGCGAGCGTAATCCCCTTTGGAAAGCAGAAAATCTATGTTGACGCGGCGAAACGGCCTTTTCAACAGGCTGATTATACCATACTCCCCGACTGGTGTAAAGATAAGGGATTGGCCGCCGCCCCGGGACCGGCGCGGGGAGCGCCGCTGCTGGGAATGTTTTTAGAACATATGTTCTAAAATTGATATTTCGACAGGTTTCGACAGTAAAAACCGGGCTTTCCGGTGCAAGAAATTGCCTATAAGGGATTGCAATTTTCCGGGAAATCTAGTATAGTATAGTCAAGTGGAGCGAAATGGTGTAAAAATGATGAAAGTGGAGCGAGGTGAGGCCCGGTGGTCGGAAAGTACAGACACACAGTCGATCCCAAGGGCCGCCTGTTTGTTCCCGCCAAGCTCCGCGAAGAGCTGGGCGACAGCTTCTATGTCACCCTGGGGCTGGAGCACTGCCTGAGCGTATACACCGAGGCAGGCTGGCAGGCCATTGTCGATAAATACAACGCGCTGCCCATGTCGCAGGCCCGGAAGATGCGGTTTTTGTTTGCCAACGCCGCCAAATGCGAGCCGGACAAGCAGGGGCGCTTTCTCATTCCCACGGAGCTCCGGGACTATGCCGGGCTCAAGGACGAGGTCATCTTCCTGGGGCAGGCGGGCCACGCCGAGATCTGGGACGCCGCGACCTATGACGCGCTGGAGGCCGAGACCCTCTCGCCCGAGTACATGGCCGCCGTGATGGAGGAGCTGGACTTCTGATGGAATTTGTGCATCGCTCGGTGCTGCTGCTGCCCACCGTGGAGGCGCTGGCCGTCCGGCCCGACGGGATCTATTTGGACGGGACCCTGGGCGGCGCGGGCCACTCCTATGAGATTGCCTCCCGCCTGACCACGGGCCGCCTCATCGGCTTGGACCGGGACGAGACGGCGCTGGCCGCCGCCGGGGCGCGTCTGGCTCCCTTTGCCGGCCGCGTCACCCTGGTCCACAGCAATTTCGCCGATTTGGCCCAGGTTCTCGATTCCCTGGAAATTCCCGCTGTGGACGGGATGCTGTTCGACCTGGGCGTCTCCTCCCCTCAGCTGGACGACGCGGAACGGGGCTTTTCCTATATGCAGGACGCGCCCCTGGATATGCGGATGGACCGCACCGCCGGACTGACGGCCTACGAGGTGGTCAACACCTGGCCCGAGGCCGAGCTCAAGCGGATCTTATATACCTACGGCGAGGAGCGCTACGCCCCTCGCATTGCCGCCGCCATCGCGGCCCGGCGGACGGAGCGGCCCATTGCCACCACCCTGGAGCTGGCGGACCTCATTCGGTCGGCCATGCCCGCTCAGGCGCTGCGGGAGAAGCAGCACCCGGCCAAGCGCAGCTTTCAGGCCATCCGGATCGCCGTCAACGACGAGCTGGGCGCGGTGGAGCGGATGCTGGCGTCCGCCATCGACCGCCTGAACCCCGGCGGACGGCTGGCTGTCATCACCTTCCACTCTCTGGAGGATCGGATCGTCAAGACCGCCTTCCAGGAGGCCGCCCGGGGCTGTACCTGCCCCAAGGACTTCCCGGTCTGTGTCTGCGGCAAAAAGCCCAAGGTCAAACTCATCACCCGCCATCCCATCGTCGCCGACGAGGCGGAATTGGCGGAAAACCCCCGCGCCCGCAGCGCGAAGCTTCGCGTGGCGGAAAAACTGTAAGGAAAGGAGCCGACTGATATGGCAAGAGACGACAACGAGCGGTTGTTCAACGGCTCCGCCGCCTATCAGCTCTATTCGGACTTCGAGAGCACAGCCGCTCCGGAGATCCAGCACCCCGATCTGCCCCAGGAGCGGCCCCGGCACAAAAAGGTTCGCCGGGTCAAGGTCAAAACCGCCGTGTCTCCCGTGGCTGTGGTGGGCCTGCTGGCCGTGACCTGTATGCTGATTCTGGTGGTTTTCGGCTACGTGCAGCTCTACGAGGCCTCGGAAGAAGTGAGCTCCCTCCAGAGTGAGCTCAGCGAGCTGCAGGAGCGGCAGGTGGTGCTCCAGAGCCTCTATGAAGAGGGCATCGACTTGGATTACGTCGAGGAGCGGGCCGCCGAGCTGGGACTGCGTATGCCCACCAAGGAGCAGACCGTCTATATCAATCTCGCCGGCTCCGACCAGGCGGAGATCTACACCTCGGAGCAGACAAATATTTTCCAGCGAATTCTCCAGGCCATTGAGCGCAGCGCCAGCGGATTGGTGGAATACCTGTCCTGACGCCCCATACAATGATAATAGCCAGGGCGGGGCGGCTTTGCCGCCCCGCCCTTTGAAATCCGATAATTTGTTCTGTTGTCGCGTTCGGTGAAGTATGGTATAATACTAAGTTAACGGCACATGACTGCACTGGATGCAGTCTTGGGCCCAGAACCGCTTTTTCCAGAAAGGATCGACTGCATGGCGCAACGAAGAAAGCTCCGCCTGATCAAGGGCAGACACCGCCAGCCCGGCGACGCCGCCGAGCGGGCCAACCGCCTGATTCTGCGCCGCACGCTGGTGGTGATGCTGGTGTGCGGAATTGGACTGTTTATTCCCCTGGTTGCCACGCTCTACCAGCTGATGATCGTGGATCACGACCAGTACGAGCAGTGGGCCATCAATAACCAAACCCGCAGTACGGTACTGACCTCCTCCCGAGGGGTGATCTACGACCGGAATATGAACATTTTGGCCTCCAACGCCACGGTGGAGACGATTTTCCTGGACCCCAATGCACTGGCCCGCCGCATCGAGGAGGAGGCCGAAAAGCGCGAGGCGGGCAAGGAATATAACCCCGCCGTCTCGGTGGACTTTATCGCCAAGGGCTTGGCGGATCTGCTGGACGTGGAGACCGACTTCGTCAAGGAGCAGGCCGCCGACACGGCCTATTATTACAAGGTGATCAAGCGGAAGGTGCCGGAGGAGACCGCCCAGGAGGTCCGGGACTTTATCGCCGAGAACGACCTCAGCGGCATCATCAACCTGGAGCTGGACGCCCGGCGGTACTACCCCTACGGCTCGCTGGCAGCTCAGGTCCTGGGCTTCGTCAACCTGGAGGATGTGGGCGGCGAGGGCCTGGAGGCCTATTACGAAGCCGCCCTCACCGGCAACGCCGGCGCGATCATCACCACCAAGGGCAACCGCGGCACGGAGATGCTCTATACTTATGAAAAGTATTACGACGCCTCTGACGGCAATTCTCTGGTGCTGACCCTGGATATGACCGTCCAATATTACCTGGAGAAGAACCTGGAGGAGGCCATCGAGAAGTACGACGTTCTCAACGGCGCGTTCGGCATGGTCATGGATGTGGATACCGGCGAAATTCTCGGCATGGCCACCCTGGGCAGCTACGACCCCAACAACTGGCAGGAGATCTACGACGAGGACCTCCGGGAGGAGCTGGAGAACCAGTACCAGGCGGCGCTCCGGGCCGGGGAGGGAACCCAGGCCTATACCGACGGCATGGCGGCCTACAATGCCGCCGTGGCCACCGCCCGGCTCCGGCAGTGGCGCAACCGCTGCGTCTCCGACGGCTATGAGCCCGGCTCCACCTTCAAGCCCATCACCCTGGCCACGGGCCTGGACACCGGGGCCGTCACCGTCAACGACACCTATGAGTGCACCGGCTCGTATAAGTTTGAAGGCCGCGACCAGGTTGTCAGCTGCTGGAAGGCCGCCGGCCACGGCAGTCAGACCACCATGGAGGCATTGGGCAATTCCTGCAACATCGCCTTCTCCAACATGGGCCTGAAAATCGGCGCGCAGACCTTCTACGAATACTTTGAGGCCTTCGGTTTTCGGGAAAAGACCGGCATCGACCTCCCCGGCGAGGCCGAGGGCATCTTCTTCCCCTACGAGCAGTTTACCCAGGCCGGCAACAACGCCAACCTGATCTCCTCCTCCTGGGGCCAGACCTTTAAGATCACGCCGATTCAGCTGGTGCGGGCCACGGCCGCCCTGGTCAACGGCGGCTACCTCCTGGAGCCCCATGTGGTCAAGGAGGTGCTGGATTCCGACGGGAACGTGGTTTCCCGCACTGAGACGAAGGTCATCCGCCAGGTCATCAGCCAGGAGACCTCGGATATCATGTGCCAGATGTATGAGTACGTCGTCTCCGGCGGCACCGCCAGCGGCGCCCAGGTTCCCGGCTACCGGATCGGCGGCAAGACCGGCACCTCCGAAAAGATCGACGTCTATGACGAGAACGGCGTCCAGGTCGATGATAAGATGGTCTCCTTTATCGGTATCGCGCCCATGGAGGACCCCAAATACGTGGTCCTGGTGGTGCTGGACACCCCCAGCGAGGCCACGGGCCTCTATATCTCCGGCGGCATCATGGCCGCGCCCACCGGCGGCGCGGTGTTCGGCGACATCCTGCCCTACCTGGGCGTGGAGCCCAACTACACCGACGAGGAGCTGGAGCTGGTCAGCGTGGAAGTGCCCAATGTGGTGGGCATGACCGAAGCAGAGGCCGCCGCCGCTCTGGATCAGGAGCGGTTCACGTACCGCACCGTCGGCTCCGGCGCCACGGTTCAGGGCCAGATTCCCGCTGCGGGCACCATGATCCCCGGCAAGTCCGAGGTCGTGCTCTACTTCGGCCAGGACGCCCCCACCGACACCGTGGAGGTCCCGGACTTCTCTGGCATGACCCTGGTCTATGCCCAGCAGTACGCCGAGAGCAAGGGCCTTTACCTGCTGGTCACCGGCACCAATCAGGACCGGGCCGACGTCACCGCCACCTATCAGGATGTGGAGCCCGGGACCGAGGTTCCCTTGGGCACCACCATCACCGTGGAGTTCACCAACCACAGCGCCCAGGATTGACGGGCCAGGCATATCTCCCCTGATTTTGAGAAATACAGGAGGCATTTTTATGAAACTCCAAGAACTGCTCCGGGGCCTCGACCCGCTGGAGCTCCGCGCTGATCCGGAGACCGCGATCACCGGGATCGCCTACGACTCCCGCGCCGTGCAGCCCGGCAACCTCTTCGTGGCCATCCGGGGCTTCGACACCGACGGCCACAAGTATATCCCCATGGCCCAGGAGCGGGGGGCGGCTTGCGTCCTCTGCGAGACCGCGCCCGCCAAGGGCAGCTATGTCCGGCTGGCCGATACCCGGCTGGGGCTGGCTCTGGCCGCCGCCAATTGGTATGGCCACCCGGCGAAGGAGATGACCATGCTGGGGGTCACCGGCACCAACGGAAAGACTACCACCACCTATCTTCTCAAGCACCTGCTGGAGGACTGTCTGGGGGCCAAGGTGGGCCTGGTGGGCACCATTCAGAATATGATTGGCGAGGAGGTGCTCCCCACCGAGCGGACCACCCCCGAAAGCCTGGAGCTCCAGGCCCTGTTCCGTCAAATGGCCGACGCGGGCTGCACCCATGTGATTATGGAGGTCTCGTCCCATGCTCTGTACCTCCACCGGGTGGCGGGCATTCAGTTCGACGTGGGCCTCTTCACCAATCTGACCCAGGATCATCTGGACTTCCACCACACCATGGAGGAATACGGCAGGGCCAAGGCGCTGCTGTTCCGCCAGAGCCGGGTGGGCCTGGTCAATGCCGACGACCCCTGGGTCGGGCTGCTGATGGAGGGGGCGGCGTGCCCCATCCATACCTATGCCGTCCGGGGAGAGGCCGAGCTGGAGGCCCGGGACGTGGACCTGGAAATCGACCACGTGGCCTTCACCGCCCGCTGGCAGGGCCAGGAGACCGCCTGCCGTCTGGGCATTCCCGGGGCCTTCTCGGTCTATAACGCCCTCGGCGCGCTGGGGGTGGCGCTGGCTTTGGGCATCCCCGCGGACCGGGCGGCCGCATCCTTGGCCACGGCCAAGGGCGTCAAGGGCCGCGCCGAAGTGGTTCCCACGCCGGGGAAGCCCTACACGGTGCTGATCGACTACTCCCATACCCCCGACAGCCTGGAGAATATTCTGAAAACCGTCCGGGAGTTCGCCCGGAGCCGGGTCATCGCGGTCTTCGGCTGCGGCGGGGACCGGGACCCCATCAAGCGGCCCATTATGGGAAAAATCGGCGTGGATCTGGCCGACCTGGTGGTCATCACCTCCGACAATCCCCGGACCGAGAATCCCATGGCCATCATCGATCAGATCGTGGAGGGCACCAAGCACAGCGACACGCCGGTGACGGTCATCGAAAACCGCCGTCAGGCCATCCGCTGGGCCATGGACCAGGCCGGACCGGGGGACGTCATCGTTCTGGCGGGCAAGGGCCATGAGACGTATCAGGAAATCGGACACGAAAAATTCCATTTGGACGAGCGGGAGGAAGTGGCCGCCCATCTGATGGGGAATTGAGGGAGTGCAATGAAGGAACTGACACTGAAGAAGCTGGCGGCCTGGTGCGGCGGGGACGTGGACCCTGCCTGGGAGAACGTGAAGGTCACCGGCACCCAAATTGATTCGCGGCTGGTCCGGGAGGGAGATCTGTTTATTGCCATTCCCGGCGAAAAGGTGGACGGCCATGACTTCCTCGCCAAGGCGAGAGAGGCGGGGGCCGCCGCGGCCCTGGTGAGCCGCCGGATGGACGATCCGCTGCCGCAGATCCTGGTACTGGATACGGTGTTGGCCTACGGCGATATCGCCCGGTCTTACCGGGAGGAGGCCGCCGTGGATGTGGTGGCCATCACCGGGTCCGTGGGCAAGACCACCACCAAGGAGATGATTGCCTGCGTGCTGGCGGGCAAATATCGGGTCAGCAAGACCCAGGGCAACCACAACAACAACCTGGGATTGCCCATTACCATCCTCGAAATGCCCGCCGATACCCAGGAGGCGGTGCTGGAGCTGGGCATGAACCACTTCGGAGAGATGCACTATCTCACCGAGATTGCCAAGCCCAACGTGGTGGTCATCACCAATATCGGCACCATGCACATCGAGCACCTGGGCACCCGGGAGGGCATTCTCAAGGCCAAGCTGGAGATCATGGACGGCATCCAGCCCGACGGCATCGCCGTCTTCAACGGCGACGAGCCCCTGCTGTGGAATCTCCGCGAGGGCAAGCACAAGCGCATCTACTTCGGAATCGAGAACGACCAGTGCGACGTGGTGGCCGAGGACGTCAAGCAGATGGACGGCGGCGTGTACTTCATCGCCCGGGGCCTGGGCCAGCGGTTCCACGTCTACGTGCCCCAGGAGGGCCAGCACACGGTCTATAATGCGCTGGCGGCCATTGCCGTGGGCCTGCTGCGGGGCGTGAGTCCCGACTCCATCCAGTATCAGCTGGGCATTTTCCATAATACCGGCATGCGCCAGCGTATTTTTGAAGAGAATGGCTTCACGATCATCGAGGACTGCTACAACGCCGGTCCCGAGTCCATGGAGGCGGCGCTGAAGGTGCTCAAGGAGCACAAGGCCGAGGGACGGCGGATTGCGGTCCTGGGCGATATGCTGGAGCTGGGCAGCCGTACCATGGCGGAGCACTACCGGGTGGGACGGCTGGCGGCCCAGGCGGCCCAGCTGGTTCTGGCCTACGGCAAGGACTCCCAGCGCATTATCACCGGCGCGATCACCGGCGGCATGAGCGCCAAGTGCGCCGTCCATTACGACAGCCAGGAGGAAATGGCCTCCTCGCTCAAGCGGCTGGCCCGCCCCGGCGACGTGCTCCTCTTCAAGGGCAGCCGCGGCATGCGCATGGAAAAGGTTCTGGAGATGTTCCTGGCTGACGAGAAGGCGTAAAAGACGCCGGGCGCGGCCTGTCAACGGCCGCCATACCACCAAAAATCCCGCCGGACCCGTCATCCGGCGGGGGAGAGAGGAATACCATGAGCAATATCGTACTCCGTCTGCTTCTCGTCTGTCTGGGAAGCTTTGTCCTCACGGCCCTCCTGGGCCGGGTGCTGATTCCGGCCCTCCATGCCCTGAAGGCCGGCCAGTCCATCCGGGAAATCGGCCCCAAGTGGCACCAGGTCAAATCCGGCACCCCCACCATGGGCGGCATCATGTTCATCGTGCCCACGGCGCTGCTGGTGATTTTCTGTGACCTGCCCGCGCTCCGGGACGGCGTCTACGACCACCTGCTGGTCCTGGGCCTGGCGCTGGTCTACGGCCTGATCGGCTTCCTGGACGACTTTGTCAAGGTCCGGCTCCACCGGAACCTGGGCCTCACCGCCCTCCAAAAGCTCCTGCTGCAGCTGGCGGCGGCCCTGCTGTTCCTCTGGCTGCTCCGGGGGACCGGCAGCCTGACCTACGATCTCTATGTTCCGTTTTTCAACGTCAGCTTCGCCATTCCCTGGCCGGTCTATCTGATTTTTGCCGGGTTTGTCATCGTCGGCTGTGTCAATGCCGTCAACCTGACCGATGGAATCGATGGTCTGGCCGCCGGCGTCACCACGCCGGTGATGGTCTTCTTCGCCGCCGCGGCCTATCTCTGGGGCAGCGACACCTTGGCCCTGTTCCCGGCCGCGCTGACCGGCGGCCTGCTGGGCTTCCTGGTCTATAACTTCCATCCGGCCAAGGTCTTTATGGGCGACACCGGCTCCCTGTTCCTGGGCGGCGCGGTCTGCGGCATGGCCTTCGCCCTGGATATGCCCCTGGTGCTGATTCTCGTCGGCATCGTCTATATCGTGGAGACAGTTTCTGTCATGATGCAGGTGACCTACTTCAAACTGACCCACGGCAAGCGCATCTTCCGCATGACGCCCATTCACCATCACTTTGAGATGGGCGGCTGGAGCGAGGTAAAGATCTTCTCGGTCTTCACCGGCGTCACGGTGCTCATGTGCCTGCTGGCCTGGCTGGGCATCTTCCACCGGTTCGGATAATCGCTGGGGTCTGCCGCAAACTGCTGCATACCTGTAGAATGTGCGCCGCCTGCTCTGTATTTCCCCATAGAAAGGACCCATGCCATGAATAATGCCATCCAATATCCCGGCGCGCCGGGGGAGCGGCTGCCGGAACAGCCGGCGTCCCAGCCCCAGCGCCAAAAGGAGAAGATCCTCTATGACGAGCGGGGCCTGATCGACCTGCCGTTCCTCCTGCTGACGGTGCTGCTGGTCCTCATCGGCGTGGTGATGATGTTCTCCGCCAGCTTTGCCTCGGCCTACGTCGAGGAGGGAAGCTCCACGGCCTATTTTGCCCGGCAGGGCCTCTTCGCGTTGGTGGGCATCGGAATCATGCTCTTTGTGAGCCGCCTGAACTACCAGATGTGGCGGGCCCTGAGCTTCCCGATTATGGCCGGCGCGATCTTCCTCCTGATGCTGGTGCCTATCTTCGGCACCGAGGAGAACGGCGCCCGGCGTTGGATCTACCTGGGCTTCACGTCGTTCCAGCCCTCGGAGGTCGCCAAGCTGGCCGTCATCCTGACCTTTGCCACGCTGATGTCGGCCTATAAGGACCGGATGAAGACCTTCCGCTACGGCGTCGTGCCCTTCGCGGCCATCCTGGGCGCCATCGCCCTGCTGCTGGCCCTGGAGCCCCACTTCTCGGCCATCATCATCATCTTCTGCGTCGGCGGCGTGATGATGTTCCTGGGCGGTACGGAGCTCAAATGGTTTGGCCTGGCCTTATTGGCGGCGGCGCTTTTCGGTTTTATCTATCTGAAATTCATGGGCTACGCCTCGGCGCGAATCACGGCCTGGCAGGACCCCTGGGCGGACCCGTCCGACGCCGGCTATCAGATTGTCCAGTCTCTCTATGCCATCGGCTCCGGCGGTCTCATGGGCCTGGGCCTGGGCAAGGGGCGGCAGAAGTACCTGTATCTGCCCGAGGAGCACAACGACTATATCTTCGCCGTGGTCTGCGAGGAGCTGGGCTTTGTCGGCGCGATGGTGGTCATTTTGCTGTTCGTGCTGCTGATTCTCCGGGGCTACTGGATTGCGGTTCACGCCCGGGACCGGTTCGGCGCGCTGATGGTCGGCGGCCTGACGACGCTGCTGGCCCTGCAGGTTTTTTTCAATATCGGCGTGGTGACCAACTTCCTGCCCGCCACGGGCATTTCGCTGCCTTTCTTCTCCTACGGCGGCACGGCGCTGCTGCTGCAGCTCTTTGAGATGGGCTTGATCCTCAGCGTCTCCCGCCAGAGCAACAATAAGCTTCTTTGATTGGAGGGGCCTATGAACGTCGTTTTTACCTGCGGCGGCACCGGCGGCCATATCAACCCGGCCATCTCCGTGGCGAACCTGCTGAAGGAGCGCATGCCCGGCAGCCGGATTCTCTTCATCGGCGCGGAAGACGGCATGGAGAAGGACCTGGTGCCCCGGGCGGGCTATGAGCTGGAGACCATCCGAATCTCCAACTTCCAGCGCAAGCTGACCCCGGCGGGGATCTGGCACAATGTGACCACCGCCGGCCATATGGCCTCGTCCATGCGCAAGGCCAAGGCCATCATCCGCCGCTTCCAGCCCGACGTCATCGTCGGCACCGGCGGCTACGCCAGCTATCCGGCCCTCCATATGGGGGCGAAGCTGGGAATTCCCACGGCGGTCCATGAGTCCAATGCCGTGCCGGGGCTGACCACCCGTATGGTCGCCAAGCACGTGACGAAAATCATGGTCTCCCTGGCTGACAGCCGAACCCAGTACCCCGACCCGGAGAAGGTGGTGGTCACCGGCACGCCGGTGGGCGGCGCGTTTCTCTACGGGGACCGGCAGAAGGCCCGGGCCGAGCTGGGAATCGGCGAGGAGCCGCTGATTATCTCCGCCTGGGGCAGCCTGGGGGCCCGGGAGATGAACAAAAAAATCGCCCGGTTTATGACCCGGGAGGCCCAGGACGGGCTCTACCGCCACGTCCATGCCACCGGCTCCTTCGGCTGGCGGTGGATGCCGGCCTACGTCCGGGACCAGGGCCTGAACCTGGAGCAGTATCCGTGGCTGGATATGCGGGAGTACATCTATAATATGCCCCAGCTGATGGCGGCGGCGGATCTGATTCTCTGCCGGGCCGGCGCGGCCACCATCAGCGAGGTCTGCGCCTCGGGGACGCCCTGTATTATGATCCCCTCGCCCAACGTCACCGACAATCACCAGGAGAAGAACGCCCGGGTGCTGGAGAAGTACGGCGCGGCCGTGGTGGTCCGGGAGGCCGAGTGCGACGGCGACAGCCTCTATGAGACGGCAAAAGCGCTGCTGTCCGACCCGGCGCGGCTGAAGGAGATGCGCATGGCCGCCCGCCGTCTGGCCGTGGTGGACGCCGCCGAGCAGATTCTCGCCGTGATCCGTGAGCTGGCCGGGGCTTGACCCGGGGCGGAACGCCGCGGCCGGATACGGTGATCTCACCCGGGGCGGGGATATCCCATTGACAGGGAGAGCGTCTTCTGCTATAATAGCGCCATTCTATATCCCGGAAGGAGTCCGTTTCCACATGGAACCCGACGACGGTAATCCCTACAGTCCCATATGGAATGATACGAAGACATATCTGCGCTGAGAGGACGCAGGTGTGTCTTTTTGCGCTTTTTTCGGGAACTTATTTTGCTTGGAGGATACATAGAAATTATGGACAGTGACAGTTTACGGGACATTCTGATTATGGCAGTCTTGATTCTGATGTCTGCCTACTTCTCCGCCACCGAAACCGCCTTTTCATCCCTCAATAAAACCCGGCTCAAGACCAGAGCCGAAAAGGGGAGCCGCCGGGCTGCCGCCACGCTGAAGCTGGCCGACGACTACGACAGGCTGCTCTCCACCATTCTCATCGGCAACAATATCGTCAATATCGCCACGGCCTCCATCGGCACGCTGCTCTTCGTCCGCCACTACGGCGACCTGGGCGCGACCCTCTCCACCATCGTGGTCACCGTGGTCGTGCTGATCTTCGGCGAGATCACGCCCAAGAGCCTGGCCAAGGACAGCCCGGAGCGCTTCGCCATGTTCTCCACGCCCTTCCTGCACGCCCTGGTCGTGGTGCTGACGCCGGTCAACTGGCTCTTTACCCAGTGGAAGAAGCTCATGTCCCTGATCTTCCGGGTCAAGGAGGACCGCCGCCTGACCCAGGATGAGCTGCTGGTGCTGGTGGACGAGGTCGCCCAGGACGGCGGCATCGACGCCGATGAGTCCGAGCTGCTGCGCAGCGCCATTGAGTTCACCGACCGGGATGCCGAGGATATCCTGACCCATCGGGTGGACCTGGAGGCCGTGCCCGCCACCGCCACCAAGGAAGAGGTGGCCCAGGTCTTCTCCACCTCCCGGTTTTCCCGGATTCTGGTCTATGAGGAGAGCATCGACAATATTGTCGGCATTATCCACCAGAAGGACCTCTACGACGGCGCTGGCCTGGTCGATAAGCCCCTCTCCGAGATCATGACCGCCCCGCTGTTCGTCACCAAATCCATCAAGATCAGCGACCTGCTGAAACTGCTGCAAAAGTCCAAGAGCCATATCGCCGTGGTCAGCGATGAATACGGCGGCACCCTGGGCATCGTCACCATGGAGGATATCCTCGAAGAGCTGGTGGGCGAGATCTGGGATGAGCACGACGAGGTCATCGAGGACTTCCGCAAGGTCGGCGAGGACACCTACCGGGTCTCCTGCAACGTGGACCTGGATAAGATGTCCCGGTTCTTCGATGTGGAGTGCGAGGCCGACTGTACCACCGTCAGCGGCTGGGTCATGGAACAGCTGGGCCGCATTCCCAACGAGGGCGACACCTTTACCTGGGAGAACCTGGACGTCACCGTCACCGACACCGACTACCGCCGGGTCCTGGAGATCGAGGTCCACTGCCGTCCCAAGGAGGAGAAGGACGGCGAGGACGAAGACTAAGGAAGACGCAAATAGCCCCGCCCGGCGTAAACCGGGCGGGGCTGATGATTCAGGGCCTGAGACTCGGCCCAACATAATTAGTATACCACATCTAATCCTGGTTGAAAAGTAAAAGATTTCTTCCTGGATTCGTATAAAATGCGAATTTACAGGATCAAGTTTAGGGTGTATAGTAAAACCATCCCAAAGATACCACAGCAAAATGGGATCACAAACCAATCCGAATTTACCTATAGAAAGGAC
>DSLFC04102__coassemble_762_pt1 | contig 29962 bp, 23 predicted proteins | sample DSLFC04102__metabat2_low_PE_037 | metagenome-assembled genome bin DSLFC04102
ATGAGGCAAAATCTTTGGCCGAATGCTCTTGCCAAATTGTGCGGTGCTGCCCTAAGCAAAGCGCCCAAGCCATACCATATCAAATAACCCCGCACATTCCTTTCTCAATGGGAATGGGCGGGGTCTTTCGTTCATCATGGGCGCTCGGGACGGAGCCGGGCGGTCAGAAGGCCGTCAGCAGCTCGGACAGGGCGGGCAGCAGATTGCCGGGGAGGTCCATGGTCAGCAGCTCGCCGAGGATGGAGGCGGCGGACCGGCCGCTGTTCAGCTCCTCGATCCGGTCCATCACGGCGCTCTTGGTGTCAAAGGAGATTTCTGCCCGATCCAGCAGGGCGAAGGCGCGGCCGCAGACATCGTTGTCTGCCAGGGCCGCGTGGGCCGCCGTTACCGTAAGCGCGGCCGCCGGGTCCGCTGCCGGCAGCGTGCAGGTCCAGGCGGCGGTACCGGCGTCGTAGCGGACCGCCCGGAGTTCTAACGGCGCGCCGTCGGCCTGGGCGGAGAGGACGCAGTCGGAACCCATGCCCACCAGCCGGAGCCGGTAAGACCGGTTCTGCGGGAGGGCGGCGGTATTGCCCCGGGCCGGGGCGATGGTCAGCCGCGCTGTCTCGCCCCAGGTGAAGGTCAGGACCGTCTCGGCCCAGCGGGCGGGGTCCCGGCCGTCGCCGACGCCGTCGTCCTCCCAGAGGGAGAAGCTGCCGTCAGCGCCGGCAAAGACGCTCAGTTCCAGCACCGGCGGGTTGCCGGTGTCGTTGCCGGTCTCGCGGCCGTCCAGAGGGACGATGGCCCCGGCTTTGGCCAGCACGGGGAACACCTCCCGGGGCCGGTGGAGAGCCAGCTTCCGGCCGCCCTCATAGACCAGACCGGTGAAGAAGTCCACCCACCGCCCCTGGGGCAGCCAAGCCGTGACGCTGCCCAGGCCCGTGGCCCGGTCCGCAGGCCGGGTGATGGGACACACCAGCAGCTCCGAGCCGAACCGGTACTGATTGGGGACGCGGTAGGCCTCCCACTGGTCGGGGTCGCGGTAGTACATGGGCTCGCAGAGGGGCACGGACTCCAGGGAGGCACGGCGGTTCATGGTATAGGTATAGGGGATCAGCCGGTGGCGCAGCCGCAGGAACGCGCCCATGGCGGCGGCAATCTCCGGGCCATAGCGCCAGGGCTCCTTGGAATTGAAGCGGTTATTGGTGCTGTGCAGCCGCATAATCGGCGAAAACACGCCGAACTGGAGCCAGCGCAGGGCCATCTCCCCGTCCTTAAAGCCGCCCATATGGCCGCCGATGTCGTGGCTCCACCAGCCGTAGCCGATATTGGAGGCATTGGCGGTAAAATAGGGCTGGAAATCCAGAGACTCCCAGGTGACCAAGGTATCGCCGGAGAAGCCCACGGGGTAGCGGTGGCTTCCGGGCCCGGCGTAGCGGGAGAACAGCAGGCCCCGGTCGTGGCGGGCGGCATGGTCCAGGTACTGGAAGTGGTTCAGCAGCCAGAGGGGGTCCAGCCCGGCAGCGCCGGAGTTGGTTCCCTGCTGCCAGTCGATCCACCAGAAGTCCACGCCCTGATCCTCCAGGGGATGGAGGGCGAAGCGGAAGTATCCCTCGCGGAATTTGGGATTGGCCAGGCGGAAGGGAATGGGGTCGCCGTGGGACTGATCCACGCCCATAAAGGCGGCGAAGGGCTTGTAGCAGTCCTCAAAGGCCCGGACACCATCGGCGGGGTGGAGATTCAGCGTCACCCGCAGGCCCCGCCGGTGGAGGTCTTGGAGGAAGCCGTCAGGGTCGGGGAACAGGTCCCGGTTCCAGGTGAAGCCTGTCCAGCCGGTGCCGTACTTGGGGTCCACATCGGTGACGTGCCAGTCCATGTCGATGACCGACACGGTAAAGGGCAGATTTTCCGCGGCGAAGCGGTCCATCAGCTGGAGATATTCGGCCTGGGAATAGCGGTAGTAGCGGCTCCACCAGTTGCCCAGGGCGAACCGGGGCAGCAGCGGCGTGGGGCCGGTGAGCCGGTAGAAATCCCGCAGGCAGCCCAGGTAATCCCGGCCGTAGCCGAAGAAGTAGAGGTCCTCGGCCTCGGGATCGGGCCGGGGCGAGACCGCGCCGGTCTCGTCCACCAGGGCGCTGCCCCGGTCCGAGAGCACCGACCAGCCCTCGGCCGAGAGAATGCCGTGCTCCAGCGGAATGGGACCGTCGGCGCCGTCCAGGGTCCGGGCCGTGCCCAGCAGATCCTGGGGCGGGTCGCCGTAGTGCCAGACGGCGGAGAAGACGCTGTTCCGGCCGTTGCCCTCGACCATCAGGCCGTCCGGCGAGAAGGGACGGCGGTCATAGGTCAGCCGAAGCGCCGAGGTGGTCAGCACCAGCTTGCCCTCATACTCGGTGACGCGGAAGGACACCGGCGGGAAATGGCGGTTGACGGCCAGCTGGGTGGCGCTGTCCGGGAATTGACCCTGCCGGCTGTATTCCAGCCGCAGAAGCCGGTCGGTCAGCACGGTAATTCGCCAGCAGTCGCCCCGCAGAACCGACTGGTCCGGGGGCAGGATGGACGGTTGATTCATGTCGATACCTCCTCGATGGGAAGATGGAGCCGGGCCGCCGGCAGGATATCCGGAGCCGGGCCGGTGGACTGCCGCGTCATCAGCTTGGCGTGGAGCAGCAGCGTACTGATGGGAATGCCGCCCATCAGACTGCGCAGCGCGTAGTAGGCGCTGCGGCCAATCTCCTCCCGCTCCTGGCGGATGGTGGTCATGGGCGGGTAGGTGTGGGCGCAGAGCGGCAGATCGTCGAAGCCGATGATACTCAGATCCCGGGGCACCACCAGGCCCCGCTCCTGGGCGTGGATCATCAGCGTGTGAGCCAGCAGGTCATGGCTGCACAGGATGGCCGTGACGCCCTGCTGCAGAAGCCGGGGGAAGTGGGTCTGGAGGCATTCGGAAAAATAATAGGAGTTGCCGGCCAGAGAGGGAGAATCGGGCATCTGATACGTCCGAAGGGCCTGGAAAAAGGCGCTGTAGCGCTGCTGGTTGATATACGAGCCCAGCGCGCCGCTGAGATAGCCGATTTTCCGGTGCCCCAGCTTCTTCAGATAGCTCACCGAGAGCCGCATGGCCTCGAAGTTGTCCACGCCGATATAGGCCGTGGTGGGGTTGACCTTGACGTAGTTGTCGTAGAGCACGGCGGGCGTGCGGCTGTGCTTCAGCTGCCGCAGCCAGGGGTCCGAGAGGCTCATGCCCAGGAACATGGCCCCGGCATAGTTGTGCTCCAGCATATAGGTATCGTAGTCAAACTGCTTCTCCAGCATATCGCTGAGGGGTTCTATGACCACCTCGTTGCCGTCCGGCTCCGCCATTTTCCGGAAGCCCAGGATGATGTCATAGCCGAAATCCTCCGGCGATTCGTAGACCATGTTTTCGATAAATACGACAAATCGGGGGGCGTCACCCCGGCGCATGGTACGGTTGTAGCCCAGCTCCACGGCGGCCTCCAGGATAGACTTGCGCATTGTTTCGCTGACGTCCGCCGCGCCGCTGAGGCCCTTGGAGACGGTGCTCTTGGAGATGTTGAGCTTTTTCGCAATATCCTCCATCGTAGCCATGGATATCCCTCCTTCACTTCCCGGTCTGAACATGACTATTATAGCGAAAACCGGGAGAAAATGCAACCACTTCCGCCGGAAAGTGAGTTTAGTAAAGTTTCGTAACATTCTCTTGTTATATTAAATAATTCTCGAAAGCTCCAATTGTGCAAGGTGTGAAAATCGTTGAAACCGGGCAGAAACCCTCTTGACCGCGGCTGGTACATCTTGTATATTGACAGTAGCGAAACTTTCCGAAACATGTTCGAGCAAGGAGGAAGTGCAAATGAAACAAGGATGGAAACGGGTCGCGGCACTCGTCTGCCTGCTGGCGCTGGTGCTGGCGGGCTGCAGCGGCCTGGGAGAGAGCGGAGGCCGCGAAAAGGTGCGGCTGATGGTCTGGTCCCCCACGGAGGACCAGTCCAAGGACAGCGGCATGTGGCTCCAGACCTGCTGCGAGCGGTTTGCCGAGCTGCATCCGGAGTGGGACATCACCTTTGTCTACGGGATTGCAGACGAACCCGGCGCCGCCGGCTCGGTGTCGCAGGACCCCGAGGCCAGCGCCGACGTCTTTATGTTCGCCAACGACACCCTGACGACCATGACCGACGCCAAGGCTCTGGCCAAGTTCGGCGGCAAGTACGCCGAGGAGATCCGCCGCACCAACAGTGAAACGCTGCTGAGCTCCGTGGTGCTGGACGGCGACATCTACGGCGTCCCCTTTACCAGCAACACCTGGTATATGTACTATGACAAGTCGGTCTTCTCCGAGGAGGACGTCAAGAGCCTGGAGGCCATGCTGGAGAAGGGCGTCGTCTCCTTCCCGCTGACCAACTCCTGGTACCTGCCGGCCTTCTACTTCGGCAACGGCTGCACCCTCTTCGGTGAAAACGGCACCGACGAGGCCCAGGGCGCTCAGTTTGGCGGCGAGGCCGGCGCCGAGGTCACCGAGTATCTGATCGGCCTGGCCCAGAACCCCAACTTCCGCATCGACGCCGACGGCTCCGGCATTGCCGGTATGCGCGACGGCAGCATCAGCGCCATGTTCACCGGCTCCTGGGACGCCGCGGCCATCCAGGAAATCCTGGGCGACAATATGGGCGTGGCGGCGCTGCCCACCTTCAACCTCAACGGCGAGGAGAAGCAGATGTACTCCTACCTGGGTTCCAAGGCCATCGGCGTGAACACCAGCAGCGACTACATGGTGCAGGCCGTGGAGCTGGCGCTGTATCTCGGCTCGGCCGAGGCCCAGCTGCTGCACTTTGAGCTGCGCAATGTGATCCCCTGCAGCACGGACCTGCTGGAAAACGAGGAGATCATGTCCAACCCCGTGGTTATGGCCCAGAACGACACCGCGGCCCGGACCTCGGTGCTCCAGCCCATCGTCTCCCAGATGGGCAACTGCTGGACGCCGGTGGAGAACATGGGCAAGGGCATCCGCAACGGCAGCGTCACCCTGGACAACGCCGCCGAGCAGACCGAAGCCATGAACGACGCCATGAACAGCGACGGTATTTCGTAGAGAGGGGAAGAACAACACAATGGTACGCTTACAGGCGAAAGCCGGGGAGTTCGCCACTCCCTATACCTGCACCGCGGCCCTGACCCAGGGCGGCGCGGTCACCAAGCTCTCGGCCCTGGTCATGGGCCTGGGCAACATCGTCCACGGCCAGGTGGTCAAGGGCCTGCTGTTCCTGCTGGCGGAAATCGCCTATGTGGTCTTTATGATCCGCAGCGGCTTCCACAATCTGGCCATGCTGGTGACCCTGGGCACCGTGGAGCAGCAGGAAATCTGGGATGAGGCCCAGCAGGTCTATCTCTACACCAAGGGGGACCAGTCCATTCTGCTGCTGCTGTACGGCCTGGCGACGATTTTCCTGACGGTGATTATGGTCTGGATCTGGCGCGGCACCCTCAAGAGCGCCTACCAGGCCGAGTGCCTGACCAAGCTGGGCAAGCATGTGCGCAGCTTCCGCGAGGATCTCAAGTCCCTGCTGGACGAGAACATCTACCGGCTCTTTATGGTGCCGTCCATGGTGTTCATCTCCGCCCTGACCATTCTGCCGCTGATCTTTATGATCTGCATGGCCTTCACCAACTACAGCAAGATCGACAATCACCTGGTGCTCTTCGACTGGGTGGGCCTGGAGAACTTTGCCTCCCTCTTCGACTCCAGCAGCGTGCTGGGCAGCACCTTCGGCTCAGTGCTGGTGTGGACCCTGGTATGGGCCTTCTTCGCCACCTTCACCAACTACTTTGCCGGTATGATCCTGGCCATCGCCATCAACCGCAAGGACACCAAGGCCAAGGGCTTCTGGCGGTTCTGCTTCGTGCTCTCCTGCGCGGTGCCCATGTTCGTCTCCCTTCTGATTATGCGCACCATGCTCCAGCCCGAGGGCGCGGTCAACGTGCTGCTGCGGCAGATGGGCTTCCTGGCCGCCGGTGAGAGCCTGCCCTTCTTCACCGATCCCACCTGGGCCCGGGTGACGGTCATCGTCATCAACATCTGGGTCGGCGTGCCCTACACGCTGCTCCAGCTGACCGGCGTGCTGCAGAACATCCCCCAGGAGCTCTACGAGGCCGCCAAGGTGGACGGCGCCGGCCCGGTGAAGACCTTCTTCCATATCACCCTGCCCTATATGTTCTATGTGACGACCCCCTACCTGATCGCCACCTTTACCAGCAACGTCAACAACTTCAACGTGATCTACCTGCTCTCCGGCGGCGACCCGGTGACCAACCTCTCCTCCACCGCCGGCAGCACCGACCTGCTGGTCACCTGGCTGTATAAGCTGACCATCGACAAGCAGTATTACAACATCGGCGCGGTGGTGGGCATTATGACCTTCCTGATCCTCTCGGTGGGCGCTCTGTTCACCTATCGCCGCAGCAAGTCCTACAAAGAAGAAGGAGGGTTCTGAGCCATGGAACAGAAAAAACTCGGCATGAAAGCCGCCCGGCGGCGCAGCAATATCGCGGTCCATATCGTTCTGGCCATTCTGGCCGCCGTGTGGGTATTCCCGGTGCTGTGGGTGGTGATGACCAGCTTCCGCGGCGAGCGGGGCTCCTACGTCTCCACCTTCTTCCCCCAGACGCTGACCATCGACAACTACACCCGTCTGTTTACCGACACCACCATTTTGAACTTCCCGCAGATGTTCACCAACACCCTGATCATCTCCATTTTCTCCTGCATTCTCTCGGCCTTCTTCGTGCTGTCGGCGGCCTACTGCCTCTCCCGCCTGCGCTTTAAAATGCGCCGGCCCTTTATGAACATGGCCATGATCCTGGGTCTGTTCCCCGGCTTTATGTCCATGATCGCCGTGTACTTCATCCTCAAGGCCGTGGGCCTCACCGAGGACAACCTGATCCGGCTGGCGCTGATCCTCTGCTACTCCGGCGGCGCGGCTCTGGGCTTCCAGATCGCCAAGGGCTTCTTCGACACCACGCCCTTCGCCATCGACGAGGCCGCCATGATCGACGGCTGTACCCGCTGGCAGGTCTTCACCCGAATCACCCTGCCCCTCAGCAAGCCTCTGATCGTCTACACGGTTCTGACCGCCTTCATGGGCCCCTGGGTGGACTTCATCTTCGCCAAGGTCATCTGCCGGGCCAACGCCGACCAGTACACCGTGGCCATCGGCCTGTGGCGGATGCTCGAAAAGGAGTACATCGACAGCTGGTACACCAGCTTCGCCGCCGGCGCCGTATTGATCTCCATTCCCATCGCACTGCTGTTCCTCAAGCTCCAGAAGTACTATGTGGACGGCATGAGCGGCGCGGTCAAGGGATAAGCACACCCCTGCTGCCCCCGGGCAGCACCTGAAATATGCCCACCCCAAAGAGTTCGCCTGGCTCCGGATACCGAGAACTTTTTGGGGTGCGGCCATATGGGAGGTTTCCATGGACTATAGCAGCAAAGAATTTGAGGCCCGCTACCACTACGACGGCGGCGACCTGGGCGTCCGGCGGACGGACCGGGGCACGGCCTTCGCCCTCTGGTCGCCTCCGGCCGAGGCCGTGACCCTGCGGCTCTACGACCGGGGCGACGGCGGCGAGGCCGTGGCGGTCCACCCGCTGACCCGCACCGGCCGGGGCGTCTGGCGGTACGAGGACCCGGCGGATCTGACCGGCCGGTACTACGACTTCCTGGTGACCGCCGCCGGGGAAACCCGCTCCACCGCCGACCCCTATGCCAGAGCTTGCGGCGTCAACGGCAGCCGGAGCATGGTGGTGGATCTGGCGGCCACCGATCCCGAGGGCTGGGCCGGCGACCGGCCCCCGGCCCGGCAGGCCGAGGACATCATCTACGAGGTCCATGTCAAGGAGTTCTCCTGGCAGAAGGCCGGCGGCTTCCCGGACCGGCTGCGGGGCAAGTATCTGGCCTTCACCTGCGGCGGCACGACGCTGGACGGCCAGGGGACGGTGCCCACGGGTCTCAGCCATCTCCGGGACCTGGGCGTCACCCATGTGCAGCTGATGCCGGTCTTCGACTTCGGCTCCGTGGACGAGGCCGGGCCGCCGGAGGGGAACAACTGGGGTTACGACCCGGTGAACTACAACGTCCCCGAGGGCTCCTACGCCACGGACGCCCGCGACGGCGCGGTGCGCATCCGGGAGCTGAAGGCCCTGGTGGCCGCGCTCCACCGGGCCGGGTTCCGGGTGATTATGGACGTGGTCTACAACCACACCTACCGCCGGGACTCCTGGCTGGAGCGGGCCGTGCCGGGCTACTACTACCGGACCTGGCCCGACGGCACGCCCTCCGACGGGTCCCTCTGCGGCAACGATCTGGCCACGGAGCGGTCCATGACGGCCCGGTATATCGTCGATTCAATCCTCTACTGGGCCACGGAATACCATATGGACGGCTTCCGCCAGGATCTGATGGGCCTGATGGACACGGCCCTGGTGGAGCGAATCCGCGGGGCCCTGGACGGCCGGTTCGGCCGGGGCGAGAAGCTGGTCTACGGCGAGCCCTGGTCCGGCGGCAAAACGGCCCTGACGCCGGGCTTTCGGACCGCGGACAAGCAGGCCATTTCCGGACTGGACCGGGAAATCGGGGCCTTCTGCGACCAGACCCGGGACGCCGTCAAGGGCAGCGTCCTGGACGCCGGGGCGGGCGGCTTTGTCAACGGCGGCGCGGGCTTTGAGGCGGCGGTGCTCCGGGGCCTGACGGCCTGGGTGGAGCAGGGCTGCTTCCGCGCCCCGTCCCAGGTCATCACCTACCTCTCCTGTCACGACGATCTGACCCTCTGGGACAAGCTGCGCCGCACCCTGGACCCGGCGGCGGGCGACGAGGACTTTCCGCCCCGACTGCTGGCGGCCAACCGTCTGGCGGCGGCCCTCTGCTGCTGCTGTCAGGGCCGGCTGTTCCTGCTCTCGGGCGAGGAGTTCTGCCGGACCAAGGGCGGCCGGGGCGACGTCTACAACGCCCCCATCGCCTTCAACCGCCTGGACTGGACCCGGCTGGCCCGGCGGCAGGACATGGCGGCCTATTACCGGGGCCTCTTCGCCCTGCGCAAGCAGATTCCGGCCTTCTGTGACAAGGGGCCCGACGCCGCCCGGTGGATGGCGGACCGGACCATCCACGGGCCGGGGCAGGTCTCGGCGCTGGCCCATACCGGCGGCGGCCCCTGGACCCAGGTATTTCTGCTGTTCAACGCCGCGGACCGGCCTCTGACCCTGCCTCTGCCGCCGGGAGACTGGACGGTCCTGGCCGACGGAGAGAGCAGCTTCCGGTGGCAAAGCGACGCCCCGGTATCGGAGGCCGCGGCTGCGCCGCACACAGCCCTGCTCTTGGGAAGGAGAGATTGATTCCGTGGAATTTTGCTTTGGAAAGCAGGATATCGCCAGCCAGGCCCAGGGGCAGACCCATTGCTACCTGCTGACCAACGGCCTGGGCGGCTTTTCATCCCTGACCCTCACCGGCTGCGCCGCCCGCAACGACCACGCCGCGCTGATGGCGGCGGTCCGCGCCCCCAACGTTCGCTGTAACGTCATCCACCGGCTGGAGGAGCGGCTGACCGTGGGGACGCGGGAGGCCTGCCTCTCCAGCCAGCAGCTGGCCGACGAGCCGGACGAGGAGGGCTGGCAGTACCTCAATTTGGTCACGGTCAACGGCCTGCCCGCCTGGGAGTTCCAGGCCGAGGGCGTGGTGGTGGAGAAGACCCTGGCCCTGGAGGGCAACGCGCTGGCCCTGCGCTACACGGTGGAGAACCGGGCAGACCGGGCAGCCTCGCTGGCCGTGACCCCCTGGCTCCAGTTCGCGCCCAAGGGCAAGCCCCTGGACCCGGCGCTGCGGCTGACGCTGGAGGCGGACCATGTGGCCGCCGGAGAATACCGGCTCTACTGGCGGACCAACGGCACGGTGACCGGCTTCCCCCAGCGGCCGCAGACCTACCGGTATCCCTATGACAGCTGTGACGGCAGGCGTCCCACCGGGACGGCCTTGGCCAACCACCGGGTTTCTCTGGCGGTCCCGGCTCAACGCACCGCCGTGCTGCACATCACCTGGTCCCTGGACGCTGCGGCGGAGGAGGCCGAAGACCTGCTCCGGCGGGCCGCCGGGCGCTTCCGGGCCCTGGAGGCGGACTGCCGCTGCCGGGACCCCCTGGCCCGGCAGCTGTCGGTCAGCGCCGACGCCTTTATCGTCCGCCGGGACTCCACCCAGTCCAAGACCATTGTGGCCGGTTACCCCTTCTTCGAGGACTGGGGCCGGGACACCATGATCGCCCTGCCGGGTCTGACCCTCTCCACCGGCCGGTTCGACGACGCCCGGCAAATTCTCCGGACGTTTATGGCATATGAATCCCGGGGCCTGATGCCCAACCTCTTCCCCGAGGGCAAGAGCGAACCGGCCTACAACACCGCCGACGCGGCGCTGCTGTTTATCAACTGCGTCTACCTCTACCACCGCTACACCGTCGACACCGGCTTTCTGGCCGAGGCGTACCCGGTGATGGCGCGGATTGTGGACTGGTACCGGCGGGGCACCGACTACGGCATCCACGTGGACGAGGACGGCCTGCTCTGCGCCGGAGAGGGACAGTGGCAGGTGACGTGGATGGACGTGCGAATCGACGGCTTCCTGCCCACGCCCCGCCACGGCAAGCCGGTGGAGCTCAACGCCTACTGGTACAACGCCCTGAAAATCCTCGAGGACGCGGCCCGGCTGCTGAAACAGCCCCCCGGGGACTACGGACGCTGGGCGGACCAGGCCCGGGCATCCTTCCGGGAGAAGTTCTATCACCCGGACGGCTATCTCCGGGACGTGATTTCCGGCGGCGCTGCCGACGATCAAATCCGCTGCAATCAGATCTGGGCGCTGACCATGCCCTTCACCATGGTGGAGCCGGACATGGCCGCCCGGGTGGTGGACACCGTATTCCGCCATCTCTATACGCCGGTGGGCCTTCGGACCCTGTCGCCCGAGGACCCGCAGTTCTGCCCCGCCTACGGCGGGCCCCAGCGGCAGCGGGATCTGGCCTATCACCAGGGCACCGTCTGGCCCTTCCCCCTGGGGGCCTATTATCTGGCCTATCTCCGGGTCCACGGCGGCTCCGCCGAGGCCCGGCTCCGGGTCCGCCGGCAGCTCCGGGCCCTGGGCCCGGCTCTGCGGGAGGGCTGTGTGGGCTTCCTGCCGGAGATCTACGACGGAGCAAACCCCACGGCCTCCCGAGGCTGCTTCGCCCAGGCCTGGAGCGTCGGAGAGCTGCTGCGGGTACTGGAAGCATTGGAACACAATCCGGAACTTTAGGAGGTTCTATCAATATGGAAGAGAAGCTCAATCAGATTTTATCCGAGCGCTTTGGGACCGATTTGGATCAGGCGTCCCGGCCGCAGATCTACGCCGCCCTGCTCCGGCTGACCCAGACGGCCATGGCCGAGATGCCGCCCTGCACCGGAAAGCGGAAGCTCTACTACGTCTCGGCGGAATTTCTCATCGGCAAGCTGCTGTCCAACAACCTCATCAGCCTGGGGCTCTTTGACGAGGCGCGGGCGGTACTGGCCCGTCACGGCCTGGATCTGACCGAAATCGAGGAGGAGGAGCGGGAGCCCTCCCTGGGCAACGGCGGCCTGGGCCGTCTGGCCGCCTGCTTTCTGGACTCCATCGCGGCCCTGGACCTGCCCGGAGACGGCGCGGGCCTCAACTACCACGACGGCCTGTTCTACCAGCAGCTCCGGGATTTCCACCAGCGGGAGGTCCCCAACCCCTGGATCACGCCGGAGAGCTGGCTCATCGACACCGGCCGCTACTACGAGGTGCCCTTCGGCAGCGGCCCGGTGCTGGCCCACCAGTACGATATCCTGGTTCCCGGCTGCCGGGGCCATCGCAACGCCCTGCACCTCTTCGACCTGGACACCGTAGATGAATCCATCATCCGCGACGGCATCGACTTCGACAAGGGCGACATCGCCCGGAACCTGACCCTGTTCCTCTACCCCGACGACAGCGACGAGGCCGGACGCCTGCTGCGGGTCTACCAGCAATATTTCCTGGTCAGCGCCACGGCCCAGCTGATTCTGGCCGAGCTGGAGGACCGGGGCGGCGCGCCGGAGCATCTGAGCGACTATGTGGCCGTGCAGATCAACGACACCCATCCCACCATGATTATCCCCGAGCTGATCCGCCTGCTGACCGCCCGGGGCCTGACCATGGACCAGGCCATCGATCAGGTCCGCAAGACCTGCGCCTACACCAACCACACCATTCTGGCCGAGGCCCTGGAGAAGTGGCCCCGCCGCTTCCTGGAGACCGTGGCCCCGGGCATCATGCCCATCATCGAGGAGCTGGACCGGCGGGTCAAGGCCGTCTGCCCCGACCCCGCCGTGGCCATTCTCGACGGCGCCGGTCTGGTTCATATGGCCCATATCGACATCCACTACGGCTACAGCGTCAACGGCGTGGCGGCCCTCCACACCGAGATCCTCAAGGAATCCGAGCTCAGGCCCTTCTATGCCCTCTACCCCGAGAAGTTCAACAACAAGACCAACGGCATCACCTTCCGCCGGTGGCTGCTCCACTGCAACCCGCGGCTGACCGAGCTGCTGACCGACGTCATCGGCCCCGGCTTCAAGCTGGACCCCATGGCCCTGGAGGGGCTGCTGGACCACCGCCAAGACGCCGCCGTGCTGGAGCGGCTGGCCCGGGTGAAGGCCGAAAACAAGGCGGAGCTGGCCGCCTTCCTGCGGCATACCGAGGGGATTGACATGGACCCGGATTCGATCTACGATATTCAGGTCAAGCGGCTCCACGAGTACAAGCGGCAGCAGCTGAACGTCCTCTGGGCCATCCATCAATATCTGGAGATCAAGGCCGGGCGCTATCCCCGGCGGCCGGTGACGGTGATCTTCGGCGCCAAGGCCGCCCCGGCCTACACCATCGCCAAGGACATCATCCATCTGATCCTCTGCCTGAGCCGTCTGGTGGAGGAGGACCCCCAGGTCCGGCCCTGGCTGCGGATTGTCATGGTGGAGAACTACAACGTCACCAAGGCCGGGCGGCTGATCCCCGCCTGCGACCTCTCCGAGCAGATCAGTCTGGCCTCCAAGGAGGCCTCCGGCACCGGCAATATGAAGTTTATGCTCAACGGCGCGGTCACCCTGGGCACCCGGGACGGGGCCAATGTGGAAATCGGTGCGCTGGTGGGCGAAGAGAATATCTACACCTTCGGCAAGTCCTCCCAGGAGGTCATCGACCTCTACGCCTCCCACGGCTATTCGCCCGCCGCCCTCTACGACGGCGACGAGACCATCCGGCGGCTGGTGGACTTTATCGTGGACAAAAACCTGCTGGTCATGGGCGACCCGGTGTCGCTGGTGCGGCTGTACAAGGACGTCCGCTGGAAGGACTGGTTCATGGCCCTGCTGGATCTCCGGGACTATATCGCCGTCAAGGACCGGGCCCTGGCCGACTACGAGGACCGGGCCGCCTGGTCCGGCAAGGCCCTGGTGAACATCGCCAAGGCGGGCTTCTTCTCCTCGGACCGGACCATCGCCCAGTACAACGAGGAAATCTGGAAACTGTGAGGGAATCGCTATGAAGGATACCGGGATCTTGATGGCGGTGTCCTCCCTGCCCGGCCCCTATGGGGCCGGGGATCTGGGGGACGAGGCCATCCGCTGGATTGACCTGATGGCGGAAAACGGCGTCACGGTGTGGCAGCTGCTGCCCCTGGGGCCCACCGGCTACGGCAATTCACCCTATCAGACCTACTCCGCCCGGGCGGGAGACCCGCTCTATCTCAGTCTGGCGGCGCTGCATCAGGCCGGGCTGCTGGAGGAGCTGCCCGCTCCCTTCGGCCTGCCGGCGGGCCGGGTGGACTATGAGCAGGTCCGCGCCCTGCGGGAGCCCTGGCTGCGCCGGGCCTACGAAGCCTTCCGGCCCGACGGGGCCTACGCGGCCTTCGCGGCCCAGGGCTGGGTGCGGGACTACGCCGTGTTCGCGGCGCTGAAGGCCAAGCACCATCTGGCCTGCTGGCTGGACTGGCCGGAGCCGGACCGCAGCTGGCCCCAGACCCGGGACCCGGCGGTGACGGCGGACCTGGAGGCGGAAATCGGCTACCAGACCTTCCTCCAATACCAATTCCTCCTCCAGTGGAACCGGGTGCGGGACTACGCCCACAGCCGGGGGCTTCGCCTGATGGGCGACATACCCTTCTACGTGGGCATCGACTCGGTGGAGGTCTGGGCGGGCCGGGAGAACTTCCTCCTGGACGACGACGGGCGCCCCGCCTTTATCGCCGGGGTGCCCCCGGACTATTTCTCCGCCACCGGCCAGCGCTGGGGCAACCCCATCTATGACTGGGACCGGCTCCGGGCCGACGGCTACCGGTTCTGGGTGGAGCGCATCGGCTATTGCCAGACGCTCTTTGACCTGATTCGCATCGACCATTTCCGGGCCTTCGACACCTTCTGGAAGATCCCTGCCTCCTGCCCCACGGCCATGGATGGCCAGTGGATCGAGGCCCCCGGCTACGCCGTGCTGGACACCCTCTACGAGAAGCTGCCGGGGCTCCAGCTGGTGGCCGAGGACCTGGGGGATCTGCGGCCCCAGGTGCTGGCGCTGCGGGACCACTATCAGCTGCCGGGCATGAAGGTACTGGAATTCACCCTGGAGCCGGCGGGCCGTTACCTCCGCGACCTGGGCGAGGACCGCGTCCGGCAGATCGTCTACACCGGCACCCACGACAACGCCACGGCCGCCGAATGGTACGCCGCCTGCTCCCCGGCCTACCGCCGGAAGCTCCGGAAATACCTCAAGGTCCGGGGCATCCAGAGCGGCCCCATGGCCCACCGGCTGATTCGCCTGGGCCTCAGCAGCCGGGCCGAGCTGTGCGTCGTGCCCCTCCAGGACGTGCTGCATCTGGGCAAGGAGGCCCGGATGAACACCCCCGGCACCGTGGGCGCGCCCAACTGGGAGTGGCGTCTGGCCGGTTGGACGGAAACCGAACGGAATCTGGCTTTGCTGCGGCCGGCAATTTTGGCCCGCCGCGGCTGAAAGGAGCGCGCTATGCTGGATAAGACCCAGAAAAATTGGTGGCAGTCGGCTGTCGCCTATCAGATCTACCCCAAGAGCTTCCAGGACACCACCGGCAGCGGCACCGGCGACCTCCAGGGCATCATCCGCCGCCTGCCCTATCTCCAGGCCCTGGGGGTCGATGTGCTGTGGCTCTCGCCGGTCTTCGCCTCGCCCCAGGTGGACAACGGCTACGACGTCTCCGACTACCGGGCCATCGACCCCATGTACGGCTCTCTGGAGGATATGCGGGCCCTGATCGCCGCCGGAAAGGAACGGGGCATCGGCATTATGCTGGACCTGGTGCTGAACCACAGCTCCGACCAGCACCGCTGGTTCCAGGCGGCCAAACAGAGCCGGGACAACCCCTACCACGACTACTACGTCTGGCGGGACGGCGTGGAGGACCGGCCGCCCAACGAGATGCGGGCCTGCTTCGGCGGGTCCGCCTGGACCTGGGTGCCCCAGGTGCAGCAGTACTATTTCCATCAGTTCGCGCCTCAGCAGCCGGATCTCAACTGGGAGAATCCCCAGGTCCGCCGGGCCCTCTATGATATGATCCTCTGGTGGATGGACCAGGGCGTGGAGGGCTTCCGGCTGGACGTCATCGACCAGATCGCCAAGGAGCCCGACCGGGGCATCACCGGCAACGGGCCCCGGCTCCACGAATTTCTCCGGGAGCTCAGCGCCGAGACCTTCCAGAAAGGCTGCCTGGTCACCGTGGGCGAGGCCTGGGGCGCCGACGTGGAGCGGGCCAAGCTGTACGCGGCCCCCGACGGCAGCGAGCTGTCCATGGTCTTCCAGTTCGAGCACATTGGCCTGGACCAGCAGCCGGGCAAGGAGAAATGGGACACCGCGCCCCTGGACTTCGTGGCCCTGAAGCGCTGCCTGGCCAAGTGGCAGACCGGCCTCCACGGCTGCGGGTGGAACAGCCTCTTCCTCAACAACCACGACCTGCCCCGGACGGTCTCCCGCTGGGGCGACGACGGCGCGTACCGCGTGGCGTCGGCCAAGCTGCTGGCCACCATGCTCCACGGCCTGGAGGGCATGCCCTACATCTACCAGGGCGAGGAGCTGGGCATGACCAACATCCATCTGCCCATTGAGGCGTACCGGGACCTGGAGAGCCTCAATCTGTACGAGGCCCGGAAGGCCGCCGGGTATCCCGAGGCCGAGATCATGGCCTCTCTCTACGCCCGGAGCCGCGACAACGCCCGGACGCCGATGCAGTGGGACGCCTCCCCCCACGGCGGCTTCACCACGGGAACCCCGTGGCTCACCGAAAATCCCAACTACCGCGAAATCAACGCCACGGCAGCGCTGGCCGATCCGGACTCGATATTCCACTACTACCGGCGGCTGATTGCACTGCGGAAAACCTACCCGGTCTTCGTCCACGGCGACTTTACGCTGCTGGAGCCGGACCATCCCAGCCTCTTTGTCTACCGCCGCCGGCTGGCGCGCCAGTCGCTGCTGGTGATCTGCAACTACGGCGGCGGCGAGACCGCCTGGTCCCTCCCGGCCGGGTGGGACGACGCCCAGTGCCTGATTTCCAACTACCCCGACCGGCTCACCGGACGGCTGCGGCCCTGGGAGGCCCGAATCTTACTGCGAACCGAAAAGGAGTGAGCCCATGTTCCGCGATGTTGCCGCCGTATGCTTTGACCTCTACGGCACCCTGATTCGGATTCGAACCGACGAGGAAGACCTGACCCGGCTGTGGAAGCCGCTGTGCTATTTCTACGCCTACCAGGGGGCGGCCTACGACAGCCCCGAGGCCCTGCGGACGGCCTATCGCCAGGCGGTGGAGGCCGAGGAAGCCGCCGCCCGCCGCCGCTCCAACCGCGACCTGGTGGAGATCCGGCTGGAGACGGTCTTCGACAGCCTCTTCCGCCGGAAGGGCGTCTCGCCCCCGGCGGCGCTGATCCAGACCGTGGGCCAGATGTTCCGGGCCTGCTCCACCGACTGGGCCGAGGCCTATCCCGGCGCGGCGGCCCTGCTGGAGGATCTGCGGGCCGCGGGCAAGGGCGTGTACCTGCTGTCCAACGCCCAGCGGGTCTTCACCCAGCCGGAGCTGGAGATGACCGGCCTGCTGGACCGGTTTGACGCCATCCGCATTTCCTCGGACTGGGGCGTCAAGAAGCCGGACCCGGCCTATTTCCGCACGCTGCTGGACCGGCTGCAGCTGCCGCCGCACCAGGTGCTGATGGTGGGCAACAGCGCCCGGGACGACATCGCCCCGGCCCGCGCCCTGGGCCTGCGGACCTGTTACCTCAACACCGACGCCGAGCCGGTCCGTCCGGCCTGCGACCTGGCCCTGGAGGGCGCCGACTACGCCGCCCTCCGCCGTGCGCTGCTGGGATAACGCCGCCTGCGGGCGCGTTACGGAGCGCACAGGGACTCTCTTGCCCTTCTGGCAATTCACCCAGGCCGCCCCTACGAGAGGACCGAAGGCGGGACCGTAGGGGCGGATTGTATATCCGCCCCTCAGACTGTCGAAAAACCTCGCTGAAGATGTCTGTGACAGAGCAGCGGGGGAAGTGTGAAGGGGGCAAAAAGCCCCCTTCGCGTTCAATCAACACGTATTTTTAAACTTTTTCTAAAGTTTAAAAATACGCACAGCGTGGCGAAAAGACTTTTTCGACACGCTGAGGGGCGGATTGTATATCCGCCCCTGCGCACCGAAGCGTCAGATGCACCATCGCCGACCGCACACACCGTAGGGGCGCGCATGGTACGTCCGGAGCCGGGGGCGATATACACAGGGCCGGTGGTTGATGTACTCGGTACCGGGCGGATATATAATCCGCCCCTACGGCGTGGATGGAAGTGTGTGCGGTCGGCGGACTGCCCCGGACCCGGGGGCTGGCGGGCCGATGTGGGCATCGGCCCCTACGAAAATGCCGCCCAACGCTGCTGAGATAGCGCAGCGTTGGGCGGTGTGATTTATTCGAGATTGAGCTTCTTTTGCAGGATATAGCGCGTGGGGAAATAGAACACGGCGCAGGCGGCCAGAACCACGGCCAAGTAGATCCACAGGCCGTTGGAGATCGTGGCCACGATCTGGGCGTTGGTGCGGCCCGCAAAGTCATAGCCCATCATAAAGTTCAGGACGACCGGGGTCAGGAAGGTGTTATATGCGGTGGAGAGGACCGTGGACATGACCACGTAGGCCAGGACCGACATGCCCACCCGATGCTTCTGGGCCAGATGGCCGATGGCCATGGCTAGATAGAGGAACAGGATATTATAGAGGGTGCTGACCAGCGCCGCCAGCACCAGCTGGACGACAATCAGCACCAGCGGCGCGGCGCTGCCGGTGAGTTCGACCATTCGATTCCATGTCAGCTGCAGCATGATCCGCTGCACAAAGTTTCCCAGCACCAGAATGCACACCGAGGCGATACAGACCAGGATGGTCAGCACCATCAGCAGCCAGCCCGCGATGGCCTTGCCCCAGAGGACCGAATCCAGGGACACCGGCAGCGTCATCGTCAGGTAGCCCTCCTCCTTGAGGACGCCCTTGTAGAACCGCAGGATGACAAAGATAAAGGCCACGACCAGCACCGCCATAATCCCCATGACATAGAGGAACATCACCAGCCCCGAGAAAAAGCCGGTCAGGCTGTTGCCGTCAAACTGGAGATTCAGGGTGAAGCGGTTCACCAGCGACAGGGCCAGAATCCCCAGCCACAGGGGAATAAAGAGCCGAAACATGGACCGGAACTCATATTTTATGATCTTTCCCATGCATTGTCCCCTCCTTCCGGAAAATAGGATGTGGCGCGGAAAATCTCGCGGAACAGAGCGTCCACGCTCTTGCCCTCGGTCTCGCGGATGTTGTCCACCGTGTCGTGGCGGACGATCTTGCCCTCCTTGAGGAAGATCACCTCGTCCAGCACCTTCTCCACGTCGGAAATCAGGTGGGTGGAGATAATCACCGTGCCCTCGGGGTTGTAGTTGCGGAGAATGGTATCCAGAATAAAGTCCCGGGCCGCCGGGTCCACACCGGCGATGGGCTCGTCCAGCAGGTAAATCTGCGCCCGGCGGCTCATGACCAGGGCCAGCTGGAGCTTCTCCTTGGTGCCCTTGGACATGGTCTTGATCCGGTGGTTCTTCTCAATGCCCAGGGAGGCGCACATCCGCTCGGCCCGGCCCCGGTCAAAATCGGCGTAGAAGTCCTCAAAGTAGTCCATCAGGTCCCCGGCCACCATCCAGTCGGCAAAATACATCCGGTCCGGCAGGTAGCTGATGACCGCCTTGGTCTCCCGGCCCGGCAGCAGGCCGTTGATCCGCGCCTCGCCCGACGAGGGCTGCAGCAGGCCGCACAGCAGCTTGATCCAGGTGGTCTTGCCGCTGCCGTTGGGGCCCAGCAGGCCCACGATCCGCCCCCGGCCAATGGACAGATCCACATGGTCCAGGGCGTACTTCATGCCAAAGCGCTTGCTCAGCTCCCGGCATACAATTAAATTGTCTTCCATACTACGCTCCTTCCTCCAAGAGCCGGCACGCCTCCGCCCGGGTGAAGCCCAGGACGGCCATGCCGTCGAGATAGGTGGTTTTCAGCTCCTCCGCCAGCGCCAGACGCACGGCCCGGAGCTTTTCTTCATCCTCGGTGACCATCCGGCCCTGGGTGCGGTTGCCTACCGCCAGCCCCTGGTCCTCCAGGTGCGCCAGCGCCCGCTGCATGGTGTTGGGGTTGACCCCGGCTTCCGCCGCCAGCTCCCGCACCGAGGGCAGCCGCGTGCCCTTGGGATACTGCCCGGCGACGATCCGGCGCGTCAGCTGTTCGCTCAGCTGCATCCAGATGGGCCGCGAATCGTCAATCTGCCATTCCATGGCCCGCCTCCTTTCTGATTGTATTAATATACTAATACAATAACTCTCGTTTGTCAAGGGCAATTTCCGGCCCAGGGCGGCAGTTTTTCCGGCAGATCCTGAAAAAAGCACTTGCAAATCCAGGGAAGTTGTGGTATCATACCTTGGCATGATGAATTCCTCTGCAATTTCTCTGCGGCGGCGTTCATTTTGTACCATACAGCGCCGCTGTATTCTGATTAACAATCAGGGCTCCGCCCTTGATCTGACGAGAAAGAGGTGAACAGCATGAAGGAAGGCATCCATCCCAATTATCAGCAGACCACCATTCGTTGTGCCTGCGGCGAAGTGATCGAGACCGGTTCCACGAAGAAGGATATTCGCGTCGAAATCTGCTCCAAGTGCCACCCTTTCTATACCGGCAAGCAGAAGCTGGTTGACACGGGTGGACGTGTGGATCGTTTCAACAAGAAATACGGCCTGAAGTAATCACTTGCGCCCGCACCGATTTGGTGCGGGCGTTTTCCGATTCTTGCGAAATTTGGAGGTTATATGGACCCTTTGGAGAAACCCGTCATAGAAAAGGCCGTGCTGGCCGGGCTCAATGCCGACGTCTTTGACCGGGCCGAGAACGCCACCGACGAGACGCTGGACGAGCTGGAGGCGCTGCTGGAGACGGCCGGCGGCGTCTGCGCGGCCAAGGTCCTCCAGCACCGCCCCGCCCCCGACCCCCACAGCTTCTTCGGCGAGGGCAAGGCCGAGGAGATCCGCCAGCTCATTGAGACCACCGAGGCCACTATGCTCATCTGCGACAACGACCTGACGCCCTCCCAGATCCGCTCCCTGGAGGAGCTGACCCACGCCACGGTGCTGGACCGCAGCGCGTTGATTCTGGACATCTTCGCCCAGCGGGCCAAGACCAAGGAGGGCCGCCTCCAGGTGGAGCTGGCCCAGTATCAGTATCTGCTGCCGAAGCTCTCGGGCATGGGCAAGAGCCTCTCCCGGCTGGGCGGCGGCATCGGCACCCGCGGCCCCGGCGAGACCAAGCTGGAGACCGACCGCCGCCATATCCGCAGCCGCATTGCCAAGCTCCAGGCCGACCTCAAGGAGGTCCGCCAGGTCCGGGCCGTCCAGCGGGAGCGGCGGATCAAAAACGCCGTGCCGGTGGTGGCCATTGTCGGCTACACCAACGCCGGAAAATCCACGCTGCTCAACAAGCTCACCGGCGCGGACATCCCGGCCAACAACCGGCTCTTCGACACCCTGGACACCACCACCCGGCAGCTGGAGGTCTCGGACACCCTGACCGTCCTCCTGTCGGACACCGTTGGCTTTATCGCCAAGCTGCCCCACCATCTGGTGGAGGCCTTTCAGGCCACGCTGGAGGAGCTCCAGTACGCCGACCTGCTGCTCCACGTCATCGATGCCGGAGACCCCGAGCGGGAGGAACACATCGCCGTGGTGGACAAGCTCATCGCCCAGCTGGCCAAGCCCGGTATTCCGGTGCTGGAGTGCTATAACAAATGCGACACCGTGGACCCCGACGACATTCCCCGGGGCCGGGACAAGCTGGCCATCTCCGCCAAAACCGGTGAAAATCTCCCGGCGCTGCTCCAGGCCATCGAGAAGGCCCTGGATCTCCAGCGGAAAAAGGCCACCTTCCTGCTGCCCTACGCCATGGGCGGCATGGTGGACACCCTCCACGCCCAGGCCAAGGTTCTCTCGGTGGAGTACACCGCCGAGGGTATTGAAATCACCGCCATCTGCGATCTGGCTCTCTACGGCAAGCTCCAGGGCTACGTGAAGAAGGGCTGAGCCATGGAAGAATACTTAGTTCCCACCCGGGACGCCCAGGACGAATTTGTGGAGAAGCGCTCCCGGTTCATCGGCTACCTCTTCCACACGCCCACCGAGGAGGAGGCCGTGGCCCGGATCAAGGAGATGCGGGAGAAGCACTGGGACGCCACCCACAACGTCTATGCCTACATCATTCACAAGGGTCCCACCCGGTTTTCCGACGACGGTGAGCCCGGCGGCACCGCCGGTATGCCCACCCTGCAAGTGCTGCAGCGGGAGGGCCTGGAGGACGTGTGCTGTGTGGTGACCCGGTACTTCGGCGGCATTCTGCTGGGAGCCGGGGGCCTGGTCCGGGCTTACGCCCACGGAGCCAAACTCGCCGTGGACGCCGCCGGAAAGTCCATCCGGCGAATCTGGGACGTGATCTATCTGCCGGTGCCCTACAGCTGGTACGAGCGGATGCTGCAGGAAATCCAGCGGTTCGGCGGCGTGGTCCGGGAGACCCAGTTCGGCGCCGATGTGGAGTTGGAGGTGCTGACGCCCCAGGGCCAGACCCAGGATTTTCTGGCGCGAGTCGTAGACCTCTCCGCCGGGACCCTGGAGGGCATGGTCGCCGGCCAGGAGTACCGTGCCTTCCCGGTGACGCCGTAGGCGCACTGATTCACGCTTCACTATCCCGCCAGGCTGCGTGTACACCCCAGTGCGCCGACCGCAGGGGTGCAATGCCTCTCCTTGAGGAGAGGTGGCGCGCCCGAAGGGCGTGACGGAGAGGTGTGCCGCCCGAAGGGCGGCGGCGCATCAGCGCCCTCTGCACAGGCCGAAACCCTGCGGCAAGCCTTCGGTGCGGCAACACCTCTCAGGCGCTCCGCGCCAGCTCCCCTCGAGGGGAGCCTTCCCTCTCAGGCATCCGGCCCTGGTTCGTTCGCCGATGGTACATCCGACGCGGCAGCTGGTCCGGGCGCATATGCAATGCGCCCCTACGGTGTGTAGCGCGCCACCGTTCCCCTGTAGGGGCGGATTATATATCCGCCCGGAACCCGGCGCGTCGTGATCGCGGCCCCGGTGGTTGCGGGGCCTTGCGGCGGGGTGTGGGCACCCCGCCCTACGGTTTGTGTGTCCGCCGATGGTGCATCCGTCGCGCTGGCCGGGTACGGGCGGCTGCTAGCCGCCCCTACGCCGCAGGCTGCAAATTTGTCGTAGGGGCGACTATCAGTCGCCCGCCTTGGCCGGTGCATCCGACGCGGCGGCTGGGCACAGGCACAGTTTTGCATGGATTTACAAGGGCTTGAAAAAAATTTTCGGATTCGTCAATCTTTTGCAACACTTTTTCGTGTATAATAGAATAAGGCAATATGGGGGAGCGTGATTGTATGTCCGTACGAGAATTCCTGGAGCAGCAGGAATACGCGCTGCTCTCGCCCCGGGCGCAGAAGGCCGCCGAGACCAAGGGCCGCGCCTACCGGGAAGAGGAGAGCGACGTGCGCACCTGCTACCAGCGGGATACCGACCGCATTGTCCACTCCAAAGCCTTCCGGCGGCTGATGCACAAGACCCAGGTGTTTCTCCAGCCCGAGGGCGACCACTACCGCACCCGCATGACCCATACCCTGGAGGTCAGCCGCATTGCCCGCACCATTGCCCGGGCCCTCCGGCTCAACGAGGATCTGGTGGAAGCCGCATCCCTGGGCCACGATCTGGGCCACACGCCCTTCGGCCACGCCGGAGAAGTGGCGCTCAGCGAGGTCATGGGCATCCCCTTCCGCCACAACGAGCAATCGCTCCGGGTGGTGGACAAGCTGGAGAAGAACGGGCAGGGCCTGAACCTGACCCACGAGGTCCGCATGGCCATTCTCGGCCACACCGGCCTCAGCATCCCCGAGACGTTAGAGGGGCAGATTGTGCGGATTTCCGACCGCATTGCCTATATCAACCACGACATCGACGACGCCATCCGGGCCGGAATTCTCCGGGAGGCCGATATTCCCCGGGAAATCTCCTATGTCCTGGGCGAGAGCCACCGGGAGCGCATCAACACCCTGGTCACCGACATGATTTCCCAGACCGCCGAAACCGGCCAGCTGGGTATGCGGCCCCAGGTCTCCCAGGCCATGAACGAGCTGCGGAGCTTCCTGTTCGCCCGGGTCTACAAAAATCCCGTGGCCAAGGGCGAGGAATCCAAGGCTCGGGGCATTCTCCAGTCCCTCTATACCTATTATACCAAGCACCCCGAGGCGCTGCCCGCCGACTTTATCCCTCAGCTGGACTTTGACGGCATGGGCCGGGTGATCTGCGACTACATCGCCGGAATGACCGACAAATATGCCGTTCATACCTACGAGACGATTTTTATTCCGGCTGCCTGGCACGTCCGGGGCTGAGTGAGAAAGGAGGCATCGAAGTGGCATTCCCCCCTGCGTTTCTCGACGAGCTCAACGCCCGCAATCCCATTGAGGATGTGGTGGGCCAGTACGTCCAGCTGACCCGCCGGGGCAGCAACCTCTTCGGCCTCTGCCCCTTCCACAGCGAGAAGACGCCCTCCTTTTCCGTGGCCCCGGACAAGGGAATCTACTACTGCTTCGGCTGCCACAAGGGCGGCGGACCCGTCAACTTTATTATGGAAATCGAGGGGCTGGACTACCCCGACGCCGTGCGGTTTCTCGCCAAGCGGGCCGGGCTGGAGGTCCCCGAGGACGCCGAGTACCGCTCGGCCTACAAAAAACAGGAGCGGCTGCGGAATCTCTGCAAGGAGGCCGCCCGGTTCTACCGGCAGGAGCTCTTCGCCCCCGGCGGTCAAGCCGCCCGGGACTATCTCGTCCGCCGCGGCGTCTCCAGCCAGACCGTCTCCCGGTTCGGTCTGGGCTATTCGCCCGACGCCTGGTCCGCTTTGTTGGATACCATGACGAAAAAGGGGTATACCAACGAAGAGCTGCTGGACGCCGGTCTGGCCCTCAAAAGCCAGAAGGGCAGCTGCTACGACCGGTTCCGCAACCGGCTGATGTTTCCGATCATCGACGTCCGGGGCAATGTCATCGGCTTCGGCGGCCGGGTCATGGACGACTCCAAGCCCAAGTATCTCAACTCCCCGGAGACCTCGATTTTCAACAAGCGGAAAAACCTCTTCGCCCTCAATGTGGCCAAGAAGACCAAGGCGGGGATGCTGATTCTCACCGAGGGCTATATGGACGCCATTGCGCTGCATCAGTACGGCTTCGACTGTGCCGTGGCTTCTCTGGGCACGGCGCTCACCGAAGAGCATGCCCAGCTTCTGGCGAAGTATACCAAGCAGGTGGTGCTGACCTACGACGGCGACGAGGCCGGACAGAACGCCACCCGCCGGGCCATTCCCATGCTGGAACGGGCCGGGCTCCAGGTGAAGATTCTCCGGATGCAGGGCGCCAAGGACCCGGACGAATTTCTCAAGGCCTACGGCGCCAACAAGTTCCAGGCCCTGCTGCAAAAGTCCGAAAATCAGGCGGAATACCGGCTGATTTCCCTGCAAAACAAGTATGATTTATCCGACGACGCCCAGAAGGTCAGCTTTCTCAAGGAGGCGTCGGAGCTGATTTCCACCTTCACCACCTCGGTGGAGCGGGAGGTCTATGCCACCCGGGCCGCCCAGGCCGCCGGGATCACGCCGGAGTCCATGCTCCAGGAGGTGAGCCGGGCCTACCGCCGCCGGACCGCCCAGGCCAAAAAGCGCCGGGAGCGGGCCGACCTGGACGTGGCCGGGCAGCAGCAGCCCAAGGAGAAGGGGCTGCGGTACGACAATATCAAATCCGCCGTGGCCGAGGAGCAGGTGCTGGCCCAGGTGCTCAAGGAGCCCGCCCTGCTGCCCACGGTGAAGCTGCTGCCGGAGCAGTTCTCCTCTCCCCTGCTGGGCAAGGCCTTCGGCTTGCTCCTGCAATGCCAGCGGGACGGCCGTCCGCTGAGCCTCGGGACGCTGGAGGGCGACTTCACCCCCGAGGAGATGAACCATCTCTCGGCCGTGGTCCGGCGGCGGGACGAGCTGGTCTCGGAGCAGGCCCTGGCCGACTGCGCCAACGTGGTCCGCGACGCCTACGAAAAGAGCCTTCGCAGCGGCGAGGACGCCCTGCTGGCCGTGCAGCAGAAGCTGCGCACGAAAAAAGGATATGGAGGTTGATCTCGATGGAACAAATTCTCAAAGCGCTCTCCGGCATGGGCTTGCCGGAGGAACACGCCGCCAAGCTGGCCCAGCTGCTGGTGGAGTCCAAAAAAGCCGGAAAGATCTCCTCTAAAAAGCTGATTGAGGCTTTGGACGCGGTGGATGCCTCGGAAGAGCAGATCGAAAAATACTACGACCTGCTGGAAGAAAACGGCGTGGAAATCGACGTGGGCGACGTGCTGGAGATTCTCGGCCCCACCCCCCTGGACGACGCGCCCACCGAGTCCGAGCTGGAGAATCTGGAGGCGGAGCCTCTGGCCAACGCCTCGGAGCCTCTGGAGGAAGCATTGCCCGCCGACGGCGCGAAGCTGGACGATCCGGTGCGGATGTACCTGAAGGAGATCGGCAAAATTCCCCTGCTGACCCCCGAGCAGGAGCTGGAGATCGCCCAGCGGATGCACGAGGGCGACGAGTCCGCCCGTCAGGCCATGACCGAGGCCAACCTGCGGCTGGTGGTTTCCATCGCCAAGCGGTATGTGGGCCGGGGCATGCAGCTTCTGGACCTGATTCAGGAGGGCAACCTGGGCCTTCTGAAGGCCGTGGAGAAGTTTGACTACACCAAGGGCTACAAGTTCTCGACCTATGCCACCTGGTGGATCAGGCAGTCCATCACCCGCGCCATTGCCGACCAGGCCCGCACCATCCGGATTCCGGTGCATATGGTGGAGACCATCAACCGCGTCATCCGCACGGCCCACGCCATGGTCCAGTCCCTGGGCCGGGAGCCCACCGCCGAGGAAATCGCCGCGGAGATGCACATGGAGCTGCCCAAGGTGGAGGAGATTCTGAAAATCGCCCAGGAGCCGGTCTCGCTGGAGACCCCCATCGGCGAGGAGGAGGACAGCCATCTGGGCGACTTTATCCAGGACGAGGAGGCGTCCCAGCCCGCCGAGGCCGCCAGCTATACCCTTTTGCGGGAACAGCTGGAGGAGGTGCTCACCACCCTGACCCCCCGGGAGGAGCAGGTCCTGCGGATGCGCTTCGGCCTCACCGACGGCAAGGCCCACACCCTGGAGGAGGTCGGCAAGCAGTTCGACGTCACCCGGGAGCGAATCCGCCAAATCGAATCCAAAGCTCTGCGGAAGCTCCGTCACCCCTCCCGCAGCAAGAAACTTCGGGATTTCCTCAACTGATTCGTTCAAATGCAAAAATTCCTCTTGACATTGCGCCAAAAATCCGTATCATATCTACGTAGCCCCGCCGTCGGGCGGAGATAACCGGATCGATCCCACCCTGGGATACTGGAACGGAGGAATGTGTCATGTTTGAAAAAATCGCCAACTATCTGGCCGGACAGCTGGATATCGCCGTGGAAGACATCAAGCCCGAGACCACCTTTGAGAGCCTGGGCATCGACTCCCTGGACACCGTCGAAATGGTGATGGATCTGGAGGAGGAGCTGGGCGTCGAGCTGGAGCTGGAAGAAAAGGTCGCCACGGTCGGCGAGCTGGTCGCCTTCGTCGAGAGCAAGGTTGACTGAATATTGACAATACCGTCACAGGTCCGGCCTGTGACAAGGCTGCACTAGTCGGGGAGATAGCGGTGCCCTGTAACCCGCAATCCGCTACAGCGGGGATGAACTCCCGACGGAGGGTGCACACTGTGTCGTCTGACCCCAATAAGCGGTGTTGAGGATTTGGTCTCGCGCAACGAGGTCCCGTGAACCATGTCAGGCGGGGAACCGAGCAGCATTAAGCGGATCGCCTCGTGTGCCGCGAGGGCGCCGTGTCTGAGCTGGCTGTTGGGGTAACGGATGGAGTGTGCATTCGATGGAGGGTGTGCAGTCTTGTCACAGGCCGGACGAAATTTTAAGCAGGTGTGCAAACGCACGCCTGCTTTTTCGTTTGCCGCAGCCGGTTCCCATCGAGGCCCGCTGGGTCCTCCTGCCGTAGGGGCGCGCATGGCGGGTTCGCCTGATTCCGTGTGCAAAAGCTGCCCCGTGGAGCGCCCTCTGCACACGCCGAAACCCTGCGGCAAACCTTCGGTGCGGTAACACCTCTCAGTCATGGCTACGCCATGACAGCTCCCCTCAAGGGGAGCCCTCCCTCTCAGGCGTCCGGCCCCATCGCGCCGGTCGGTGATTGGCCGCGAGACCGGCGTCCCTATTTCATTTTGGAAAGCTTTTTCAGCTTTATGGCCAGCCGGAGCAGCCATACCAGGCGAACCAAAACCACCAGTCCCAGCACCGCCGCAATCGCGGGCATGAGAAATGCCTGGGGTGGGAAGTCTGTCAGCGGCGCCAGCTGGGCAAGCACACGGAGATAGGCGGCTACGATCCCTGCGGCGAGCAGCAGCCATATTCCATGGACCGCCGCCAGATAGTACGCTCCCATATATCCCTTTTCCTCCAGGAGCCGCAGAGCCCGGGTGGAAACCGGCCATCGGGACGACAGCAGCTTCCGGGACGCGGCAGACTGCTCGTCCAGGGCCGCCGCGTCGTCCAGGAGCACATCGGCAGACACATCGAAGAGCCTACACAGCTTGATTACATTGGCCGTGTCCGGCACCGCCGTCCCCAGTTCCCACTTGGACAGGGCCTGACGGGAGACGCCCAGCCGGGCCGCCAGCTCCTCCTGGCTCCAGCCACGCGACTTCCGAAGCCGCTGCACCTTTTCCTGTAGTGTCACAGCATTCCCTCCTTTGGTCTGATTCTACCAGGCATGGGGCAATGACGCAAGCAACCGATCTTGGAAATGCCGCAACCAGAAGCGACAGACCCAACGAACTGCCTTGCAGGGCCGCAGACTTATAGCAATCCGACGGCGCGGAGGGCGGAGACGATCAGGAAGATGGTCAGCAGAGACCAGACGCTGGTCCAGACCACCAGTTGGTTGGCCAGCTGCTCGTCGCCGCCGATTTCCTGGACCATAACGCCGCTGGACACCGCCGCCGGGGAGGCGCAGACCGCCACCATGGACGGGACCTCCAGGGCCGTCAGCCCCAGGGGCTGACGCAGCGCCACAGCCACACCGATGACCAGGGCCGGGCAGATCACCAGCCGCAGCAGCGCCCCCAGCCGCAGCATGGGCAGCAGGGTCTTGGCGGCCTTCAAATCCAGATTGGCCCCCAGCACAAAGAGCATCACCGGCGAGGCCACGGCGGAGAGCTGGGAGAGGACCTGGTAGACCGGCGGCAGGAAATCCCGCAGGAAGAACACCGTCTCACCGGTTGACCGGGCCAGCAGCTGCCGCAGAAGCACCAGCGCCAGACCAGACATGGCGCCCACGATCAGCGGGTTGCGGAAAACCCGCTTGACCAGGGCCCGGCCGGTGATTCTGTGGTCCTGGTCGCTGTACCAGGTCAGCGTCACCACGGCCAGAAAATTGAACACCGTGGTAATCAGACCCGCCGAGAGAGACGCGAAGGCCATGGCCGCCGCGCCGCCCAGGGCCGAAGCCAGCGGAAGCCCCAGCACCGCGTGGTTGGACCGGAAGGTCACCTGGACGATGGGCCCCTTCTGGGCCGGGTCCCGGACAAACAGCCGGGCCGCCAGAATCCCCAAACCGCAGCAGACAAAGACGCTGCCGATCAAATAGGCCATCACCGGCCAGTTGAAATCCGCCAGATCCTCCACGCCGTAGACATTGAGAAACAGCTGCACCGGCAGGAACAGGTGGAAGGACAGGGCGTTGAGCGTGCGGTAAAACTTCCCCTCCCAGGGGCCGATCTTCCGGACAAACATGCCCAGGGCAATGAGCAGCAAAATCGGCGCGATGGCTTGAAAGGCATAGGAAAAATTAGCCCACATGGGGGGTCCTCCTTGAAGATGAAAAATGAAGAATGAAAAGTGAAGGATGTAGGGGCGCGCAAGCGCCCCTCTGCACACGCCGATGCCCTGCGGCAAGCCATTGGTGCGGCAACACCTCTCAGGCGCTTCGCGCCAGCTCCCCTCAAGGGGAGCCTTCCCTCTCAGGCAACGGGCCCTAAAGCCTCTCCTTGAGGAGAGGTGGCACGCGAAGCGTGACGGAGAGGTGTGCCGCCCGCAGGGCGGCGGCGCGTCAGCGCCCCTCTGCACAGGCCGAAGCCCTGCGGCAAGCTTTCGGTGCGGTAACACCTCTCAGGCGCTCCGCGCCAGCTCC
>DSLFC04102__coassemble_777_pt1 | contig 29467 bp, 27 predicted proteins | sample DSLFC04102__metabat2_low_PE_037 | metagenome-assembled genome bin DSLFC04102
AATGGCCAGGAAGGAGACTCGTAGCCGGAGCATTGCGAGGCCCCAAGTTCGAGGAAATTTGAGGTTCCAAGTTCCAGGAAAACTAATATAGGGAGCTGAACAGAGAACATTCCCGGTAGAAAAGCGAATTGTCGCTACTTTCCTACCATGAACGGTTGGATATTTCGATGTATTACGGGATGACAGCACCCGGTGTCCGGTATTCGGCGCACAGCTTCGCAGTCCAAGGCATGTTCATCGCACTGTGTGACTGATCCTTTCCATCCTTTCGATCCCAAGCGGAGAGTCAGAAGGCTTCCAAGGCTTGAATCCTCAAGGAGAAAGATAAAATCCTCAGACAGTGACCTTGAAGATCTCCAGATTGTGATGTGTCCGAATCAAAGAGACGCCTATCCTATCCTGACTCAAGAATTGAAATGCTTGTCTCCCGACCATTCTTTCTAATATCTCCTTTTGAGGTTTATTCATAGAAGTGTTGGAAGAATAAACATACAATCTATGGTGACAGCGCCCCCCGGCAACTGCCGGGGGGCTTTTTTGGGGCGATGCAGCCTGCGCTGGCGGCGCGGCTCAGCGATTGGTCGTGCGGTAGCAGCCGGTGCAGCTTTCGCTGGGCTGGATACAGGGCTCGTTGCGGCTGGGATAGAAGGCGTCCACGGGGAACTCGATGCGGCCGAAGATGTCGCAGGGACTCTCGGCGCCGCCCACTGCGCCGCCCTCGGCGCAGGCCTTGGTGGGGATGCAGTAATCGAAGGCCGGGATCAGCAGCTGGGTGTCGCGCTCCAGGCGGATGATGGAGAACTGGCCGATGGTCACCAGCAGCTTGCGGCACTCGCCGGAGAGGACCAACTCATCGTCGAAGCAGGCCATGACGCACTGGGGCAGCTCCGGCAGATCGCTGCAGTTACAGCAGCAGTTGCAGCTGTCCACGGCGCTGGAGGCCAGGATCATCGGGTCCACCACCTCGACGACGGCCTGGGGCGCGCCGGTGGTGCCGCCGCGGCAGGCGCAGCTCTGGCTGGTGAAGACCTTGGCACTGCCGTCGCCGCCGAAGAGCATGGCGCGCTTGGAGAACACGGCCAGGCCATAGACGGTCACAGGGCGGGTACCGCAGACGGTGACGTCGGCGACGACCTTGTAGTAGAAGGTCAGGTCCAGGGTGTAGAAGCCGTTGTTGTAGGGGACGCTGGTCACGTCCATATCCACATGGATCAGCTCCACGCACCGGGCCTTGGCGCTGGCGGCGCGGTCGAGAATGGCCTGGGAATCACGGGTTAAGTAGACGCGGAGATCCTCCACGCAGTCCTTGTCACGGCAGGCGTCGGTGATTTTTTTGGTATGGATGCAGACGGCCTCACGGATGCCGGAGAGATCGCAGGCCGGAGTCTGGTCGGGCATAGGATTACCTCCCTAGAATAATATCCGCTCCAGCTGGGCCCTTCTGACTGGAGCTTTCATCACAGTTTATGCCAAAGACCGCCATTTGTGTGCTTGCCAGGACCGCGGGAAGGCTCAAAAGAAAAAGCGGAAGCCTCACGCTTCCGCGGCAGAGTGCGCAGCCAGGGGATCCTCTACGATAGGTGCTTCGGCAAAAATAGTGTAGGGGTCCAAATCCACGCAGGCTGACGGATCCCGGTCGCCGGTCAGATCCCAGGCCACCGTGTGATTGAGCACAGTCAGCCGCTCAGAAAAGAACAGAGGATCGGCCAGCGGGGAAAATACGCCGCCTTGGGCGATCAGAGGCGCTGCATCCACCAGCCGCACCGCGCCGTCGTTGCAATAGGCATAAACGGTGAAATTCGGGCCGGGTACCGCCTGAACCACCGACGGGGTTAACATCATGACAATGCCTCCTTTCTATTACATCAGAGGAGCAATTTTCTGCAGCGGCTGGGCATCCTTTGCCAATTCCCAGTTCTGCATCAATTCATCCTGGTGCATTTCGCTCCAAGCCAACACATATTTGAGCTGTCTGGCGGGCAGTGCACCGCTAATCACGTAGCCGCGCTGAATATCAACTAATGCTCTGAAGTCTCCATATTCTGCGTGAAAATGCGGCGGATTATGGTCACTATAATACATGGTAATTCGCATTCCGCCGAAGAGAGATATTTCTGGCATGGGTACAACAGCCTCCTTTCCACACATCTGTTTATCTCTAGTATACCACCCCGGAGCTGAAACCGTCAATGTAGCGGTTGGCGGAGCAGGGAATTTCCGATGAATCAGGGGCGGGCTTCCATTTGTGTGCTTGCCTATGGCGCTGCGCTGTGATAAAATGAAGCAAACTATCATAGGCGGACTATGCCGATGCGGTCCGTCTGGAATGGAAGGTTTTACCCTTGAAAATTGATGTAATGGGCGTCCGGTTCGACAACGTCACCATGGAGGAGGCGCTGGCCCGGGCCATTGCCCTGCTGCCGGAGAAGCGCGGGGCCTATGTGGTGACGCCCAATTCCGAAATTGTGTACGAGGCCATGGCGGACGAAAGTCTCCGGGACCTTCTGAACGCGGCGGACCTGGTGCTGCCCGACGGCGCGGGCGTGGTGCTGGGGTCCAAGATCCTGAAAACGCCGCTGAAGGAGAAGGTGGCCGGGGTGGACTTCGCCGACCGGCTCCTGGGCCATCTGGCCGAGACCGGCGGGTCGGTGTACCTGCTAGGCGGCAAGCCGGGCATCGCCGAGCTGGCCGGTCAGAAAATGCGGGAGAAGTACCCGGATCTGACGATCTGCGGCATGGCCGACGGCTATTTCCGGGACGAAGGCCCGGTGGTGGAGGCCATTCAGCAGGCCGCGCCGGATGTGCTCTTTGTGTGTCTTGGCGCGCCGAAGCAGGAACGGTTTATGGCCCGGCACCAAAAGGAGCTGCCGGTGGGCCTGATGGCCGGCCTGGGCGGCAGCCTCGATTCCTTTGCAGGCACCGTCAAGCGGGCGCCGAAGTGGATGATCCGGCTGAACCTGGAGTGGTTCTATCGGCTCTTAAAGGAGCCCTGGCGGTTCAAGCGGATGCTGCGGCTGCCGAAATTTCTCTGGGCCGTGGTGTGCCGGAGAATGAGAGAGGCTTGAATATGGGAAAACTGATTGTGATTGAGGGAACCGACGGCTCCGGCAAGTCCACTCAGTTCGAGCTGCTGGCCGCCCGGCTGGAGCGGGAGGGCAGGACCTTTCACCGGCTTCGTTTTCCCCGGTATGACCAGCCCTCGTCGGCGCTGATCCGCATGTACCTGGGCGGCGGCTTCGGCACGGACCCGGAGGCCGTCAACGCCTACGCGGCCTCGACCTTCTACGCCGTGGACCGCTACGCCTCCTATGTCCAGGACTGGCGGCAGGCCTATGAGGCCGGGGACCTGTTTCTCTCGGACCGCTATACCACGTCCAACGCCGTCCACCAGGGCGGCAAGGTGGCGGCAGGGGAGCGGACCGAGTTTTTCCGCTGGCTCTATGATCTGGAATATCACCGCATGGAGCTGCCCCGGCCGGATCTGGTGGTGCTGCTGGACATGCCCACGGAGCTCTCCGAGCAGCTGCTGCGCCGCCGGGAAGCCGATACCCACACCCAGGCCGATATCCATGAGCAGGACCGGGCCTATCTGACCCGCTGCCGGGAAACGGCCCGGGAGGCCGCCGCCCACTACGGCTGGTCCCTGGTCTCCTGTGCCCGGGACGGACGGCTCCGCACCGTGGAGGAGATCCACGAGGAACTCTACGCCCTAGTCCGGCGGACTTTGGAAACGTAACACCCCAACGGCAAAGGGAACCGACGAACCCCGGCGCGAAGCGGAACCCAGTTCCGGGCGGCCATACAGGCCGCCCCTACAAGAAGACCGGGAGCGCGCCTGTAGGGGCGGATTATATATCCGCCCGAACCCGGTGCGTTGTGATCCGGGCCCCGGTGGCTCCGGCGGCTGGTCAGGGCGCATATGCAATGCGCCCCTACGGCGAATTCGAGGGCCGCTTCGTAGGGGCCGATGCCCACATCGGCCCGCTGGGTATCGATGCCTACGGCACCCCCGCCGAACGCAGTTACTCCTACAACAGGAATCATATATAGAAACGGAGGAATTACAATGGTATATATTCTGCTTGGAACCGGATTTGAGGAAGTGGAGGCCTTGGCCCCCTGTGATATTCTGCGCCGGGGCGGCGTGGACGTGGCCCTGGTGGGCGTCAACGGGCCGGAGATCACCGGCAGCCACGGGATTACGGTCCGGGCCGACCTGACGGTGGACCGGCTAGACCGGGATGCCCTGGAGATGATTGTGCTGCCCGGCGGTCTGGGCGGCGTCAACTCCATGCTGGCCAGCCCCGAGACCCTGGAGGCCGTGTCCCAGGCCTGGTCCGACGGCAAATATGTGGCGGCCATCTGCGCCGCGCCGACCATTCTGGCCAAGCTGGGCATCTCCGACGGCAAGCGCTGCGTCTGCTATCCCGGTATGGAGGGCCAGATGGGCGGAGCGACCATGGTCAGCGCCTCCACCGTGGAGGACGGCAAGCTCCTGACGGGCCGCGGCCCCGGCGCGGCGCTGGATTTCGGCCTGCTGCTGCTGGAGAAGCTCAAGGGAGCCGAGACGGCGGCCCAGGTCAAGGCCGGCATGGTCTATCAACCGGACTGACAGGAGGCGCCCATGGCCGATCAAGATTTGTTCAACGAAAAAGACGAGGAGATGAAAGAGCTCCTGGAGAGCGTCCGGGAGGTGCTGGACGACGAACCTCCGGCCGAGCAGCCCCCGTTCCAGCCTGAAATCCCCGCGGAGTACGCCGATCTGGCCCCCGAGGAGGACGAGGAGCTGGTGGAGGAAGAGCCGCAGCCTCGTCTGCCCGGACCCATCCGGGTGCTGCTGTATGTGTGCTGTGTGCTGGCGGCGTCGGTGCTGCTGGCGGTCTTCGCCTGGAAGTGCGCCGACGAGGTCTGCGCCTTTACCGCCGAGGAGGAGACCGTCACCGTGACGGTGCCGGAAAACGCCACCATGTCCCAGGTCACCGATATCCTGATGGACAAGGGCCTGATCCACTACCGGTGGCTGTTCAGCCTCTACTGCATGATCTCCGGCGCCGAGGCCAAGATCGACCCCGGCACCTATGAGCTCAATACCATCTATGACTACCACGCCTTGATTAACGGCATGATTGCCACCGCCGAAAATCGGGCCACGGTGGAGGTCACCATTCCCGAGGGCTACGAGGCCGACGATATCTTCACCCTGCTGGAGGAGAAGGGCGTCTGCACCGTGGACAAGCTCCAGGAGGCCGCCGCCAACTACGAGTTCGACTATGACTTCCTGAAGGACCTGGACTACGGCGACTACCGGCGGCTGGAGGGCTACCTCTTCCCCGATACCTATGAGTTCTATATGGACGACGATCCGGAGAACGTCCTGGCCAAGTTCCTGCGGAACTTCAACAACAAGATCACCGACGAAATGTACGCGGCGCTGACCGAGCTCAATACCGACCTCGAGGCCAAGATGGAGAAGGCGGGCTTCACAGAGGCCGAGATTGCCGATGCACAGCTGACCTTCCATGATATCATCATCGTGGCCTCGCTGGTGGAGAAGGAGACCTACCGCTCCAGTGAGAGCGGCCTGATCGCCTCGGTGATCTATAACCGCCTCTGCTCCAAGACGTACCCCTGCCTCAATATCGACGCGACGATCCAGTACGTCCTGCCCGAGCGGAAGGAGATTCTGACCAACGCCGACAAGGCGGTCATCAGCCCCTATAACACCTATACCAACGCGGGCCTGCCCATTGGCCCCATCTCCAATCCGGGCATTACCTCGATCCGGGCGGCGCTCTATCCCATGGAGACCTCCTACTATTTCTATGCCTCGGACCCCGACGCCATCAACCACAAGTTCTTTGAAACGGGCTATGAGTACCAGTCCTATCTCGACTCCCTGACCGGCAGCGGCGAGGAGACCGACGAGGACACCGGCGACGAAGAGACCCCCGATGAGGAGACCCCCGACGAGGAGACCGGCGATGACGAGACGTAAGCCGGAGCTCCTCTGCCCGGCGGGAGACTGGGAGCGGCTGGAGCTGGCCGTGGCCTACGGAGCCGACGCGGTGTATCTGGCCGGGACGGCCTTCGGGATGCGGGCCTTCGCGGGGAATTTCTCCCCCGAGGACCTGCCCCGGGCCGTGGCCTACGCCCATGACCGGGGCGTCCGGGTCCATGTGACCGTCAACACCATGCCCCGCAACGGCGAGGTGGAACGGCTGCCCGCCTATCTGGAGCAGCTCGACGCCGCCGGGGTGGACGCGCTGATCCTGGCCGACCTGGGGGCCTTTACCCTGGCCGGGAAATACGCGCCCCGCTGTGAGCGCCACGTGTCCACTCAGCAGTCCATCGGCAACTATGAGACCGCCCGGGCCTGGTATGACCTGGGTGCCCGGCGGGTGGTGCTGGCCCGGGAGCTCTCTCTGGCGGAAATCGCCGAGATCCGGGCCAAGACGCCGCCGGAGCTGGAAATTGAGACCTTCTGCCACGGAGCCATGTGCGTCAGCTACTCCGGCCGGTGCCTCTTGAGCAACTATATGACCGGCCGGGACTCCAATCGCGGGGCCTGTGCCCAGCCCTGCCGGTATCAGTACGCCCTGATGGAGGAAAAGCGGCCCGGGGAATATTTCCCGGTGTTCGAGGACGAGAAGGGCACCTACATTCTGAACTCCCGGGATATGTGTATGATCGACCACCTGGACGCGGTCATGGATGCCGGAATCGACTGCCTGAAAATCGAGGGAAGAGCCAAATCCGGCTATTACGCCGCCATTGTCACCGGGGCCTACCGCCATGTGCTGGATGATGTGGCCGCCGGGCGGCCCGTGGACCCCGCCTGGCGGGACGAGGTGGAGCACGTCTCCCACCGGCCCTATTCCACGGGCTTTTACTTCGGCCAGCCGGGGCAGTATACGGCCAACGGCCGGTATATCCGGGACTGGCAGATCTGCGCCGTGGTGGAATCCTGCACCCCCGAGGGCCTGGCGACTCTGAGCCTTCGCAATAAGTTCGCCGCCGGGGACACCGTGGAGCTGGTGGGCCCGGACAGCAAGCCCTTCTCCATGACCGTGCCGCCCATGGCCGACCTGGAGGGCAATCCGCTGCTGGAGCCCCGGACGCCCCAGAGCCGCTTCACCATGCAGCTGCCCCACCCTGTCCCGCCCATGTCCTTTGTCCGCCACGCCGTGGCCCTGTCCGCCCGGGATTGAGGGAAGCACGTCCTTGGGAGAAAATCGAAAGCGTGTCGTAGGGGCGGCCTTTATGGCCGCCCGTGCCGCACCGCCGCGCCGGCAGCTCTCTCGCCGAACGCTGCCGGTCCCGCGTCTGAGAGGGCAGGCTCCCTTGTGTAAAGGGAGCTGGCTCGCGCAGCGAGACTGAGGGATTGTAAGCCTCCGGTCACTGTCGGTTCTGATCCCCTCCGGCGCTGCGCGCCACCTCCCCTTGGACACCAAGGGGAGGCTTTGTCCCTACAGGAAAACCGGGCGGCTTGTCCATAGGCCGCATCGCCGACCGCACCCGTAGGGCGGGGTGCCCACACCCCGCCGTTGCCAGGCCGCCGCAACCACCGGGGCCCGGAAAACAACGCACCCGGTACCGTGGCGGCATGTGGGCGTGCCGCCCTACGTCAGGACGGGGGCCTGTGGGGTCGGCAAACTGCCATGCACGCGGAAGCCAGCGGGGCGATGTGGGCATCGGCCCCTACGAAACGGGCTCTTGCCGCGCCTCCGGGACTGGATGGATACCGGTAAACGATACGGTTTTTCCACAAATTCCTATTGACAACTGCGGAAAAAGTGATAAAATATCCTAGCAAATACTGAAAAATGCCATGACGAAGTCAGCCGCGTCAATCGGGGACCCAAGCGAGGAGGGGACGGTGCAAGCCCTCTGCCCACCGGCCGCGGCAGCCGCTTCCGAGCGCCCCGGCGACGAGTCGGGCGGTTCATCCCCGTTATTCGGATGACTAAGATGCCGCTTGCGGCAATTAGGGTGGTACCGTGAAGTCCGCTTCGCCCCTATGTTGGGCGAGGCGTTTATTTTTTACCGTTAAAGGAGTAGGATTGATTCCATGGAACAGAAGAAATACGGTCTGAACGAGCTGCGGGAGATGTTCCTCCGTTTTTTTGAGAGCAAGGACCATCTGCGCCTGCCCAGCTTTTCCCTGATCCCCCAGAACGACGCCTCGCTGCTGCTGATTAACTCCGGCATGGCGCCCATGAAGCCCTGGTTCACCGGCGAGCAGGAGCCCCCCCGTCACCGGGTCACCACCTGCCAGAAGTGCATCCGGACCGGCGATATTGAGAATATCGGCAAGACGGCCCGCCACGGCACCTATTTTGAGATGCTGGGCAATTTCTCCTTCGGCGACTATTTCAAGCGCGACGCCATCCGCTGGGCCTGGGAGTTCCTGACCAGCCCGGAGTGGGTGGGTCTGGACCCCAACCGGCTCTATCCCTCTGTTTTCGCCGGCAACGAGACCACCCCCGCCGACGAGGAGGCCTTCCGCATCTGGAACGAGGAGATCGGCATTCCCGCCGACCGGATCTTCAAGTTCGGCAAGGAGGACAACTTCTGGGAGCACGGCTCCGGTCCCTGCGGCCCCTGCTCCGAGATCTACTACGACCGCGGCGAGAAGTACGGCTGCGGCAAGCCCGGCTGCACCGTGGGCTGCGACTGCGACCGGTATATCGAGGTCTGGAACGTGGTCTTCTCCCAGTTTGACAACGACGGCGAGGGCCATTACACCGAGCTCAAGCAGAAGAACATCGATACCGGCATGGGCCTGGAGCGTCTGGCCGTGGTCTGCCAGGACGTGGATTCCCTCTTCGACGTGGACACCGTGATGAACATTACCCACAAGGTCACCGAGATCACCGGCGTCTCCTACGGCCAGAGCCACAGCAGCGACGTGTCCCTCCGGGTCATCACCGACCATATCCGCTCGGCCACCTTTATGATCTGCGACGGCGTGCTGCCCTCCAACGAGGGCCGTGGCTATGTGCTGCGCCGTCTGCTGCGCCGGGCGGCCCGCCACGGCAAGCTCCTGGGCGTCAACGAGCCCTTCCTCTTTAAGGTCTGCGACACCGTCATCCACGAGAACGAGGGCCACTACCCCGAGCTGCGGGAGCGGCAGGACTATATCACCAAGGTCATCCGGGTGGAGGAGGGGAACTTCGCCAAGACCATCGACGGCGGCCTGCGGATTTTCAATGAAATGCTGGCCGGTCACCAGGCCAAGGGCGAGAAGACCTTCTCCGGCGCGGACGCCTTCAAGCTCTATGATACCTACGGATTTCCCGTGGACCTGACCCTGGAGATGGTGCAGGAGCAGGGCATGGAGCTGGACGAGGCCGAGTTCCACAAGCAGATGGACGAGCAGCGCCGGCGGGCCCGGAAGGCCCGGGAAGCGCTGGGCGACCTGGGCTGGGCCGGCGTGGAGTTCGGCAAGGACGTGCCCGAGACCGAGTTCGTGGGATATGACCGCGCCGTCTTCGACGGGGCCAAGGTCGTGGCCCTGGTGGTGGAGAACGAGCAGGCCGAGGAGCTGATGCCCGGCGTCGAGGGCATCGTGGTCCTGGACAAGACGCCCTTCTATGCCGAGATGGGCGGCCAGGTGGGCGACCACGGCCAGATCGTCGTGGACGGCGACCATCCCGCCCGCTTCGTGGTCACCGACGTCCAGAAGAACAAGGGCGGCAAGTATATGCACTACGGCAAGCTGGTGGAGGGCACCCTGAAGCTGGGCGACGCCGTCCGGGCCGAGATCGACACCGGCCGCCGCCATGCCATCATGCGGGCTCACTCCGCCACCCACCTGCTGGATAAGGCCCTGCGCACGGTCCTGGGCGACCATGTCCACCAGGCTGGCTCCCTGGTGGAGGAGGACCGGCTGCGCTTCGACTTCACCCACTTCTCCGCCCTGACCCCCGAGGAGATCGCCCGGGTGTCCGCCGTGGTCAACGAGGCCATTCTGGCGGGCTACGGAATCCACACCGACGTGCTGCCCCTGGAGGAAGCCAAGAAGCGGGGCGCCATCGCCCTGTTCGGCGAGAAGTACGGCGATACCGTCCGGGTGGTGGACATGGGCGAGGGCTACTCCGTGGAGTTCTGCGGCGGCACCCATCTGGACAACACCGCCAAGGTCGGTCCCTTCCGCATCCTCTCCGAGGCCTCCGTGGCCGCCGGCGTCCGCCGGATCGAGGCCCTCACCGGCAAGGCCGCGCTGAGCCAGGTGGATCAGATGTCCCAGCTCATCGGCGACGCGGCCGCCATTCTCAAGACCACGCCCCAGGACCTGCTCCACAAGGCGGCCTCCACGGTCCAGGATCTGAAGGAGATGCGCCAGCGCGTGGACCGGCTGAAGGATAAGCTCTTCTCCGGCGAGATTGAGCGGACCCTGTTCTCCGCCAAGGAGATCAAGGGCGTCAAGGTCTTCACCATGACCCGCAGCGACATCGGCGCGGAGGATCTCCGGAAGATGGGCGACTTCGTCAAGGACAGAGCGCCCAACTGCGTGGCCCTGATGGCCGCGGTCAACGACGGCAAGATCACCCTGCTGGCCGCCTGCGGCAAGAACGCCATCGCCCGGGGCATCAAGGCCGGCGACGTCATCAAGAATCTGGCCCCCATCTGCGGCGGCAAGGGCGGCGGCAAGCCCGACAGCGCCATGGGCGGCGGTACCGACGTCCTCAAGCTGGACGACTGCCTGGCGGCTCTGGACGACTACGTCGATGCCCACGTAAAGGAATAAGATCATATCTAATTGGGGCGCGCCGTGCATAGCGGCGCGCCCCTTGCTTGTTTTGGCCAGTTCCGGGCGGGCATAGAGCCCGACCCTATGAGAAAGCCGCAAGCGTGTCTGTAGGGGCGGATTTTATATCCGCCCGCACCGCCGCGTCGGATACACCTTTGCCGGCCGCAGCCAGCCCGTAGGGGCGGCCTGTATGGCCGCCCGGACGCACTTCCCAGTGGCCGCAGGCTTGCGGATAAACGCGGCTGCGCTCCGGGCGGATATGAAATCCGCCCCTACATTTGAATCGGTAGCTGGTACGATCGGCCGGGTGCCTTGTACACGGAAGTAAGCGGACGCGCGATGCGCGCCCCTACGGCGAATGGAACCATCGAACCCCAGCGCGAATCGGGACCCGGTTCCGGCCGGGAGCATGTCCGTAGGGGCGGATTTCATATCCGCCCGCGCTGCACCGCCGCGTCGGATGCACTCTGCCGACCGGCCCTGTCGGGATTGCGCAGATATACAAAATATGGTATGATAAGACAAAATCCCTTTTTATGGATTGGAGGGGCAACGGTGCGGGAAATCTCGTTGGGCAAGGTCACCCGGCACCGGCTGGGTCTGTCCGATTACACACAGAAAACCGGGGATCTCAAACCCGGTCAAATGGAGGGGCGCTGCTATGAAAAAAGTATTGCTGATTTTTCTCTGCCTGTTCGTGTTCTTGTCCGGCTGCTCGGCGGACCGGACGGCGACGGAACCGGCTCCGGCGGAGGACGCTGCGGAATTGCAGACAGAGACGGAGCCGGTGGAGCTGACGTTGGGCGGTCTTCGGCTGGAGGGCTCGTCTCTGGAGCGGATCGTGAAGGAGTTCAACGAGGCGCAGACCGAGGTGCATATTTCCCTGCGCGACTATGGCGAAGGAATCTCCGATAAGACGCAGGCCATTACGGCGATGAATACGGCGCTGCTGGCCGGGGACAGTCCGGACCTGATTTCCTTCGATATGAAGGACGGCTACACGTTTTCCCCTCTGCCGTATATCGCCAAGGGGTTGCTGCTGGACCTGGACCCCTACTTTGCCGCGTCAGACGGATTGACCGAGGAAATCCTGATCTGGGATGCGCTGCATCAATATGGCGGGGTCTACCTGGTCTCGCCGCTGTTTTCCATTGACACCGTCAGCTGCGCCCAGGAGACCTATGACGCCCACCGGGACTGGACCCTCGCGGAGTATCAGGAGATCGAAGCCGGCCTCTCCGAGGATCAGAACATGATCTACTATATGACGCCGGAGAACTTTGTAAGGATGTTTGGCTCGCGCTATCTGTGCGAAGCCCTGGACTTTGAAACCGCGTCCTGCCAGTTCGACACGCCGGAGTTCCGCGAGATCCTGAAGGGCGCGATGAAAGCGGGCGTCGCGACGGGCCTGGAGGGCGACGGCAAAAACGTGCCGGAGCGTCTGCTGGAGGGGCAGCTGATTGCCTGCTATGTAGGAATTTTCGCGGCGTCCGATGTATCCTTTGACCGCTGGCGGGGCGGCGAATATCTGGCCTACATCGGCTGGCCAACCCCCGAGGGCGGCAATGGCTCGGATATCACGCTGGAGCTGCCGCTGGCCGTCTCGGCCCAGACCGCCGAGCCCGACGCCTGCTGGACCTTCCTGGAATACTGCCTGACCCACCCGATTATGCGTATGCTCAACGACGGATTGCCTGCCTACCGGCCCGCGCTGCCGGACCATTTGAGGATGATAAAAAGCAACAAGCTGGGATGGGAGACCACCCAAGAAGATTTGGATCGGGCAGTGGAGCTGGCCGAGACGTGCCAGACCATGAGTTTTTACGACGAAAACGCCCTTGCCATCATCCTGGAGGAGGCCGACCTGATGTTCCAGGGCCAGGCGACCTTAGACGAGACCGTGGCAGCCATCCAGAAGCGGGTCAGCCTCTATATGGCGGAGCAGTACGGCTGACACAGGCAGCCGGGGAATCCCCGGTGCGAATCGAATCCCGGTTCCGGGCGGCTGATAGCCGCCCCTACGAGAAGACCGAAATCCGGTCCGTAGGGGCGGCTATCAGCCGCCCGCGCCAGGATACGGTTTCGCCGTAGGGCGGCATGCCCACATGCCGCCATGGCTGGGTTCCGTTGACTGCAAGCCCGGTGCTGCGAGAAGGCCGAGGGAGTGTCCGTAGGGGCGGATTTTATATCCGCCCGCACCAGCCTCGTAGGGGCGCGCATGGCGCGTCCGTCCAGGTGCGTTTATTGCCGGACCGGCGGTAGTGGAACCGCCGGTTGTCAAATGCCGCGGGCTTTGGTATAATGAGGGAAAACAAAGGAGGAATCGCCATGCACGACTGCCTGTTCTGCAAGATTATCGCCGGGGAGATCCCCAGCAAGAAAGTTTATGAGGATGACCTCTGCTACGCCTTTTATGATATCAACCCTTTGGCTCCGGTCCATTTTCTGGTGATCCCCAAGGTCCATCTGGCCTCCGCTGCCGAGGTGACCGAGGAGACCGCCCCGGTGGTGGGGCATATTTACGCCGTTATCGCCCAGCTGGCCCAGGAGCTGGGCATCGCCGAGGGCTATCGCGTGGTCACCAACGTGGGCGCATTGGCCGGTCAGACCGTCCACCATCTCCATTTCCACGTCCTCTCCGGCAAGGACCTGGGCAGCTTCAACTGATACCGGTCCGCGGCGGCCGGGATTGCCGGTGAACTGATTACCCATCCAGAAAGGAGGCTCCCTCCATGCGCAAGCTCGGCCTGTTTGCCCTGAGCTTTACCGCCGCGGCGGCGGGGTACGTCTACCTGCGGCTGGGGTGGACCGTTCTGGCGCTGGCCGGTGCGGCGCTGGTCGGAGCGTTGGCGCTGCGGCTGCGGGGGCCCAACCGGGCCTCCGTTCTTCTTTTGGGGCTGGCCGTGGGCGTCACCTGGTGCGCGGCATATCAGATTGTCTGGCTGAGCCCGGCCAACCGGCTGGTGGGCCAGACGCTGCCGCTGGAGGTCCGGGTCTCGGCCCTGCCGGAGGAAACCGCCTACGGCGTTATGGCCGAGGGAGAATTGACGCTGACCGGCCGGACCTTTGGCGTCACGGTCTATTGTGACGCGCTGCCCGAGGGCACGAAGCCCGGCGACATCCTCGCCGGTACCTTTCAAGTGGAGCGCACCGGCTGGGATACGCAGGCGGGGGAATCGCTCTATCAGCGGTCCCGAGGCACGTTTCTGACCCTGAGCGCCGAAGACGCCGTCCAGGTGGAGACCGGGACGCCCCGGTGGTATGAAGCCATCCACCTCTGGCTCCGGGCCCGGCTGGAGCAGCTCTACGAGGGACAGACGCTGGCCTTTCTCCGGGCCCTGGTCACCGGCGACCGCAGCGGCTTTTCCTATGAAACTGAAAATGAGCTGGCCGTGACGGGCCTGAGCCATGCCGTGGCCGTCTCGGGGATGCACGTGGCCATTCTGGTGATGGTATTGCGGACGCTCTTTCAGGGCGCGCCCCGGCCCACGGCGCTGCTGGGCATCCCGCTGTCGGTGGCCTTTGCCCTGATGACCGGCGCGACGCCTTCGGCCTGCCGGGCGGCGCTGATGCAGATCTTACTGCTGCTGGCCCCGCTGCTGCGCCGGGAGTACGATGTGCCCACGGCCCTGGGCGGCGCGGCCCTCCTGCTGCTGCTGCCCAACCCCTGGACTGTGGCCAACGTCAGCTTTCAGCTGTCCTTCGGGGCGGTGGCCGGGCTGGCCCTGCTGGGCGAGCCGATTCGGCAGCGGCTGGTGAAGTGGAAGCTGCCGGACTTTGCGGCCAACTGCCTTTCGGCCACAGCTGCGGCCACGGCCATGACGCTGCCGTTGACCATGTTCTATTTCCGTACCGTTTCCCTGGTGTCGCCCCTGAGCAATCTTCTGTGCCTCAGCGCCGTGACCGCCAGCTTCCTGCTGGGGATGCTCTCAGCCGTCGCCGGTCCGTTGGGTCCGCTGGCGGCGATCCCCGCCCGGTGGGTGACCCGGTATATTCTGGCCGTGGTGGACCTGCTGGCCGGAATCCCCTGGGCGGCGGCCTATGAACAGAATCCGGCGCTGCTGGTCTGGGCGGTAGGGGCGGTGGTCATTGCCGTGGGGCTGCTGGCCTTTGGCTGGAAGCGGCGGAAGCTGCTCGGCGGCTTTCTGGCAGTGACCTTCACGGCGGCTGCCGTGGCCGGACACCTGTGGCTGACGGCAGGGGAGATGACGCTGACGGTGCTGGACGTGGGCCAGGGCCAGAGCCTGCTGCTGGAGAGCGGCGGCTTCACGGCGGTCCTGGACTGCGGCGGGACCGATCCCCAGGAGGCCGGGGAGACCATGGCCCGGACGCTGCTCAGCGCCGGTCTCACCAAGGTGGATGTGCTGGCCCTGACCCATTTCGACGCGGACCATTCCGGCGGCGCGATGCAGCTCCTGCGCCGGGTGGATGTGGGCCTGGTCCTGCTGCCGGCGCTGGCGGAGCCCGATCCGCAGGCCGATGCCATTGCCGCCGTCGCCGAGAAAGCCGGGGCCCAGGTCCTTTGGATCAGCGAGAAAACAGGCGTCGAGTTTTCCGGCGGCGCCCTGATTGTCTATCCGCCGATGGGTGCGGACCGCAACGACGGCCTTGCTATCTTGGCAAGCGTGGGAGAATATGATATGCTAGTCACCGGCGACTGCGACATGCGCAGCGAGCAGGCGCTGCTGGAGCAGTACAGCCTGCCCCAGGTGGAGCTGCTGGTAGCCGGGCATCACGGCGCGGCGGAATCCACCTCCCAGGCGCTGCTGCGATGGGTGCAGCCTGAGACGGTAGTGATCTCCGTCGGCGCTGAAAACCACTATGGCCACCCGGACCAGGAGACGCTGGCGCGCATTGAGGCCGCCGGCGCGGCGGTGTTTCGCACCGACCAAGATGGGACGCTTTTCTTCCGGAGGTAATACCATGGCAAAAAAACAGACCGCCGACGGTCTGACCCAATTGAAAGCCCAGCTGAAATCCGGCGATTTTGCCCGGCTCTACGTCTTCTATGGCGAGGAGCGGTACCTGCTGGAGCACTATCTGGGCCTCTTGCGCAAAAAGCTGCTGGACGGCCCGGCCGAGGACTTCAATTACCACCGGTTTCCTCAGGGGGCGGTGGACCTCCAGGCCCTGACGGACGCGGTGGAGGCGGTGCCGATGATGGCCGAGCGGACCCTGGTCCAGGTAGACGACTACGACCTCTCCAAGCTCAGCGAGGCGGGCCGGGAGGGGCTGACTTCCATCCTCTCGGACATCCCAGACTACTGCACCGTGGTCCTGGTCTATGACACCGTCCCCTATAAGGTGGACGGGCGCTATAAGAAGCTGAAAGCCGCCCTGGACGCCGGAGTGGCCGTGGAGTTTGTGCGCCAGAGCCAGCGGGAGCTCTCGGCTTGGATTCGGAAGCACGCCATGGCCGGGGGTAAGGACATCTCCGACGCCGTCTGCGAGTATCTGACCTTCCGCACCGGCGGGGCCATGACGACGCTGGAGTCGGAGCTCCAGAAGCTCACGGCCTATGCCCAGGGCCGGGAAATCACCCGGGCCGATGTGGATGCCGTGGTGATTCCGGTGCTGGACGCCCAGGTGTTTGAAATCACCGACGCCATCTCTGCCGGGCATTTTGACCAGGCGCTGACCACCCTGCGGCAGCTGCTGACCATGCAGCAGGAGCCGATTCTCATTCTGGCGGCCATCGGGAGCCAGATGCGGCGGCTGCTCTTCGCCCGGACCTGTCTGGGGGCAGGGAAGGGGGAGGAGGGCCTGGGCGACCTGCTGAAAGCCGCCTCAGGCCGGGCGCCCCACCCCTACGTGCTGCGCAAGACCATGGCGGCGGCCCGCCAGCTCTCCGACGGCTACTGCCGCCGGGCGGTTCGCGCCTGTATGGAGGCCGACTGGCAGCTCAAGAGCAGCGCGGCCGATCCGGGCCGGACGCTGGAGCTGCTGCTGCTGACGCTCCGGGAGGAGGGCCGCCGTGGTTAGAATTCGAGAGGCCATCGTGGTGGAGGGCAAATACGATCAGAACACCCTCCGCCAGATTGTGGATACGGCGGTGATCCCCACCCACGGCTTCGGCGTGATGAAGGACCGGGAGCTGCTGGCCTTTCTCCGGACCGTGGCGGAAAAACGGGGCTTGATTCTCCTGACCGACTCCGACGGGGCTGGATTTGTGATCCGGAACTTTCTGAAAGGCGCGCTGCCGAAGGAGCGGGTGCGCCACGCCTATATCCCGGATATCGCCGGGAAGGAGCGGCGGAAAAAAGCCCCGGGCAAGGAGGGCAAGCTGGGCGTCGAGGGCATGGAACCGGCGGTGCTGCTGGAGGCATTGCGCCGGGCCGGGGCCACGTTCCTGGACGAGGCGGCCGAAGCCCCCGCCGGGACGCCCATCACCAAGGCGGATCTCTATGAATGGGGCCTCTCCGGCGGCCCCGACAGCCGGGAAAAGCGGCTGGCCCTGCTGAAGGAGCTGAATCTGCCGTCCCATATGAGCGCCAACGCATTGCTGGAGGCGCTGAACCTCCTCTATACAAAGGAGACGTTTCTGCGGGACTTCCATCCTGAGGGGCCGATTCCGCCGAGGGCCGGGGCGTAGGGCGGCATGCCCACATGCCGCCGGAACCGGGTGCGGTATGGTCCGGGCTCCGGTAGTTGCGGCGGCTGGGCAGGGGCGGATATGCAATCCGCCCCTACAGGCCTGACGGCGATGTTTCGGCGCCGCCTGGAATCTTGCCGTAGGGGCGGATTATATATCCGCCCGGAACCGGGTGCGTTGTGTTCCGGGCTCCGGTGGTTTCGGCGGCCTGAACCCGGCGGGGTGTGGGCACCCCGTCCAACAGACCAGTTTGATGGCACAGCGTAGGGGCGGCTAGCAGCCGCCCGAACAGGCTTGGGATTTTTACCGCATTTTCGCCGAACGCCGTAGGGCGGCATGCCCACATGCCGCCGGAACCGGGTGCATTATATTCCGGGCATCAGTAGTTGCGGCGGCTGGGCATGGGCGGATGAATCAAGAGTGAATAGTGAATAGGTGCGCCCTTTGGGCGCTGGAGGAACCATGATCGATTTATCGGTAAAAGATCTGGTCAAATCCTTTGACGCAGATGACAATATATTGGACGGCCTGACCTTTGACGTCCAGGCCGGGGAGCGCGTGGGCATTATGGGCCGCAATGGCGCGGGCAAGACCACGCTGTTCCGCATTCTCACCGGGGAAATCGGCTACGACTCCGGCGAGGTGATTTTTGCCCCGGGGAAGAAGGTGGGTCTGATCTCCCAGATTCCCAAGTACCCGGCGGGCTACACCGTGGAGCAGGTGCTCCGGACGGCCTTTGCCGGACTGGAGAAGCTGAAACGGCAGCTCTCGGAGCTGGAGGCCCAGATGGGGGCGCACCCCTCCCGGGAGGTCCTGACCCAGTACGATGCCCTGATGGACCGCTTCACCACCGGCGGCGGCTACGAGACTGAGGTGGACCTCCAGAAGGTGGTCAATGGCCTGAACATCCTGCCGGAGATGCGCCAGCGGGAATTCACCATGCTCTCCGGCGGCGAGAAGACCCGGGTCAATCTGGCCCGGCTGCTGCTGGAGAAGACCGACATCCTGCTGCTGGACGAGCCCACCAACCACCTGGACATGAAGAGCGTCGAGTGGCTGGAGGAATACATCCTCCGGTTCAAGGGCACGGTGCTGACCATCTCCCACGACCGCTACTTCCTGGACCGGATCGTCCAGCGGATCGTGGAGCTCCGGGGCGGCAAGGCCGAGTTCTACACCGGCAACTACTCCGCCTACGTGGTGGAGAAGCAGGCCCGGTTCGACCTGCAATTGAAGCAGTACGAGCAGGAGCAGGCCAAGCTCAAGCAGCTGGGCTACACCGTGGAGCGGATGAAGGGCTGGGGCATCAACAACCGCAGCCTCTACCGCCGGGCCATGTCCATCCAGCACCGGATGGAGCGCATCGAGAAGACCGAGCGGCCCGTCACCGAAAAGCAGCTGAAGCTCCGCTTCGAGGAAAAGGACTTCTTCGGCGACGAGGTCTTCACCATCCGGGACCTGGGCAAATCCTTCGACGATAAGACGCTCTTCGACCATGTGGAGCTGGAGGTCAAGGGCGGCGAGCGAATCGCGCTGCTGGGCGACAACGGCACCGGCAAATCCACCTTCCTGAAAATCCTCCTGGGCGAGACCCTGGCCGACCACGGCAAGATCAAGTTCGGTCCCACGGTGAAGACGGCCTATCTTCCCCAGATCATCCACTTCGACCACCCGGAGCGGACGCTCTACGATACCATGCTCTATGAGAAGAACTGTACGCCCCAGGTGGCCCGGGACCGGCTGGGCGCCTTCCTCTTCCAGGGAGAGGACGTATTCAAGACCGTGGCCAACCTCTCCGGCGGCGAGCAGAGCCGGCTCCGGCTGTGCATGCTGATGGACGAGAAGATCAATCTGCTGATTCTCGACGAGCCGACGAACCATCTGGATATCGCCTCCCGGGAATGGATCGAGGCGGCGGTGGAAGACTACGAGGGTACGCTGCTGTTCGTCTCCCATGACCGGTATTTTGTGGACCGGTTCGCCACCCGGATCTGGGTCCTGGAGAACGGGACGATCCAGGACTATCCCTGCGGCTACGAGAAATACCGCTCCATTCTGGCCCACGAGGCCGAGAAGCCCAAGGCCGCGCCGGTGAAGGCCGAAAAGAAGGAAAAGGCCAAGACCAAGGGCGGCGACAAGGCGCTGGAGAAGAAGCTCCGGGCCGTGGAGCGGGACATCGAAAAGCAGGAGGCCCTGGTAGCCGGATTTGACCCGCAGATCGAGGCCGCGGCCTCGGATTACCAGGAGCTGACCCGGCTCCTCGCCGAGAAGGAGGCCGCCGAGGCCCAGCTGGAGGCGCTGATGGAGCAGTGGGAGCAGCTCTCCCTGGAGTTGGAAGCATGAATTATCTCTATTTGACGCTGGCGGTCCTGGCCGTCGGGCTGCTGCTGGGCTGCTTTTTGAAAAAGACGGTCCGCCGTCTGCTCCACACGGCGCTGCTGCTGGCCCTGGTGATGGTGGCCGTGGGCACGGCCATTGTCTGGTCCCCGCCGGAGAACCAGCCCCTGGACCCGGACTACGCCGTGGTCCTGGGCGTGGGGCTGGAGGACGGACAGGCCACCGAGGAGCTGGAGCGGCGGCTGGAGCTGGGGCTTTCCTATCTTCAAACCAGCGACGGGCTGCTGATCCTCTCCGGCGGCGACCCCGATGGCGACGGGATCACAGAGGCCCAGGTCATGGCCCAATGGATGGAGGACCACGGCGCGGACCTCTCCCGGGTCTATCAGGAGGACCGCTCCACCGACACCCGGGAAAATCTGCTGTATGCGCGGACGCTGGCCCAATCCCTGGGCGCGGAGACCGATACGGTGCTGATTCTCACCAGCGACTACCACCAGACCCGGGCCCAGTATCTGGCCCGCGCCCAGGGCCAGGAGGCCGTGGGCCTCGCCTGTGAAACGCCGCCCCTACAGCGGCTGACGGCCAGCGTCCGGGAGGTCTACGCCTTCGTCAAGGCCTGGGCCGAGAGCCGCCTGAGTTCAAGTTGACAATTGGCGAATAAGGCAATAGAATAAGGGCATCACCGCACAATTGTGTCTGCGGCCTTCGCCCAATCTTTTGCCCCATCCGTGCAGTTATAAAAGGGGGAAATACATACAGTATTCCCGCCCTTTTATAACTTTCGTATGAGGCAAAATCTTTGGCCGAATGCTCTTGCCAAATTGTGCGGTGCTGCCTAAGAAAAACGACACAAAGGAGAGTATCGCAATGAGCGAATCCTGTTCCGGCAACTGCGCCAGCTGCGGCGAAAGCTGCTCTGACCGCAAGCAAGAGAGCCTCCTGGCCGAGGCCAACCCCCAGTCCCATGTGAAAAAGGTCATCGCTGTAGTCAGCGGCAAGGGCGGCGTGGGCAAGAGCACCGTCACCTCCATGCTGGCCGTGGGGATGCAGAAGCTGGGCCTGAAGACTGCCATTCTGGACGCCGATATCACCGGCCCCTCCGTGCCCAAGGCCTTCGGCCTCCACGGCGAGATTCAGGCCAGCGAGGCGGGCATGGTCCCCGCTGAGACCGAGTCCGGCATCAAGGTCATGTCCATCAACCTGCTGCTGCCTGAGGAGACCGACCCGGTGCTCTGGCGCGGCCCCATTCTGGCCGGCGCGGTCAAGCAGTTCTGGACCGACGTCTGCTGGGGCGACGTGGACTATATGTTCGTGGACATGCCGCCCGGGACCGGCGACGTGGGCCTGACCGTCTTCCAGAGCCTGCCCATTGACGGCATCGTCGTGGTCACCTCCCCCCAGGACCTGGTCAGCATGATCGTCAGCAAGGCCGTGAAGATGGCCCGGATGATGAACGTGCCCATCTACGGCTTCGTGGAGAACTACAGCTATTTCCGCTGCCCCGACTGCGGCAAGACCCACAAGATCTTCGGCGAGAGCAAGCTGGATGAAATCGCCCTGAGCTACTCCCTGCCGGTGCTGGCCCGGCTGCCCATCGACCCCGACACGGCCTGCCTCTTCGACACCGGCCGCATGGAGGACGCCAACCTGGACGACATCGCCGCCGCCGTCACCCTGCTCTCCCGGGCGTAAGAAATCACCGCATAGCCCACATCGACCCGCGCTGCCTCTGCGTGCACGGGACTCCCTACGTTCGGTGCGCGTATCGTCTTCGCTCGTAGATTCCCTGTTGAAAAACCGCGAAAATCCGGTATAATAAAACCAACAATTGAAGAATGGAGCAATGAACCATGGTTAAGATCGAAAAAACCACCATCATCGGCGATATCCTCGACATCGCCCCCCAGACTGCCCCGCTGTTTATGGCCATCGGCATGCACTGCCTGGGCTGCCCCTCCTCCCGCGGCGAGACCGTGGAAGAGGCCTGCATGGTCCACGGTGTGGACTGCGACGCCTTCCTGGCCCAGGTGAACCGCTTCATTGAAGCCACCGAGGCCGCCGCCCAGGAGCAGCAGTAAACATTCCGGCAACAGGGAGGACGCAAAGCGTCCTCCTTTGTCGCGTCATGGAGTGCCGGCACTGCCCCTGCCTTCTCGTAGGGGCGGGCTTTATGCCCGCCCGGGACCGGTTCCGATGTGTGTGGTGCTCCCGTGGTTCCGGTCCGGGTGGCCGGTGTGCCATCTTCCATCCATTCTCCGAGGTGATTCCATGAAACTCCCCATCTCCCGGCGGCTTTTGGCCTGTGCGGACCTGGTGCCTGCCGGGGCCCGGGTGGCCGACGTGGGTTGCGACCACGGTTATCTGGGCATCCATCTGCTCCAAACCGGCCGGGCGGCCCATGTGATTGCCACGGATCTCCGGGAAAAGCCCCTGCAAAAGGCGAGAGCCAACGCCGCCCAATTCGGCACGGCGGACCGCATGGACTTTTTCACGGCCAACGGTCTGGCCGCCGTGGACCCCCAGACCGTGGACACCGTCGTCATCGCGGGCATGGGCGGGGACAATATCGCTTCCATTCTCGATGCCGCGGCCTGGGTCCATGATCCCCGGTATACGCTGATTCTCCAGCCTCAGACCTCGGGCAACGATCTCCGGCGGTATCTGGGCCGGGCGGGGTTTTCCATCGAGGCCGAGGCCCTGGTCCGAGACGGCGGCTTTCTCTATTTCACCATATTGGCCCGCTTCGGCGGCGGCACGCCCCTGACGCCGGGCCAGCAGTATCTCTCCCCCCAGCTGCTCCGCAGCGGCGACCCGCTGCTCCCGGCCTATTTCGACCGGATTTTGAATGCCCTGGAGCGGACCGTGGCAGGGATCACCGCCGGGGGCGACGAGAAAAAGCTCGACTACTACCAACGCGCCCTCGACGAGGTGCGGGAAATGAGGCGGCAATATGACGGTACATGATATTTTGACCTTTGTGGAGACCCTGGCTCCGCCCTCCATGAAATACGACTGGGACAACGTGGGCCTGCTCTGCGGCAGCGCCAGCCAGGAGGTCCACAAGATCCTCGTAGCCCTGGACCCCTTTGAGGGCGTCTGCCGGGAGGCGGCGGAGAAGGGGGCGGACCTGCTGGTCACCCATCATCCGCTGATCTTTCGGCCCCGGAAATCCGTCACCGACGGCGACGATGTGGGCCGGTCCATCCTGTTTTTGGCGAAGCACGGCATTTCGGCCCTCAACGCCCATACCAATCTGGACTGCGCCCCCGGCGGCGTCAACGACGTGCTGGCCGAGACCCTGGGCCTTGCGGATGTGGAGGTCCTGGACCCCCTGGGCGTGGACGGCCAGGGGCGGCCCTGGGGCCTGCTGCGGGCCGGCACCGTGGAGGCGCAGCCGCTGCCCCAATTCCTGGCCCATGTGAAAACCCGGCTCCAGGTTCAGGGGCTTCGGTATGTGGACGGCGGCAGGCCGGTCCGAAAGGTGGCCGTGGGCGGCGGCGCCTGCGCCGACGAGCTGCCCGCCGTGCTGGCCGCGGGCTGTGATACCTTCGTCACCGCCGACGTCAAGTACAACGAATTCTATGACGCCAAGGCCGAAGGCGTCAATCTGATCGACGCCGGGCACTTCGCCACGGAGAATCCGGTGGTGGCCGTGCTGGCGGCCAAGCTCCGGGCGGCCTTTCCGGAGATTCCTGTGGAATGTGCCGAAACCCACCGGGACTATATGAATTTCTATGGTTGATAGTTGATTTTCACCCGGGGAATATGGTAAAATAGCGAAAGAATTACGACTTAGACCGAGAAGGGAAGAACATCCATGTCAGGACATTCCAAGTGGCATAACATCCAGAAGACCAAGGGTGCGCAGGACGCCAAGCGCGCCAACATGTTCACGAAGCTCTCCAAGGAGATGATCGTGGCGGTGAAGGAGGGCGGCAGCGCCGACCCGGCCAACAACTCCCGGCTGGCCACCGTCATCACCAAGGCCCGGGCGGCCAATATGCCCAACGACAATATCAAGCGCGTGCTGGAGAAGGCCTCCGGCGCCGGCGCGGGCGACAACTATGAGTCCATCACCTACGAAGGCTACGGCCCCAGCGGCGTGGCGGTCATCGTCGAGACCATGACCGACTCCCGGAACCGCACCGCCTCGGATATGCGCCATTACTTCGATAAGTTCGGCAAGGGCCTGGGCGCGTCCGGCTGCGTGTCCTGGAGCTTCGACAAGAAGGGCGTGGTCGTCATCGACAACGAGGACGGCGACTACGAAGAGGACGCCGTCATGATGGACGCCCTGGACGCCGGTGCGGCCGACTTCCAGGCCGACGGCGACGTCTTCGAGATTTATACCGATCCCGACGATTTCAACGCCGTCACCGAGGCGCTGACCCAGAAGGGCTATACCTTTGCTTCGGCCCAGATTGAGATGGTCCCCCAGAACTACCAGAAGCTGGAGAGCGAAGAGGACATCAAGAACATGGAGAAGCTCATCGACATGCTGGAGGACGACGACGACGTCCAGAACATCTGGCACAACTGGGATCAGGATTGATCCCATCCACCGCCCCTACGCCCGTAGGGGCGGCTTGTATATCTGTTCGATGCTGAAGCAACCGCCGGGGCCTTGGCAATCGCACACCCGGTTCCGGGCGGCCATACAGGCCGCCCCTACAAGAAGGCCGGGAGCGGGTCCGTAGGGGCGGATTGTATATCCGCCCGTGCGCACCGCCGCGTCGGATGCACCACCGCCGAACGCACCCCTACGGCGAAGGAACGTGCCCTGTCCCCTTCGTCAAAATCACAAAATTTCCGCCGGACTGAAACCTGAGCGCCCTGTTTTTCGTATATATCTTATAGAGCGAGAAAACAACTCTGGAGGAAGAACCTATGCTGAAAGTACTGATCGTCGAGGATGAACGGCCCATCTCGGATCTGGTGGAGCTGAACCTCACCGCCAGCGGCTACGCCTGCACCTGTGCCTATGACGGCATGGAGGCGGCGGATCTGCTGGAGCGTTATACATACGACCTGGTGCTGCTGGACGTGATGCTGCCGGGGCTCTCGGGCTTCGATCTGATGGACCAGATTCGGCCCCTGGGAATTCCCGTGATCTTTCTGACGGCCCTGGGGACCACGGCGGACCGGGTCCGGGGGCTCCGGGCCGGGGCGGACGACTACCTGGTCAAGCCCTTTGAGGTGGTGGAGCTGATTGCCCGGGTGGAGTCCGTGCTCCGCCGGGCCGGGAAGGGCGACGAGCACTTCACCGTCGGCGATGTGGATATTGACGTCCGGTCCATGCAGGTGACCAAGGGCGGCGTGCCGGTCCAGCTGACCCGGAAGGAGTACGAGCTGCTGCTGCTCTTTGTCCGCAATCCCAATATCGCCCTGTTCCGCGATACCATCTACGAGCGGGTCTGGGAGTCGGACTTCCTGGGCGACAGCCGCACCGTGGACCTCCATGTCCAGCGGCTGCGGAAAAAGCTGGGCTGGCAGGACCGGCTCAGCGCCGTCTACAAGGTGGGCTACCGGCTGGAGGCAGCCCGGTGAAGCTCAAATTCAAGCTGATTCTCACCACGGTGCTGATCGTGGCCATGTCAGTGAGCCTTTGCACCACGGTATTCCTCAGCAGCAGCTTTCAGTCGGAGCTCCGGGCCCAGTATGAGAGCGCCATGCAGGAAAGCGGTATCTTCTGCGCGGCCATGGGCTCCATGGCCAGCCAGACCATGGCCGCTTCGCTGATGGTCGGGGCCAGGGAGGCGGTGGAGCAGTTTCTCGAAAGCGGCGTCCGGCTGCGGAGCTATGCCTACCAGGTCACCGACGGCGAGGGGATCATGTTGGCGCAGGCCAAGGGCTTTACCCCCGCCCTGAAGGTGGACGAGGACACCCTGGGCACCGTCTCGACCCAGGTGTCGGTTCAGAACGGCCGCTACATTCTCGAGACGCTCCAGCAGCTCCAGGTGGCGGACCAGCTCTTTACGGTGCGGCTTTTCCGGGATATTACGTCGATTTTCGAGACCCGGGACAAAAACCTGCGCCTGAGCTATCTGGCCATCCTGGGCGCGCTGGCCGTGGGATCGGCGGTGATCGTGGTGGTGTCCATGTTCTTCGTGGCCCCCATTGACCGGCTGGCCCGCACCACCCGGCTGATGGCCCAGGGCCAGTATTCCCGCCGGGCCCTGGTCACCACCCACGACGAGCTGGGGGCTCTGGCTGTGGACTTCAACCACATGGCCGATACCGTGGAGCGGCAGATCTCCCAGCTGGAGGATGCGGCGCGGCGGGAGCGGGACTTCACGGCCTCCTTCGCCCATGAGATTAAGACGCCGCTGACCTCGGTCATCGGCTACGCCGACACCATGCGCAGCCGCACGCTCTCCCGAGAGCAGCAGCTCCGGGCGGCCAACTATATTTTCTCCGAGGGCAAGCGGATGGAGACCATGTCTCTGGCGCTGCTGGACCTCTTCGCCCTGGAGCGGTCGGCGCCCCAGCTGCGGCCGGTGCGGACCGGCGCCATTGCCGCTGCCGCGGCCGAGAGCAGCCGGTTCCGCTACGAGGAGAAATCCCTGGCGCTCCAGGTGGACGTGGAGGACGCCGAGCTCTCCGGCGAGCCGACGCTGCTGCACACCCTGCTCTATAATCTGCTGGACAACGCCCGCAAGGCGTCGGAGCCGGGACAGACCGTAGAGCTCCGGGGCTATCGCACCGAGGGCGGCTACTGCTTCCGAATCCGGGACCATGGCCGGGGCATTCCCGCCGAGGCCCTGTCCCGGCTGACCGAGCCCTTCTATATGGTGGACAAGTCCCGGTCCCGGGCCGAGGGCGGCGCGGGTCTGGGGCTGTCCATCGCCAAGCGCATCGTCCAGGTCCACGGCGGCGTGATGGACTTTAAGAGCATCGAGGGCCAGGGCACCGTGGTCACCGTGCTGCTGGGAGGCGACCTATGACTAAGAGGAGCATAGCGGCAGTGGCCCTGCTGTTGGTCCTTCTGACGGTGATTCTGGCCGCGCCCTATCTGATTATGCGCCAGCAGGAGGCCCGGCTGCTGCGCCGGGTGACCACCCAGACCGTGGACCAGAGCAGCTTTTATCCGGAGAAGGAGCCCACCACGCTGCTGGACCGAATCTGCCTCTCGGTGGACCCCGATGCGGCCCAGTCCTGGCTGGCCCAGGAGATGGTGGGCAGCCGGTACGGCCACTGGGACGGCCTGATGTCCCGGCTCCGTCAGGAGCTGACGCTGCTGATGGGCGTTTCGGCCAACAGCATAGGACAATACACGGACCTGCGGGTCATCTATTATTATCATCCGACCGACCAGCGGACGGCGTCCTTTGCCTCCTGCCTTTTCTCCGGCAGCGACGGCCAGCTGTCCCTGGAACTGGATTTGCAGGATTATAAGATCACGGCGCTGGACTTTTCCCTGGCGACGCAGGACGGAACCGGCGTGCTGCACACCTTGGCAACGCTGCTCCAGAGCAGCGACTGGGAGCGGCGCTGGGCGAATTACCTGGACCTGGAGTACCAGGAGGACGGCATTCCCAAAGCAACCTTCCGCATTCGTGGTGGTCAGAAGACTGTGACCTACTACCGCTATGCCGACGGCGTCAATTTCAGCTGGCGGCCCCTGGAGGGAACGCCGTGATTGAGAAAGGAAGAAATACCATGAGACGTAAACCTGTGGGCCCGCTGGCGACCTTTTTGGCCCTGATGCTGCCGAGTCTGGCGGCGGTGTGGCTGCTGTGTACGATGATTTTCGGCTATGCGCCGCTGCTGTGACCGGCGAATCGAGGCGAGCGGATTGTTTGGAGACTGCCATATTCATATGATCCTCGACGGCGTGGATTACCGCGCCGCCTTTGCCCGGCACCGGACTGCGCCCGACGAGGCGCTGATCCGCCGCCGGCTGGCCGATTACGCCGCCCGGGGCGTGACTTTTCTCCGGGACGGCGGCGACCGCTGGGGCGTGGGGCTTCGGGCCAAGGCGCTGGCCGGGGCCTATGGGATCGACTACCGGAGTCCGGCCTTCAATATCTGCCGGGCCGGTCACTACGGGGCCTTTCTGGGCCGTACCTTTGGGGATCTGGCCGAATACCGGGCCCTGGTGGCCGAGGTCAAAGCCCTGGGCGGAGATTTTATCAAAATCATGGCCTCGGGCCTGATGGACTTTGACCACTACGGCGTCCTGACCGACACCCCGGCGGAGCCGGAGCTGCTGCGGGACCTGGTGGCCGTGGCCCATGACGCGGGCTTTGCGGTGATGGTCCATGCCAACGGCGACGCGGCGGTCTCGGCCTCGTTGGCCGCCGGAGCTGAGAGCGTCGAGCACGGGGCCTACCTCCACGAGGAGACCCTGCACCAGCTGGCCGAATCCGGCGCGGTTTGGGTGCCCACCCTGGTGACCATCGGCAATCTCCGCCACGAGGGCCGGTTTCCCGACGGCGTCCTGGAGCCGCTGCTGGCCTACCAGCAGCAGCACGTGGCCCGGGCCGCCGCTCTGGGCGCAAAGCTCGCCCTGGGCACCGACGCCGGTGCGTATACGGTCTGCCACGGCGAAGCCGTGGCCCAGGAGTACGCCCTGCTGCAAGAGGCGTTGGGCGAGAAAACCGACGAAATCCTCACGGCCGGTGAAACGGCGATTCGCCGTATGTTCCGGCCGCAGGCATAGAGACGCAAAGGCCCGGCGCTCCCAAAGCGGGAGACGCCGGGCCTGCTGTTTTTGTGGGGCGTCAATAGGCGGACATCCCTGCCAGCGTCAGCCGGGCTTCGTCCAGCAGCAGGCGGTAGCCTGCCTCGGTCAGGTGGATGCCGTCCCGGGCGATGAGCTGGCTGCAGTCCCGCCGGTCCAGGAAACGGCTGCGGACGTCGATCAGCGGCAGATTGAGCTTGGTCGCCAGGCGGCTGATCTGGTTGGAGTACATCTCCTGATACCGGTAGATCCGGTTGACGTCTCCCAGCCAGTGGAGAATGTTGGCGGTGTTGTTTCCCAGCCGACCGATAAAGTTGAGATACCGCTGGGCGTCCAGAGGCGGCAGGGACATCAGCACCGGCTTGACCCCCGCATCCTTGAGAGACTTGGCCATCTGCGTCACCGCGTCGAGGAACTGCCCGATGGGCGTGTGAGGATGGTGGACCGATTCGGGGGCCCGGGCCACCTCGCTCCAGTTGAAGTCGCAGTCGTTGCCGCCGAACTCGATGACGGCGATTTCGCAGTCCAGACCCTTCTGTAAATCCTTTTTCAGAATGGCCTGTCCCTTGTCCACGGTGTAGCCGAAGTGAGCCCGGTTGACGGTCTCCACCCCGGTGATGGCCGTCAGCTCCTGGAGCAGCTTCCCGGCCACGGGCTTATATTTGAAGTTTTCATCGACGAGTACGCCCTTCATCAGAGAGTCGCCGTAAATCTGTACCTTCATAAGATCATCCTCCTGCGAGAACTGGTATTGCATACTAGGTAATATGATAGTAACACGTTATCATAAATTCGTCAAGGGGAAATTGACAGTATCCTGTCCCTTGTGCTATAATGCGATTGCCATAAAACCACACCGAAGGTGCGGCCCTCTCGTAGGGGCCGATGCCCACATCGGCCCGCCAGCCCTTCCGCGTCCGAGGCACTCCGCCGAGCGCTTCGGACGTAGGGCGGCATGCCCACATGCCGCCTTTGCAGAGCTCCGTGGCCCGGCGGCCTGGTTTGGCGGGGTGTGGGCACCCCGCCCTACGAGCCAAAATCCAGCCCCCCTGAGAAACGGTGGTGCGGTGCGGGCGGCCATACAGGCCGCCCCTACGGA
>DSLFC04102__coassemble_791_pt1 | contig 28590 bp, 18 predicted proteins | sample DSLFC04102__metabat2_low_PE_037 | metagenome-assembled genome bin DSLFC04102
TCGTATGAGGCAAAATCTTTGGCCGAATGCTCTTGCCAAATTGTGCGGTGATGCCTTAAAAATACGCACAGCGTGGCGAAAAGACTTTTTCGACACGCTGAGAGCAAGGCATGCGCCTTGCTCTTTTTTTATCCGCACTGTCAAGTTGCACAAAATACGAGGTCGTTTTTTTCCTTCGCAAGTAAAAAAATGATACCTGTCTAAAAATTGAATCATTTTTTTGCCGTTCACATATTGTTAAAATAATGCCATCAAAGGTGAACAACCTGTGAACAATTGAAGGAGGAACAGAAATGAAACGTTGGATCGCACTGATGCTGTGCCTGGTTCTCTGCCTGTCCCTGGCGGCTTGCTCGAGCAAGTCCGGCAGCAGCGATGGGGATGACAAGCTGGTGGTCTGGACCCTGGCCGAGGACCTGAAGGACTTCGCCGAGCGCTACCAGGAGCAGACCGGCACCGAGGTGGAGGTCACCGTCATCGCCCCCGCCGACTACCCCACCAAGCTCAACACCACCCTCGGCAGCAAGAACAAGGATGTGGACATCATCGTGGGCGAGCCCCAGATGCTCATCGACTTCTTTGACGCCGGCTTCTTCGCCGACCTCAGCGAGTTTGACGCCACTGCCCAGGAGAAGCTGGTCGATTATATCTACGAAGCCGGCAAGGATGAGGACGGCGTGCTCCGTGCGCTGAGCTATCAGGTCACCCCCGGCGCCGTGATCTACCGCCGCGACCTGGCCCAGGAGATCTTCGGCACCGACAACCCCGATGCCATCGGCGAGCTCTTCTCTTCCTATGACAAGATCGTCGAGACCGCCGCGGCCATTGACGCCGCCGGCTACAGCATCTTCGGCGACACCGGCGGCCTGCGCTGGTTCGCCAACTCCGACACCCCTTGGGTCAAGGACGGTGTGCTGCAGATGACCGACATGCGGCTGGGCTACATGGACGCCGCTGTGGAGCTCTATCAGAACAACTACGTGGCCTTCGCCCCCGAGTGGTCCGCCGCCTGGTACGCCTCCATGGCCGGTGAGCTGCCCGTCAACGCCGGCTGGACCGCTCTGGAAGAGATGGACGCCGACGCTCCCACTACCCAGATCTTTGCCTACATCATGCCCAGCTGGGGCGCTCTGACCATCCGTGACAACGCCCAGGACAACAAGGGCAACTTCGGCGTCGCCAAGGGCATCGCCAGCTTCTTCGGCGGCGGCACCTTCATCGGCGTCAACGAGTTCAGCGACAACCAGGAGGAGGCCAAGAAGTTCGTCGAGTTCTGCACCCTCAACGAAGAGACCGCCGAGTGGTGGATCGAAGCCTCTGACGGCGACATCGTCTCCATGAAGAGCGTCCTCGAGGCCAATGCCGACTATGAGAACCCCTCCTTCGGCAACCAGAAGACCTACGCCTTCTTCGCCGAAGAGGCTGCCGCCGTGGACTACAGCCTGATTACCCGCTATGACACCGCCATCGGCGACGCCTTCGGCCAGGCCATCGAGGCCGTGCAGAAGGGTGAGAAGGACAAGGAGACCGCCCTCAAGGACTTCTATACCGAGGTCCAGACGGTTTACCCCGAGATCCAGGTCCCCACGGCGTAAGAAACGCTTTGGCATTCCCTCCTCCCATCGCCCGCTGATTTGAGAGAATGCAACAGGGGCTGTCTCGCCAGAGGCAGCCCCATTTCAGAAAGGTAGGTTTCTTCTATGTCTCAACCGCAACAGCTGGCCCAAAAGAAAAAGGGCATTGCGGCCAGTGTCAACCGCTACGGCGCGCTGTTCTGCATTCCCTTTGTCGTCACCTTCCTGATCTTCAGCATTTACCCCGTCGTCCGCACCCTGACCATGAGCTTTACCGACTACAAGGGCTACGGCGACGCGGACTTCGTATTCTTCGACAACTATATCCGCGCCTTCAAGGATACCCTCTTCTGGGAGGCCTTCGGCAACACCCTGAAGATCTGGGGCGTCAACATCGTGCTGCAGCTGGGCCTGGCCCTGCTGCTGACCATCATCTTCGCCGACATCAAGTACCGCATGAAGGGCCTGAGCATCTTCCGGGCCATCTTCTATCTGCCCAACCTGATCGCCTGCACCTCGGTGGCCTTCCTGTTCAAGACCCTGCTGGACTGGCAGTTCGGCTCCGTCAACCAGGTGCTGCTGAAGCTGGGCCTGATCGCCGAGCCGGTCAACTGGCTCACCGGCGCGGGCCTGACGGCCCAGATGGTCGTCGGCGTCATCGGCGCGTGGATGTGGTTCGGCAACAGCTTCATCATGCTGATGGCCGGCGTCCAGGGCATCAACCGCGACTACTATGAGGCCGCCACCATCGACGGCGCAGGCCGGTGGACCGTGTTCTTCAAGATCACCCTGCCCCTGCTGCGGCCCGTGATGATGTATGTGGCCATCACCAGCCTGATCGGCGGCCTGCAGCTCTTCGATATCCCCTATCTGATCTCCGGCGCCAAGGGCACCCCCGGCCGCAGCCTCTTCACCGCGGTGTTCTACCTCTTCAACATGGCCTTTACCAACCGCCAGATGGGCTATGCCGCCGCCATCGCCTTTGTGCTCTTCGCCATCATCGCTGTGTGCAGCTTCATCGCCTTCCGGCTGATGAACAAGAAGGAGGACTGATCATGAGCCCTGAACGCACAAAACAGAACATTTTCAAGGCTTTGCTGTATCTGTTTCTGATTATCCTGGCCGTCCTGTGCCTGGTTCCCTTCTGGATGATGCTCGTCAACTCCACCCGCTCCGGCAACGAGATCATGACCAGCTTCTCCCTGCTGCCCGGCGCCAGCCTGGGCGCCAACTGGGATTTGGTCAGCGCCAACCTGGACCTCTTCAAGGGCATGGGCAACAGCCTCTTTATCGCCGTGTGCACCACGGTGCTGTGCTCCTACTTCTCCGCCCTGACGGCCTACGCCCTGAGCTGCTACACCTTCAAGGGCAACAATCTGCTGTTCATCGTGATGCTGGTGTTTATGATGGTCCCCTCCCAGCTGAGCCTGCTGGGCTTCTATGATCTGTGCAATGCCCTGGGCCTCATTGACTCCTACATCCCCCTGATTATCCCCGCCATCGCCAGCTCCGGCACCGTATTCTTCCTGCGGCAGTACCTCATGTCCGTCCTGCCCAAGGCCGTGCTGGAAGCCCCCCGTATCGACGGCGCCAGCGAAATCACCATCTTCCACAAGATCGTGCTGCCCATCATCTCCCCCGGCGTGGCCACCATGGCCATCGGCTGCTTCATCGGCAGCTGGAACTCCTACCTGATCCCCCTGGTTTTGATCAACGATCAGGACCTCTTCACCCTGCCTCTGATGATCGCCAGCCTCAACGCCGTGCAGGATATCTCCACCAACATCGGCGCTACGTATCTGGCCGTGGCCATCTCGGTCATCCCGATCATCCTTGTCTTCTGCTTCTGCTCCCGCTATATCATCAGCAGCATTTCCGCCGGCAGCGTCAAGGAATAACGTCTTGTTGCTTCCAACGGTACTATGGTATAATCATTACAAAACAAAGCCGCAATTCACCTCAAAGCCCAAAGCCCAAAAGGCAGACTTCCCCGGAAGCCTGCCTTTTGGGACGTAGAAAGGAGGACGCGTCCCATGGGAAAACGGCTGATCGTCCTGGCGCTTGCATTGGCGCTGCTGGCAGGCTGTACGCCCCGAACCACAACGGAACAAGCGGCGGAACCGGAGACGCTCTCCTGGTTCGTCAATTTCTCCTGGTTCACCGCCGGCTGGGGCAAGAATCATGTCACCCAGGCCATCACGGAGAAGACCGGCGTCCAGGTCAATTTTCTCACCCCGGTGGGCGACGAAAACGAGACGCTGGACGTGATGCTCCGTCAGGGGGAGCTGCCGGATCTGATTACCCTGGGCTGGTGGCTGCCCCAGGCGGGCACGCTGATCGAAGAGGACCTGGTCTACCCGCTCAACCAGCTGGCCGACGAGCTGGCGCCGGAATTCTACGACGCGGCCGATCCTCAGCGCCTCTTTTGGTATACCCAGGATGACGGCAATATCTACGGCTATCCCAGCGCCTCGGCCTCGCCCCAGGCCTTTGCCGAGGGGGCGGTGGAGCCGTCCAACGAGACCTTTCTGGTGCGCAAGGACCTCTATGAGGCCTTGGGCTGCCCGGATATGACGACGCCGGAGGGCTTTGCCGACGCGCTGCGCCGGGCGGTGGAGACCTTCCCGGAGGTGGACGGCGCGCCGCTGCTGGCGCTGGGCTGCCTGGAGTTCAACCAGCAGGGCAACGCCTCGCTGGGCGACCATCTGCGGGACTTTCTGGCCATCCCCCGGGAGATCGACGGGCAGGCCGTGGACTACAAAACCGATGCGGACTACATCACCTGGCTCAAGACCTTCCGGGCGCTGCTGGAGGAGGGTACGCTGACGGCGGAGCTGCTGGTGGACCGGCGGCAGCAGGTCCAGGAGAACTTCCAGCAGGGCCGGTATTTCTGCCTCTTCTACCAGTGGTCCGACCTGGAGGCCCAGCAGCGGCTGCGCTTCAGCCAGGACCCGGACAGCGCCTATATCGCCGTGGACGGCCCGAGGAACAGCCGCGGCGACGACCACACCCTCTCCGGCGTGGGCATGAACGGCTGGACGCTGACCTTCATCTCCAAGGACTGCGAGAACCCCCAGAAGGCCATGGAGCTGATGACCTTCCTGATGGGCGAGGAGGGCCAGCAGCTGGTATCCCTGGGGGTCGAGGGCCTGGACTACACCTGGGAGCACGGCGTGCCGGTCCGGACCGAAGAGGCCGACCTGCTGCTGCGGACCGACTATGCCGCCTACGTGGCTGCTGTCGGCGCCGACAATATCTACTGGATGCTGATGGACAACGAGCTCCAGAGCCGGTGGATGCTGACCCAGGAGCCCGCTCTGGAGCAGATCATGGCCTGGGGCCTGCCCTACACCGTGGACGCGACGCCCTATGAGGTGTCCTTCGCCCCGGGCAGCGAGGCGGCCCGCATCGACGCCCGGGAGCAGCGGCTCTGGGGCGAAACGCTGCCGCAGCTGCTGCTGGCCGAGAGCGACGCGGCCTTCGACGAAATTCTGGCCGAGTATGTGGCGGCCAGAGAGAGCCTCGGCTGGGAACAGCTGCAGCGGGAGAAGGAGCGGCAGTACGCCGCCAACCGCGAGAAGCTGAACGCCCTGGCCGACCAGGCGGGAGGTGCGTCATGAAGCGGTGGTCCTTCAGCGTCCGTCAAAAGCTCACGGTGGTGGTGGCGCTCTGCGTCGTGCTCCCGCTGCTGGCCCTGACGGTCTGGCAGGCCTACGTCTGGAAGGGCGAACAGATCGCCGCCCGGCAGGCCGTTCTGGAGCGGGAAACCGAGGCGCTCTGGAGCGAGGCCGAGCGGGCCGTGGAGCTGTGCCGGGTGTCCGCCCAGGCCGTCTCCACCAATACCCGCCTGACCGATTATCTCTCCGCCCTGATCTGGGGCAAATCGGTCTCCAACCTGGATATCTACGAATTTTATAACAACGACGTGGCGTCTCTGGAGCGGCTGGTGGCCTCTAATCCCGACCTCTACCGGCTGCGGATCTACACCGCTGCCGACGACGCGCTGGAGATGCTGCCGGTCGTCTTCACCGGCAGCCGTCTGGAGGAAATCGGCTGGAGCGGCCTCATGCCCAGCGCCGAGCAATGGTGGTTCAACTATACCGACGGCATTTTCTCCGCCGATGTGACCGGCCTGATGGCCCTGCTGACGCCGCTTTTTGACGACGCCGGCATCCGCGTGGGGCTGCTGGAGGTCTCCATCCCCATGGCTGACGTCTTCCCCCGGCTTTTCGACGCCACGGCGACGGCCTCGCTGGCAGCGGCAGACGGGAGCGAGGTGGCCTCGCCGGCAGCGGCGGACGGAGACGAGACGGTCTCCCAGGGCAGCCTGCTGGACCGGCTCAAGGACGTCCCCGACCTGGAGGCGGGCACCTGGGTCTGGGAGACCGAGCTGGACGGCGCGCCGGCCCTGGCCGCCGTGGCGGTGTTCCCGGAGCTGGGTACATACTGCGAGGTCCAGTCGCTGACGGACCTCTACGGCGAGATCCGCCAGCAGCAGCTGGTGCTGATCGTCGCGGCGCTGATCGCGGTGGTGGTCATCTGGCTGCTGGCCCGCACGCTGGTGGGACAGATGCTCCGCCAGCTCTATCTGGTGCTGGACGGCGTACGCGCCTTCTCGCAGGGCGAGACCGAGGCGGAAATCCCCGTCCAGAGCCGGGACGAGATCGGCGAGTTCACCCAGCAGATCAATCTGCTGCTGGGCAGCATCCGGGACCTGATCCAGCGGCAGATCCACGCCGAGGTGCTGCTGAAAAACACCGAGATCCGCGCCCTGCAAAACCAGATCAACGCCCATTTCCTCTATAACGTCCTGGAGGCCATCAAGATGATGGCCCAGATCGAGGGCCAGCGGGAAATCGCCGCGGCCATCACCAATCTGAGCCGGCTGCTGCGCTATACCATGGGATGGAAGCGGCCGGTGGTGCGGCTGGAGGAGGAGCTGGAATACATTCAGCATTATCTGGCCCTGGTCAATCTGCGCTATGACGGCCAGATGCACCTGGAGACGGACATCCCCGCGGCGCTGCTGAACCAGGCCGTGCCCAAGGTGAGCCTCCAGCCCATCGTCGAGAACACCGTGGTCCACGGCCCGCCGCTGCGGGAGGACCGGATCGTCCGGCTGACAGCCCGGGAGACCGCCGGTCTGGTGGTCATCTCCGTGGTGGAGGACGGCCCGCCGCCCTCGGCCGAGGACCAGGACCGCATGCGGCAGAGCATCGAGGGCCGCCTGGAGGGCGGCAGCCGGTCCGGCAACGGCATCGGCCTGCACAACATTGAAGAACGAATCCAACAGACCTTCGGGCCGGGGTACGGCCTGGAGGTGCGGGGCGGCATCATCGTCACGCTGCCGCGCCGGATCATGGAGGAGGGAGCACAGCATTGATCACGGTATTGATTGCCGAGGATGAAAAACTGATCCGCAAGGGCATCGCGGCCATGGTGCGCCGCTGCGGTCTGGCGGCGGACGAGGTGCTGGAGGCCCGGGATGGGCTGGAGGCCTGGGAAGCCCTGGAGCGCCGGCCGGTGGATCTGCTGATTACGGACATCCGCATGCCCAACCTGGACGGAATCGCCCTGGTGGAGCGGCTGCAGCAGCTGCCCCAGCAGCCCCTGGTGGTGGTGGTCAGCGGCTATGACGACTTCTCCTACGCCGTCAGCATGCTCCGCAACGGGGTCCAGGACTACCTGCTCAAGCCCCTGGAGCCGGAGCAGTTCGACGCGGCCATGGCGCGGATGGGCACGCTGCTGGAGCAGCGGCGGAGCCAGCGTCAGAGCCAGCGGGAGCGGTACCTGATGACACTGAGCTATCTGATGGACCACCCCTCCGGCGAGGGCTCCAAGTGGAATCTGGCCCTGGACGAGGTGACCGGCCGGTTTTTCCCGGGGGACTACCGGGTCCTCTGCGTCCGGGAGGGCGACGCCACGGTTCCGCCCCAGGTGCTGGCGCTGCGGGGCGTGGGCGGAATGGCGGTGTACCTGGCGGAAGATCCCGCCTCGGTGACCGCGGCCGGCGCCGTGGGCGTCAGCCTGCCCCAGCAGGGCGCGGGCCGGCTCCACGAGGGCTACCTGCAAGCCATGGCCGCCTGGCGGCAGGGCTTTTTCACCGGCAGCCGCCGGGAATACGCCCCGGTGACCGGCGGCAGCGCGCCGCCCAAGGCCGACCATCTGCTGGACCTGATTCGGCTGTCCCGGTGGCAGGAGGCGCTGAAGCTCCTGGACCAGGCGGCCGCCCAGGCGGGGCGGGGCGAGCTGGAGCCCGAGGAGCTGGCCGAGGTCTGCCGCGGCATGGCCGAGGGACTGGCCGAGACCTACCGGGACCTCTACGAGGCCGACGAGACCCCCACCCGCTACCGCAAGCTGTGGAACTTCACCGGCTGGGCCGCCTATCACGACAGTCTCACCGCCTGGATGGAGCTCTTCTGCCAGCGGCTGGACCAGAAGTTCGCCGACTTCGAGAGCAAGCAGAAAATCCGCGACGCCGTGCGCTATATTCAGCAGAATTTCCGCGCCCCCATCAATATGGCCATGGTCAGCAACCATGTCTCCATGAACTACTCGCTGTTCAGCGTGCTCTTCAAGCAGTACACCGGCGTAAACTTCGTGAACTTCCTGCAAAATCTGCGGCTGGAGGAGGCCAAGCGCCTGCTGCTGAACAGCAATCTGCGGGTCAATGAAATCAGCGCCAAGGCCGGGTTCTCCGGCGAAAAGCATTTTTCCAAGGTATTCAAGGCGGCAGTGGGCCTCTCGCCCAGCGACTGGCGGCGGCTCCATCTTCTCAAGGAGGGACAATCTCATGAATGAACAGGCGATGCACATCGTTTCACAGATGACGCTGGAGGAAAAGGCCGCCTGGTGCGGCGGCAAGGACTTCTGGCATCTCCAGGGCCTGGAGCGGCTGGGCCTGCCGCCGATGATGGTCTCCGACGGCCCCCACGGCCTGCGGAAGCAGGATGACAAGGCCGACCACCTGGGCGTCAACGACTCCATTCGGGCGGTCTGCTACCCCGCCGGCTGCGCCAGCGCCTGCTGCTTCGACCCCGCGCAGCTGGAGGCCATGGGCCAGGCCCTGGGCGAATCCTGCCGGGCCGAGGGCGTGGGCGTACTGCTGGGGCCTGCCATCAACATCAAGCGCAGCCCCCTCTGCGGCCGGAATTTTGAATATCTCTCCGAGGACCCCTATCTGGCCGGTAAGCTGGCCGCGGCGCTGATTCGCGGCGTCCAGTCCTGGGGCGTGGGCACGTCGGTGAAGCACTACGCCTGCAACAACCAGGAGCGCCGCCGGATGAGCGTCTCGGCCCAGGTGGCCCAGCGGCCCCTGCATGAGATCTATCTGGCCCCCTTCGAGCTGGCGGTCAAGGAGGGCAAGCCCTGGACCATGATGTGCTCCTATAACCGGGTCAACGGCGTCTATGCCAGCGAGAACCGGCAGCTCCTCACCGAGATTCTCCGGGACAAGTGGGGCTTCGACGGCTTTGTGATGAGCGACTGGGGCGCGGTCAGCCGCCGGGTCGAGGCCGTAAAGGCCGGGCTGGAGCTGGAGATGCCCGGTCCCTGCCCCGATACCACCCAGGAGCTGATCGAGGCCGTCCGCGCCGGACAGCTGGACGAGGCGGTGCTGGACCAGGCCGTGGCCCGGATGGTGTCCATCGTCCTCGACTGGCGGGACGCCCAGGTGGGCGAGGCCGTCTTCGACCGGGAGGCCCAGCACCAGCTGGCCGCCCGGATGGAGACCCGCTGCGCCGTGCTGCTGAAGAATACCGGCGTGCTGCCCCTGCGGCGGGACCAGAAGCTGGCCTACCTGGGCGGCTACGCCCAGAAGCCCCGGTACCAGGGCGGCGGCTCCTCCCATATCAACGCCACCCGGGTCCCCGGCGCGCTGTCCCTGGCCCCGGCGGGCACGGTCTATGTCCCCGGCTTCGTCGATGAGACCGCCCAGGATCTGGACGCGGCGGTGGCGGCGGCCCGGGAGGCCGAGGCCGCGGTGATCTTCGCCGGTCTGCCCGATTCCTTCGAGTGCGAGGGCTACGACCGCAGCCATATGCGCCTGCCCGAGAGCCAGAATCAGCTGATCGAGCGGGTCGCCGCCGTGCAGCCCAATACCGTCGTGGTCCTCCACTGCGGCAGCCCCGTGGAGCTGCCCTGGGCCGACCGCGTGGCCGCCATTCTCTGCCTGTACCTGGGCGGCGAGGGCGCGGGCGAGGCCGCCGACGCCCTGCTCTACGGCGACGCCAACCCCAGCGGCCATCTGGCCGAGACCTGGCCCCTGCGGCTGGAGGACAACCCCAGCTACCTGAACTTCCCCGGCGACGAGTACGCCGTGGACTACGCCGAGGGCATCTGGGTGGGCTACCGCTACTATGACAAGAAGCAGATGGAGGTCCGCTTCCCCTTCGGCCACGGCCTGAGCTATACCGACTTTGCCCTGTCCAACGCCCGCCTGTCCGCCGGCCGGATGACCGAGGGCGAGACCGTCACCGTCTCCGCCGAGGTCACCAATACCGGCAAGGCCGCCGGCGCGGCCGTGGTCCAGCTCTATGTGGCCTCGGGTCAGGACCAGCGGCCGGTGCGGGAGCTCCAGGGCTTCGCCAAGGTGGATCTGGCCCCCGGCGAGACCAAGACCGTGACCATGGACCTCACCGCCCGCAGCCTCTCCTACTATGAGCCCGCCCTGGACGACTGGTACGCCCCCGCCGGGACCTATACCCTGGAGCTGGGCTGGTCCAGCCGGGACCTGGTGTGCAGCCTGCCCCTGACCTTTGAAACCCAGCGGCTGCTGCCCCTGCCCATCACCCGGGATACCGCCGTGGGCCAGCTGCTCCACGATCCCCGTACCGCCGCGCTGGTCGCCTCGTATATCGCCCGGGGCAGCAGCTTCCTGGAGGACCGGCAGGAGAGCGACGCGGCCAAGGAGGCCATCACCGACGAAATGCACCGGCAGATGATCGAAAACGCCCCCCTGCGCCAGATGCTCCACTACCTCCAGCTGTCCCCGGAGACGGCGGCGGAAATGCTGGAGGCCCTGGGCCGGATCTGAGCCCCGGGACGGCACGCTCAACTTGTCAGACAGTCAGACCTTCTTGCCCGCCGCCGGGCGAACTGTGCTTCGCCCGGCTGCGGGAGTTTTAATTGGATTGCAACGTTCCAAAATTATCTGAATTCCAAAAAATCGTCCCGTATTCTCTCGCGCTCGGGCCCTGTCCCGGGGGCCGGCGGACCGACCTGAAATAATCGCACCGAAATAAAATTAGGTGCATATCTTTTGGCGGGCGGTCTGTTTATAATTTTAGTATCTTCAATCTGGAAGGCGGCGAATGATGTGATCGAACCGAAATATACCAATGCCTGGGGGGATTTCCGGCTGGAAAACGCCCAGATGGCGCCGGATATCTACTTCCCGCTGGCCAATGAGGCCCATATGATTTCCAGCGTGACGCCGTATTTGGCCGGCGACGCCAAGGTGGATCAGAACACCTTCCTGCTGGCCCCCGCCTCGGAGCGGACTCTGGTGGAGCGGACCACAGGCCGGAACTTCTGGGTCCGGGCGGCAGGCTGCGGTCCCTGGTCGGCGGCGGGCTGTTCGGCCCGGCAGCTGGCATGGCTCCACACGCCCCAGGAGGAGGCCTGCACGCTCACCGGCGGCCTGCTGTGGCAGCAGAGCGAGCGCAGCTGGGCGGAAACCGGACTCCGGGCCGCGGTGCTGAGCTTTGTCCCCGCCGACGATGTCAAGGCCGAGGTGATGCAGGTGACGCTGACCAACACGGCCCAGGTGCCCCTGGAGCTGGAATGCGTCGCCGCCATCCCGATCTACGGCCGGTCCGCGGAGCATCTGCGGGATCACCGCCACGTGACCAGCCTGCTCCACCGGGGCCACGTGACCACCTACGGTCTGGACGTGAAGCCCACGCTGACCTTTGACGAGCGGGGCCATCTGCCCGGCCGGGTGGTCTACCGGGTCTGGGGCGCGGACGGGCAGGGTATGCCGCCGCGGTATCTGGTGCCGGTGACCCGGGACTTCGAGGGCCGGGGCGGCCCCCTGTGGCCCGACTGCGTGGTCAAGACGCCGCCGGAGCATCTGCGCCGCAAGGAGGGCGACACCGCCATGGGCGGCGAGCTGACCGCGGCCCTCTACTTTGCGCCCTGCGTTCTGGAGCCCGGCCAATCCACCCAATTCCAGCTGGTGCTGGCCGTGGATTCCGATCCCAGCCCCTATCTCACGCCCCAGGGCGTGGGGGACGCCCTGGCCCGGACCAAGGCCTATTGGCGCGGTCAATCCACCTGCCGGGTGGATACCGGCGACAGCGATTTCTCCGCCTGGCTCCGCTGGGTCAGCATCCAGCCGGTGCTGCGGCGGATCTGCGGCTGCAGCTTCCTGCCCCACCACGACTATGGCCGGGGCGGTCGGGGCTGGCGGGACCTGTGGCAGGACAGTCTGGCTCTGCTGCTCAGCGACCCGGCGGAGGTCCGGCAGGATCTGCTGTGCCACTTCGGCGGCGTCCGGCCCGACGGCACCAACGCCACCATCATCGGCGACCGGCCCGGCGAGTTCAAGGCCGACCGGAACAACATCCCCCGGGTGTGGATGGACCACGGCTTCTGGCCCTTTGTGACCACCAAGCTCTACCTGGAGGAGACCGGGGATATGGCCTTCCTGCTGGAGCAGCGACCCTATTTTGACGACGGCTTCGCCTACCGGGGCGAGGGCGAGCGGCCTCAGACCAGCCTCGGACGCACCGGCACGGTCCTGGAGCACCTGCTGGTCCAGCAGGTCACGGCCTTCTTCGACGTGGGCGACCACGGCATCATCCGGCTCCGGGGCGCCGACTGGAACGACGGCCTGGATATGGCCGTGCAGAAGGGCGAGAGCGTGGCCTTTACGGCGGCCTACGGCGGCAGTCTCCGGGATCTGGCCCAGGCGGTCCGGTCTCTGGGACAGGAGACCGTGGTGCTCCACCGGCCCCTGGTGCAGCTGATGCAGCGGGACTTCGGCGCGCCGGAGACCATGCGGCAGGCGCTGCTGGACTACTGCCGCGCCGCCTATACCGACGGCGCGGAGGAGACCGTCCCCGCCGAGACGCTGGCCGCCCGGCTGGAGGCCATGAGCCAGTGGATCTTCCGGAAAATCCGCACCCAGGAGCAGGTGGGCGACGGCACCGGCCTGACCTGGTTCAACAGCTATTATGACAACCACGGCCGTCAGGTGGAGGGCGTCTTCGGCAACCAGGTCCGGATGATGCTCACCGGCCAGGTCTTCACCATCATGTCCGGCGCGGCGGAGGACGAGCAGGTGCCCCGCATCGCCCGGGCCGTGGACTGGAACCTCTGGGAGAGCAGCCGGGGCGGCTGCTTCCTGAACACCGACTTCGGCGAGGTGAAGACCGACCTGGGCCGGATGTTCGGCTTTGCCTACGGCACCAAGGAGAACGGCGCGGTATTCTGCCATATGGCGGTGATGTACGCCTACGCGCTCTACAGCCGCGGTCTGGCCGCCGAGGGCCTGCGGGTCCTGGACGCCCTGTACCACCAGAGCCGCGACTTTGCCCGGGGCCGCATTCTGCCCGGCATTCCGGAATACTTCGATCTCCAGGGCCGGGGCATGTATCCCTACCTCACCGGCGCGGCCAGCTGGTTCATGCTGACGCTGCGCCAGCAGATGTTCGGCATCCGGGGCGCCGGCGGCAGCCTGACCCTGGAGCCCAAGCTGGAGCCCGAGCAGTTCGACGGCGACAGCTGCGCCGCCATCCAGTGCCCCTTCGGCGGCGAGATGCTCACCGTCGTCTACCACAATCCGCGGAAGCTGCCCTACGGCAGCTATCGCCTGGGCCGCGTCGAAGCCGGCGGAGCCGTGCTGACGCTGCCCCTGACCCCGGCGCAGCTCCGGGAGGCCCATGGCCGCCTGGATGTATATTTGGAACAAGTATAAGGAGGACCGGAGGATGTTTGACCAGAAAAATCGCTTTGTCATCGACCACTGTCAGAAAAAGCCCACCTTTTCCAGCTTTCTCCCCGGCATAGCCGGACCCAAGGGCATTCCCGCCTGGGTCTACTACAACAACCGCGGCCAGGGCGTGTGCAGCTTCGGCGCGGAGAACCGCGACCATGCCATCATGGAGTTCTGCCCGGCCCATGTGGGCTATCAGAACAACGCCCGGACCGGCTTCCGCACCTTTGTCAAGGTCAACGGCGCCGTCACCGAGGTGCTGAGCCTGGACGCCTCCATGCACATCGGCGCCGCCGAGCTGATGCTGGAGCAGCAGCTGCCCGGCCTGACCGCCCAGGTCACCTACTACGGCCTGCCCAATGCCCGGGCCGCCGGCCTGGTGCGCATGTTCACCCTGACCAACACCGGCAGCGAGCCCCTGGACGTCGAGCTCCTCGACGGCATGAGCGCCGTGGTCTGCTACGGCATCAACCAGGATACGCTGAAATCCATGACCCAGCTGGCCAAGGCCTGGATGCAGACCGACTTCGGCGAGAGCGGCGCGGCCCATTTCGCCGTCCGGGCCTCCATGGCCGACACCGCCTGCGTCACCCAGGTGGAGGGCGTCAACTTCGCCTATGCCATCGACGAGACCGGCGCGGTCCTCCATCCCCTGGTCCAGCCCGGCCTGGTCTTCGGCCAGGACACCGGTCTGGCCTTCCCCGAGACCTTCGCCGCCGCGCCCCTGTCCGAGCTGACCGCCCGGGACCAGGTGACCACCAACCAGTTCCCCTGCTGCTTTATGCCGCGGTGCAAGACCCTGGCCCCCGGCGAGGCGCTGTCGGTCTGCACCCTCTACGGCCAGGCCGAAAACCGGGCCGCCGTGGCCCGTCTGGTGGCCCAGATCTCCGGCCCCCAGTGGTTCCAGGCCCGCTATGCCGAGGCCGTGGCCCTGGGCCGGGACCTCTCCGACGCCGTGGAGACCAAGACCGCCGATCCCGTTTTTGACGCCTACTGCCGTCAGACCTATTTGGACAACCTGCTCCGGGGCGGCACGCCGATCTTCTTCGAGAAGGACGGCAAGAAGACCCCCTTCTATCTCTATTCCCGGAAGCACGGCGACCCCGAGCGGGAGTACAACTACTTCTCCGTGGGCAACGAGTACTATGCCCAGGGCAACGGCAACTTCCGCGACGTCAACCAGAACCGCCGCTGCGACGTGCTCTTCCACCCGGATCTGGGCGACGCCAATATCCGCATGTTCTTCGAGCTCCTGCAAACCGACGGCTACAACCCCCTGGTGATCCAGGCCTCCACCTTCCGGCTGGAGGCGGCCGACCGGGACGCCCTGGTCTCCACCCTGCCCGCCGCCGTCCAGGATTCCGCCCGGGCCCTGCTCACCGGCGACTTCACGCCGGGCCGTCTGGCCATGGCCGCCGAGGACTGGCAGCTGCCCGATGCCGACGGCTTCGTGGCCGCCTGCGTCACCGCCGCCCACAGCGATCCCAACGCCTCCTTTGGCGAGGGCTACTGGTGCGACCACTGGACCTATGATCTGGACCTGATCGAGAGCTATCTGGCCGTCTTCCCCGAGAAGAAGGGCGAGCTGCTCCGCGGCAGCCGGACCTATCGCTGGTACGCCTCCCAGGCCGCCGTGCTGCCCCGGCAGAAGCGGTATGTCGCCGCCGAAAACGGCCTGCGGCAGTATCAGAGCATCGACGAGGAGGTCCGCCAGCGGTCCGACGGCAAGTGGCTCCTGACCGCCGACGGCAGCCGCGCCGTCAGCACTCTGCTGGAGAAGCTGATTCTCCTGGGCGCCGTCAAGGCCTCCACCCTGGACGCCGCCGGTATGGGCGTGGAGATGGAGGGCGGCAAGCCCGGCTGGTACGACGCGCTCAACGGTCTGCCCGGCCTCTTCGGCTCCTCCATGTGCGAGAGCTGCGAGCTCAAGCGGCTGCTGGACTTCACCATCCAGGCCCTGACCGAGCTGGGAGGCGACGTGGAGCTCTATGCCGAAATCGCCGCCCTGCTGCGCCAGGTGGGCGAGGCCGCCGGGATGGACGAGCCCAGAGCCCGCTGGGATGCCATGAACGAGATCCGCGAGGCCTACCGGGCCAAGACCGCCGACACCCTCTGCGGCGACCGGGTGACCCTGCCCGCCGCCGGCGCAGCCGCCCTGCTCCAGGCCATGGCCGACATGGTCGAGACCGGCATCCGCCGGGCCGAGGCCTTGGGCAACGGCCTGATCCCCACCTATTTCCGCTTCGAGGCCGGTCCGCTCAACGACCAGGGCCTGCCCGAGACCCTGACGCCCTACGCCCTGCCCTATTTCCTGGAGGGTCCCGTGCGCCGTCTGAAGACCGCCATGTCCCAGGCCGAGAAGGCCGCCCTGCACCAGGCCGTGGCCGCCAGCGACCTCTATGACAAGAAGCTCCGGATGTACAAGGTCAACGCCTCTCTGGCCGATACCACCTTCGAGGTGGGCCGCTGCCGGGCCTTCACCGCCGGCTGGCTGGAGAACGAGTCCATCTGGCTCCATATGGAGTATAAGTACCTGCTGGAGCTCCTCAAGTGCGGCCTCTACGAGGAATTCGCCGCCGCCTTCCGCGACGCCGCCGTGCCCTTCCTGGACCCCGCGGTCTACGGCCGGAGCCCCCTGGAGAACGTGTCCTTCCTGGCCTCCTCGGCCCTGCCCGACCCGGCGGACCACGGCCGCGGCTTTGTCGCCCGGCTCTCCGGCTCCACGGCGGAGTTCCTGCAAATCTGGCAGCTGATGTTCTTCGGGCCCAAGCCCTTCACCATGACCGAGTCCGGCCTCGCCTGCGCCTTTGCGCCCATGGTCCCGGCCTATCTGATGCCCGCCGACGGCGTGCTGCACGCCACCTTCCTGGGCAAGATCGCCGTGACCTACCGCTGCGGCGGCAAGGAAGCGCTGATCCCCGGCCAGTACGCCGTGACGGCCTACACCCTCACCGCCCAGGATGGCCAGACCGTCCGCCACACCGGCGCGGCCCTGCCCGCCGATCTGGCAGAAGCGCTCCGCTCCGGCAGCTTCACCGCCGTCGAGGTGGAAATCGGCTGATCCGCCCGCTCCATATTACAACGTTTCAGAAGGTAAAAGAGAGATTCAATCATGCGCATCATCACCAGTGATTTTGAAACCCAACGCTACTGGCAGGAGGCGGAAGCAGCGCCTCATGGTCAGGACGCCGTCCACCAGCTGTCCATCTATCCCGACCTGACCGGCCAAACCCTGCACGGCTTTGGCGGCGCGTTCACCGAAGCGGCCGGGTGGTGCTTCCGCCGGCTTTCCGACGCCGCCCAACAGGCGGTGCTGGCGGCGTACTTCGGGTCCGAGGGCCTGGGCTATACCCTGGGCCGGACCCATATGAACAGCTGTGACTTCGCGCTGGGCAATTACGCCTGTCAGGCCGGCCCGGACGCCCCCTTCTCCCTGGCGCGGGACCAGCAGTATATTCTCCCCATGCTGCTGGCCGCCCAGGAGACGGCGGGGCAGGCGCTGGGGCTCCTGCTCTCGCCCTGGAGCCCGCCGCCCTTTATGAAAACCAACGGCGATATGAACCACGGCGGCGCGCTCAAGCCGGAATACCGCGCCGCCTGGGCCGACTGCATTGCCCGCTATGTCCAGGGCTACCGGGCCGCCGGCGCGGCGGTGGAGATGGTCTCGGTCCAGAACGAGCCCGCCGCCGTCCAGACCTGGGACTCCTGCCTCTACTCCGCCGTGGAGGAGGGCATCTTCGCCGCCGACTATCTGCGTCCGGCCCTGGACCGGTCCGAGGCCATGGACGTGGGCATTCTGATCTGGGACCACAACAAGGAGCTGCTGGTCCGCCGGGCCCGGGAGACCATGGCGGTCCCCGGCGCTCGGGCCGCCGTGGCCGGCTTCGCCTACCACTGGTACACCGGCGACCATTTTGAAGCCCTGTCCCTGACCAGCAGGCTCTACCCCGAGAAGGCCCTGTGGTTCACCGAGGGCTGCGTGGAGTTCAGCCGCTTCGGCGGCGCATCCGGCCCCGACAAGGCCCGGATGTACGCCCATGACATCCTCGGCAATCTCCGCCACGGCGGCAGCGCCCAGCTGGATTGGAACCTGCTGCTGGACGAGCAGGGCGGCCCCAATCATGTGGGCAACTACTGCGAAGCCCCCCTGATGCTCCAGGGCGACGGTTTCATCCGCAACCCCAGCTACTATGCCATCGGCCATTTCAGCCGCTATCTCCGGCCCGGCGCCGTCCGGCTGGAGAGCTCGGTCTACGACGGACGGATCGAGCAGGTGGTCTTCCGCAACCCCGACGGCTCCCGGGCCGCGGTGCTCCTGAACCGTGCCCCCGAAGCCCTGCCCCTGTGGGTCACCGAGGACGGAGAGACCGGCTGGTCTCTGACCCTGTCCCCCGCCTCCCTGACCACCCTGATCTGGCCATAAAATATGCCCCCGCCTCCGGCGCATCACACGCCGAAGGCGGGGTTTTTCGGCAGTCTGTCCCCTACGAGAGGGGCAGGTATTCGGCCGGATTCAGGGCCGTTCCGTTCTGATGGAGCTCAAAGTGCAGATGAGGCCCGGTGGACCAGCCGGTGGAGCCCACGTAGCCGATGACCTGTCCCTGGGTGACGGAATCGCCCACGGATACGATGTACTTTGTCATATGGCAGTAGATGCTGGTATAGCCGCTGCCATGGGCCAGCGATACGTAATACCCGTTGGCCTCGCTGTACGCCGCGGTCGTCACGGTCCCGGCGGCGATGGCGTAGATCGGCGAGCCCTGGTTTTTGGCCAGGTCGATGGCCGGGTGCATTTTCGTGTAGCCGAAGAGCGGATGTTCCCGCACGCTGAAGGACGAGGTAATCACATGGGGCCCGTCCACCGGTGCGACAAAGCCGGAGGTTCCCGGCGTGACCGCCGCGCCGCTGCCGCCTGCCACGTTGTTCTGGTTCTGCTGGGCCAGCCGCGCCGCCTCCTCGGCCGAGAGGGCCGCCTCATAGGCCGCCTGGGCGTCCAGAATCTCCTGCCGCAGGGCCGCCTCCTGCTGGGCGTTGGCCAGGAACTCTTCGGACAGGGCCTCGCCCTCAGCCGCCAGCTCCAGCAGCAATCCGTCGGCCTCCTGCCGCTGGGCCGCCAGCTGGGCCTGCTGCTCCGTCAGCCCGTCCCGCAGGGCCTGCTGCTCGGTCAGCGCCGTCTCCAGCTCGCCCCGGGCTGCCTCCAGCACCGCGGCCTGGTCCTTCAGCTTCTCCAGCATCCGCTGGTCCGCCTCGGCCACCTCATGGATGGTGTCGATCCGGCTGAGCAGGTCCGCAAAGCTGTTGGCCTGGAACAGCACCGCCCAGTAGGACACCGTTCCGGCCTCCTCCATGGCGCGAATCCGCGCCTTGTAGGTCTCCTGCATGGCGGACATCTCCGCCTGGGCGTCCTCCACCTGGGACTGCTTCTGGGCAATCAGCAGGCTGTACTGCTGAATCTGCGCGTCGGTGTTCTGGATCTCCGCCTCGGTCTGGTGGATCTGACGGTCAATCTCGGACTTGCGCTCGATGGTACTCTTGGTCTCGGACTGGTTTTGCCCGATCTCCTGCTCCAGCGCCGCCCCTTGCTCGGCTATCTCCTGGGCCTGCTGACGCAGCCCGTCCAGGGTCTGCTGTATCTCCTGGGAGGAGGCCGCCGAAACCCGGGGCCAGCGGGCCAGCGCGGCGCCGGTCCACAGCAGCGCCGCCGCCAGCCCCGCCGCCGCCAGCCGGCCGGCGCGTTTTCCATGCCTCTGTCGCTTGTTCTCGTTCATGTGATTCCCTCCAGATCTGTTTGACGCTTTGAGGCTCTGCACAAAGCCGTCTATCTGTTTCTGTTTCGGGAAGCGCCCTTTGTTGCGGCGGCGCAGCTTTTTTTCTGTCCCGCCCGCCGCCCAGCGCCGCGGCGGTCTTTGTTCCGGCCAAATGCCGAAGTTCCCCCGAGCGGAGCAAGGGAAAATTGTGCAAAATATTCAATATTCAAGTTTTCACGAATAATCATTGCATTATCATGAATTTTGATGTATAATCACCGTATATTCCCGAGGAAAGAAGAACGAGAAGGACCATGAAAACCGTATTTATCGACGGCAGCGCCGGGACCACCGGGCTGCGGATTCACCAACGGCTGGAGGCGCGGCGGGATCTCAAGCTGCTGACGCTGCCCGAAGCGCTGCGCAAGGACCCTGCTGCCCGGCACGATGCCATGGCCGCCAGCGACGCCGCCTTTTTGTGCCTGCCCGACGCCGCGGCCATCGAGGCCGCCGAGATGATGGACGGCGCGCCGCTGACGCTGCTGGACACCTCCACCGCCCATCGGACCACCCCCGGCTGGGCCTACGGCTTTCCGGAGCTGGGCGCGGACTTTGCCGGGGCCGTGCAGCGCAACAATCGCATTGCCGTCCCGGGCTGCCATGCCAGCGGCTTTATCGCCCTGGTCCGGCCTCTGGTCGCGGCGGGCCTCCTGTCCCCGGCCGCCCGGCTCAGCTGCCACTCGGTCACCGGCTACTCCGGCGGCGGCAAGAAGATGATCGCCCAGTACGAGGCGTCCGACCGGGACGGCCTGCTGGACGCGCCCCGGCAGTACGGCCTGGGCCAGACCCACAAGCACCTCAAGGAAATGCAAGCCATCACGGGTCTGGAAACCGCGCCGGTCTTCTGTCCCATCGTGGCCGACTTCTATTCCGGTATGGTGGTCACCGTGCCCCTGTTCCGGGCTGACCTGCAAGGCGGCGCGACGGCGGAGCAGATTCGCCAGCTCTACGGCGACACCTACCGGGGCCCCGTGGTCCGGTACCGAAGCCAAATGGACGAGGATGGCTTCCTCTCCGGCGCGGGCCTCTCCGGCAGCGACGCCATGGAGCTGACCGTGGCCGGCAATGACGACCGTATCCTCCTGCTGGCCCGGTATGACAACCTGGGCAAGGGCGCTTCCGGCGCGGCCATCCAGTGCCTGAACCTGTCCCTCGGCTGCGACATCACCGAGGGCCTGGTGCTGTAACCCAGCGCCACGCGGCCCGGCCACGGCGCATTCGAGGAAGACACGGCGGGAATCGCAAGCCTCCCAGGGCGGATATATAATCCGCCCCCAGCGTGTCGAAAAAGTCTTTTCGCCACGCTGGGCGTATTTTTAAACTTTCTAAAAAGTTTAAAAATACGTGTCGATTGAACGCGAAGGGGGCTTTTTGCCCCCTTCACACTTCCCCCGCTGCTCTGTCACAGACATCTTCAGCGAGGTTTTTCGACAGTCTGAGGGCGGATATATAATCCGCCCCTACGTCCTCCCCGCTGTAGGGGCGCATTGTATATGCGCCCGAACCGCATCAAATTCAAACGAATCTCCTATGAAATGAGGGTTTTCAATGGAACAGATTTCCGGCGGCGTCTGCGCCGCGCAGGGCTTTACGGCCGCGGGCGTACACTGCGGCATCCGCAAGAATAAGGACAAGCGCGATCTGGCGCTGATTTACTCCCAGGTCCCGGCCTCGGCGGCCAGCGTCTACACCTCCAACCTGGTCAAGGGCGCGCCGCTGACCGTGACCAAGGCCCATCTGGCCGACGGCGTGGCCCAGGCCATCGTCTGCAACAGCGGCAACGCCAACACCTGCAATGCCGACGGCATCCAGGTGGCCCAGGAGATGTGCCGTCTCACCGGCGCGGCCCTGGGCATCGCTCCCCACAACGTGGTAGTTGCCTCCACCGGCGTCATTGGCCAGCGGCTGGACGTGACGCCCATCGCGGCCGCCATGCCCCAGCTGGTCTCCGAGCTGGGCGACCACAGCGAAGAGGCCGCCGAGGCCATTATGACCACCGACACCATGCTCAAGGAGGTGGCCGTCTCCTTTGAAATCGGCGGCAAGACCTGCAAGCTGGGCGGTATCGCCAAGGGCTCGGGTATGATCCACCCCGATCTGGCCACCATGCTGGTCTTCCTGACCACCGACTGCGCCATCGCCCCGGCCATGCTGGAGAAGGCGCTGAAGCTGGACGTGGCCAAGACCTTCAACATGGTCTCGGTGGACGGCGACACCTCCACCAACGACATGGTGACCATTCTGGCCAACGGCATGGCGGGCAACGCCCCGATCACCGCCGAGGGCCCGGCGTTCACGGCCTTTATGGAGGCGCTGAACTCCGTGACGCTGTTCCTCTGCCGGTGCATCGCCGGCGACGGCGAGGGCGCTACCAAGCTGCTGGAGTGCCGGGTCAGCGGGGCCAAGACCGAGGCCGACGCCAAGACCATCGCCAAGAGCATTATCTGCTCCTCTCTGACCAAGGCCGCCATGTTCGGCGCGGACGCCAACTGGGGCCGGGTGCTCTGCGCCATCGGCTATTCCGGCGCGGCGGTGGATGTGAGCCGGGTGGACGTCAGCTTCGCCTCCTGCCGGGGCCAGATTCTGGTCTGCCAGAACGGCGCGGGCGTGGACTTCTCCGAGGAGTTCGCCAAGGAGATTCTGCTGGAGGATTCCATCGATATCGTCGTGACGCTCCACGACGGCGAAGCCGCCGCCACGGCCTGGGGCTGTGATCTGACCTATGACTATGTGAAGATCAACGGCGACTACCGGACCTGAGGGAGGCTGCGACATGGACGTATCCAATCAGCACCGGGCGGAAATTCTGGTTGAGGCCCTGCCCTATATCCGGAAATACAACAACAAGGTTCTGGTCATCAAATACGGCGGCAACGCCATGATTAACGAGACGCTCAAGCAGCAGGTCATGGAGGACGTGGCCCTGCTGCACCTGATCGGCGTCAAGGTCGTGCTGGTCCACGGCGGCGGTCCGGAGATCTCCGACACGCTCCGCCGCATCGGCAAGGAGGCCGCCTTTGTAGACGGCCTGCGGGTGACGGACCGAGAGACCGTGGAAGTGGTCCAGATGGTCCTGGCCGGGAAGATCAACAAGACCCTGGTCAAGCTCCTGGAGGCCAAGGGCGGCAAGGCCATGGGTATCAGCGGCATCGACGGCCATATGCTCATGGCCCAGGTCAAGGACGAGCGCCTGGGCTACGTGGGGGAGATCACCTCCGTCAACGCCCAGCCCATTCTGGATCTGCTGGAGAAGGACTATATCCCGGTAATTTCCACCGTGGGCTGCGACCTGGAGGGCAACACCTATAATATCAACGCCGACACCGCCGCGGCCCATATCGCCGGGGCGCTCCGGGCGGAGCGGCTCATTACCATGACGGATATCACCGGCGTGATGATGGACCCCCACGAACCCGAGTCCCTGATTCCCTGCATCGACGTCACCGACGCCAAGCAGCTGATGGAGCGGGGCGTCATCTCCGGCGGCATGATCCCCAAGCTGGAGTGCTGCATGGACGCCATCGCCTGCGGCGTCCACAAGGTCATCATTCTCGACGGCCGGGTGCCCCACGCCATTCTGATGGAGGTTCTGACCAACGAAGGCGCCGGCACCATGGTGGTGGGCAATAAATACGACAAATAGGCCCGGAAAGGAGCTTTTTCCATGGATATCAAAACCCTGGACCACCAGTACGTGGCCAATACCTACAAGCGCTTCCCGGTGGAGATCGTCTCCGGCCACGGCTCCGTGGTGACGGACCGGGACGGCAAGGACTATATCGATCTGGGCACCGGCATTGCCGTCAACGCCTTCGGCATGGGCGACGCCCAGTGGCAGGAGGCGGTCATTGACCAGATCCACAAGTTCCAGCACACCTCCAATCTCTACTATACCGAGCCCTGTGCCCGGCTGGCCCAGCTGCTCTGTGAGAAGACCGGCATGAAGAAGGTCTTCTTCTCCAACTCCGGCGCGGAGGCCAACGAGTGCGCCATCAAGGTAGCCCGGAAATACGCCGCCGAGAAGAAGGGGCCCGACTACTATACCATTCTGACGCTGGAGCACTCCTTCCACGGCCGGACTCTGACAACTCTGGCCGCCACCGGGCAGGACGAGTTCCACAAGGACTTCCAGCCGCTGACCCCCGGCTTCGTCCACGCCAAGGTCAACGATCTGGCCGACGTCGCGGAGAAGGCCCGGACCCACAAGCTGGCAGGCATTCTCATCGAAGTGGTCCAGGGCGAGGGCGGCGTCATCAAGCTGGACGAGGATTTCGTGCAGGGCATCGCCCAGCTGTGCCGGGAGCAGGATATCGTGCTGATGTGCGACGAGGTCCAGACCGGCAACGGCCGCAGCGGCTATCTCTACGGCTATATGCACTATGGCATCCAGCCCGACGTGTTCACCACGGCCAAGGGCCTGTGTGCCGGACTGCCTCTGGGCGCGACGGTGCTGGGTGAGAAGGTGGAAACGGTGCTGGGCTATGGCGACAACGGCTCCACCTTCGGCGGCAACCCCATCTGCTGCGCCGGGGCCATCAGCACTCTGAGCCGCATGGACGAGGCCCTGCTGGCCGGAGTCCGGGAACGGTCGGAGCGGATCGTCAGCGCTCTCACCGGCAAGAAGGGCGTCAAGTCCGTCTCCGGCCTGGGCCTGCTGCTGGGCATCGACCCCGAGCGGGATTGCGGCACGGTCATCAGCGAGTGCCTGGAGGAAGGCGTCCTGGTCCTCAGCGCCCACGGCAAGGTCCGGCTGCTGCCCGCCTTGAACATCCCCATGGACCAGCTGGACCAGGCCCTGGCCGTCCTGGTCGAGGTCCTGGGCCGGTAAAGAAAATAGGAAACAGCGCACAGGCGTCGGCCTATGCGCTGTTTTTTTGCGGCCCCTACATGCACGCGCCGCCGTTTCCCGTTGTAGGGGCGGCTATCAGCCGCCCGGACCGCACCGCCGGAACCACCATGGCTTGCGGTTTACGAAACCCGGCCATGGCAGCATGTGGGCGTGCCGCCCTACGGCGTTCGGCGAGAGTGCGGTGAAAATCCCAAGCCTGTTCGGGCGGCTGCTAGCCGCCCCTACGTCGCGCCATCGACCCGATCCGTAGGGCGGGGTGCCCACACCCCGCCAAAGCAGGCCGCCGGAACCACCGGGCTTACGGGCCACGTGACCCGGCCATGGCGGCATGTGGGCATGCCGCCCTACGAGGTTGGACGGGGTGCGGTAGCAATCGCCGGCATTTTCGGGCGGATATAAAATCCACCTCTACAGGCGCACAGGCTGCCCTTTCCCGTTGTAGGGGCGGGCTTTATGCCGCACTGGGCTTGCGGTCATCGCCGCCCCTACGCCTGCTTATGATGCTTTAGTAGGGGACGGACCCGATGTCCGCCCCCACTAAAGTTGCGCCCGCAATCACTTCGGGCTGGTATTTTAATGGTGATTGCCGTTGTGATGGCCCTCGCACTCGTATTCGAGGATGGCGCCGGTGGCGCAGTCCACCTTATACTCGTGTTCGGAGCCGTTGCAGTAGAACTCAATCTCGTAGACCGCCAGGCCGTCGTCGTAGTCCAGCTTCGCCTTGGAGAAGGCGGCCTGATCGGCGGTGCAGCCGGCGTGGTTCAGGCAGATGGTCTTGGCCTGCTCCAGATCCACGGCGGTACCGGCGGCGCCGTAGCCGTTTCCGGTCCCATCACAGACGCCGTCGTTGTCGCAGTTGCGGTGGTTGTCGTGGTCGCAGGCCTCCACGTCCTTGGAGCGGACGGCGCAGGTCTCGCCGTGGATCTCGTAGTCATATTCCCAGCCGTTGCAGCAGAACTCAATCTCGTAGCAGAGCACGCCGTCATCGTAGTCGGCTTCGCACTTGGTCAGATAGACCTGGTCCTCGGTGAAGCCCGCATCAGCCAGGGCCGCGGCCTTGGCTGCCTCCATTCCGGTAGCGGCAGGGGCGGAACCGGCGGTATCGCTGCCCGCGGGGACGGGATCGGGCTCCGTTGCCGGGGTGGTGTCCTGGGTAGGCGCGGCGGAGAAGGTCTCCTTGCTTCTGGAGTAGACGCTGCCGGTGGCGGCGTTGATCTCATACTCATACTTGGCGTCGGCGGTATAGAAGTCCACATCGTAGAGGGCCTGCCCGTCGTCATAGTCCAGCTTGCCCTCGGTGAAGGTGGCGTCGGCAGCGGCCACACCGGCGTCGGTCAGGGCCGCGGTCTGGGCCTCCTCCAGGGTGATCTGGTCGGGAGTCGCCACGTTGGAGCCGTTGGCGGAGATCAGTTTCGTCTCCTTCTTGACCACGGTGCCGTCGCTGGCCTTGATCCAATACGCATACTCGGTGCCGTCGGCGATGAACTCCACCTCGTAGACGAACTGGCCCCGCTCGAAATCGAACTCGGTGTGATCCACATAGGCTGCGGCGGGATCGACGCCGGCGTCGGCGAAGGCGAAGTTCTGGGCGGCAGCCACGCCGATGGAGGTATTCTCCGCGACGGTGCTGGCGGCGAAGGCGGTGCCGGTGCCCAGCACCAGCAGGCAGCCGGCGATGACGGCGCAGCTGACGGCGGCCTTCTTAGGGGTGTTGAACCATTCCTTTATTTTCATCATAACAATCTTCCTTTCTAAAATCGCCTGCGGCGTTGTTCCTTTGTTGTGTCTTCAGTATATCCGGTGAAGATTAGAGGAACATTAGCGCGGCAAATTTTTTCCGGGAGGAAGAAGATAAAGGTACTCCCCTGCCCCGGGGCGCTCTCCAGGCGGATCTCGCCGCCGTGGAACCGGGCGATTTCCTGGACCATGGAGAGGCCCAGGCCGGTGCCCGCGCCGGACCGGGAGCTGTCGGACTGGTAGAACCGGCGGAAGATCTTCTCCTGCTCCTCCGGCGCGATGCCGATGCCGTCGTCGGCCACGGCCAGCTCAATTCCGCCGCCGGTCCGGCCGAGGCTGACCCGGATATGGCCGCCGGGCTTGCCGTAGCGGTAGGCGTTGCTGATCAGGTTGGTCAGCATGCGGCTCAGCAGGTCCCGGTTGCCCCGGAAGGCGATACCCGGCTCCACCTCCCAGGTGAGCGCAATATCCTGGTCGCGGATCAGGGCCATATCGGCGCAGCTCGATTCGGTCAGGCCGCTCAAGTCCGTGGCCTCCAGGGGATAGCGCTCGGCATGCATCTCCAGGCGGGTGAAGTCCAGCATATCGTTGATGAGCTTGGTCATTTTCCGGCCCTGACGCTGGATGACCTCCAATGCCTCCACATACTCCGCGGCGCTCTGGGGCTCCTCCAGGCTCAGCTCGCACTGGGCCATGATGACGCTCATGGGGGTGCGCAGCTCGTGGGAGGCGTCGGAGGTGAACTGCTGCTCGGTCTGGAAGGCGTGGTCCAGCCGCTCAAACATCTGGTTAAAGCTCCGGGCCAGCCGGTGGACCTCGTCGTCGCCCTTGCCCACCTCGATGCGGAGCTTCAAATCGCCGCCCCGGTGGATTTGGGCCGCCGACTCGGAGAGCTGCTGGATGGGCCGGAGCATCCGGCGGGCGATGAGATAGCCGCCGACCACGGCCGCCAGCACCAGCAGCGGCAGCACCACCAGAGAGAGCCGGGAGATATTGGTCAGCTGCACCTGGCCCTGGACCTCGGAGGTCACGCCCCGGAGCCACAGGTCCTCCATCCCCTCCTGGACGGGCTTGGCGTCGTAGACGTAGTACTTGACGCCGTCCACGGAGACGGTCTGGAGCTGGCCGTCGGCAAATTCCAGACCGGCGGTGGCCCAGGCGATGGGGTTTTCGCCGTAGAGCAGGCCGCCGGACGCCTGGTAGAGGGCGGTATAGACCTGGTTGACCTCGTCGAGGAAGGCGTCGTCCACCTCCAGGAAGCCGCCGCCGTAGCGGACGAAGTGATTGGGGGTGTCCTGGAGGTCCTCGTCCTCGATGCGGGCGTGGTACTCCACCTCCACCACATTGCGGCTGACGGTCTCCACCAGGTTGTCGCGGATGGACTTCTGGAGGACCTGCCGCCCGGCGGCGAAGACGATTCCGTAGGTCAGCCCCACCACCAGCACCAGCGCCGCCGCAAACCAGAGGGTGATCTTGGCCCGGATGGACAGCTTTTCCATGCGCTACTTCTCCTCTTTGAGCATATACCCCCGGCCCCGGACCGTCTGAATCAGCTTCTTCTCCCGGCCCTCGTCCAGCTTTTTCCGGAGATAGCTGATATAGACGTCCACCACATTGGTGCCGCCCTCATAGTCCAGGTTCCAGATATGGTTTTCGATCTTCTCCCGGGAGAGGATGATGCCCTGGTTGTGCATCAAATACTCCAGCAGGGCGTACTCCTTGGCCGAGAGCGTCACCTCCCGCCCGGCCCGGCGGACCACCTGGGTCTTGGTGTCCAGGGTGATATCGGCGATGGTCAGCAGATTGTCCGCCACGCCGAAGGAGGTCCGGGTCATGGCGCGGATTCGGGCCAGCAGCTCGTCGAAGGAGAAGGGTTTAATCAGATAGTCATTGGCGCCGCTGTCCAGGCCCTTGACCCGGTCGGACACGGCGTCCCGGGCCGTCAGGAACAGCACCGGCGTGGTCTTCCCGGCGTCCCGGATGGCCCGGAGCACCGCAAAGCCGTCGGCCTTGGGCATCATAATGTCGAGAATCACCGCGTCGTAGTCGGTATAGGCCAGCACGTCGATGGCCTCCTGGCCGTCGAAAAAGCTGTCCACGCTGTATCCCGACGAGGTGAGTTTCTTGGTGATAATTCGATTGAGGTCCCGTTCGTCCTCTGCCAACAGCAGCCGCATGGGACACGCCTCCTTTCCATTGTGCCACCTGACGGTTCCGGCGGCAGGCGTAAAATGCCTCTCAGGATAGCTTACCACGGAAATATGAGACCAACATTAGAAGATGAACCCCCATTCCGCGCAGATATGATGCGACGGTCCGGAATTCGGGCGGGAAAAGACGAATTCGGAAGCACCGAAGGCGGCACCTCCGAATTCGTGTCGCAGAGCGTCTGCGTGTTTAAGGTATGCCCGTGGAACTGCTTCGAGACGGCGATATCGTCCCAATCTCCCGAAGCCCCATTGGTTCATGATGTTTCCAGGCAGGGAAGCATATTACTTCATTGGAAAACTTCTTCATAGCTTGACACGAATTTAGAGCGCAAGTATCATATATTTAAGCGCTTTTTATGCAAGTTACATTACAACACTTAAAAATAAACTCGAATGGAAATGGATTCAATGAAAGCAAACAACAAAAAAATAGAGTTCATCAGATGGGTTCCCCTTGCAATGGTAATCTTGGCTG
>DSLFC04102__coassemble_794_pt1 | contig 28464 bp, 30 predicted proteins | sample DSLFC04102__metabat2_low_PE_037 | metagenome-assembled genome bin DSLFC04102
CACCTCTCCGTCACGGCTTCGCCGTGCCACCTCTCCTCAAGGAGAGGCTTTGGGGCCCGTTGTCTGAGAGGGGAGGCTTTAAGAGGCGTTGCAATTATATTCAAAAGGAGGGCCTCTCTATGGATAATCTCGACCGGCTGACCGATGCCATTGCGCGGCGGCTGTTTGTGGAGTTGGAGGCTTCGGGCCGTCATGTGCACGTCACCGAGGCCCAGGCACAGCAATTATTCGGCCACGGGCTGACGCCCAAGCGGCCCCTGTCCCAGCCGGGGCAGTATCTGGCCGAGGAGCGCGTCACCGTCACCGGGCCCAAGGGGTCCCTGGAACGGGTGGCCGTACTGGGTCCCGCTCGAAAAGAGGCCCAGGTGGAAGTCTCTCTCACCGACGCTGTGGCCCTGGGGGTTCAGCCGCCGGTGCGGCTCTCCGGGGACGTCGGCGGCACGCCGCCGGTGACGCTTACCGGGCCCAACGGAGAGCTCCGGCTGGAGCGCGGCTTGATGGTGGCCCGGCGGCACATCCATATGACGCCGGAGGACGCGGCGCTCCAGCATGTCCAAGACGGCGACACGGTCCGACTGAAAACCATGACCAGCCGCCCGGTGATCTTTGAGGACGTGGCCGTCCGTGTCAGCCCCGACTTTCGGACCTACGCCCACCTGGATTACGACGAGGCCAATGGCTGCGGCTATGAGCCCGGAGACCTGGGGATGATCCTCCGGTGACCCTGGACCAGCTGACGGACCGGGTCTGGCAGCGGCTGCTGCCCCGGGCCCTGCTGGTGGGAGCTGCGCCGGACTGGCCGCTGCCGGTCCGCTATGTGGACGCCGCGCCCTATGAGGCCGTGGTCCTGGGGCTTTTGCCGCCGGGGCTGCTGCTGGCCATGCCCACGGACCAGGTCTGCCGGGCGCTGCTGGAGGGGCTGCCGGTGCTGCTGTGGGACGGCCAGCCCTATCGCCGCGCCGTCCGGGGCATCCTGCTCAAGCGGGAGCTGGAGGCGGCCCAGAGCCGGCTTCTCCGGCTGGGGGCCATCGCCTTTGGCCCCGGGGTCCGGCATACACAGCAAGAGGCCCGGCGGCTCCGGGCGCTGACAGGGGAGGACGAGCCATGATTCTGGGCAAGGTGACCGGCGCGGTCTGGGCCACGCGAAAGTGCGAGGCGCTGCGGGGACAGACCTTTTTGGAAATCACCTACAGCGGCGGCGTAGTTGTTGCGGCGGATCTGGTGGGCGCGGGCCTGGGGGACCCGGTGCTGGTGACTCTGGGCAGCGGGGCCCGGGCCGGAAACACCCAGCTGCCGGTGGACGCCGCCGTGGTGGCGATTCTGGATGATTCAAGCACGGGAAGGGGAGAGGCGCATGTCCATCCATGAAATCATACTCTATTTGATGACGGTTTTCCTGGTCCTTGCGGCCGTGGACCGGATCTTCGGCAGCCGCCTGGGGCTGGGCAAGGAGTTTGAGGCCGGTATCCTGAGCTTCGGTTCTCTGGCACTGTCCATGCTGGGAATTCTGGTGCTGGCCCCTGTGCTGGCCCAGGTGCTGCGGCCGGTGGTGGTGCCGGTATTCCGGCTGCTGGGGGCCGATCCGGGCATGTTCCCGGGGTCCATTCTGGCCAACGACATGGGCGGCGCGCCGCTGGCCCTGGAGCTGGCCGAGGACCGGAACGCGGGCCTCTTCGGCGGCGTCATCGTCGGCTCCATGCTGGGCGCTACCATCGTCTTCACGGTGCCGGTGGCCCTGGGCATTCTGGAGCCCGAGGACCGGCAGTATCTGGCCCAGGGCGTGCTGGCTGGGATTGTCACAATTCCTGTAGGGGCCTTGGTGGGCGGCCTGTTGGCGGGGTTCGGCCTGGGTATGGTTCTGCGGAACCTGCTGCCCATCGTTCTCTTTGCGGCGCTGATCGCTTTGGGCCTCTGGAAGGCCGAGAAATGGATGATTCGGGGCTTCACGGTCTTCGGAAAGCTGATTCTCGCGGTCATCACCGTGGGACTGACCGCCGCCATTGTGGAGGAGCTGACGGGCTTCGTGGTGATTCCGGGCCTGGCGCCCCTCTCCGAGGGCTACGCCGTCATCGGCAGCATCGCCATTGTCCTGGCCGGGGCCTTCCCCCTGGTCTACGCCCTGACCAAGCTCCTGCGCAAGCCCCTTTTGAAGCTGGGACGGCTGCTGGGCATGAACGAGGTGGCCGCCGCCGGGATGGTGGCGTCGCTGGCCAACTCCATTCCCATGTTCGGCATGGTAAAGGACATGGACCCCCGGGGCAAGGTACTCAACGTGGCCTTTGCCGTCTCGGCGGCCTTTGTGCTGGGGGATCACCTGGGCTTCACCGCGGGCTTTGCCCCGGAATTATTGCTGCCGATGATTGCGGCCAAGCTCACCGGCGGCGTGGCGGCCGTGGCTGTGGCCCTGGCCTTGACAAGGAGGAAACACCATGGATAAATCGGAACTGCGCCGGATCATTTTAGAAATTCTCCGGGAGGAGGCCGGCGGCTGCCCGGTCAAGCGGGTGGACCTGCCGTCGGTCCGCTGCACCGAGGCCGACCGGCTGGACACCGGCGACCCGACCCACCGGGTCTATACCCATGACCTCTTTTCCCTGGAGGAGAGTCCCCGGCTGGGCTGCGGCCTGATGGAAATGGAGCGGACCGCCTTCCCCTGGACCCTCCGCTACGATGAGATCGACTATATCATCTCCGGACGGCTGACCATCCGGGTGGACGGCAGGGAAATCTCCGCCGGGCCCGGAGAGGTGCTGCTGATCCCCAGGGACACGTCCATCGAATTTTCAGCCGGGGGAAAGACCCGATTCCTCTACGTGACCTACCCTGCCGACTGGCAGAGTCAGGCGTAGCGAAAAAATCCAAAAAATTTGAGAGATACCCTTGCATTTTTTTGTGCACTGCGCTACAATGGAACTACAATCAAAGATTGGTAGCTGTAAGGAAGTGTTTCGCACACGGGCTGCAACTATCACTCGGTCTATGTCGAGTGTATCAGATACGCAAGTCTCTGATGCACTTTTTCTTATACCGGGTGTCCATCCCAAAGGAGGAATTACGATGCGACTACTGTACAACGGCCGACTGATTACCCGCGATCCCGCGCAGCCCTATTTCGAGAAGGGCGCTGTGGCCTTCGAGGGCACGAAGATTGTCGAGGTGGGCGAGGAGGCCGCGCTGCGGGCCAAATACCCCGACGCCAAGCTGCTGGACGCCAAGGGCGGCGTGATCATGCCCGCCTTTATCAACGCCCATACCCATATTTATTCCGCTCTGGCCCGGGGCCTGAGCATCGTGGGCAACAACCCCACCAACTTCTACGAGGTTCTGGACGGCACCTGGTGGGCCATCGACCGGAAGCTGACCCTTAAGGGCACCAAGGCCTCCGCCGACGCGCTGTACATAGACTGCATCAAGCAGGGCGTCACCACCATCTTCGACCATCACGCCTCCTACTGTGAGATCCCCGGCTCCCTTTTTGAAATCGCCAAGTCCGCCAAGGAGTTCGGCATCCGCTCCTGCCTCTGCTACGAGGTCTCCGACCGGGACGGCGAGGAGAAGTGCCTCCAGGGCATCCAGGAAAACGCCGACTTTATCACCTACTGCGAAAAAGAAAACGACCCCATGCTCAAGGCCATGTTCGGCGGCCACGCCCTCTTCACCATTTCGGACAAGACCTTCGACCGGATGGTGGCGGCCAACAACGGCCGCACCGGCTACCATATCCACGTGTCCGAGGGTATGAACGACGTCTATGACAGCCTCCTGAACTACGGCCGCCGCCCGGTCCAGCGGCTCCAGGACCACGGCATCCTGGGCCCCAAGACCATTCTGGGCCACTGCATCCACGTCAACACCGCCGAAATTGAGATCATCAAGGCCACCGATACCATGGTGGTCAACAATCCCGAGTCCAACATGGGCAACGCCGTGGGCATCTGCCCGGTGCTGCCGCTGTACAAAAACGGCATCCTCCTGGGCATGGGCACCGACGCCTACACCAACGACATGCTTGAATCTCTCAAGGTGGCCCTCTGCTCCCAGCGGTCCAACGCCTGTATGCCCAACGTGGCCTGGTGCGAGGTCACCGACATGCTCTTCAAGAACAACGCCAAGATCGGCGCACGGTACTTCCCCGACGAGCTGGGCGTCCTCAAGACCGGGGCTGCCGCCGATATCATCGTCATGGACTACAAGCCCTTCACCCCCTTCTCCGACGCCAATATCGACGGCCATATGATCTTCGGCATGACCGGCCGCCAGTGCCAGACCACCATCGGCAACGGTAAGGTTCTGATGCTGGACCGTCAGCTCCAGGGCATCGACGAGGAAGCGGTCAACGCCCACATTCTCGAGGAAGCCAAGAAGCTCTGGGGCGCGCTCAATCACTGTGAATATTAAGGAGGCAGAACAAGATGAGTGAACGGATGATCCCCATTCCCTTTGCCCAGCTGATGAATTGGCTGGCCACCGAGCTCCAGCGGGAGGGCGCGGCCTTCGGCGTCCACCGGCCCTACTGGGCAGGGGAGAAGAAACTGCCGATCTTCGGCGAGGCGTACATCGAGACCCCCTTCGGCCCCGCCGCCGGTCCCAATACCCAGCTGGCCCAGAATATCATCGCCTCCTACTTCGCCGGGGCCCGGTTCTTTGAGCTGAAAACCGTCCAGAAGATGGACGGCGCTGATCTGGCCGCCTGCGTCAACCGGCCCTGCATTCTGGCTGAGGATGAGTGCTATAACTGCGAGTGGTCCACGGAGCTCTATGTCCCCGAGGCCTATGAGGAGTACGTCAAGGCCTGGTTCGCCCTGAAAATCCTCGCCAAGGTCTACGGCCTGGGCGACCCCGACGGCTTTGTCTTCAATATGTCCGTGGGCTACGATCTGGCCGGTATCCAGGGTGAGAAGGTCAACAAGTTCATCACCGAGATGATGGACGCCTCCGACGCCCCCATCTACCAGGAGTGCAAGGCCGTCCTCCGGCGGCTCTATCCCGGCGAGGCCGACTTCATCGACGGCCTGTCCAGCCGCATCTCCAACTCCGTCACGGTCTCCACCCTCCACGGCTGCCCGCCCTCGGAGATCGAGGCCATCGCCTCCTACTTGATCCGGGAGAAGCATCTGCACACCTTCGTCAAGTGCAATCCCACGATTCTGGGCTATCAGTCCGCCCGGTCCATTCTGGACTCCATGGGCTATGACTATATCCAGTTCGGCGAGTTCCACTTTAACGACGACCTCCAGTACGCGGATGCCATTCCCATGTTCCGCCGCCTGCTGGCCCTGGCCCAGGAGAACGGCCTGGAGTTCGGCCTGAAGCTCTCCAACACCTTCCCGGTGGACGTGAAGCAGAATGAGCTGCCCTCCGAGGAAATGTACATGGCCGGTAAGTCCCTGTTCCCGCTGACCATCGAGATGGCCAACCGCATCGCCCAGGAGTTCGGCGGCAAGCTGCGGCTGAGCTACTCCGGCGGCGCTGATTACTTCAACATCGACAAGATCTTCTCCTGCGGCATCTGGCCCATCACCATGGCTACCACCGAATTGAAGCCCGGCGGCTACCAGCGGTTCAAGCAGATCGGCGAGAAGCTGGAGCAGCTGCCCTTCAAGCCCTTCACCAAGGTGGACACCGTGGCCCTCTCGGCCCTGGCCCTGGAGGCCCGCCGCGATCCCCTGCACCGGAAGGCCGTCAAGCCGCTGCCTCGGCGGAAGCTCTATGAGAAGGTCCCGCTCTTCGACTGCAACACGGCCCCCTGCAAGGGCGGCTGCCCCATCGGACAGGATATCCCCGAGTATATCGAGCTCTGCCGTCAGGGCGAGTACGAGGCCGCCCTGCGGGTGATTCTGGAGAAGAACCCCCTGCCCTTTATCACCGGCACCATCTGCGCCCACCACTGCATGGACAAGTGTACCCGTAATTTCTACGAGCGGTCCGTGCAGATTCGCGCCACCAAGCTGGTGGCCGCCGAACGGGGCTATGACGCCGTGCTGCCCACCCTGACGCCCGCCGCTCCCAAGGCCGGGGTCAAGGTCGCCATCGTCGGCGGCGGTCCCACCGGTATGGCCGCGGCCCATCTGCTGGCCCGGGAGGGCGTGGCAGTCACCCTCTTCGAGAAGGAAGCCCAGCTGGGCGGCATCATCCGGCAGGTGATCCCCGCCTTCCGGATCTCCGATGAGGCCATGGACAAGGACGCCGCCATGCTCTACAAGCTGGGCGTGGACGTCCGCCTCAATACCGAAGCCCCCTCCGTGCCTGATTTGAAGGCCCAGGGCTACACCCATATTCTGCTGGCCGTCGGCGCTTGGAAGCCCGGCCGTCTCGACATCCCCGGCAACGTCCAGCCGGTCATCGGTTGGCTCAAGGCCATCAAGGGCCTCTCCGGCCTGGAGCTGGGCCATGTGGCCGTGGTCGGCGGCGGCAATACCGCCATGGACGCCGCCCGGGCCGCCCTTCGCGCCGGGGCCAAGTCCTCCACCATCGTCTACCGCCGGACCCGCAAGTATATGCCCGCCGACGCCGAGGAGCTGGAGCTGGCCATGGACGACGGCGTCGCCTTCCTGGAGCTGGCCGCGCCGGTGAAGCAGGAAAGCGGCAAGCTGCTGTGCAAGAAGATGGTCCTGGGCGAGCCCGACGCCACCGGCCGCCGCCGCCCGGTGGAGACCGACGAGACCGTAGAGATCGACTGCGACGTGGTCATTTCCGCCGTGGGCGAGAAGGTGGACCCCGCCGTCTTCGAGGCCGCCGGTGTGCAGCTGGACGCCAAGGGCCTGCCGGATCTCAAGACCAATGTGGAGGGCGTCTATGCCGCCGGCGACTGCTTCCGCGGCCCCGCCACGGTGGTCGAAGGCATTGCCGACGCCACGGCCTTTGCCGCGGCCGTCTTGGGCGAAGCCCACGAGGCCTACATCCCCGCCGAGGCCCACGCCACCCGCGAGGAGGCCATCGGCCGCAAGGGCGTGCTGTGTCTCTCCGCCAAGTGCGAGGGTGACCGCTGCCTGAGCTGCAACGTGGTCTGCCAGTGCTGCGTGGACGTCTGCCCCAACCGGGCCAATGTGGCCATCGCCCTGCCCGACGTGCGGCACCAGATCCTCCACGTGGATCAGATGTGCAACGAGTGCGGCAACTGCCTGGTGTTCTGTCCCTACGACTCCCGGCCCTACAAGGAGAAGTTCACCCTGTTCCACGACCGGGCGGGCTTCGACGAGTCCACCGAAAACACCGGCTTCCTGCCTCTGGGCGGTGAGAAGGTGCTGGTCCGCGTCAACGGCGCGGTCTCCGAAGTGGATCTCAGCCAGCCCAATGATCTGGACCCCGCCGTGGAGACCATGATCCTGACGGTCCTCCACAACTACGGCTACCTGATCGGATAAGCGATTGAATCGATGCGCCCCTGGTTTTTCACCAGGGGCGCATTATATATTAAATTACAAATATTTCCGGAAGAAAGCGCAGGTCTCGTCATTGCAGCGCTGGCCCTCGGGGCTGCGCAGGTCCAGATGGAAGACGTGGCCCAGCCGTGTATCTCGGCTCCCGTAGAAGTGGAATTGGAAGGGGACGTCGTGCTGGATCAGGCAGGCGGCCAGCGCCCGGGCGTGGTCCTTGAGGAAGTCGTCCACCGCCGTGGTCAGAAACACCGGCGGATAGTCCGGCGTGATCCAGTGATAGACCGACATTTCCTCCAGCTCCCGGGGGCTGCCACGCTCGGGGAGGTAGACCTGCATGATCTGGGTGGACAGGGCATCGGGATTTTGGGCCGGATCGATCTCGTAGTCGCCGCAGAAGAGGCCCACGGCCCGGAGCTTGACCGACGGATGGGGCTGGAACGAGAAGCGGGCTGCATAGGCGGGATTGGTGCAGAAGGCCGCATAGAGCCCCAGGATATTGCCGCCGGCGGAGTCTCCTACGGCGAAGAGCCGGTTCGTATCCAGGCCGTACTGGTCCGCGTGCCGGAGAATCCAGCCGAAGACCAGGTTGGTATCCTCCAGGGGGGCGGGGTACTGGAATTCCGGGGCCAGACGATAGGTGAAGTTCACCACGGCAAAGCCCCGCTGGGCCAGACTCATGCAGTAGAATTGATAGCGCTCCTTGTCGCCGTAGACCCAGCCGCCGCCGTGGACGCTGACGATCACCGGCAGGGTCTCTCCGGCGGCGGACCGGGGTCGGTAGACGTCCAGCGCCTGCCACGCTGGGTCGCTGCCGTAGACCAGATTGTCAAACCGCACCACGTCCTCCGGCGTGGTCAGGCCGGCGTCCCGGATATCGTCGGTGCGACCGAAGCTCTCGCGGATCATTGTGCCAATATCAGTCATATCGCTTCCTCCTCAGTCGATTTGCCGGGCTTCGGTGGGGAGGCCCAGGCCCTTTTTTCTGATAGTACCGGTACGCGCCCAGGCACAGGAAGATCTGCACCAGGGACGAGAGCGGCGTGGCCAAGCCGATGCGGAACAGAGAGGCGTCGGCAGCGCGGCTCAGCAGAAACACCGCCGGGACGCGGATGCAGAACGCGCCCACCACGCCCTGGGCCATGACGAAGATGGTTTTGCCGCAGCCGTTGAAGTAGCCCACATAGCAGAAGAAGATGGCGGTCAGCAGGCAGTCGAAGGCGTAGGCCTTGAGGTACTCGTGGGCTCCGGCGATGACTGCCGCCTCCCGGGAGAAGAGGGACGCCAGCGCGCCGCCGCCGAAGAAGGCCAGCGCGGCCATGACCACACCGGCGGCAAAGGCCGTCTCGATGCCATAGAACAGGGCTTTTTTGGAGCGGTTATACTGGCCCGCGCCGTTATTCTGCGCCAAAAAGGCGGAGATGGACTGCATATAGGCAGAGCCGACCAGCATCAAAAAGCCAACCGCCTTCTCGGCCACGCCCACGGCGGCGGACTGGGTGACGCCCATGCCGTTGACCACCACCTGGATGAAGAGGAAGGAGAACTGCACCAGCATCTCCTGGAGTGCGATGGGGATGCCCACCCGCAGAATGGCCCGGACGTAGACCGGGTCGAACCGGACATAGAACCGGTGGAAGGTGAAGGGCAGCTCCTTCCGGCGGATCAGGACCAGAGAGACGATGACGCTGACGGCCTGGGCCGTGACCGTGGCGATGGCCGCGCCGGCAGCGCCCAGATGGAAGACGCCCACCAGCACCAAGTCGCCCACGATGTTGATGACGCAGGCGATGGCCACGGTCAGCAGCGGCGTTTTGGAATCGCCGATTCCGCGGAAGACGGCTCCGATGACGTTATAGGCTACGATAAACACCGTGCCGATGCCGCAGATACGCACATAGCTGCTGGTCTGGGCGAAGGCCTCCGGCGGAGCGTCCAGCAGAGAGGCCAGGCCGTCGCTCCAGGGGACTACGACGGCGGTGACCGCCACGGCGATGACGGCGAAAATGGCGATGCCCGCGCCGATGCCCCGGCCGGCCCGCTCCGGGTCCCGGGCGCCGATGGCGTTGCCCACCAGGACCGTGACGCCCATGGTGAGGCCGGTGATGACCAGCGTCACCAGATGAAAGAGCTGGCTGCCGGAAGCCACGCCGGACTGCTCGCCGGTTCCGGCGAATTGGCCCACAATAATGAGGTCCGCCGCGCCGTACATGACCTGTAAAAACAGCGCCAGCAGCACCGGGAAGGCAAAGGTGACCAGGGATTTGAGGATACCGCCCTGGGTCAGATTCTGACTTTTCATGGAACCGTCTCCTCTTGTGATTTCTACCGAATATGGTAGCATGGCCCCGACAAAATGTAAAGGAAAACCGCCCCTAGGCAAGGGACGGCCGGTGTGGTAAAATAAAAGAAATCGGGCATTCGTGCCCAAAAGGAGGCAATTCAATGACGTGGCAAGTTTGGCAGGGACTGCTGATCCCGCTGCTGGGAACAACCCTGGGCGCGGCCTGCGTCTTTTTTATGGGTGCGCTGCACCGGTCGCTCCAGCGGGCGCTGACGGGCTTTGCGGCCGGGGTCATGGTGGCGGCCTCCATCTGGAGTCTGCTGATTCCGGCCATGGATCAGGCCAGCGGCTGGGGCCATCTGGCCTTTGTTCCGGCGGCCGTGGGATTCTGGCTGGGTATTTTATTCCTGCTGGCGTTGGATAAGCTTGTGCCCCATCTCCATCAGGGCGGCTGCGGCGCGGAAGGTCTGCCCTGCGGCCTGGGCCGGTCGGCCATGCTGACCTTTGCCGTGGCGCTGCATAACCTCCCCGAGGGGATGGCCGTGGGCGTGGTCTACGCTGGCCTGATGACGGGAGCCGGGGAGATCACCGCTGCCGGGGCCCTGGCCCTGTCTCTGGGCATCGCCATTCAGAACTTCCCCGAGGGGGCCATTATCTCCATGCCCCTGCGGGCCGAGGGAAACTCCAAGGGAAAGTCCTTTGTCTACGGCTTTCTTTCCGGTGTGGTGGAGCCCCTGGGGGCCCTTCTGACCATTCTGCTGGCCAGTGTTATGGTGCCGGTGCTGCCCTACGCCCTGAGCTTCGCCGCCGGAGCCATGCTCTACGTGGTGGTGGAGGAGCTGATTCCTGAGATGTCTGAGGGAGAGCACTCCAATATCGGCGTGCTGTGCTTTTCCCTGGGCTTTACGCTGATGATGATTCTCGATGTGGCGTTGGGATGAGCCGTCAGCCCGCATCGAGCACATTCCCGGTGTCGTCGGTTTGATATATGGCGGAGACGTTGCCGATTTGGACGGGATAGGATTCCCGGATTGTGCCGTCGAACTCCACCCGGGCGAATTCGCCGGTCTTCAAATCGGGGGCGTCCAGGCCCTCCCATGAAACCGTGGCCAGTGTCCCCAGATTGAGACCGCTGCTGCCGACGCCGGTGACCTCCATCAGATAGGAATTGGGATTGGACTCCAGGACGGAGCCATTGAAATAGCAGGCCCGTTCCGGCAAAGCGGTGCAGGCGGAAAACAGCAGCGCGGAGACACCGATGGCTGCTGCGAAACATAGTCCTTTCATGCTGTGACCTCCTCTTGGGAACATTACACCATATATGACGAAGTTTGCCGAAGCGAGGTTGCAGGTTACATAAAAAAATTATGGTATCAAAAGGAGGCTGTGATTGATGCAGATTCATGCCTTGTGGTTCAGTCCCACCGGCGGCACGGCGCGGGTGGCGGACTGCCTGCTCCGGGCCATGGGAGAGCCCGGCAGCACGGTGGACCTGACCGACCGGACTGTAGATTTCTCTCAGATTGTCTTCGGGCGGGACGACGTAGTGATGATCGCCGTACCGTCCTTCGCCGGGCGGGTCCCGGCTCTGGCCATGGACCGGCTGGCCCGGGTCCGGGGCAATGACGCCCGGGCGGTCCTGGTCTGCGTCTACGGCAATCGGGCCTATGACGACACGCTGCTGGAGCTGTCCGACGGGGCCAAGGCGGCGGGGTTCCGGATTGCCGGAGCCGTGGCGGCCGTGGCCGAGCACTCAGTGGACCGAAGGATTGCGGCGGGCCGTCCCGACGCGGCGGATTTGGCCCAGCTGTCTTCCTTTGCCGCGGCCCTCCGGCAAGCGCTGGAGCAGGAGGCAGGGGAGCCGCCGCTGCCGGGGAACCGACCCTACCGGCAGGGCGGCGGCGGTATGGTGCCTCGGGCCACGGATGCCTGCGTCAACTGTGGCCGCTGCGCCACCCAATGTCCCGCCGGAGCCATTGATCCGGACGATCCCCGGCAGGTGGACGCCGGACTCTGCTTTGGCTGTCTGCGGTGCGTGTCCCGCTGCCCGCAGCAGGCCCGCGTACTTCCGGCGGAGCAGTACGCCGCCGTCTGTCAGATGCTCCAGAAGGTCTGCGCCGGACATCGGGAGAACGAGCTGTTTCTTCCCGCGGAGGGCTGAGATGGACCTGCAATTTCGGAATCTGCGAATCCGCAATGCCGTGGCTTCCGATGCGCCGCAGCTGACGCGGTGGTGGAATGACGGCAGCGTCATGGCCCATGCGGGCTTCCCTCACGGGCTGGGAACCACCGAGGAGGAGGTGGCCGGGAAGCTGGCCCAGGACCGGGAAGAGACCGGGCGGCGCTTGATTCTCGAGTTGGACGGCGCGCCCGTCGGGGAGATGTGCTACCGAATCGTGGAGGGGAATAAGGCCCAAATCGGCATCAAGATCTGCGAAGCCGCCAGACAAGAGCAGGGCTATGGCCGGATTGCCCTGAGCCTGCTGATTCGGGCGCTCTTTGATCGCGGCGTATCCGCAGTGGTGCTGGACACCGATCTGGAGAACCGCCGGGCCCAGCATGTCTATGCGTCGTTGGGCTTCACCCGGCTGGGCGTCCGGCGGGACTGCTGGAGAAATCAAGTGGGAGAGCTCCGCTCGGCGGTGGACTACGGGATCAAGCCCGGGCAATTGGTGGATTTCACAGGGCAGGGGACATAGGGGGGAGTGGAATGCTGCCGACATGGACGGACCTGGACACGGACGCGCCATGCGTGCCCCTACGATGGGTGCGTTCGGCGAGGGTGCGTCCGACGCGTTGGTGCGCACGGGCGGATATAAAATCCGCCCCTACGGACCCGCTCTCGGTTTTCCCGTAGGGGCGGCCTGTATGGCCGCCCGGAACTGGGGCCTGATTTCTGCCGGGGTTTGATGGCCCCTGCGGGGTGCGGGCGGCGAAAAATGGGGCTGTCTCTTAACGAGACGGCCCACGTTTTATAGCTTGGTATATTCGAGCATTTCGTACCGCAGCCGGTCGCCCTCGGAGAGCGGCTCCGGCAGCAGGGCCCGGGCCACGGGCTTGAGCGGGGCGGACGGGTCGTCCAGCCGCTGGAGCTGGGCATAGTCGCCGTCCAGATCCCGGACCAGGTAGTCAATGGGGGTCAAAAAATCCATGGTGTCACCTCCTGTCCTGATCTGCGTCAGCCCAGCAGAGCCTGGGCTGTATAGAGCGCCGTCCGGTGCAGGGGATAGTACCAGTAGAAGAACCACTTCACCGGGCGGCCCCGCTGGCCGTTGTAGAGCAGCAGCAGCGGCAGCGCCAAGACCATCCAGCACTGGGTTTCGTTGACAATCACAGTCAAATACCGGACGCTCAGATAGAAATCCACGTGGCCGTAGCAATAGTACAGCATCCCGATGCAGGCCAGACAAAACAGGGCGAAGACGCCGCACTGGAGCCCCTTGGTTTTCGCGAAGTAGAGCAGTACCCCCAGCCCCAGGAAAATAGGCGTGTATTCCGCATAAAGAAGGCTGGGAAAAATGGCGTCGGTGAGACCCTGGACTAAAAAGAGGTATCGAATGCCCAGGGCATGGGCCGGCCCCAGCAGCCGTGCCTCGATCCAGCCGTTGAGCCAGACAGGGACCACCACCATGGCGGCCAGCGCCAGCACCCAGAGGCCGGTCCGCCGGTCCCGGATTTTCAGCCAGCGCCACAGCTGCTCCAGCAGCTCCACCAGAATCGCCACATAGAGGAAGGTGGAGAAGATATTGCCGGTTTCCCGGCAGCCCATGAAATCCCCCAGGAAGAAGACGCCGGCCACGTCCCACAGCTCCACCAGCAGCCCGGCCAGATAGAGCCGCAGCAGCAGCCTCGGACGGCTGTGGGTATGGCGGAGACTCTGGACGAAGAGGAAGAGAAAGACCGGCATAGCGATCCGTCCGATGACCCGCAGCGGCGACGCATAGGGGGCGATCCAGAAAATATCGCCGCAGTAGGCCCCCACATGGTCCAGCGTCATGGCCACCACGGCGATGAGTTTTAGCTGAAAGGCCGTCAGGCCGAAGCTCTGCCGCATATGCCCCATCTCCTAGGTCCGCAGACGGAAGGTCCTGGGGGCCATCCGGTAGACCAGCACGCAGGCCGCCGCGCAATAGATCACGCAGAAGGCAATGCAGGCCAGACCGAAAACCAGAATGGGGAGCCTCACCTGCATCAGAACAAAACAGACCACATAGGTCCCCATCATCACCAGGGAATAGGTGCCGCTCTTGAGCTCCGTGGCGGCGTTGTAGGGCTGAATCAGATAGTAAATCGTCAGATAGTGGATGGAGAAGAAGACGCTCATGGCCAGAATGGTCACGATCAGGACGGCATACTCCAGTGGATTCTCCGTGCCGCCCGAGGCCCAGAGCAGCAGCGCCAGACCGCCGCCGAGAATCAGCGCCGGGACTGCGTTGATTTTGACAATCTCCCACAGCCGAATCCGAAACAGCGTCAGAATATGGCGCGGCTCCTTAAAGCAGGCGTAGGTCAGAAGGCTGTGGTCGCAGTTCATAAACAGCGCCCGGGTAAAGCCGGTGCCCCGGTTGAGGCTGTACATGATAAAGGTAAAGTAGGGAAGCCAGGTGAGGATCATGCCGTTGATCTCCGGCCGGCTCTCCGGCACCAGCTTTAGAACCAGCAGCCCCAAGGCGGTCAGCGCCAGCAGCACGGCGGAAATCTTCTCGGTGGCCTTCCAGAGGATCTTCTGATGGCGTTTTATAAAAAGCTCATTGAGATAGGCGAAGCCTTGGCGGCGGCTGGTGAGAGAGAGGTCGGCGGAAATGGACTTTTCCACCGATTGCTTCACCGAGGATTTGGCGCTGTCCATTTGATGGAGCATCTGCCCCAGCAGCTCCTGGTGGAGGGCACGGTATTGGTCAAAGCGCAAAATGGTGGGGACCGACAGCGCGCCGCATACGATCATCAGACCGAATACACTGAGAGACGCCGCGGGAGGCAGGACATACCCCAGCGCCGGCGGTCCATAGGCCAGGGCCAGCAGCAGGGCGGCGGCCAGCCAGATGGATTTGGAAAGCTTGTTTTCGTTGTAAATCGAGCCTCGTCTCCGGTAGTCCCAGAGAGAGTAGGCGGCCACGGTGACCTTGGCGCCCACCACCGCCGGAGGCAGCAGCAGACAGGCCCACCAGGGGACATTCCGGTTCAGGCCGAAGAACAGCGCCATGGGCAGGAACCCCACGAGGACTTTACCCATGGCGTAGGCATATCTGGAGAGGGTGTAGGCCCGGGCGTCCATTCGCATCAGAATCAGCGCATAATACTTGGCCCGGGTGGGATCGAACATCTGCGTGTTGAGGAAAGCGCCGATCAGCGTCAGGCACAGCAGGATATGGAGAAACACCGCTTCCGAAGATGCCTTCTGATACAGAAGGCCGATGCCGCAGACCAGGGTCAGAAAATAGAGAAATTTCCAGAGAAAAACCGAAAGGACCTCCCAGATCCCGGCCAAGACGCAGGCAAACAGCTTGAGGCCCCGGACGCGGTAGAGTCCATCGGGCAGCAGGCGCTTGAGCAGCGGGATCTGTTTAAGCGCGTAGAGAATGGAATTGACCCGGTATGTATTCTGAAGCGCAAAGGAAATACGCAGTGTCTTATTCATGGCTCTCCTCCCGCAGCGCGGCCAGGATCTTCGCCTTAAAGTCCGCCTGGCCCAGGTGGGCCCGTTCCACCGCTTCCAGCTCCCCATGGCTCAGCAGCACAATCTCGTCGCAGAGGTCCAGGGCCAGGTCGAGAATATGGGTGGAAAACAGAATAATCCGCCCATCCTTGAGGGACCGCAGCAGCTGCTTCATCTCCTCCGCCACCACCACGTCCAAGGAGGTCAGCGGCTCGTCGAGCAGCAGGAGATTGGGCCGGGCCATGATATTGACCAGCATCTGCATCTTGTTTTTCATGCCGTGGGAATAGTCCTTCAGCAGCTTGTCCCGATCCTCCGGCCCGATGGACATCAGGTCGAAATAGTCGTCCAGGGGCTTGGGGTCGCCGATGGCGTCCCGGTTGATGTCGAGGAAGAACTTCAAAAACTCCCGGCCGGTCAGAAATTCCGGCACCGTGGGCGTGGAGAGCACATAGCCGATGTCCTCCGGCCGCAGCGGCCGCCGGACGCCCTGGTCCTCCAGTTCGCAGCGGCCGCCGTCTGCCGGGATATCGCGGTTGACGCAGTTGAAAAGCGTGGTCTTGCCCGCGCCGTTGCGGCCCAGCAGCCCGTATATTTTCCCGGCTTCAAAGGTGAAGGTGATGTCCCGCAGGACCTCTTTTTTTCCGTAGGATTTGGACAGATGCTCCATGATGCACTTCATAATGCGCTCCTTCCGCCGACCCTGTCTCGGCGCCATTTGGCGTGATTGCCGACATTATACAAAATCTTTCGACTGTTGTCTTCTGGTAAAGTGACGAATTATCTGAACAAGTTGTAAACTGCTGCGCTGGCTGCCCCTTGACAAGTTTCTTCTACGCATGTAGAATATGTTTATACTACAAACGTAGAAAGGGAGTGATATGATGGAACAGTCCATTCGCCGTCTGCCCGACGCGGAGCTGGAGGTGATGCAGGCGTTGTGGTCCTGTACCATTCCGGCCACCAGCCGTGAGATCGAGGCGGCGCTGCCAGCCGGGCGGACCATGGCACAGACCACGGTGCTGACGCTGCTGAGCCGCCTGGCCGACCGGGGCATGGTCACGGTGGAGAAGGCGGGCCGCCGGAGCCTCTATACCCCCGCCGTCTCCCGGGAACAGTACACGGCAGCCCAGAGCCGGACCTTGTTCCGGAAGCTCTGCGGCGGCAGCGTACCGGCCTTTGCCGCGGCCCTCTGCGACAGCGGCCTCACCCGGGAGGAGCTGCAAACCCTCCGGGATCTGCTGGAGCGTGACGCGCTATGAGCAGCTTCACGCTCCTCCGGCTCCTGACGGTGCTGGCGGTCGGCGGTCTGCTGATCTATTCCTTTTACCACACCAGCCGTCTGGAGCGCCGGGAGGAGCCGGGGCGCGAACGGCGCTATGCGCCCTATGGAAACCCCTGGCTGCTGCCCGCCTTTCTGGCGGCTTTGACCGCTGCCGCGGCCGTGACCGTGCCGCCGGACATTTTCCTGCCCAATCTCCTAAATGTCATATTTATGATGTTCCTCCATCTCAGCGGCTATATTTTGCTGCTGCTCCTGGTGTTGCCGCTGCTACGCCGGAGGCTCAGCGCCAGCGTCTGCGCCATGCTGTGGCTGGTGCCCAATTATGTGTATTTGCTCCAGTATGACGTCTTGCAGCCGGACCGGCCGCTGGTGGTGCTGACGGTCGCACCGCAGATCCTCTATGGGCTGGGCCTTCTCTGGGCCGCGGGCTTTGCCGCCGTGCTGGGGTGGAAGCTGCTCTCTCATCTGCGGTTCCGGCGTCGGATTCTCGGCCTGGCCTGCCCTGTGACGGAGCCGGAGATTCTGGCGCTCTGGGCCGCGGAGTGGCAGCGCGCCAATCTGAAGCGCAAGGCAGGGGCGTTTCCGCTCCTGCGTTCCCCAGCGGTACGGACGCCCCTTTCCATCGGATTTTTCCCCAAATCCATCCGTGTAATTCTGCCGGACCGGGCCTATACTCGGGAGGAGCTGGCCTTAATTCTCCGGCACGAGCTCATCCATATCAGCCGGGAGGACTGCGGCTTTAAGTTTTTTATGGTTTTCTGTACAGCCCTGTGCTGGTTCAACCCTCTGGTCTGGCTGGCCATGTCCAAGAGCGCCGACGATATGGAGCTGAGCTGCGATGAAAGCGTACTGCTGGAGGCCGATGCAGCCGTCCGGCAGACCTACGCCCGGCTGCTGCTGACCACGGCAGGGGAGCAGCAGGGCTTTACCACCTGCCTCTCGGTCTCGGCCCGGGCTCTGCGCTACCGGCTTCGAGCCGCGGCCAAGCCCCGGCCCCGCCGGACCGGGGGAATTGTGGCCGGCATTCTCTTCTGCGCCTTTGCCTTGACCTACGGCTCCGTCTCTCTGGCGCTGACGCCCACCACCGGTGCAGCGGCTTTTTTCGGCAATCAGACGGAAACATTTTCCGTCGGCTTTGTGGCGGATTATTCCGAGGATCTGGACTTGCGGCGCTGTACCGACGAGGCGGCGCTCCTGGACTACCTGTCCGCGCTGGAGGTCCAGCGGGTTCTGGGGTATCACCGATACGGCGACCATTCCGATGCGGACTACGGTGTCATTTGTTTCGGCCGGAACGGCAGCGTCGCCCTGTCGCTCCGGGACGAGGCGGTGCGCGTGACGCCATACCCGGAGCTCCGGGACGAGGAGCGCGTCACCTACCGCTGCGTGACGCCCATTGACTGGAGCTATGTGGAATCGCTGCTTGAATAGGATACAAAAAGGGTATCGGACGAACATCCGATACCCTTTTGCTGTGCTTATATCAGTTGCCGGAGTCGAACTGGGAGTTGGTGTTGGTTTTCAGGTGGTCGATGGCCTCCTCCATCACCGTCTCATAGTCCGCGAAGAGGCTGGACTTGAGGGCGGCGCGGATGGGCAGCACCTGGAACCGAATATCGGCTTCCTCGCCCTGGTCGAGAATGTAGAGCGGCGTATAGGAGACGTTGGAAATGGTAGTCTCGCCGGTCTCGCTGCTCTTGGTGAACTCCAGATTGAGGATCACACTCTCCATGGCGTTGGCCTTGTCGGGCATGTAGGAGATAAAGTTGCCCAGGCTGTAGGCCACGAAGCACTGCTTCTTTTCGCCTTCCACGGTCTCCACGTCGACCATCTCCATTTTACTGACGATATGACTGTGGGAACCGAGGATCACGTCCACGCCGTTTTTCAGCAGCAAATCGGTGATGTCCTCCTGGGTACTGCTGATGGTCGTGTCATACTCAGCGCCCCAGTGCAGCATGGCGACGATGATGTCGGGGGATTCGGCCTTGGCGGCGTCCAGCCGGTTCATGATGCCGGTGGTATCGACGATGCTGTAGTCGGAGTTGTAGTCCGTATAGAGAAGGTCCACACAGTATTCCGAGTTCAGCGGCAGCGTCATATTGTTCAGGCCCTTGGTAAAGGCGATGAAAGCGATCTTGATGCCGTTGATTTCCCGGATCACATAGCCGCCGGTGGTGCCGGGGTCACTGAGATGGGTGCCGACCGCTTCGATCCCGGCGGCGTTGAGGATATTCATGGTGGAGGTCAAACCGTTGATGCCGTTCATAATAGAGTAGGTGTTGGCCGTCTGGAGGATGTCAAAGCCGATGTCCGCCAGATTTTGGGCCAAAATATCCGGCGCGTTGAAATAGGGCGCGGTCCGGGGATTGCCGGAATAGGGCGTCGTACCGCAGAGGTTCAGCTCCAGATTGCCCACGGTCAGATCTGCGCTGGAGGTATACGCCTTGATGGCCGAGAAGCAATCGGCAAAGTTATAGGTGGAATCCTCCTGCTGGGCGGCGTCAATCTGGTCCTGATACATCATAATATCGCCCACGGCGGCCAAGGTGGCGGTTTTATCGGGCTCCACCGGCTCGGGCTCTTCCGGCACCGTCGGCGGCGGCGTCACAACCTCCTGCTCCGGAGGCTCCTTTTCGGCCGTGCAGCCGCGGACGATCAGCACCACGGCCAGAATCAGAATCAAGGCTGCCGCGCCGAATACAATTCTCTGCTTGATTTTGTGCTTTCTCTTCATTTCCAAACGCTTGAGACGGCGCTGCTCCAGCACCTCTTCGTCGCGCTCGTACTCATCATACTCTTGGTTGGGCATGGGATTCCCTCCTTGGTCGAAGAACTTTTGTTTATTATACAGTATTTCACAGAATTTCTCAATTATTTTTTTGTCGTTCCACCAATTTCATGGGATGACATTTAGGGGTTGGCGAAAGATAGAGGATATGATATAATATCGTCGATTAGCTGCCAAATTCCCGCCCCGGGGCGGCGATACTTGCGGACCCTATCCGCGGAGGAGAGCAACCCATGAAAAAGCAAAAGCGCCGTGGACGCGGCCTTACTATATTGATTGTCATTTTGGCGCTGGCACTGACCGGCGCCATTGTCTGGGGGGTCGCCATGGCGGCCCAGTCGCTGATTCAGTATGGCGATTCGGCCCAGATTGGCCAAAAGGAAGAGGAAGAACAGATTTCCGGCGAGTCCATGGATCAGGAGTCCGACGCCGCCCCCGTCGAGCCGGAGCTCCAGGAGGGCCTGCCCCGGAACCGGTATGATCCGGCCTGTTTCATCGAGACCGACGGCATCCGAACCTATGACAGCGACACCGTCTCCGGTGTGGCTGGTGTGGACGTCTCGGCCCACCAGCAGGACATCGACTGGGCCCAGGTCAAGGCTGCGGGCATTGAATTTGCCATGATCCGCCTGGGCTACCGCGGCTACGTCTCCGGCGAGCTGGCCTTGGACGAGTACTTTGAGCGCAATATCCAGGAAGCTCAGGACGCGGGGCTTCAGGTGGGCGTCTACTTCTTCTCCCAGGCCCTGAACGAGGAGGAGGCTGTGGAGGAAGCGGAGTATGTCCTCTATTGGCTGGAACACTATGACATTACCTACCCGGTGATTTTCGACTGGGAGGAGGTCAGCGCCGCCGACGCCCGGACCAATGAGATGAATATGCTCCTCCTGACCAGCTGTGCCAAGGCCTTCTGCGAGACCATCGAGAACGCCGGTTACCGGGCCGGAATCTATTTCAACCAGGCCTATGGCTACCAGCAGTTCAATCTCCTGAGCCTCAAGGACTATATCTTCTGGCTGGCGCAATACGAGGAGGTTCCCACCTTCGTCTATAACTTCCAGATGCTCCAGTACTCCAACAGCGGCACCGTCCCCGGCATCGAAGGGCCCGTAGACTTGAATATCTGCTTCTGGAATAAGGGCTGAAACCCGCATCTTCACCAAATCCCTCGGGCCAACCGGGGGATTTTCCTATCGGCCTGTCAGTTGACAAGACAGGTGACAAAACACTATAATGAGGGGGAAAATTAAGAGAGAGAAGGGAACTGTATGTTTTCGAAATTCCGGGCCTTCTGCCGGAAAAAGGACGTGGTCCTCTCCCTGCGGCGCTACGGCATCGATGCCTTGGGCGCGATGGCCCAGGGCCTGTTCTGCTCACTGCTGATCGGTACCATTCTGGACACCTTGGGGAGCCGGCTGGGGGTGCCCATGTTGGTGGACATCGGCGGCTTTGCCAGCGCCATGTCCGGCGCGGCCATGGCTATTGCCATCGGCTATGCCCTGAAGGCGCCGCCCCTGGTGCTTTTTTCCCTGGCGGCAGTGGGCTATGCCTCCAACCAGGCCGGGGGAGCAGGCGGACCGCTGTCGGTGCTGATCATCGCCATCCTCTCTGCTGAGGCGGGCAAGCTGGTGAGCAAGGAGACCAAGGTCGACCTGCTGGTGACGCCCTTGGTGACCATTCTGCTGGGGTGCGTCCTTTCCATGTGGTGGGCCCCCGCCATCGGCCAGGCGGCCAAATCCGTGGGGTATCTCATCAACTGGGCCACGGATCTCCAGCCCTTCTGGATGGGCATTGCGGTGTCGGTGCTGGTGGGAATTGCCCTGACTCTGCCCATCTCCAGCGCGGCGATCTGCCACACCCTGGGCCTTGCCGGTCTGGCCGGCGGCGCAGCGGTGGCCGGCTGCTGCGCCCAGATGGTGGGCTTCGCGGTCATGAGCTTCCGGGAGAACAAGTGGGGCGGCCTGGTGTCCCAGGGCATCGGCACCTCTATGCTCCAGATGGGCAACATCGTCAAAAATCCCCGGATCTGGATTCCGGCCATCCTGACCTCCGCCATCACCGGCCCGCTGGCTACCTGCGTCTTCGGCTTTCAGATGAACGGCGACCCCGTGGCCGCGGGCATGGGCACCTGCGGCTTTGTGGGTCAGATCGGTGTCTATACCGGCTGGGTCCGGGAGATGGAGGCCGGAGTGCGGACCGCCATCACTGGCTGGGACTGGCTGGGCATGCTTCTCATTTGCTTTATTCTGCCTGGTGTGATATGCTGGCTTCTGGGACTCCTGCTCCGGAAGATCGGCTGGATCAAGGAGGGAGACCTGACACTGCACTGAGCGAGGTGAACGCCATGCAACTGACTCTCCTTTGCAACGCGGGCCTGGCGCTGGTCTCCGGCGGACAGACGCTGCTGGTGGATGTGCCGGCAGGGGAGGCTCCGCCCTTTGCGCCGCTGCCGCCGGAGATCTGGCAGCGTATTCTGGAACGGGACGGGGACTACCGCAGGCTGGCGGGGCTCTGGTTTACGCACACCCATCCCGACCACTGTGATCTCGACGCCTTGGCGGCCTTTCAGCGGCGCTGGCCAGAGGTGCCGTGCCTGATGCCGCAAGCCGGAGAGCTGCACGGCATCGTGGAGCTGGGCGGCTTTACGCTGGAATACGCGGAGATCCCCCACGCGCCCATTCTCAATCCGCCGGTCCATCGCGTAACCTGGATTGAGGCCGAAGGCCGCTCCGTCTACGTGGCCGCCGATGCGGCGCTGGATGTGGAAGCCCACCGCGCATTTTTCCGCGGCAGGAGAGCCGGGGACGCCTTCTTCAACGCCATGTATCTCTCCAGACCGGAGACCCGAGCCCTGCTCCGAGAGGCGGCGGACCGGGTCTGGATCTACCATATGCCCCCGGATCAAACCGATGGGATCTGGCGCAAATGCCGCCGGAATCTGGAGCGCTTCGCCCCGGAGCTGACCACGGTAACGGTCCTGGACCGATACCCCTCTGCAATTCCCCTATAAAATCCACGACGAACTTTTCACGGCAGCGGTTGCGCTGCCGTGATTTTTTTTCTGCCCTGGCATAGGGGAGGACAAGGGCGGCATAGGATGCACCGAGGAGGGATGCTTTGTGAAGCAATGGAAGCCTGTCAAGGCAATGGAATGGATGGGACTCTGGTGCCTGGGGGCGCTGGTCGCCGCGGCGGCTGCTGCGGGGCTGACGGCGTGGCTGATTCTAAAGGAGGCCATCCCGGAAGCCCAGGGGCCGCTGCTGGCACAGCTGCTGGCGTCGGCCATGCTCTTCGGGGCCATCTATATGGCGGTGAAGGCCGCGCCGGACCACCGGCTGCTGTACGCTCTGGCGATGGGCTGCGTCTATCTGGGCCTCGGCCTGCTGCTGCGAGCCGCCCTCGGCGCGGGCAGCGGCGTCGCCCTCCACGGGAGCGCCGTGCTGCCCCTGATCGCCGCCGTGGCCGCGGGCCTCTTGTCAAACCGCAGACCGTCCCGCAGGCGAAGATGAAGGAACGGCTGCAAATCTAGAAAGGTAAAATATATTTACTATTGAAGTGCGATATGCAGGAATAGATGCAAAATCAAGATTTAGTGAAAAAGTATACCCGCGTCCACCAAATATGGATTGGACACGGACATTTTGCAGGCTGCCGCCCTGCCTTAGTTTCGCGGTTAACATAAATATGTTAACATAATTTTTGGCATAATTCACAAAAATTTCCGAGTTTCTGGATTTCACTTGAAATTAAAACGGAATTGCTATATATTATCTACACTTGATTGTGACAGCCGGTAGAAATAACACGACGGGCCGCGCATTATGCGGTGCTGAATTACCGCCGCCCTGCATAGGCTTCTTGCGAGGAGCGTGAAGACGATGCAGCAGCGCAAATGCAAGAACGCCGTATGGAACGGGTTGTTTCTTCTGATATTTTCTTTGGGCGCGATTTGCGGCGCCTTCCTGGTACGGATCATAGCCCTGGGAGAGGGCAGCTGGCTGGCCGCCTACTGCGCGGGCCTGTCAGAGGCCTCGGCTCTGACGCCCTGGGCGATGCTGTTTGTGGTACTCCGGCCGGTGCTGGTGGTATTGGCGGTGGGGATGATCCCCGGCGGATACCGGCTGCTGCCGGTGCTGGTATTCCTGCGCGGCTGCCTGACGGCCTATGCCGCCGCCGCCTGCTACGTGACCGGCTCGTCGCCTGCTTTTGTGATTTTCCGCGGCTTGCTGCTTTTGCCGCTGTTTTATTATTTCTGCCGCTGGGTCTATGTTATGCAGGCCCCAGGGGCAGCCGCAAAATAGCAACAGCTTGATCGGACGTGCTGCGCTTTGCAGCGCGCCCGGAACACATTAGCAAATCATGTGAGGATACGACTATGGCTGAGATTATGGAACAATACGAGGATTTCTTGGTGGAAACCAAGCACGCCTCCGGCAACACGGTGGCCTCCTATATGCGGGATCTGCACCAGTTTGCCGCCTATCTCCAGGAGCGCAAACTCCCCCTGATGGAGGTGGACAGCGGCGCTGTCACCACCTATATGACGGTGCTCCACGACAAGGGCAAGTCCGCCGCCACCATCTCCCGGTGTCTGGCGAGCCTCAAGAGCTTCTATAACTTCGCCGTCTCCTGCGGGCGGAAGGACCAGAACCCCGCCCTCAATATCCATGTGGAGAAGGCGGAGAAAAAGCTGCCGCAGATCCTCACCGGCAAAGAGGTCGAGCTGCTGCTGGAGCAGCCCAAGTGTACCGATCTCAAGGGCTACCGGGATAAGGCCATGCTGGAGCTCCTCTACGCCACCGGCATCCGCGTCAGCGAGCTTATCAATCTCAATGTCTCCGACGTCAATTTGCCCGGCGGCTTTATCAAATGCGATTCCGGTGGAAAAGTCCGAATCATTCCGCTGTACCCCGCTGCTGTCAAAGCCCTCAGCGACTATATCGAGGACGTCCGGCCCAAGATGGTCGCCGATGGCAGGGAGACCAGCCTGTTTGTCAATGTGTCCGGCGAACGGATGTCCCGCCAGGGCTTCTGGAAGATCATCAAGCGGTACCAGGAGATGGCCCAGATCGACAAGGATATTACGCCGCACACCCTGCGTCACAGCTTTGCCGCCCATCTGCTGGAAAACGGCGCGGATCTTCGGTCCATCCAGGAGATGCTGGGCCACAGCGATATTTCCTCCACCCAGATCTATGCCCAGCTGGTCAAGCAGAATCTCAAGTCGGTCTATCATAAATATCATCCCCGCGCCTGATTATTTGCGTAAAAATTCCCGCCGTTTATGGAAAAACGGCGGGGATTTGCGTTGTTCGGAAGGGGAGAGGGGTTATTTTTTCAGCTTGGAGAGGGGATTGGCCTCGGCGGCAATTTTCAGCTCGGTACTCTCAATATGGGTGTAAATTTGGGTCGTATTGAGATTTTCATGGCCCAAAACCTCCTGGACTGTTTTGACGTCCACGCCGTGGGAGAGCATCAGTGTGGCAGCCGTGTGGCGCAGCTTGTGGGCTGAGAATTGGGAGGCGTCCAGCCCCGCGGCCAGCATGTGCTTTTTCACCAGCCGGTGAACCGCGGTGACGCTGATTCGATTCTTGTCCCGGGAGCCGAAGAGGGCCCGGTTGTCCGAGAGAACGATTTTGTTGCGTTCGGGCAGATAGGCGTCGATGGCCGCCTTGCAGGCCGCGCCCATGTAGACCACGCGCTCTTTATTGCCCTTTCCAACCACCCGGATTCGGTCCTCGTAGACGTCGGTCAGGTTTAATCCCACTAACTCCGCCCGCCGGATGCCGCAGTTGAGGAACAGCATCAAGATGGCATAGTCCCGCTTGGCGTTGGGGCCGTTTACAGCCCGGAGCAGCGCGGTGCATTGCTCCAGCGTGAGATAGCGCGGCAGGGATTTCCGGAGCTTGGGAAACTCCAGGTCCTGGACCGGGTTTTCCGTCAGCTGCTTGGTGTGCGTCAGATATTTATAGAAGGATTTGACCGCCGAGAGCTTCCGGGCCCGGGCCGCCGCGCCGATCCCGGGGTCGGGCGATTTCTCAGAGGTCCGGTCGTTGGCCAGATAAGACAGGAAGTCGAAGATGTCCGAGACGGAGATGGACTCGATAAAGGCCAGATCCAGGGATTTGATGTCGATGGTCTTCAGATCGGTGTCATAAGGCAGCTCACGCTTGACCAGGGCCATAAAACGGAGAAACATCCGCAGATCCAAATAGTATTCCTGAATCGTCTTGGCCGACTGGCCCTTGATGGTCTCGTGATAGGAGAGAAAATCCCGCATAATCTGCGGACAATCGGAAAACCGCGCCATGGAAGCGCCTCCTTAGAATCGATGGAATGGCCGCGGTCAAACCTCGGCCCGTGGCTCCAGTATACCACACCTGCCCTGTGAACGCAACAAAATTTTTATTTTGTTGCGTTCGCCTATCGGCGAATAAAGGCCCATTCTGGGCCCGCAACAAAAAATTGTTTTGTTTCGTTTGACTCGATCAGCACACACCGGCGAAGCCGCCCAATGGGACAGCCCCCTCCCTCCTTTCCTGGGCATACTTCACCATATCACAACGCACTGTCATTTGTCAACTGCCAATTGACGCGCCGCCTTCCGGCGGCGCTTCTTTTTGCCCTTGGCAGCAAGCGCCTTGTCGGCCATGGCATAGACCAACGTAACGTTCACATTGCTGTGATTGAGTGCCTTCTGTACACGTTCAATGTCGCCATACTTTTCCAATAAGCCGACGGCGTAAACCTTCCGGGCACTGTGGGGTCCCACGTTCTGCGGCAGGCGGTACGCCTTAGCTGCCCGCTTGACATCCGCCCAAACCGCTTGGCGCGTCCGGTGCTTTCTGCCGTCGCACCGGCTCGGAAAAACCCATGTGTCCCCGGCATGTGCTTTGAGCTCACGCCAAAGCGCCTCCGGCAGAATGACCATGCGGCGCTTGCCCGTTTTGGCCTCCGTAATCCACCATCGGGGCCCGCGGATAACGTCCTCTGTTCGCAGCGCCAAAACGTCGCCGATCCGTAAACCCGTGCGCAACGCAACTTGCATTGCCAATCTGTTACCAGGCGTCAACAGGTCCAAAACTTCATTTACCTGCTTTTCAAGAAGATATTCCGTTGTCATCTGTGCCTTTCCTCCTTAAACTCGGCATATTCGCAACATTTGCGAAAGCCGCCTTTCGGCAGCTTTCGCGCCCATAGAAAAAAACCAAAAAGTTCAAAAGTCCCCTGTTTTCAAGGCTTCCGCGCACACTTTACTTTCCCGAAATTGTAAATTCGCGGCTATAGCAAATTTCCTCCGGGGGCTTTATTTCCAGCGCTTGCCATTTTTGCCTTCTCTTCCCGGCGCAGTATGTCCCCGAGAATAACCTTGCATTGAATGAGGCGGGAATCCACTGCGCGCAGATCCCATAAGAACGCATACGCCACCGAACGGCCCGTTTCCGAATTTTCCCAAGTTTTGAGGATCTGCTCGCACTGCCAAAGAAGTTCCGCGCAGCGCGCACTGTCGCGCGCGCTGCGGGCGTCCGTCACTTTCCGCTTTTTGAGTTCCGCCCGCAAGCGCTTGGCTCGTTCCGATAACATCTCAGGTGCCGTCATTGTACAAACCTCCCTAATAATTTCCGTGTTCTTTGGCAAAAGTGCATAAAGCCTCTGGCACATCGAACACGTACGCGCCCGGTCGCTCCGCGACCTCGGCGGCCAGGTCCTTCGTATAGATCACGTCCGGCTGGCGCAAAGCGCCGCCGCTATAGTACCACCGCCCCCCGATCTTGCATGGAAGCCCATCGGCCCCAATCTGCTTGCCAACGTATTTCACCACATACCCGACGGCCCGTGCATAGTCTCCGTACAGCTCGATGGCCGTCGTATACCCCCACGTCCATGCAGGCAGGTTATACACGACGTGCCCGCCGTTATTCAACCATGCGGCCCGCTGGGCCGCATCCTTCGGGCGTCGCGGCTTTCCCCCTTCCGGCGGGATGACGGTGCCGGAATCGACGGCTTCCAGCGCCCCGTTGAAAAACCCGTGGAAATGGATGGCCCCATCTTTGTGCCGTTCCGGCACCAGGATATAGGCCAGCCCGCGGCGCTTGACCTGGTTGCTGCACCATTGCGACATCTTGCACACGATCCGATCCACGTCGTACCGGTCAATCTTGGTCTGGTCCAACGTCAGCGTAACGAAGTAGGTCATCTCCGTGGATAGGGCATAGTCCCGCAGCGCAATCTTGGCTCGCCTTACGGCTCGCGCAACATTGGCTTTGACCCGTTCCGGGTCGCCGCCCTGTTTCCCCTCGCTTCGCTCGGGGCGGCTTGCGCCGTCCTGTTCCCCCTCGCTTCGCTCGGGGCGGCTTGCGCCGCCCTGATACCGTGGTTCCCGCACCGGTTCAAAACCCGGACGGCGGAATATTGGCCGCGATGCGGCCATAAGTTCCCACGTACCGGCAGCGGGAAAACTCTTGAGACGTCCGGTGAAGAACACCGACCGTTCGTCGTAGCACTTCCGCGCTACGGCATTAATTTCCAATAAATCCCATTTATCAGCCACGACTGACGGAATACTGTCCCATAATCAAGTATATGGAGAACGCCAGCGGCAGCAGCAGCCAAGGGGGCTCCGCCCCCAAACCCCCGCACGGGGGGACCGCCCCCCGTGGCCCCCCAGCGCTTGCGCGCTGGCCGCTTTCGCGGCGGGCTTCGCCCATCCCCACCGGAAGCCGGCCTTTCGCCTTGGCCTCTTGCCGGGCTCGGTGAAGCCTCCTCGGCGTCGCTGCGCTCGCCTCGTCGCCTGACCGCGCAGCGTCGCTTCGCTCCGCCGCGCTCGGCAACGCCTCCTCGGCGTCGCTGCGCTCGCCTCGTCGCCAGGCCGCGCAGCGTCGCTTCGCTCCGCCGCGCTCGGCAACGCCTCCTCGGCGTCGCTGCGCTCGCCTCGTCGCCTGACCGCGCAGCGTCGCTCCGCTCCGCCGCGCTCGGCAACGCCTCCTCGGCCTCGCTGCGCTCGCCTCGTCGCCTGACCGCGCAGCGTCGCTCCGCTCCGCCGCGCTCGGTGAAGCCTCCTCGGCCTCGCTG
>DSLFC04102__coassemble_798_pt1 | contig 28305 bp, 28 predicted proteins | sample DSLFC04102__metabat2_low_PE_037 | metagenome-assembled genome bin DSLFC04102
CAAAATCTTTGGCCGAATGCTCTTGCCAAATTGTGCGGTGCTGCCATAAAAAACTGCCGCAGAGAATCCAATCGATTCTCTGCGGCAATTGTTTTATTGCTTCGGCACTTGCAGGGCCCGCATGGCGTTGAGGATGGCGATGACGGCCACGCCCACGTCGGCGAAGACCGCGGCCCACATGCCCGCGTAGCCCAGCGCCCCCAGCAGCAGGACCAGGGCCTTGACGCCCAGGGCGAAGATGATGTTCTGCCGGACAATGGTCATGGTCCGCCGGGCGATGGAGATGGCCACAGCGATTTTCGACGGATGATCGTCCATCAGCACGATGTCGGCGGCCTCGATGGCGGCGTCCGCGCCCATGGCCCCCATGGCGATTCCCACGTCGGCCCGGGAGAGCACCGGGGCATCGTTGATGCCGTCGCCCACGAAGGCCAGCTTCCCGGCGGCCTCGGCCAGTAGCGCCTCGGTGGCCTCCACCTTGTCGCCGGGCAGCAGCTCGGCCCGGTATTCGTCCACCCCCAGCTGGGCGGCGGTGTGGGCCGCCACGGCGTCGGTGTCGCCGGTGAGCATCACGATCCGGCGGACGCCCTGGGTCCGCAGCGAGGCAATGGCCGCCCGGGCGTCGTCCTTGGGCAGGTCGGAGATGACGATATGTCCGGCGTAGAAGCCGTCCACGGTGACGTGGACCAGGGTGCCGGGCAGCTCACAGGGCAGGGCGTTGACGCCTATGCGCTCCATCAGGCGGCTGTTGCCCACGGCCACGGTGTGGCCGTCCACCCGGGCGGTGACGCCGTGACCTGCGATTTCCTCCACTTCGGTCACCCGGGCCGGGTCCAGGGCCGCGGGACAGGCCGCCCGCAGAGACTGGGAGATGGGATGGTCGGACCACTGCTCCGTCAAGGCGGCGTATTCCAGAAGCTGGGCCTCGGAGATGCCCTGGGCCGGATGGACCGCGGCGACGGCAAAGATGCCCCGGGTCAGGGTGCCGGTCTTGTCAAAGACCACGGTATCGGCGTGGGCCAGCGCCTCCAGATAGTTGCTGCCCTTGACCAGAATGCCGCACCGGCTGGCGCCGCCGATGCCGCCAAAGAAGCTCAGGGGCACCGAAATCACCAGGGCGCAGGGGCAGGAGATGACCAGAAATACCAGGGCCCGGTGGAGCCACTGGGACCAGACGGTCCCGGCCAGAAAGGCCGGCGGCGCGGGCAGGAGCAGCAGCAGCGACGGCACGGCGAAGAGCGCCAGGGCGGCCAGCACCACACAGGGGGTATAGTACCGGGCGAAGCGGGTGATAAACTGCTCCGACCGGGATTTTTTCTCGCTGGCGTTCTCCACCAGATCGAGAATCCGGGCCACGGTGGACTCGGAGAAGGGCTTTGTCACCCGCAGGCGCAGCAGCCCCCGCTGGTTGATGCAGCCGCTGAGAACCGTGTCGCCGGGCTGGATCTCCCGGGGAACCGATTCGCCGGTGAGGGCGGCGGTGTCCAGGGTGGAGCAGCCCTCCAGAACCAGGCCGTCCAGAGGCACCCGCTCGCCGGGCTTGACGACGATGGTATCGCCCACGGCCACGTCCTCGGGGTCCACGGCGGTGACGGTACCGTCGGGGCCTGCCAGATTGGCCACGTCGGGCCGAATGTCCATCAGCGCGGCGATGGACCGGCGGGATTTGCCCACGGCGTAGTCCTGGAACAGCTCGCCCACCTGGTAGAAGAGCATGACGAACACGGCCTCGGCGTATTCGCCGGTGAAGAAAGCACCCACCGTGGCCAGCGCCATCAGAAAGTTCTCGTCGAAGACCTGGCCCCGGACGATGTTCCGTCCGGCGTCGTAGAGAACGTCCCAGCCGATGACGGCATAGGGTAGCAGGTACAGGAGAAAGGCCGGACCCACCGGCGGCAGCCGCCATGCCAGCACCAGCAGCACCGCCGCGGCCCCGATCCGAAGGAGCATCCGCCGTTCCTTCGCGTTCAACGCGCCCATGGTCCCCGCCTCCTCACCGCAGAATCCGGCAGTCCCGGTCCACCCGTTTGCAGGCGGCCTCGGCCTTTTCGAGGATCTCGTCAAACCGGTCCTCCTCGGCCTCCAGGGTCAGCTTCTGCGTCATAAAGCTGATGGTGCAGCTGTGGACGCCGTCCAGCTTGGAGATGGCGGCCTCCATTTTGGCCGCGCAGTTGGCACAGTCGAGATTTTCCATGGAAAAGCGCTTTTTCATGTTGTATTCCTCCCAGATTGACAGTTTTGAATCATCCTTATTCCTTTACATGGTCCAGGCCCTGGTTGATGATGGTCTTGACATGGTCGTCGGCCAGGGCGTAGAACACGGTTTTGCCCTCCCGCCGGGCCTTGACCAGCCGGGCGCTCTTGAGAAGCCGCAGCTGGTGGGATACCGCCGACTGAGTCAGCCCCAGCAGCGTGGCAATGTCGCAGACGCACAGCTCCGCCGAGAAGAGGGCGTAGAGAATCCGCATCCGCGTGGAGTCGGAAAATACGTGGAACAGCTCCGTCAGATCATAGAGCGTGTCCTCGTCCGGCATGGCCCGGCGCACCGCTTCCACCACGTCCTCGTGGGCGCAGAGCAGGTCGCAGCAGTCGATGGGTTCCAAATTTGTCATACAATCACCTGCACATATGATTATTTGTTCATATGTTAGTATAAGCAAAACCGGGCCTTCTGTCAAGGGCCCGGAAGAAAAAAACGCGCCGGACCCCACAGCGTCCGGCGAGAGTGCGGCGGGAATCGGGGGCGTTTTCGGGCGGATATATAATCCGCCCCTACAGGTGGACGCGCTGCCGTTTTCCGTTGTAGGGGCGGCTATTTGCACGTTTGCCGCTGCGATGGGGAAGGGCGGTTATACGTAGCCGTAGAGGCCGCGGACCGAGACCTCGCCGGCGCGGATGATTTCTCGGGTGCCGTCGGGGAGGCGGACGATCAGGCCGCCTTCGTCGTCAATGTCCTCGGCATGGGCCGGCCGCGCGCCGCCGCCCTGGAGAATCTGGACGTCCCGGCCCAGGGTGATGCAATGGCGGCGATAGCCCTCCAGCCACGGGGCCGGGTTCGTCAGCATATCGTCCGCCGCCAGGGCGTATTGCCGGATCATCTCCGCCGCCAGGGCGCAGCGGTCCGCCGGGCCCTGCAGCGCCTGCTCCAGCGAGATGGCCATGGCCTGAATCTCCGCCGGGAAGTCCTCCGTCCGCTGGCCGCAGTTGACCCCGGTGCCCGGAATGACATAGCCCGTCAGCCCCGTCTCCGCTTCCAGCGACAGCTCCGTCAGAATGCCGCAGAGCTTTCGGTCCTGCAGCACCAGGTCGTTGGTCCACTTGATCTGGGGCTCCAGCCCCGTCGCCGCGACAATCGCCCGGCGCGTCGCCTCGGCTATGACCGCCGTCAGGTGCAGCAGCCTGTCCGGCGGTACGTCGTACCGCAGCACCACCGAGCAGTAGACCCCCATGCCCTGGGGCGACGAAAAGCTCCGGCCTCGGCGGCCCCGGCCGCCGGTCTGATAGTCCGACAGGATCACTGTGCCGTGGGGCGCGCCCTGGGCTGCCGCCGCCTTGGCCACGTTGTTCGTCGAATCCACCTCCGGCAGCACCGCCACCAGCGACCGCCACGGGTGATCCCCCAGCGCCCGCTCTACCCCCGCCTGCGTCAGCCGGTTGGGCGTCCCCGTCAGACAGTAGCCCCGGTTCGTCGCCGAGTCAATCGTATATCCCTCCGCCCGCAGCCGGTCGATGGCCTTCCAGATCGCGGCCCGGCTCAGGCCCAGCTGCTCGCTCATCCGCTGGCCCGATACGTAGCCGCCGCCTTGCAGCAGCTTTAAGACGTCTTCCTTTGTCATTGATTTTCCCCCTTGCCTTTTATCCTGGAACATTGTATACTCTAATTGTGAACTATAGTTTACAATATGGTAAACAATAAGGAGAGCAACCCATGTCCCAGACCAAGTCCATGATTCTGGCGGCGCTCTTTGCCGCGCTGACAGCGGTGGGCGCGCTGATCCGCATTCCCACGCCCATCTCGTCTTTTTCTCTACAGGTGCTTTTTGTAGCCATGTCCGGCGTACTGCTGGGCAGCAAGTGGGGCCTGCTGTCCCAGCTGACCTATATTCTGCTGGGGCTGGTCGGCCTGCCGATCTTCGTCAGCGGCGGCGGTCCGGGCGCTATGCTGCAGCCCACCTTCGGCTTCCTGCTGGGTATGGCGGCCATGAGCTGGCTGGTCGGCTTTATCATCGAGCGCCGCGGCGCGAAATTCTTCACCATCTGCTGGGCCTGCGCCCTGGGGCTGATCCCGCTCTACGCCATCGGCCTGCCCTACATGCACGTGATCCTCGCCGTCTATATGAAGCTGGGCCAGACCATCTGGGACACGGTCTGGGGCGGCATGATTATCTTCCTGCCCTGGGACGCCCTGAAAATCGTGGTCACGGCGGCCCTCTGCGTCAAGCTCTACCCGGCCCTGCGGCGGCGGACGGCTTGATGGACTTATTGTAGGGCAGCACCGCACAATTTGGCAAGAGCATTCGGCCAAAGATTTTGCCTCATACGAAAGTTATAAAAGGGCGGGAATACTGTATGTATTTCCCCCTTTTATAACTGCACGGATGGGGCAAAAGATTGGGCGAAGGCCGCAGACACAATTGTGCGGTGATGCCGTAGACTTCGCGAAAAGAATTGTCAACGCGCCGTTGTATTTCCGCCGGGGCTGTGGTACCATGGTACCATTCCAATGGACAAGGAGGGCCCGGGCATGAAGGCGCTGTACAGCCTTTTTCCCCTGAGCGAGCTGGTGGCTTCCGGCGATATGCGGAGCCTGGCCGTCACCCTGGTGATCTACGTGCTGGGCGCGGCGATTATGGCCATTTTAAATGTCGTGCTGGGGTGGATTCCCATCCTGGGACTGCTGACCCAGGCGGCGTCGGTATTGATGACGATTTACTGTGTGACCGGCGCGGTGTTGGCGGTCATGCGGTTCTGGCGGGAGGCGTAGACGGCCAAAAAATATTTTTCCTGCTAGTGAATGACAGTACCGGCCTATGATACAATAGAAACTGGAAAAGCCGGCGGCGGGCCCGCCGCCGGCTTGCAAACGGCTGCCCGGAGGGGCGGCCGTTTTCTTTTGCCCCGCCGCGGCGACACAATCCGAAACAGGAAAGGAAGATGTATTTATGAGTGAATCCATGAACCTTGCCAGCAAGTATGCCAAGCGGGTAGACGAGCGGTTTACCCGGGAATCCCAGGCCATGCTGGCCCTCAACAACGACTACAACTTTACCGGCGTCCGGACCGTCAACGTCTACTCCATCCCCACGGTGGCCATGACCGACTACAGCCGCTCCGGCAGCAACCGCTACGGCACCCCCAACGATCTGACCCGCAATATCCAGACCCTTACCGTATCCCAGGACCGGGCCTTCACCTTTATCATCGACCGGGGAGACCGAGTCCAGTCCCAGATGGTCATGGACGCCGGCAAGGCCCTGGCCCGGCAGCTCAAGGAGGTCTGGGTGCCCGAGTTCGACGCCTACGTCTTCCGCAAGCTGGCCGCCGAGGCCACGGCCCGGGGCAACTACGGCACCACCGCCGTCACCAAGGACAATGCCTACGGCCTCTTCCTGGACGCCATGGAGGCCCTGGGCAACAAGAACGTCCCCGACAAGGGCCGCGTGGCCTTCTGCTCCTACCGTTTCGCCAATCTGCTCAAGCAGGACCCCGCCTTTATGAAATACGGCGATTCCTCCCAGGAAATGCTGATTAAGGGCGTCATCGGCGAGGTGGACGGCTGCAAGATCGTCAAGGTCCCCTCGGCCCGGCTGCCCAGCGGCTGCGCCTTCCTGCTGACTCATCCCATGGCCGCCACCGCGCCCCGGCAGCTGGAGGAGTACAAAACCCACTCCGATCCCCCCGGCATCAGCGGCTTCCTGGTGGAGGGGCGCGTGGTCTACGACTGCTTCGTCCTGGAGGAGAAGGCCGACGCCATCTACTACCACGGCAGCCAGGCCGTCCTGCGGCAGCTGAACGTCACCGTCGCCCAGACCGGGGAGAACCAGATCACCGTGTTCCTGAACCCCGGCACCCCCGAGGAGGGCTGCAACTGGTGCTATAAGCTGGGCTCTGCCGCCGAGACCGTGACCTACAACACCGCCGTCAGCGGCTTCACCGATCTGACCGGCTCCGGCGCCGCCATCACCACCAGCGGCCAGAAGTACCTGACCGTCGCCGAGGTGGACAGCAGCGACAGGGCCCGTGCCGTGGGCGTGGTCAAGCTGAGCTAAAGGAACGCAGGAAGAGGGCGGCCATACAGGCCGCCCCTGCACCCCCGCCTCCGGTCCTCTCGTAGGGGCGGCCTTCATGGCCGCCCGAAACCGGGTCCATCGACCACCGGCCCCATGTATATCGCACCCGGTTCCGGTCGTGTTCCTACGGCGGGTGCGTTCGGCGATGGTGCATTCGACACGGCGGTGCGGCACGGGCGGCCATAAAGGCCGCCCCTACGGCGTATCATCGACCCGGTTCGTAGGGCGGGGTGCCCACACCCCGCCAAACTGCACCGCCGGGATCACCATGGCTTCCGGTCCACGCGGCCCGGTCGTGGCGGCATGTGGGCGTGCCGCCCTACGCCGTAGGGGGGGAATTGGGGGCGGGGATATGAAAAACGGCGCTTTGCGCGGGAGGAAAGGAGAAGATGCGCGATGACCTATGGCGCGCTGAAGGACTATGTGCTTCAGCTGATGAATCAATATTCAGTGGCGGGAACCAGAATCCCGATGACCTACAATGAGCAGGCCGATCTGGTGACGCGGATTCCGGCGCTGACGCGGGATGGGCTGCAATATGTGGCCACCACCGCCCGGCGGCTTCGGACCGTGGCGGAGCTGGGGGCTCCGGCGGAGCAGGGCGGCGTGCTGCTCTATGACCTGCCCGACGACTTCTATCAAATGGCGGCCGGGCTGCTGCGGCTGGAAGGGGGACAGTACGTCCGCTACCAGGGCTACCGGCTCCTGGGCGGGCGGCAGGTGGCGGTGCCCAAACAGGATCGGGGCGCGTTTCAGGTGGAATACTTCCGCTACCCCCACATCCCCCAGGGGACGCCGCGGGATGAGGAGATCCTGGACTGCCCGCCCGAGGTCGGAGCGGTCGTCGCCTTCTATGTGGCCGCTCATCTGGCCATCGAGGACAACAGCTTCCTCTATGCCGGCCTCTACAACGAATTTGAGCGCCGGCTGGCCCGACTGGAGGAGGGTCCCGCCGCCGAGGTGGGCCTGGTTGCCGATGCCTACGACTGGTAAGGAGGAATCGTCCCGTGGCCAATTCCAATATCCTGGGCGGCTCCGGCCTCCCCGATCCGCCCGAGGAGCGGATGCTCACCTTTGAAAACCTCTCCGGCGGCCTCAACCTCTTTGAGCTGGACTACCGGATGGATTCCAGTCAGAGTCCCGAGATGGAAAACCTCTGGTGGCGCGACGGCCTCCTCAGCTGCCGCGACGGCCAGGAGGCCGTGACCGAGCCCCTGGATACGGGGATCTGCTGCGCCGAACGGCTCTTCTGGGGGCAGGCCGTGCTCCACATCGGCGACGGACTCTATGCCGGACACCCCGGCGAGACCATGACCCTGACCAAGCTCTGCGGCGGCCTTCCCGAGATCCGGGGTACCTTTATCCGCTACCGCGACGCCCTGCTCTACAAGACCAAGGGCGCGTTCAAAACCATCCAATGGGAGGACGGGGCGCTGACTGCCGCCGATGTGACGCCCTATGTGCCGGTCATCGCCGTCAATTGCAGTCCCGCCGACGGGGCCGGGGACCTCTATCAGCCGGAAAACCGGCTGAGTCCTCAGAAAACCCTCTGGTACACCGCCGCCCGGGAGAGCCGCGGTGTGGCCTTCAGCGCCAACGGCACCGCCAAGGAATTCCGCTTTGAAACCGAGGACGGCGAGCCCGTGGCCGCGGTGGAGCAGGTCTACATCGGAACCACCCTGGTCCCCGAGACCGAGTACACCGTGTCCCTGGGAGCCCAGAATTCCATCACCTTCCTCACGGCCCCGGAAAACGGCGAGACCGTCAGCGCCCTCTATACCGTGGGCGTCCGGGTCTACCACCTGCCCCTGACCGATGCCGACGGCATCATTTCGGTGACCGTGGACGGGACCGAGACCACCGACTACACCGCCGACCTGGAGGAGGGGACCATCACCTTCGACACCGCGCCGCCGGTCCAGGACCCGCCGGTCAACAATACCGTGGTGATCACCTACGAAAAGGCCAACCCCGACGCCAAAAAAAGCATTATGGACTGCCGCTATGGCTGCGCCTACGGCGGCACCGGCGGGGCCGTGCTGATTCTGGCCGGGTCCGAGGCCCAGCCCAACGCCTATTTCTGGAACGGCAGCCACATCGCCATGGACCCGGGCTACTTCCCCATGGAGTACTACAACCTGGCCGGGGACAGCCTGGAGCCGGTCACCGGCTTCGGACTCCAGGCCGGATATCTGATGGTCTTCAAGTCCCACGCCGTGGGCCGCTGCCTCTTGGGCGCGGAGACCATCGGCGACCGGGCCTACCTGACCCTGGACTACACCCCGGTCAACGCGGCCATCGGCTGCGACCTGCCCTTCACCATCCGGCTGGTGGAGAACAATCTGGTCTGGTGCAGCACCTACGGCGGCGTCTACCGGCTGGAGGACACCACCGCCGCCCTGGAAAATCAGGTCCGGTGCATCTCCGGCAACGTCAACGGCTGCGCCGGGCGGCCCGGACTCCTGGAGGCCGTCAAGACCGCCGGCTCCGTCTGCGCCCTGGATGACGGCGAGCGCTACTGGGTGGCCGCCGGAGGGCAGGTCTACCTCTGGGACTACCGGCTCTCCACGGCAGGCAAGCCCAGCTGGTTCTATTTCACCCATATCCCGGCGGTGAGCTTCTTCCGGGGCGACAGCCTGGACGACGACGGCGGGCAGGCCTTCACCGGTCCTCTGCGGATCTATCATCTGGACGCCGAGGGCCGCGTCAGCCGCTTCGTCCGCAGCTTCCGCGACTACGGGCAGGGCATCCCCAAGGTGTTCCGCTTTCCCACCCAGGACTTCGGCGGACATCTGACCTGCAAGACCGTCCGCCGGGTCATCCTCTCCACCCGGTCCGACACCGACACCGTCCTCGATCTCACCTACGAGACCGACTACGGCAGCCGCCGGGACCTGACCCCGGTGGAGTGCTACGCCTGGCGGCTGGCGCCCCGGGACCTCCGGCGGCGGATGCTGGCCGTGCGCCAGTTCGCCCATGTGGCCGTCCGGAAGCCCGGCTGCCGCCATATCCGCCACTTCACCATGCGCCTGACCAACGACGTCGCCGGGTGCGATATGTCCCTGGTATCCGCCCAGATCGTCTTTACGGTCCAGCGGAGAAATCGATAAGGAGGAATATCCATGCTGTTGGCCATAACCGGCGCGGCGCTGCTGGCTCTGGGGTTTGCTCTGGGCTGGCGGCTCGCGCCCCGCACCAAGACCGCCGCTGCCCCGCCTCCGGAGGAGCAGGAGGTCAAAACCCTCCAGGAGGACCGGGCGGCCTTCGCCCAGCTCATGGGCTACAACGCCCGCCGGGCCTACGGGGGAGAAGATTAAGGAGGAATGCGAAATGGCGTTTACGCCGCTCACTTTTACGAAATCCTGGGAAAATGCCGAGGATTTTCCCACCTATGAGCCGGACGAGACCCAGGTCCGGGCGGATCTCCAGTACCTCTACGACGAGATCCGCGACGCCTTCAACGGCCTGGTCGCCGCCCTCAACGACACCTCCGCCGCGTCCAATCTGCCGGTGGCCGTGGAGGGCCTGACCGCCGGGACGCTCCAGGAGGCCCTGGAGGAGACCCTGGCCGAGATCCAGAACGCTGCCGCGGGTCAGATTGTCAACGGCTCCATCACCAAGGAGAAGCTCCACGCCGCGCTGCTGCAGCGGGTCTACGGCGGCCGGACGCTGGTCTGCTGGGACACCCCCGGCAGCGGCGACAACGAGGCGGCCGACTATCCCGTGGGCCAGCTGTGGCTTCGGCCGGCGCTGACCGTGGAAAACCGCGCCGGGACTGCCTGGACCTGCAGCGGCTGCACGGCTGCGGCCCGGCCCGGCGGCGGCTGGACCTTCACCGCCGACCACACCATGGCGGCCGCCAGCGCCTCCCAGCGGCTGAACGGCCTGGGCCAGGCGGGCCAGACGGTTCTGGTCCATCTGACGCTGCCAGGCGAGGACGCCAGCCTGACGGATCTGACGGTCTACCTGGGCGGCGAGACGGTGACGCTGCCCGACGACGGCTGGCTGGAGGCGGAGCTGGACAGCGGCGGCGGGCTGGAGCTCCAGCTCAGCGCCCGGTGGCCCTCGGCTCAGGCCGCGGGCTATTTCCAGGTGGGAGATCTGACCGTGGCCGCCGTGGGGGCCCTGGAGGCCGCCTTTCCCCAGTGTGCGCCGCCCGCCAGCTGGACGGAGCTCCTGGACGGGCAGCTGCCCTTCACCGCCTTCACCCAGCCCCGGGCCCTGTTTCTGGAGGTGGCCGACGGCGTCTGGGAGACCGTGGACTATGAGGTCCTGCCGGTGAGCCGGGGCGGCACCGGCCGCGCCGCCGTCACGGCGGGGCAGCTGCTCTACGGCGGCAGCGGGGGCCTCGAAGCCCTGGACCCGCCCGAAACGGCCGGGTCTCTGCTCCGCTTCACCGGCGGTGCGCCCCAGTGGTCCGCCCCGGAGGAGACCGTGGCCGACCTGGGCGTCATCCGCACCGCCCAGGGAACCTATTCCGGCAACGCCGCCGCCCGCTCCATCACCCTGAGCGTGACGCCCAAGGTGCTGGTGGTTCTGGGCGGCGGCGAAACCTGCTGCGTCCTGCTCCAGGACCAGCGGATGGGCCGGACCATCCAGTGCTCCCAGGCTACCTCCTCCGGCGGCTATCCCAACTATACGGCGGGCCTGGAGCTCCAGGGCAACAAGCTGACGGCCTGGATGAACGCGTCGTCCACGGCCATCCAGTGCGGCGCGTCGCCCAGGGCCTGGAACGCCGCCGGGACCGCCTACACCTATCTGGCGCTCTACTGAGGCGGGCCATGGAACAGATGATTGCGGCGTTTCTCGGCGGCAGCGCCGCCTCGGCGCTGATCTCCGGCCTGTTCTCCCTGCTCCAGGACCGGCTGCGGCGGGGGAAACGGCGCTCGGATACGGAGCAGGCCTTGGTGGACGGGATGCAGTTCATCCTGCTGGACGTCATTGCCCAGCGGGCCCTGCGCTATATCCAGGCCGGGGAGGCGGAACTGCACGACAAGCAGCTGTTACAGCGGATGCACCAGGTTTATCACGACGGCCTCGGCGGCAACGGCAATCTGGACGCCCTGATGGAGCAGGTGGACCGGCTGCCGGTGCGGCTGGAGTCCTGGTGCGCCGCGGAAAGGGGAGAGGACTGATTTGAGACGGGAATTTATGGTCCGGGACCGGCGGCTGACCTATCGGGGGCTGGAGCCTCTGACGGCCGGCTCCGCCGGGACCGACACCTTTACCATCGACTTTGACGCCGAGTGGACCGGCCTTACCAAGCTGGTGGTGCTGCGAAACGGCAGCGCCACGGCCCAGCTGGTCTACAGCGGCGAGATGACTTTGCCGGCCAACGTGCTCCAGCCCGGCGAGCTGTACGTGGCCTGTCACGGCTACCGGAAGCTGGAGGACACCGTGGCCGTAGTGCGGACCATGACCATGGTGCGGCCGGTCCTGATTGTGGAGAGCCTGCCCGGCCCGGAGAACGACCCGGCGGTCTATACGCCGACGCTCTTCGAGCAGATCGTGGCCGGGACGGGGGCGGCCCAGGAGGCGGCCGCGGCGGCCGAGGCCCTCTGCCGGCAGCTTCAGGCCGGGCTGGCCGACGGCAGCTTTATCGGCCCCGCCGGTCCCGCCGGAGAGAGCGCCACGGTGACCATCGACGGCGCGGAGGAGGGCGAGAGTCCGGCGGTGTACAACCTGGGCACGGCCCGCAATGCGCGGCTGCGGTTTGTGCTGCCCCGGGGCCGGGGGCTGCAAAGTCTGGCCTACAGCGCCGAGAGCAACCTGTGGACCGTTACCTACTCCGACGGCCAGTCGGCCGCCTTTGCCGGGCCGGTGCTGCCGGGCAGCGTCTCGGGCAGCGTCACCAGCACCAGCAACGAGACCGCGGCCTCCTCCGGCGCGGTGAAGAAGGCCTATGATCTGGCCGCGGCGGCCATGCCCAAGTCCGGCGGGACCTTTACAGGCCCGGTCTCGGCCCAGCCCGCCGGACAGACGCCGGCCTCCTCGCTGCTGCGCAACAGCAAACTGGCGGCAGAAGACACCTCCCCGAGCTACAACGGGGAGATCTGCTGGACCTACGGGTGACGCCATGGGCCACGGAACGAAGATCGGCGGCACAGTCTACGGCGTCACCGGCGGCCGGTGCCTGGTGGGCGGCACGGCCTACGGCCTCCGGGGCGGAACGGTCCTGACCGGCGGGACGGCCCATCCCATCGCCTTCAGCAAGTACGCCCCCGTCTTTGCCGACAACACCTGGGCGGATATCATCGAGGCCTGTCAGACCGGCGCGGTGCCGGATACCTGGGTGGCCGACGGCAGCTGCAGCAAAACCATGACCATCGGCGGCCAGGACTATCAAATCGACATCATCGGCAAGAACCACGACGTGTACTTTGACGACGAGAGCACGGCGCCGCTGACCTTCCAGCTGCATCAGGTCTATAACGGCAGCTACACGGCGGAGAACGTGCAGCCGTATTTTAGCTACATTGCCTACCAGAACAGTACCATTCGCCTGGAGATCCTGCCGGCCATTCTGGCGCTGATGCCCGAGGAGGTCCAAGCGGCCGTCCGGAACACACGGCACTCCAATCCGGATTTCAAGGAGGAGATCACCCAGTATGTGCTGTCAGACGGGCTGTTTCTTCCCACGGAGTACGAAATCCTCGGGGAACAAGTCTGCGGCGCCTCGGGCGTATTTGACAAACAGTACGCCTATTATCAAACGCCGGCGCATCGAATCAAGTACAATCTGCTGGGCCAGCCGGCTGCCTGGCTCACCGCTTCCTCGGCCTACGCCTATGAGGATGTGGCGCTCGACCTGGCCAACACCTGGAGCGAGATCACCGAGACGGGCGGCGCAGCTGCGGCGGATGTGCGGCAGCCCCGCTGCATTGCGCCGGCATTCTGCTTTTAGAAAGGATGAGAAAGATGGTACAAGTGAAAATCGGCCAGCAGCTCTATCCGGCGGCGGTCCGGGGCACGGTCCGCGACGGCGACTGGGACGGCCGGGAGAGCAAGGCGATCACTCTCGCCATGGCTGCCGCCGACGCGGCGGCGCTTTTTTCCGACAATACCGCCTGGAGCATCCGGGTGGACCAGCCGTCCTATCCGGACCCGGACACCGGCGAGACCGTGACGCCTGACCCGGCGGAATTCGACAACAGCGACTTCTGCGTGGCGGGGGACGTCACCGACCACCGGGACGGCACCGTCACCGTGAAGATGGGCAAGCTCACGGCCCTGGAGGAGACGCTTTTGATGATTTACGGAGGTGAGGAGGAATGAGTCTCAGAGCCAGCGCCATGCTGCTGCTGTACCGCATGGGCCGTATCACCGAGGCGGCGGTGCGGCAGGCTGTGGAGGACGGAATCTTGACCGAGGCGGAGGCCGAGCTGATCCTCGGCCTGGAGTAAAGGAGGAAACGCCATGCAGACGAGAACCATCTGGGAGAAGCTCAAATCCACCAAGCTCTGGTGCGCGCTGGCGGGACTGGTCCTGGGCGCTGCCCTGGCCCTGGGGGCCGACGGCGAGAGCCTGGGGCAGGTCCTGGGCGCGGTGACGGCCATCGTGTCCTCGGTGACCTACATCGTCACCGAGGGCAAGGTGGACGCCGCCGGGGCCAAGAACCTGGGCGAGGGGCTGGCGGCGCTGCTGGCCCTCTTCGCCGGGGAGGAGGAACCCGATGACGGTTAATTCCATCCCCTGCCGCCGGGAGAACTACGGCGGGCTCAGGACCGGACCGGTGGAATATCTGGTGGTCCACTACACCGCCGGGGACGGCGACACAGCCCGGGACAACGGCCTCTATTTCGCCCGGGAGCGGGTGGAGGCCTCGGCCCACTACTTTGTGGACCGGACCGGCGCAGTGGCCTCAGTGCCGGAGAACCATGTGGCCTGGCACTGCGGCGCGGCGGTCTACCGCCATCCCTGCTGCCGCAACGCCAATTCCCTGGGCGTGGAGCTGTGCAGCGTGATGGACGAGGACGGCTACCGCTTCGAGGCGGCCACGGTGGACAACGCCGCGGCCCTGCTGGCGGAGCTGATGGAGCGGTATGCCATTCCGGTGGAGCGGGTGCTGCGGCACTATGATGTCACCGGCAAGTGCTGTCCGGCCCCCTTTGTCACCGACGGGGCGGCCTGGCGGGCATTTTTATCGAGATTGGAGGAGCCTATGACACAGGAACAGTTCGCGGGTCTGATGGACCAATATCACCGGGACCAGGGGCAGCAGCCCCCGGCCGCCTGGTCGGAGGAGGCCAGAGCCTGGGCCGAGGGCCGGGGACTGCTGGTGGGCGACAGCGCCGGGATGCGCTATCAGAACCCGGTGACCCGGGAGGAGCTGGTGGAGATTCTCTACCGTGCGATGGGAGGTGCGGACCATGGCGACGCTCAGTAAGGCCGATCAGACCTATCTCTCCGCGTCCCAGCAGCAGGAGATCCTCGCGCTGAAAAAGGCCTGGGAGCAGGCCAACGCCATCGGCGATGAGGCCGGGAAAAAGGCCGCCAACCAGCAGGCCGAGGCCATCCGGGCCTCTGCGGGCTACCAGGGCGGCGCCGACGGTACCGGCTACACCAAGATCGACACCCAGGCCGGCGGCAAGTCGGCCCAAGAGGTCCGGCAATGGGTGGACAACTACGAGTATACCAACTACGACGCCAAAAACGGCTGGGTCAACGGCTACTCCAGTGAGATGAACCTCCGGAGCATGGCCAACTATATCCGCCAGCAGATGCAGGCCAACTCCGACGCCTGGGCCGCGGCCGACGAGGCCACCCGGGACTATCTCCACGACCAGAACGTCCAGCTGGCCGAAATTCTCCGGGAGGCCACCGGCGGCGCGACCAGTACCTATAACGCCGAGACCGGCCGCTGGGAGACCGACAACGCCAATCTGGGCTACGGCTACAACGTGGGCCAGTACAACGATCTGGACTGGTACAAGAACTTCTACCGGATGACCGACGAGCAGATCGACGCCTACCGCAGCGATACCAGCCGGTACCGCAACTATGTGGACCAGAGCCTGATCCGCAACTGGGTGGACGAGAGCAGCGGCTATACGGGCATCTACAGCCAGTTCGTCAACGGGCCCTATGGGCAGCTGCTCTCGGGGTCCAAGGCCACCATCGTCAATCCGACGGTCTACAAGGACGTCATCGGCGACGGCTTCAACGAGGTGGACTACACCCCCCAGACCGACGCCCAGGGCAATATCGTGCCCCGGACGCCGGCGCTGAAGAACAACAATTCCATGACCGACTACACCCGGCAATTTGCCTCCTATGTGGATGAAAACGGCGTGATCCAGCCGGGCACGCTGCTCCAGGCCAACCCGGCCGGCGCCCGGCGGCGGGTCCAGACCACCGGCAGCGGCAGCGTGGGGACCGGATCCGGCGGCAGTACCGGGGGCTCCCTGGACGCCTGGCGGCAGGCGGCGGAGCAGCAGGCGGTCAATGCCCGGGACTACGCGGTGGACCAGGCCGTCGCCCAGCTGCTCCAGGCCGAGGCCGAGGCCATGGCACGGTTCCAGACCCAGCGGGACCAGATCGAGGGGGAGACCCTGAACGCCCTGGACAACTCGGCCCTCTACGCCGAGACCCGGGGCGACCGGGGCGGCATCGGCCAGGCCCAGTATAATACCATCCAGGCCACGGCGGCCCAGAACCGGCAGGCCGTCAATCTGGCCCAGAGCCAGCTCACCGCCGAGACGGCCCAGCAGGCCGCCCAGCTCCGGGCTCAGGGCGAATTTGAGAAGGCCGACGATCTTCTGGAGATCGCCCAGACGTATCTCCTGAAGCTGCTGGAGATGGAGCAGTGGGCGGCGGAGTACCAGTTGGACACCGCCAAGTTCCAGGCCAGCCTCTACCAGTGGCAGCAGGAGTTCCAGCTCAGCGCCGCCAAGGCCATGGCCCAGAAGGAGGCGTGACCGAAAGAGCCGGAACCCAAAGGCCCGCGATCCTGTTCGGGCGGCCATAAAGGCCGCCCCTACGGCGCGCCATCGACCTGGTCCGTAGGGCGGGGTGCCCACACCCCGCCAAACCGCACCGCCGGGATCAATAGGCCCGCAATCATCGCAACCCGCCGTCGATCCTCTCGTAGGGGCGGATTTTATATCCGCCCGGACCGCACCCCCGCAACCACCATGGCCTGCAATCAACGCAGCCCGGTCATGGCGGCATGTGGGCATGCCGCCCTACGAGGCTCGGCGGTGGTGCGGCGGGAATCGCGGGCCTGCTCGGGCGGCTGATAGCCGCCCCTACGGGTGCACCCGCTTCTGTTTCCCGTCGTAGGGGCGGCTAGCAGCCGCCCGGACCGCACCGCCGGAACCACCATGGCCCGCAATCCATGCGGCCCGGTCAGGGCGGCATGTGGGTATGCCGCCCTACGAGGCTCGGCGGTGGTGCGGCGGGAATCGCGGGCCTGCTCGGGCGGCTGATAGCCGCCCCTACGGGTGCACCCGCTTCTGTTTCCCGTCGTAGGGGCGGCTAGCAGCCGCCCGGACCGCACCGCCGGAACCACCATGGCCCGCAATCCATGCGGCCCGGTCATGGCGGCATGTGGGCATGCCGCCCTACGAGACTCGGCGAGGGTGCGTTGGGAATCGGGGGCGTGTTCGGGCGGCCATACAGGCCGCCCCTACGGCGTATTATCGGCCCGGTCCGTAGGGTGGGGTGCCCACACCCCGCCAGACCGGGCCCGCAATCATCGCGACCTGCTGCCGTTTTCCGTTGTAGAGCCGCACCGCCGGGAAATGCTGTTTGGGCAGCCTGCCCAAAGGACGGCCTGGATGGGCCGGCAGGAACCGTGATTTTGAAAATTCCAAGATATTGACTTTTGCGGTTTTGGGATATACTATATGTAGTGTTTGCAACTGGACTGTGACATAGGAGGAAACGCTATGAACGTACGCAAGCGCAGCGGCAAGGTGGTGCCCTTTGACGCGGGCTTTATCCATCGGGCCATCTCTCTGGCCGCGGCGGCGGCCGGGGAGCGGGATGAGGCTGCCATCGACGCCATGACCCAGGCCGTCACCGACAAGCTGGCCGCCATGGGCAAGGAAATCATCGACATCGAAAAAATCCAGGACACCGTGGAGGAGACCCTCTTCCAGCAGATGCACTACCAGACCGCCAAGGCCTATATCCTCTACCGCATGGAGAAGGAGAAGGAACGGACCAGCGGCACCTGGAAGGAGGGTCTGCTGAGCCGGGAGTTCCTGAGTCCCTATAAACACGCCCCCAACCCCATGGGGCAGCTGGGCGCTTTCGTCTATACCCGGACCTATTCCCGGTTCCTGCCCCGGCTGGGCCGCCGGGAGTTCTGGTGGGAGACCGTCCGCCGGGCTGTGGAGTACAACTGCTCTCTGGCCCCCACCTCCCGGAGCGAGGCCGAGAAACTCTTCGACAATATCTATCATCTGCGGCAGTTCCTCTCCGGCCGGACCCTCTGGGTCGGCGGTACGCCGGTGGCCGATCAGTACCCCATGGCCAACTACAACTGCGCCTTTACGGTCATCGACGACTTCTCGGCCTATCACGACCTCTTCTACCTGCTGATGGTAGGCAGCGGCGTGGGCGTCCGGGTGCTCCAGAGCGACGCCGACCAGCTGCCCGCCGTGCGGACTGACCTGGAGATCCTCCACAAGTCCTACGACGCCAAGGCTCCGGCCGAACGGCTGGAGTTCACCGACCTGACCTTCACCCGGGACACGGTCACCATGGCCATCGGCGACTCCAAGGAGGGCTGGGCCCAGGCGCTGCAGCACTACTTTGATATCCTGACCAACCGGGAGTATGCGGCCCTGAAAAAGATCATCGTGGTCTACGACTCCATCCGGCCCAAGGGCGAGCGGCTGAAAAACTTCGGCGGCACCGCCAGCGGCTACGGCTCCATGATGGCCATGCTGGACAAGATCCACAAGGTCATCCAGGCCGCCGGACAGCGGAGTCAGGAGGTCTGGACCAACCTCAAGCCCATCGACCTGCTGGATATCGCCAATATCATCGGCGAGAACGTGGTCTCCGGCGGCGTCCGGCGGACCTCGGAAATCGGCCTCATCGACGCCGAGGACGAGACCTGCATCCAGGCCAAGAGTCAGCTCTACCGCAATGTGGCGGGCCGCTGGGAGATCGACAAGTCCATCGCCCACCGGCAGATGAGCAACAACTCCATCTACTACCAGAAGAAGCCCACCCGGGAGAAGCTCCATTGGCATTTGCAGCAGATGCGCTATTCCGGCGAGCCCGGCTGGATCAACGAGGAGGCGGGCAAAAAGCGCCGGAAGAATTTCAACGGCTGCAACCCCTGCGGCGAGATTCTGCTGGACAGCCACGGCCTGTGCAACCTGACCACGGTCAATGTCATGGCCTTCGTCCAGGACGGGAAGCTGGACAAGGCGGGACTTCTGGAGGCCCAGCGGCTCTCGGCCCGGGCGGGCTACCGGATGACCTGCCGGAAGCTGGAGATGCACCGGTGGAACCTGGTCCAGCAGCGGGACCGGCTGATCGGCTGCTCCCTGACCGGCTGGCAGGACATGGTCAACGCCACCAATATGAGCCGGGAGGACCAGGCCCAGCTCCTGGACGAGATGCGGGAGACGGCGCACCGGGCGGCGGCCAAAATCGCGGCCCGGCTGGGCGGACCGGAGCCCCTGCTGGCCACGACGCTGAAGCCCGAGGGCACCCTGTCTCTGCTGCCCACGGTGTCCAGCGGCGTCCACTACTCCCACGCGCCCTATTATATCCGCCGGGTGCGGATCACCGCCACGGACCCACTCTGCCGGGTCTGCGAGGAGCTGGGCTACCCGGTGCTGCCCGAGGTGGGGCAGGACCCCGACGACCCCACCACCAAGGTCATCGAGTTCCCGGTGAAGGCCCCCGCCGGCCGGGTCAAGGCCGACGTCTCGGCCATCGAGCAGCTGGAGAACTACAAGCTGTTTATGACCCACTATGTGGACCACAACTGCTCCATCACGGTCCACGTCCGGGACCACGAGTGGGACGAGGTCGAGCAGTGGGTCTGGGACAACTGGGACGATATCGTGGCATTGTCCTTCCTGAGCTTCGACGACAGCTTCTACGAGCTGCTGCCCTACGAGGCCATCGACGAGGCCGAGTACGAGCGCCGCAAGGCGGCCATGCGGCCCTTCAACCCGTCGCTCCTGTCCCGCTACGAGCAGGAGGAGAGCGAACTGGACCTGGGCCTCTCCGACTGCGCCAGCGGCGTCTGCCCCATCCGATAAGGAATTACGGCGAGGTGTCATGCACCTCGCCGTTTTTTTGCTGTGGGGGAACCAGGCCGGCGCGCCGAAGGTGCGGCGGGAATCGCGGCCCTGCCCGGGCGGCTGATAGCCGCCCCTACGGCGTGCTTTTGATCCGGTCCGTCAACACCGCACCGCGGGGTCGGCGGGTATAAAAATAGGGCGCGCTGCGGCTTTTGCCGTGCAGCGCGCTCTTGTTTGTTATCTTGCCGGGCTCCGCGGACCGGAGCTGGTATTATGCGTGGGGTCTCAGGTACTTCTTCGCCGGAGTCTTAACCAGCAGGAAGCCGATCACCATAATGGCGGCCCAGTCGATGACCATGTAGAAGCCATTATACAGGGCGGAATAGAACCAGGGGGTGGTCATGGTCATGCCGAAGAACTCCTCGGGCATAGAGGAGGCCCAGATGGTGGCGCCGACCACATAGTGGACCAGGAACCGCAGGACGCAGCCCACGGTGGCGCCAATGAAGAAGCCGCCCTTCATCTTCCAGAAGAGACCGGCGAAGCCCAGGACCACATAGGCCACCAGGAAGTCGCCGATGATGCTCTCCCAGCCGATGGCGATGCCGCCCTCCATGAGGGTCTGCAGCACGGCGTGGGCCAGGCTGGCGATCATGCCGGGTCCGAAGCCCCAGCGGACGCAGTAGATGAAGATCGGCAGCATGGCCAGATCGATGGCGCCGCCCCAGGGCATCTTATAAAGGGGATACATGCTGAGAATTTCCGCCAGGGCAATCAGCAGCGCCCCTTCGCACAGGGCCAGAACAGCCGGGCGGCGGGTGAGGGTTTGGGTGTTCATAGAACGACCTCCAGAAAAAAAGATACCGCACAACCTGAGCGGCAGTGCGGTACGAAGCGAATCATAAAGTAATCCAAAACAGCTTCCTACGCCGGCATTACCCGGATCAGGTTAAGGGACCCGGAAGGACGTTTCCTTCCAATCTCAGCCGGAGAAGTCTCCAGCGCCCCTGTGTTCGGTTGTAACGGTTCGGCCATATTATACGGGATCGGCGCAAAAATGTCAATGGTCTAGCCGAAGAAGCCGCTGTCGGCCAGGGAGATAAAATCGTTGTCGGCCACGATGATATGGTCGGCCAGCAGGATATCCAGCGGCGTGAGGATATCGCGGACACAGCGGGTCGCCTCATAGTCCGCCTGGGAGGGCAGCGCGACGCCGCTGGTATGGTTATGGGCGAGAACAATCGAGTTGGCGTTGCAGCCGATGGCCGCCTCCACCACGCTGCGGACGGAGAAGGAGGCGCTGTTGAGTCCGCCCCGCTGGATCAGCCGGCAGCCCAGCACCTCGCACCGGGCGTTGAGGCACAGCACATAGACCAGTTCCTCCTTTGCGCCGAAAAAGTAAGGGAGCAGATATTCGCCGCAGGCCTGGGTGGTGGTCAGCGCCGCGCCCCGAACGGAGCGGGAGAGCAGATACCGCTTGGCCAGCGGGTTGATGAGATAGAGCAGCGCCGCAGCGGCGTCTCCAATCCCGGCCACTGCCTTGAGGTCGCTGCGGGAGGCGTCCAATACGGCGGCGATGGTTCCGAAATGGTCCAGCAGCGCTTCGGCAATGGGATAGGTGTCCTGCCGCGGCAGGGCGTAAAAGAGCAGCAGCTCCAGAATTTCCGCATCCTGCAGGGCTTCGGGTCCGCGCTCCAGAAATCTGGTCCGAAGTCGTTTCCGGTGGCCGTCATGCTCGCCCATGGGTTGGATCGCTCCCTTCTTGAGAATTAAATGCCGAAGAGCTTGGCAAAGTTTTGGAAGAGAATCTGGTTCTCCAGGTCCGGGGGCAGGCCCAGATCCCGGAACCGCTGCAGCTCCTCTGCCGGGGTCCACATGGGGAAGTCCGTGCCGTAGAGGAAGCGATGGGCCCCCAGCCGGTCCAAATACTCCAGGGCCCGGTCGCGGCCCAGGAACCGCAGAGAGCTGGAGGTGTCGTAATAGACGTTTTCCGGCTGGACATGGGCGTAGGACTTTTCCCAGCACTGCCAGCCGCCGAAATGGGCCGCAATGGCCACGAGGTCCGGCACCTGGCGGATCAGGTTGGTGAGCCGCTGAGGCGAGGAGTAGTCCAGATGGGAGTCGCCCATGTGGAAGAGCACCGGCAGACCGGCCTTGGCCACGGCCCGGTACATGGGAATGGCCTCCGGCAGATCGATGGGCGTATGCTGGAAGTCGGGGTGGATCTTGAGCCCCTTGAGCCCCAGGGCCGCAATCCGCTCCAGCTCCGCCTCCCAGCCCTCCATGGCAGGGAACAGCGTGCCCAGGCCGATGAGGTTGGGATGAACCCGGACCTCCGAGGCGATAAAGTCGTTGATATGCTGGACCTGGTGGGGCGAGGTGGCCGAGCTGGAGACGGCGCAGCAGTCGATCCCGGCCGCCTGCTCCAGGGGCAGCAGCGTCTCGACAGACGCCAGATGGGCAGTGTGGGTGCCATAAAAGGAGCCGATGGAGGCCGAAGCCTTCTCAGCCAGCTTGTGGGGGAAAATATGAACGTGGATGTCTGCAATCTTCATGAATGTGCCTTCTTTATGGGAATATGCATCTTGGGCAGCACCGCACAATTTGGCAAGAGCATTCGGCCAAAGATTTTGCCTCATACGAAAGTTATAAAAGGGCGGGAATACTGTATGTATTTCCCCCTTTTATAACTGCACGGATGGGGCAAAAGATTGGGCGAAGGCCGCAGACACAATTGTGCGGTGATGCCCTTGGATTTCCGCGGTCCTATTGTATATCCGGGATGACGCGCTTGTCAAATGGGCCGGCGTTTTGTCAGCAGCTCCACCATGCCGCATACCACCGCCGCCTCTTCGTCGCTCAGGGCGGAGATGTCCAGCATGCGCCGGGTCTCCCGGCCCAGGAGATAGTCTACCGTGACGCCGAACAGGTCCGCCAGCCGTACCATTACCTCGAAGGAGGGCAGCCGGATGTCCGTCTCATAGCTCGATATCATCGAAGCCGTGACGCCTACCCGTCCCGCAACCTGGGCCTGGGTGAGATGCTTGTCCAGCCGCAGCTGCTTCAGTCTCTGAGAAAAGTCAACCATAAGCCGTGATCCTCCTTGCTTATAGTGTACACAGCTTATCATTTCCGATAGAAAAGAAAACTCTATATTTTGGTTGAGTCCGACGGCGGGGAAACTGCCTCTTGACAACGGGACTTTACCGGAGTATAATGCGAAGCAAATAAACCGATGAGCAAAGCGAGTACCCTTTGAACGACATCTTCAGAGAGCCGCCGGTGGTGGAAGCGCGGCGATGGTCCCAGAGGTGAATGGGTTTGCGAGGGCGAGCTGAACGGCAACCAGTAAGCGAGACGGAGAGGCGCTCCGTTAACAAGGGCGGCGCATGGATGTGCGCAGAAAAGTGGGTATCGTATGATATCAAGCCGGGTGGCACCGCAGGAGATGTATGCTCTTGTCCCAGCAACAGGTTGGGAGAAGGGCGATTTTTTTGTCCTTCTCCGGAAAAAATCGAAAGGCAGCACCGCACAATTTGGCAAGAGCATTCGGCCAAAGATTTTGCCTCATACGAAAGTTATAAAAGGGCGGGAATACTGTATGTATTTCCCCCTTTTATAACTGCACGGATGGGGCAAAAGATTGGGCGAAGGCCGCAGACACAATTGTGCGGTGATGCCCGAAAGGAGAACCTACTATGAAACAGCACAATGAAGTCCCCTACAAGATTTACCTCAGCGAAGACGAGCTGCCTCAGGCCTGGTATAACGTCCGCGCGGATATGAAGAACAAGCCCGCGCCGCTGCTGAACCCCGGCACGCTCCAGCCCATGACCTTTGAGGATCTGCGGCCCGTCTTCTGCGACGAGCTGATCCGCCAGGAGCTGGACAACGACACGGCCTATATCCCGATCCCCCAGCCGATCCGGGACTTTTATAAGATGTACCGTCCCTCTCCGCTGGTCCGGGCCTATTTCCTGGAGGAGAAGCTGGGCACCCCGGCCAAGATCTACTATAAGTTCGAGGGCAACAACACCTCCGGCAGCCATAAGCTGAACTCCGCCATCGCCCAGGCCTACTATGCCAAGATGCAGGGCCTCAAGGGCGTCACCACCGAGACCGGCGCCGGCCAGTGGGGCACGGCCCTCTCCATGGCCTGCTCCTTCTTTGGTCTGGACTGCCAGGTCTACATGGTCAAGGTCAGCTATGAGCAGAAGCCCTTCCGCCGGGAGGTCATGCGGACCTACGGCGCGGCTGTGACCCCGTCGCCCTCTGAGACCACCGAGGTCGGCCGGAAGATTCTGGCCGCCCATCCCGGCACCACCGGTTCCCTGGGCTGCGCCATCTCCGAGGCCGTGGAGGCTGCCTCCAAGCAGGAGGGCTACCGCTACGTCCTGGGCAGCGTCCTGAACCAGGTCCTGCTGCACCAGTCCATCATCGGTCTGGAGACCAAGGCGGCCCTGGATAAGTACAACATCGTGCCCGATATCATCATCGGCTGCGCCGGCGGCGGCTCCAACCTGGGCGGCCTGATCTCTCCCTTCATGGGCGAGAAGCTCCGGGGCGAGCGGGACTACCGCATCATCGCCGTGGAGCCCGCCTCCTGCCCCAGCCTCACCCGCGGCAAGTTCGCCTATGACTTCTGCGACACCGGCATGGTCTGCCCCCTGGCGAAGATGTACACCCTGGGCAGCGACTTCATCCCCTCGGCCAACCACGCCGGCGGCCTGCGGTACCACGGCATGAGCAGCATCCTGAGCCAGCTGTACCACGACGGCCTGATGGAGGCCGTCTCCGTGGAGCAGACCGAGGTCTTCAAGGCCGCCGAGCTCTTCGCCCGGTGCGAGGGCACCCTGCCCGCCCCCGAGAGCAGCCACGCCATCCGCGCCGCCATCGACGAGGCGCTGAAGTGCAAGGAGACCGGCGAGGAGAAGACCATCGTCTTCGGCCTGACCGGCACCGGCTACTTTGATATGGTCGCCTACGGCAAGTTCAACGACGGCAACATGAGCGACTACGTCCCCACCGACGAGGAACTGGCCGCCTCCTTCGCCAAGCTTCCCAAGGTTGACGGCTAATTATCCCCCCACACAAAAACCAGCTCCCCACCCCAGGGAGCTGGTTTTTCGATTCCCGCCGCACCTTGTAGGGCGGCATGCCCACATGCCGCCATGACCGGGTCCGTTGACCGCAAGCCCGGCAATTCCGGCAGTGCGGTTTGGCGGGGTGTGGGCACCCCGCCCTACGGACCAGGCCGAAAACACGGCGTAGGGGCGGCCTGTATGGCCGCCCGGACGGCCCGCGATTCCCGTCGCACTTCCTCCGAACGCCGTAGGGCGGCATGCCCACATGCCGCCATGACCAGGCCGCGATAACGGAAAACCTGTTGATCTCGGCGGTGCGGCACGGGCGGCCATAAAGGCCGCCCCTACGAGAGGATCGACGGCGGGGCGGCGTTGATTGCGGGCCTGTTGATTCCGGCGGTGCGGTTTGGCGGGGTGTGGGCACCCCGCCCTACGGACCAGGCCGAAAACACGGCGTAGGGGCGGCCTGTATGGCCGCCCGGGCAGGCCCGCGATTCCTGCCGCGCCCCCGCCGAACGCCGTAGGGCCCTACAGCGGGAGGAACAGGGAGAATATCACGGCCAGCAGACCGCAGATTCCGATGGCGATGCTGCTCATGGCGCCCTGGAGTTCGCCGATTTCCCGGGCCTTGGTGGTGCCCAGGGCGTGACTGCACGCGCCGATGGCCAGTCCCTGGGCCACGGGGTCGGTGACATGGAACCACTTGATAAAGGCCGGCGCGCCCACCGCGCCCACGGTGCCCGCGATAATCACACAGGCCACGGCAATGGCAACCACGCCGCCCTTGGCCTCGGCGATGCCCACGGCGATGGCCGTGGTGCAGCTCTTGGGCAGCATGGCCGCGGTGACCGCCTGGTCCAGACCGAAGAGCCGGCACAGCAGCAGTACGCTGCCCATACTGACGGCGCAGCCCACGGTGCAGCCCACCAGCACCGGAATAAAGTTCTTTTTGAGGATGTCCCGCTGGTTGTAAATGCCCAAGGCCAGAATGGCCGTCACCGGTGAGAGCATCAGGTTCACAAAGTCGCCGCCCCGGGCATAGTCGTCATAGGGGATATCCAGCAGGAGCAGCAGGGCGATAATCATGGCGGCCGAGACCACCGTGGGATTGGCCAGAACCCAGCCGGTCTTTTTCTGGAACCACCGGGCCAGGGCAAAGGCAGCCGCCGTCAGGATCAGGCCCAGCAGCGGCGTGGAGGTCAGCGCTTCCATCATTGTGCATCGCCTCCCCGTTTTTGCAGCAGCCGGATGGTCAGCTGGACCGCGTGGCCGGTGACGCAGAAGACCAGCGGCGTGGTCAGAATCGTAATCAGCAGAATCGGCAGCAGATTGGCCGCCATAACGTCCCAGTATTTGATGAGGGACACGCAGCCCGGCACAAAGAACATGGCCATATGGTCCAGCAGGAAGCCGGAGCTCTCCCGGAGCTGCCGGGGCTTCAGCGCCCGCACTGCCAGAAGAACCAGCAGAATCACCATGGCCAGCACCGTGGCCGGGAAGGCAAAGGGCAGCAGGGCCGCCAAGCCCTCCGCCGCCAGACAGATGGCGAAAATCACCGCCAGCTGGGCAAGAACAGACATGATACTCGCTCCTTTTTCAAATTCCACACCAGTATAGCACAGCCGTCCCCCGGCCGCAAACCGAGAATACATCCAAATCACCGGCAGATTTTGTCCAATTCAGCAAAAACCAGCGTGGCGAAAAAGTCTTTTCGCCACGCTGGGGGCGGCCTGTATGGCCGCCCGGACAGGCCCCCGATTCCCGCCGCGCCCCCGCCGAACGCCGTAGGGCGGCATGCCCACATGCCGCCACGACCCGGCTGCGTTGACCGCAAGCCTGGCAATTCCGGCGGTGCGGCACGGGCGGCTGATAGCCGCCCCTACGACGGGAAACGGAAGCGGGTGCACCCGTAGGGGCGGCTAGCAGCCGCCCGAACAGGCCTTCCCGCCGAAGGCCGTAAAGGCGCTACATCAGCGGCGAGAACACCCGGAGGAAGGCCCGGAACAGGCGCTGGAACAGGGACGTATTGCGGCACTTGCGCCAGGTGATTTCCTCCGAAATCTCGAAGGTATCCCGGAAGTCCTCGGCGATGGACTCCACACAGCCGGCGTCGAAGAGATACACCGCGTTTTCAAAGTGGAGGTAGAGGCTCCGGAAGTCCAGGTTCACGGTGCCGGTGACGGCGTAGCGGCCGTCCACCAGGTAGACCTTGGAGTGGATAAAGCCCGGCGTATACTCATAGACCCGGACGCCCGCCTCGGTGAGCATTTCATAATGGGCCCGGGTGACGGCATGGACATACCACTTGTCTGGGATATGGGGCGTGATGATCCGCACGTCCAGGCCGGTCTTGGCGGCGGTGAGCAGGGCGGCGGTGATCTTGTCGTCCAGGATCAGATAGGGGGTCATAATATAGATGGACCGGACCGCCCGCTGGAACAGGGTCAGCAGCGTACTCTCGCAGACGTCTTCGTTATCCAGCGGCGTATCGCAGAAGGGCTGGACGAAGCCCTCGCCGCCGGCCAGACTGTAGGGATAGGCGGGCCGGAGGGCGGCGATATCCTCCAGGGCTCCGGTGTTGGTGTCCCACATGGAGAGGAACATCACGGTCATGGCCCAGACGGCCTCGCCCCGGAGGAGGATGCCGCAGTCCTTCCAGTGGCCGAAGCGCTCATGGCGGTTGATGTACTCGTCGGCCAGATTGACGCCGCCGGTGAAGCCCACCTGTCCGTCAATAATCATCAGCTTCCGGTGGTCCCGGTTGTTGAGCCGTCCGGAGAGCACCGGCACGAAGGGGTTGAAGACCTTGGCCCGAATGCCCATCTCCCGGAGCTGCTTGTCGTAGCCCGAGGGCAGGGTGGTAATGCAGCCGAAGTCGTCATAGAGCACCCGGACATCGACGCCCCGGGCGGCCTTCCGCCGCAGAATATCGAGAATTCCCTGCCACATGACCCCCTCGCCGATGATAAAGAACTCCAGGAAGATATACTTCTCGGCCTTGCTGAGCTCCTCGAGCATCCGGGGATAGACCAGATCGCCCAGGGGAAAATATTCCGTCTCGGTGTTGTCATAGACCGGGTAGCCGGACACATTATAGAGATAAGAGGCCACTGCCGAGGCCGGGTCGCTGAGATTGGCGAGATTGTCCGAAATCAGCCGCTCCTGCCAGAGATTTTCCCGGACCATATCCTCGGCCTGGTGCATGCCCCGGCGGGTCCGGGCGCTGAGCCGCCGTCCGCCGAAGGTCAGATAGAGGCTGATGCCCGCCACCGGGAAGGCCAAAATCAGGATAATCCAGGCGATTTTATAGGAGGAATTGGTGCGGTCGTAGAGCAGGTATACGATGGTCAGCACGGACAGGGCCGTCATAAACACCTGAATCCACCGCCGGTACTCGGAAAGCCAGATCACCGTGCTCAGCAGCGCCCCCAGCTGCAATAGAATGAAAAACGCCACCACGATTACCCGCTGAAACACCAGCTTGCCCAATCGACTCATCCAGCCGCCTCCCTTCCATGGTTTCCTCCATTGTATCACATTTTCCGAAAGTGGCAAGAGTCTTCCCACAGACTTTGCGAACATTTGGTTGAGAATTGACCTGGGCTGTAGTATAATAAGGGAAATCGACGCGGCGCATGCACCCTAAAGCCTCCCCTTGGTGCCCAAGGGGAGGTGGCACGGCGAAGCCGTGACGGAGGGGATCAGAGCTTCCGATCA
>DSLFC04102__coassemble_816_pt1 | contig 27453 bp, 26 predicted proteins | sample DSLFC04102__metabat2_low_PE_037 | metagenome-assembled genome bin DSLFC04102
TGAGGCAAAATCTTTGGCCGAATGCTCTTGCCAAATTGTGCGGTGCTGCCGTAGATATCCGGGCTTATAGGACAACCCGCGGCGGCGGGTTCATGCAGCAGGCATTCCATGCTTGCAGTCACAATCGGGACGGGAGGTGAAGCGTACAGTTCCATTCGCGGCCCCACCATTTTAGAGAGAAAAAGAGGTGCTGTCCATGAAAAAATTCACTTGCTTCCTTGCGGCGCTGCTGCTGGCCGCGCTCCTGCCTGTGTCTGCGTCGGCGGCGGAGAACCCCTCCATGGGGGCCAGCTACACCGAGATCCCCGACGCCATCGCCAACCCCGAACGGGGCTTCTACTCCACCCTCTATATGGCGGGCAAGGAGACGGGCAACACGGTCCAGAATCCCACCGGGAAGCTGATCCATATGCGCATCAGTCTGGGCAATTTCAGCCACAACTATCTCCACTACCGGGGAAACACGCCGGAACATTACACCGAGGGCGGCTGGGAGCCCCTCAGCCAGGACTTTTTGGACGCCCTGGACGCCACCATGGACAATCTGCGGCAGAACGGCGGCTCCGCCATTCTGCGCTTTGCCTACGATGATTTTGACGGCATCGCCAATCTGGAGCCGGATATGGAGGGCATTGTGGCCCATATCGCACAGCTCTCGGGTTTCTTTGCAGATCATGCCGACGTCATCGCCGCCGTGGAAAGCGGCTTCCTGGGCTGCTGGGGCGAGCAGCACACCAGCGCCATCGTCACCCCGGAAAACATTGCCATGCTGGCCGACGCCCTGCTGGAGGCGGTGCCGGAACCCATTACCGTCTCGGTCCGCCGCCCCGTGTACTACTGCTACGCCGCCGGCCTCCAGCTGCGCGACCTGGAAACCCACCGGGCCGATCCCGCCTCCCCCTACTACCGGCTGGGCGTCTATAACGACGGCTACCTGGGCAGCGGCTCCGACCTGGGCACCTACACCGACCGGGCCATGGAAGTGGCGTGGCTGAATTACCAGGCCGGACACACCCTGTTCGGCGGCGAAGTGGTGGCCAACAGCTCCAGCGACGGTACCGTCTACAACAGCATTGACTACATTTCCGAAGAAATGTTCCAAACCCACACCTCCTACCTGAACATCGAGTGGAACGGCAGCGTCATCGATCAGTGGCGGGCCTCCACCTACACCGGCGACGATCCGGTCTACTACGGCCTGAGCGGCTTTACCTATGTGGAAAACCATCTGGGCTACCGGTTTGTGCTGCGCAGCTCGGAATATGACGGCCAGTCCGTCACCGTGGCGGTGGAAAACGTGGGCGCCGGCAATATGGTAAAGCCCAAGACGGTCACCCTGAATCTGGTGGACGAAACCGGCGGCCTCACCCAGGTGCCCACGGACCTGGACGTGACGGACTGGCAGTCCGGCGAGACCACGGAGGTTTCCATTCCGCTGCCGGCGGACCTGCCCGCCGGGACCTACGCCGCCTATTTGAACATTGCCGACCAGAACGGCAATCAGATCCGCTTTGCCAACGACAATCCCTTCAACGACTACGGAAACGGCATCGGCTCCTTTACCCGCTCGGCCCAGAACATCAACCGGGCAGGCAGCCTCTATTGCTGGAATCTCTTCCTTCTCAACGGGGGAGACTATCCCGCCATCGACGACTTCCTGGACCGGCTGGAGATCACCCGGGTCTACCAGGACCTGCCCCAGGTCTATCTGGAGCGGGAGGAGACTGCCGCCATGGTAGCCCGGCAGGCCGCGGACGGCATCGAGACCGTGGCCCTGACCGGAGACGCCGCCTGGGGAATGGCCGGTGACGATCAGGCGGAAATCAGAGCCTACATCGACGCGCTGGCGGCCTATAATCAGGGCATTGGCGCAGCCGCCCCCATCGAAAAGATTGCCCTGGATGTGGAGGTCTACACCCAATCTGTGTGGAAAGACGACCCCCAAGCCGCCTTCGCCGCCTACGTCTCCCAGATGGAGGCCCTCTACCAGTACGCCCACAGCGCCGGGCTGGAGGTCGTACAGGTGATCCCCGTGTTCTATGACCAGATCGACGGGGACCTGCTGGCCTATTTTGTGGAGCACTGCTGCGATGAGCTTTCCATTATGAATTACAACAAATCCACCCAGATCAGCGGCATCGAGACAGAGGTCGCCCTCTGCCGTGCCCTGGGCATGAAGGTGGAAACCATCTTTGAGACCATGGCCTACTCGGAGAGCCACGGCGTCACCGAGGAAATCACCTATTTCTACGAGGGAATGGAGGCCTTGCAGGCGAAACGGCAGCAGATTCTGGAGACCTATGACTACGAAAACCTGACCACCTCCTACCACCATTTCCCCACGGTGTACCATGTGGATACGGGGCTGTACCTGGCGGAAATCTACGCCTATACCAACAGAGAAGACCCTACCCGCAATGATCTGGGCCAGACCGAAGCGCTTCCCTTCATCACCCTCACCGGCGACGACGGCAGCGTGACGACGGCGTGGCTGTACAATCCCAACCGGAGCTCCACGTATCAAGAAAACTGTTACCTGGCGGTGGGCCTCTCTGCCGATGTGACCTATACCATCGCCTCCGGCACCGCGGACTATGTGGTGACCACGCCCAACAAGACCTTTGCCTTCGGAGACGATTCTCTGGTGGATTATATCAGCATCCGTGTGGAGCGGGTGACGGAAGCCCATACCCACACCCCGGAGCTCCGGGACGCCCGGGATGCAACCTGCACCGAGGCAGGCTACACCGGCGACACCTACTGTACCGTCTGCGGCGAACTGCTGGCCGCCGGGACTGCCATTGAAAAACTGCCCCACACCCCGGAGGTCCGGGACGCCCGGGACGCAACCTGCGCCGAGGCGGGCTACACCGGCGACACCTACTGCACCGTCTGCGGGGAGCTGCTGGCCGCCGGTTCAGAGCTTGAAAAGCTGCCCCACACCCCGGAGCTCCGGGACGCTCGGGACGCAACCTGCGCCGAGGCGGGCTACACCGGCGACACCTACTGTACCGTCTGCGAAGAGCTGCTGACCTCCGGGACCGCCATTGCGGCCCTGGGCCATACCGGCAGCTGGACCGCCAATGGCGACGGGACCCACCGGCTGGTATGTGACCGGTGCGGCGCAGTCATGGAGCAGGGCGCCTGCGCCGACGGCGGCCAGGACGGTTTTTGCGATACCTGCGGCGGGGCAGTCAGCCGGGAGCAGACCTTCCGCAAGGCAACCGGATTTGCCGACGGACAGACCTATCTCATTACCATCAACCGCAAAGCCCTCAGCCGGGATCTGTCCGGGACCGGTGTGGAAATGACGGAAACGGGCGGCGTTTATACCGCATCCCCGGCCGCGGACGAGGCGCAGCTCTGGACCTATGAAAACGGGAAGCTCTGGTGTCAGGTGGAGGGGACCCGGTATTATCTGAGCGCGGAGGACGGCGACCTGTCCGTGACGACCCAGTCCGACAGCGCCGCCGTATGGACCTTCTCCAACGGCCGTCTGAGCACCCAGGTTTCGACCCGGTTCCTGTTCTGGACCTATGACAGGACCTACTATCTCTATGCCGCCAGATCCGGCTTCACCCTGAGCATTCTCCGGGCCACCGTGACCCTCTACGAGGCGGTGTAACCCGTCCTGCAAAACAACAGGTCCGATTAAATTGCGCATACCCATACCCCAGTCATCGGAGCGTCTCCCGCTGAGGCGCTCCGATGACCGATTATGGCAGAATTTCGCAGGGAGGAATGGAAATGTCAAACTATATTTTGGATCTTCGCAAGCTGGTGGGGCACAGGCCGCTGCTGCAGGTGGGGGCCAGTGTGATTGTGGAGGACGCGGAGGGCCGAATTCTGCTGCAGCTGCGCAGTGACAACCTCTGTTGGGGCTACGCCGGCGGGTCCGTGGAGCTGGACGAGGTGGTGGAGGACGCCGCCAAGCGAGAGCTGCTGGAGGAGACGGGGCTCACCGCCCACCGGCTGGAGTTCTTCGGGGTCTTTTCCGGTCCCGACACCCACTACGTCTATCCCAACGGCGATGAGGTATCCAATATCGATCTCGTGTTCCTCTGCCGGGACTACAGCGGCACGCTGACCGCCCAGCCCGGGGAAGTGGAGGAGCTGCGGTTTTTCGCCCCGGACGATCTGCCCGCGCCCCTCTCCCCGCCCGTGGAACGGATCATTCGGAAGTGGGCCGCCCAAAAGCAGGCTTTCCGCCCATCCGGCGCCGGCTCGGATCGCTAAGAGGACATAAAGAGGAATGTGATTATTCACAAATACCACTACACAGAAGGGCAAACCCGTGGTATAATATGATCGTTGTATTTTCCTCTGTAAGGCATGAGGCGCTGCCGCCTCCTGTGCTTCAGAGGGCGCTTATGCCCGACTCTTCCAGACGTCTGGCGGTTTTCTCCCTGGGCCGCCCACGGAGATAGCCTCACGGCAAACCGCAGACGCCATTTGCAACACGATCATTTGGCGGCGGAATGGAGAGATATTATGGAGCTTCAAATTCAAGACCTGCTTTCCTCGATCCGGACCGAAGGCATCGAGAAGGCGTCCCAGGAAGCCGACGGCATTCTGGCCGACGCCCGGAAGCAGGCAGAGGACATTCTGGCCCAGGCCAACGCCGAGGCGGCCGCACTGCGCGACGCCGCCCAGAAGGACGTGGCCCGGTATCGGGAGAATGCCCAGCTCGGCGCCGAGCAGGCCCGGCGGGACGCCATGCTGGCCTTCAAGGCCGCGGTCCAGGCCGAGTTTGAGCGGCTGCTGACCCAGGACGTGGGCAAAGCCCTGGACGACAAGGCCCTGGGCAAGCTGATCGCCGCGGCCCTGGAGGGGGAAAACCCCGCCGACTACGCCGCCGAGGTCCAGGCCGTCGGCGACGGTCTCAAGCAGCAGCTGGCCCAGCAGCTCAAGGCGGGTCTGGAGATCCGTCCGTCCAAATCCGTCCGCGCCGGCTTCCGGCTGGCCGCCAAGGACGGCTCCGGCTTCTTTGACTGCACCGACGAGGAAATCTCGAAGATCCTGATGCCCTTCTTCCGGGATATCCAGCTGTAAGGGAGGTGCGCCGTGGCCTCCTATTATTATCTGCTCTCCAGCCTGCCCATGTTGGCGGCCAGTGCGCCGCCCCCCTTTGATTACCCGACTTTTCTGGAGATGTGCCGCTCCTCCGTCAGCGCGGCCACTTACGGCGCGCTGGAGCAGCTGACGGTGGATTCGGACAAGGGGCCGCTGCTGCGGTCCTGGGCGGTGTTTTACCGGCGGCTGCGTCAGGAGCTGCGCTATCAGCGGCTTCAGAAGCTGGGCAAGCCCTGCCAGGCTCCCGCGGACCGGGAGGCCGCCGCCGCTGTCCAGGCGGCCATCGCCGCCGAGAACCCCCTCCTGGGGGAGCAGCAGCTGCTGGAGCTGGAGTTCCGGCAGATCGATGCCCTGGTGGGCTTCCACGTCTTCGACGACACGGCCCTCTTCGGCTACGCCCTGAAGCTCCAGCTGATGCAGCGGCTCCACGGCTTCCAGTTCGAGACCGGCAAGGCCGAGTTCGTCTCCCTTCTCGACGGAATCCAGCAGAAAATCTATCGTTTATAAGCGGGTGAGAATCATATGGAAAAGGTAACTGGAATTGTGACCGGCGTCAACGGCAACCTGATTACGGCGGAGTTTGACGGCTCGGTCAAGAAAAATGAGGTCTGCTACGTCTGCGTAGGAGACGAACGGCTCAAAGGTGAGGTCATCCGCATTACCAACGGCGTCGCCAGTATGCAGGTCTATGAGATGACCAACGGTGTCCAGGTGGGCGACCGGGTGGAGCTCTCCGGCGAACTGCTGAGCGTGGAGCTGGGCCCCGGCCTTTTGAGCCAGGTCTATGACGGCCTCCAGAATCCCCTGCCGGAGCTGGCCGATCAGTGCGGCTTCTTCCTCCAGCGGGGCGTCTACCTGGACCCCATCCCCGACAAGTCCTGGGAGTTCACCCCGGTGGCCAAGGCCGGCGACACGGTCCAGGCAGGCGACACCCTGGGCACCGTGCCCGAGGGCCTCTTTACCCACCACATCATGGTCCCCTTCGGCCTCAAGGACGAGGGCTGGACCGTCAAGTCCATTCAGCCCAAGGGTACCTACCACGTCCGGTCCACCGTGGCCGTGCTGGAGAACCGCAAGGGCGAAACCAAAGAGCTGAGCATGGTCTTCTCCTGGCCCATCAAGGAGATGGTCCACTGCTACGCCGAGCGGCTCCGGCCCGATGAGACCCTGGTCACCCAGATCCGCTGCATCGACACCTTCCTGCCGGTGGTCAAGGGCGGCACCTTCTGCGTCCCCGGCCCCTTCGGCGCGGGCAAGACCGTGCTCCAGCACATGGAGGCCAAGAACGCCGCCGTGGATATCGTCATTGTGGCCGCCTGCGGCGAGCGCGCCGGCGAGGTCGTCGAAGTGCTGAAGGAGTTCCCCGAGCTCATCGACCCCCGGACCGGCCGGTCGCTGATGGAGCGCACCATCATCATCTGCAACACCTCCTCCATGCCCGTGGCGGCCCGCGAGGCCTCGGTCTACACCGCCGTGACCATGGCCGAGTATTACCGGCAGATGGGCCTCGACGTGCTGCTGCTGGCCGACTCCACCAGCCGCTGGGCCCAAGCCATGCGTGAAATGAGCGGCCGTCTGGAGGAGATCCCCGGCGAAGAAGCCTTCCCGGCCTACCTCGAATCCGTCATCGCCTCCTTCTACGAGCGGGCTGGCAAGGTCCGGCTCCACGACGGCTCAACCGCCTCCATCACCATCGGCGGCACCGTCTCCCCGGCCGGCGGCAACTTTGACGAGCCCGTCACCCAGGCCACGCTGAAAGTGGTCGGCGCCTTCCACGGCCTCTCCCGCGAGCGGTCCGACGCCCGGAAGTACCCCTCCATCCACCCCATCGATTCCTGGTCCAAGTACGCGGGCATCGTGGACATGGCGAAGGTGGAGGAGGCCCGCTCCATTCTCCGCCGGAGCATCGAAGTGGGCCAGATGATGATGGTCGTCGGCGAAGAGGGCACCTCGGCCGAGGACTATATCCTCTACCAGAAGGGCGAGCTGCTGGACGCCGTCTACCTCCAGCAGAACTCCTTCGACCCCATCGACGCGGCCTGCTCCCCCGAGCGGCAGCGGTGCGTGTTCGCCGTCATCTACGACGTTTTGACCCGCCGCTACAGCCTCACCGACAAGCGGGAAATCCGCGGCTTCTTTAACCAGCTGCGGCAGGAGTTCCTGGACTGGCACAACACCGAGTTCCAAACCCCCGCCTTTGAAGCCCAGCAGAAGAAGCTCACCGATTACTATCTGTCCAAAGCGGTTTAACGCCGCGTCAACCGTAGCACAGATGGGAGACGAAACATGAAGAAAGTATACACGAAAATTGAATCCATTGTGGGAAACGTGCTGACGGTCAGGGCCGAGGGCGTCCGCAACGGCGACCTGGCGCTGGTGGGCGACAGCTACGCCAACGTCATCAAGCTGGACCACGACAAGGTTTCCCTCCAGGTCTTCTCGGGCACCCAGGGCGTCAGCACCACCGACCCCGTCCGGTTCCTGGGACGGCCTATGATGGTGTCCTTCAGCGAACACCTGCTGGGACGCATCTTTGACGGCGCCGGCGTCCCCCGGGACAACGGCCCTGCCCTGACCGAGAATATGATCCCCATCGGCGGCCCGTCCGTCAACCCCGCCCGCCGTATCGTGCCCAAGCACATGATCCGCACCGGTATCCCGATGATCGACCTCTTCAACACCCTGGTGGAGAGTCAGAAGCTCCCCATCTTCTCGGTGTCCGGCGAGCCCTACAACCAGCTGCTGGCCCGGATCGCTATGCAGGCCGAGGTTGACGTCATCGTCCTGGGCGGCATGGGCCTCAAGTATGACGACTACCTCTTCTTCCGGGACACCCTGGAGCGGGGCGGCGCCATGGGCCGCACGGTGATGTTCGTCCACACCGCCTCGGACCCCATCGTCGAGTGCACCCTGGTGCCCGATATGTCCCTGGCCGTGGCCGAGCAGTTCGCCCTGGAGGGCAAGAAGGTCCTGGTGCTGCTGACCGATATGACCAACTACGCCGACGCTCAGAAGGAAATGGCCATCACCATGGAACAGGTGCCCTCCAACCGCGGCTACCCCGGCGACCTCTACAGCTGCCTGGCTGCCCGATATGAGAAGGCCGTTGACTTCGACGGCGCGGGCTCCATCACCATCCTGGGCGTCACCACCATGCCCGGCGACGACGTCACCCACCCGGTGCCCGACAACACCGGCTATATCACCGAGGGTCAGTACTATCTGAAAAACGGCCGCATCGAGCCCTTCGGCTCCCTGTCCCGTCTGAAGCAGAACGTCAACGGCAAGACCCGCGACGACCACCGCGCCTTGATGGACTGCATGATCCGCCTCTACAGCTCCTACAAGGAGAGCCAGGAGAAGCGCTCCATGGGCTTTATGATGTCCGAGTGGGACGACAAGCTCCTCAAATACGGCGAGCTCTTCGAGTCCAAGCTGATGGACCTGTCGGTGAATATCCCCCTGGAACAGGCGCTGGACCTGGGCTGGGAGATCCTGGCCGACTGCTTCGAACCCAACGAGACCGGCCTCAAGACCAGCCTGCTCCAGGCGCACTGGCCCAAGCGGGACGCCCTGCAGTGAGGACACGCCTATGGCTGTGAAACTGACAAAAAATGAGCTGAAAGCGCAAAAAGACGCGTTAAAGCGCTTTGAGCGGTATCTCCCGACGCTGCAGCTGAAAAAGCAGCAGCTCCAGTCGGTGATGCTCCAGCTCAGCGCCCAGCTGGAGGCGTTGGAGGCCCGGCGGTCCGCGGCCATCAACGGCCTGGACGACTGGGTGGCCGTGTTCTCCGAGAACCGGACCATGGAGCGGAAGCTCCAGGATCTGGTGGAGCCGGAGAGCGTCATCTGCGGCGAGGAGAACATTGCCGGCGTCATTGTGCCGGTGTTCCGCGCCCTCCAGTTCCGGGAGATCGACTACGACCCCGGCGACTACCCCCTCTGGGTGGACACCGCCGTGGTGAAGCTCCAGGAGATCGCCGGGCTGGACGCCGAGGCCAAAACCCTCCGCCGCCGGGCCGAGCTGCTGGAGCAGGAGCTCCGGGTCACCTCCCAGCGGGTCAACCTCTTTGAGAAGGTCAAGATCCCCGAGGCCAAGGAGAATATTCGCGTCATCAGCATCTACCTGGGCGACCAGCAGACCGCCGCCGTCGTCCGGGGCAAGATTGCCAAAAACAAGCTGCGGGAGGTGGCGACGTGATTGAAAAAATGAAGGTCGTCTCCATCGTGGCCCAGGCCTCCCAAAAGGAGGCGCTGCTGAACGGGCTTCGCAAGCTGGGGCTGGTCCATATCCGCGAAAAGCAGGCCGCCGACCCGGCGTGCCTCCAGCGGATTTCCGACCTCTCCGGCACCGAGCTGGCCCTCCACGAGTACGCCCCCGAGACGCCCGCTTCCGAGCTCCTCTCCGACCGGGACTTTGAAGCGCTGTATGCAAAGGTTCGGGCCGTGCTGGATAACCGGCAGAATTTGAGCACCCAGCGGGCCACCCTGGTCAGCCAGGCCGAAAACCTGCGCAAGTGGGGCGACTTCGATCCGGCGGATTTTTGCTGGCTCCGGCAGCGGGGGATAAACCTCCATATCTACCGGCTGGACAAAAAATCTCTGGCGGCCCTAGCCGCCGACGGCGCCGCGCCCTTTATCCGGCTGACGCCGGTGGAAAAAATGGAGACCGTGGCCTTGTGGGGTCCCCTGCCCGAGGGCATCTCCGCCGACGAGTTCACCGTGCCCGACAAGGGCCTCGCCCAAATCGAGGGGGAAATCGCGGCCCTGGATCAGCAAATGGCGGACGGCGAGGCGCTGCTGAAACAGGCGGCGGCCCACATTCCCAGCTTCCAGGCCCAGATTCTCCAGGCCCAGAACGCCATGGAGTACTCCTCGGTCCGGAACACCGCCGCCTCCGAGGGCGGTCTGGTATGGCTCACCGGCTACGTCCCCGCCGACAATGTGGACGAGTTCAAGGCCGCCGCCGCTGAAAACCGCTGGGCCTGGGCCATGGACAATCCTCCGGACGAGGATGAATTGGTCCCCACCAAGGTCCGCTACAACAAGGTCACCCGGCTGATGATCCCGATTTTCGATATTCTGGGCGTCGTACCGGGCTATCGCGAATACGATATTTCCTTCTGGTTCCTGGCATTTTTCGCATTGTTCTTTGCCATGATCCTGGGCGACGCCGGCTACGGCGTGCTGCTCCTGATCGGCGCGGTCATCCTGACCGTCAAAAGCCACAAGCTCTCCGACGCCACGCTGCTCCTCTGGGTGCTGAGCATCGCCACGATTATATGGGGCGCGCTGACCGGCACCTGGTTCGGCCTGGAGTCGGCCATGCAGGTACCGCTGCTGCGGGCCGTCACCATTCCGGCCTTGGCCAACTACCCCGCCTACTTCGGCGTGGCCGCCACGGACCAGCAGAACGCCATTATGAAGTTCTGCTTTATCCTGGGCACGCTGCAGCTGTCTCTGGCCTGCGTGATGAGCATCAAGCGCAAGCTTACGGAGCGAAACCTCAGCTGGATCGCCGACCTGGGCTGGCTGATTGCCATCTGCGCCATTTATTTTCTGGCCCTGTACCTGGTCATCGGCGAGAACGTCCCGCTGGCTCCCGTGGGCGCCTGTGTGGGCGTGGGCTTCGTGCTGGTGGTGCTCTTCGGCGGCATGGCCCCGAATAAGAGCTTCTCCCAGGGTCTCAAGGCCGGTCTGGCCGACGCCTTTACGGTGTTCCTCAACACCATCAGCGCCTTTGGCAACGTCATGAGCTATATCCGGCTGTTCGCCGTCGGCATGGCCTCCCTGGCCATCGCACAGAGCTTCAACAATATGGCCGCAGGCTTTGAAGGCCCCCTGGTCATCGTCGCCGCCCTGATTATGATTGTGGGCCACGCGCTGAACCTGGTCATGGGCTTCCTCTCCGTGGTGGTCCACGGCGTGCGGCTCAACCTGCTGGAGTTTTCCGGACAGCTGGGTATGGAATGGGCGGGTATCGCCTACGAACCGTTTAAAAAGCTCGACAAGATCAAAAAATAAAGGAGAATTGTTATGGAGATCCAATATATCGGTATGGCTGCTGCTCTGGGCCTGTCCGCCATCGGCTCCGGCTTCGGTGCCGGCGCGGCGTGCCTGTCCTCGGTCGGTTCCTGGAAAAAGTGCTACGCCAGCGGCAAGCCCGCGCCCTTCATCATGGTCGCCTTCTCCGGCGCGCCTCTGACCCAGACCATCTACGGCTTCCTGCTGATGAACTTCATCCGCTCCGCCGTGGAGTCCGGTGCTTCCGGCATGCTGGCTCTGATGGTCGGCCTGCTGGGCGGATTGTCCATCGGTTTGTCCGCTTACTTCCAGGGCCGCGTCGCCGCCTCCGCTGCAGACGCCCTGGGCGAGACCGGCAAGGGCACCGCCAACTACTTCATCGTCATCGGCATCGTAGAAACTGTGGCGCTCTTTACCCTGGTTTTCTGCCTGCTGCTGCTCCAGTAAAATCAATCCCGCAAACACCTTGCACCGGTGGATTCCGTTGGGAGTCCACCGGTGTTTTTTCGCCAGCCGCTCCGTCAGGCCTACGGTCTGCACCTCCCCTAACGCCCAGGGGGCTTGAGTCGGTGCATTTGCCGCAAGCGCCCTGACGGCGAGGGCGCGGGATATCCCGCTTCCCCGGCGATTCCCAAGTGGACAAGGGCTGGATTGTCGATTATAATAAATAACAGAAACACGCGGACAGGCCGCGGGAAGCGAGGCTTTTCCATGGAGGAAGAATATATGATATCCGGCTACTGCCGCTGCACCGACCAGGCACGGACGGTACTGCTGGAATGGACCGGCGACGGCTGGGAGTCGGACTGCGGCTACCCCGGCTGCACCTTCCAGGGTGAATGCCCGGTGGCAGCCCGACTGCGGGAAATCGAGGCCGGAACGGAACAAGCATAAGGGCCAGACGGCCCGGGAGGAATGACGATGCGAGATGGATTTATCACCGTAGCCGTGGCCACGCCGGAGGTCGCCGTGGCCGACTGCGCCCACAATGCCCAAGCGACCGCGGATTTGATTGCCCAGGCCGCGGACCGGGGCGTCAAAGTACTGGTGCTGCCGGAGCTGGGGCTGACGGCCTACACCTGCGGCGACCTCTTTTTGCAGCCCACCCTGCTCCGAGGCGCGGAAGCGGCCCTGGAGACGGTGCTGGAGGCGACCAAGGGCAAGGACCTGGTGGCGGCGGTGGGCCTGCCGGTGGCGGCGGGCGGCTGCCTCTACAACTGCGCGGCCCTGTGTCAGAACGGCCGAATTCTCGGCCTGGTGCCCAAGGTCCATGTACCCAACTACAGCGAGTTCTACGAAAAACGCCACTTTACCCCGGCCCCGGCGGAGACCATGGCGGTGACCCTCTGCGGCCAGACCGTGCCCCTGGGGGCGAAGCTCCTCTTCCCCTGCCGGGATATCCCCGAGCTGGTCCTGGGCGTGGAGATCTGCGAGGACCTCTGGGTGCCGGACCCGCCGTCCAACCACCTGGCCCTGGCCGGGGCCACGGTGCTCTTAAACCTCTCGGCCAGCAATGAGATTTTGGGCAAGGCTCCCTACCGCCGGTCTCTGGTGGCGGGGCAGTCGGCCCGGCTCTCGGCGGCCTACCTCTACGCCTGCGCCGGCGAAGGCGAGTCCACCACCGATCTGGTGTTCTCGGGCCATGACTTGATCGCCGAAAACGGGACGATTCTCGCCGAGCAGCGGTTTGAAACCGGTCTGCTGGTCACGGAAATCGACGTGCAGAGGCTGGATCAGGAGCGCCGCCGCATGGGCAATGTGGCCGGCGGCTGCCCCGGCTGCGACCTGATCCCCTTCTCTCTGACCGTCACGGAGACGAAGCTGACCCGGCCTGTGGCCCCGATGCCCTTCGTCCCCGACGACCTGGAGCACCGGGCCGCCACCTGCGAGGAAATTTTTCATCTGGCCGCCCAGGGCCTGAAAAAGCGCCTGTGCCACACCCACGCTGCCGGGGCCGTCATCGGCCTCTCCGGCGGCCTGGATTCCACCCTGGCCCTGCTGATTACCGCCCGGGCCTTCGATCTCCTGGGTCGGGACCGGAAGGACATTCTGGCCGTGACCATGCCCTGCTTCGGCACCACTGACCGAACCCTCCAGAACGCCCTGACCCTGGCCCGGCAGCTGGGCGCTGAAATCCGCACGGTGCCCATCGGCGAGACCGTGCAGTCCCACTTCCGGGACATCGGCCAGTCCATGGACGACCACGATGTGACCTTTGAAAACGGCCAGGCCCGGGAGCGGACCCAGGTGCTGATGGATCTGGCCAACCAAAACGGCGGCCTGGTGGTGGGCACCGGCGACCTCAGCGAGCTGGCCCTGGGCTGGGCCACCTACAACGGCGACCATATGAGCATGTACGGCGTCAACGCCTCGATCCCCAAGACTCTGGTGCGCCATCTGGTGGACTATGCGGCCCGGGAGAGCCGGGACGAGGCCCTGACCCGGGTCCTCCAGGACATCCTGGACACGCCGGTCTCGCCGGAGCTGCTGCCCCCCGAGGAAGGACAGATCGCCCAGAAGACCGAGGATCTGGTGGGTCCCTACACCCTCCACGACTTTTTCCTCTACTACGCCATCCGCTGGGCCTTCCCGCCGTCCAAGGTCTACCGTCTGGCCCGGTACGCCCTGGGCGACCAGTTTGACGACGCGACCATTCTCCACTGGCTTCAGACCTTCTACCGCCGGTTCTTTACCCAGCAGTTCAAGCGCAGCTGCCTGCCTGACGGTCCCAAGGTGGGCTCGGCCACCCTCTCGCCCCGGGGCGACTGGCGGATGCCCTCCGACGCGGTCCGCGCCCTCTGGCAGGCGGAGCTGGACCGGCTGGAGGCGAAACAATGAACGGCGAGGAGCGCCGGGCCCAGCTGCTGGCACTGCTGCGGAAAAGCCGGGAACCCCGGTCCGGCAGCGACTTGGCCAAGGCATTGGGCGTCAGCCGGCAGGTCATCGTCCAGGATATGGCGCTGCTCCGGGCCCGGACCGATTTGGAGATTCTCTCCACCTACCGGGGCTACCTCCTGGACCGGGACGCCGCCCCCTGCCGCCGGGCATTCAAGGTCCGCCACAGCCCCGCCGACACCCGGCGGGAGCTCCAGGAAATCGTGGATCTGGGCGGCCGGGTGGAGGACGTGTTCGTCTATCACAAGGTCTACGGCGTGGTCCGGGCGGGTCTGCGCATCGCCTCCCGCCGGGACATTGAAGGCTTCCTGACCCGCCTCGCCTCCAGCAGATCCGAGCCCCTGATGCGGATTACCGACGATTTTCACTACCACACCGTCTCCGCCGCCAGCGAGGAAATCCTCGACGCCGTGGAGGCCCGGCTGGGCGAGCTGGGCTTTCTGGCCCCTCTGCGGGAATATGAACCCGAGGACGTCACAGGCCGGTAAAGGCCAAATATCGCGCAGATTCCATATTTTTTCACGCCATGTTCTCCGCTGGACGGCACATACTACCGGCGGAGGGATGTAGGATGCAAATGAAATCTGTCTTGCTCACCGTGGGAATCGGCGCCGTGGCCGGAGCGGCTACGATGCTGCTCATTCCCCGCCACAGCGAGGCCTACCGCCTGGCCGACGACGCCGCCCACAGCCTCAAGGAGGGCGCCGAGCGGGTCATCGACACCGTGCGGAGCCACTAAACCCCAGGGGGCGGGCAAACGCCCGCCCCGGCGTTGGAGCTGACAAGACAGTTGTCTTTTCACAAAAACTGTGCTATACTTTTGAGCAGAAAGCACAAATGAGGTGTTGGTATGACCACGAAAGAACCCCTGAATCTGACCATGCTCTGCGATTTTTATGAGCTGACCATGGGCAACGGCTACTGGAGCAAGGGTTTCCAGGACCAAATTACATATTTTGACGTCTTTTTCCGGGATGTGCCGGACAAGGGCGGCTTTGCCATTGCCGCCGGACTGGAGCAGGTGGTGGACTATATTCAAAACCTCCACTTCTCCGAGGCGGACCTGGACTATCTCCGGAGCCGGAAGCTCTTCTCCGAGGGCTTCCTGGACTATCTGCGGAATTTCCGCTTTACCGGCGACATCTACGCCGTCCCCGAGGGGACGCCCATCTTCCCCCGGGAGCCCATTCTGACCGTGCGGGCACCGGCCATTCAGGCCCAGCTGATCGAGACCTATCTGCTGCTGGCCATCAACCACCAGAGCCTGATCGCCACCAAGGCCAACCGGGTGGTCCGTGCCGCCCAGGGGCGGCGCGTGCTGGAGTTCGGCTCCCGCCGCGCCCAGGGCGCGGATGGCGCGGTGCTGGGCGCTCGGGCAGCCTACATCGGCGGCTGCGCCGGTACGGCCTGCACCATCTCCGACCAGCTCTACGGCGTCCATGCAGGCGGCACCATGGCCCACTCCTGGGTCCAGATGTTCGACACCCAGTACGAGGCCTTCAAGACCTACTGCGAGATCTACCCCGACAACCCGGTGCTGCTGGTGGATACCTATAACACCCTCAAAAAGGGCATCCCCGACGCCATCCGCGCCTTTAACGAGGTCCTCAAGCCCCGAGGCCTCACCAATTGCGGCATCCGCTTGGATTCCGGCGATATGACCTATCTCACCAAAATGGCCCGGAAAATGCTGGACGAGGCCGGCTGGCAGAGCTGCAAAATCTCCGTCTCCAACTCCCTGGACGAGTATATCATCCAGGACCTGCTGCTCCAGGGCGCGCAGATTGACATGTTCGGCGTGGGCGAACGGCTTATCACCGCCAAGAGCGAGCCGGTCTTCGGCGGCGTCTACAAGCTGGCCGCCGTGGAGAAGGACGGCCAGGTGATCCCCAAAATCAAAATCAGCGAGAACGTGGGCAAGATCACCAACCCCCACTTTAAAAAGCTCTACCGCTTCTACGGCAACGACACCGGCAAGGCCATCGCCGACTATCTGGCCGTCTATGACGAGACCGTGGACGACTCCCAGGACATCGAAATCTTCGACCCCGAGGCCACCTGGAAGCGCAAGCGCGTCTACAATTACACGGCCCGGGAGCTCCAGCAGCCTATTTTCAAGAACGGGCAGCTGGTCTACCGGCTGCCCAGCCTGCAGGAGATCCAGGACTACTGCAAGAAGGAAGTGGACGCCCTCTGGGACGAGGTCAAGCGCTTCGACAATCCCCACACCTATTATGTGGACCTGTCCCAGAAATTATGGGATATCAAATACCGCCTGCTCCGGGAAAACAATCAGGCCTGACCGGACCCGGAACGGCGATTCGTCAATCGATACAGATTTACCAATTCAGAAAGCCGCCTCGTTGTAATTTTCTACACCGTTTTCCAGATTCCCCGTTGACTTTCCCGGCAATTCATATTAAATTATAGATATAATATATGATTTTCCGAATGATGCCGGCGAGCGTCTCCGGGTGTCATCGGAGGACTTTTTTTGGAGGGACACGATATGCGAGTTTCCGAAATCTTTGAAAAGCGCGCCGCATTCTCCTTTGAGGTATTCCCGCCCAAGACGGACGTGGGTATGCAGAAGCTCTGCGGCGAGGGCGGCGTTCTCGACCAGCTCTACACCCTGAACCCTGACTACATCTCCTGCACCTATGGCGCCGGCGGCACCAATGTGGGCAAGAACCTGGAAGTCCTGGACAAGATCCAGAAGGACGGCAAGTGCACCCCTGTGACCCACTTCACCTGCATCGGCAACACCAAGGAGGGCATCAAGGACCAGCTGAACACCTACCTGGCCCACGGCATCAACCACATGCTGGCCCTGCGCGGCGACCTGCCCTTCGGCTGGACCGGCACCGGCGGCGACCTGCACTATGCCACCGAGCTGGTGAAGTTCGTCCGGCAGGAGTTCGGCGACAAGTTCACCATCGCTGTGGCCGGTTCCCCCGAGGGCCACATCGCCTGCCGCAGCCTGGAGGCTGACATCGCCTTCCTGAAGCAGAAGCAGGACAACGGCGCTGACTACATCATGACCCAGCTGTGCTGGGATATGGATCAGTTCCGGTACTGGCTGGACGCCATCCGCGGCGCCGGCATCTGGCTGCCCGTGGACGTGGGCATCATGCCCATCCTGGACCAGGCTGCCACCATCAACATGGCCCTCAGCCGCAACGGTTGCGTCATGCCCCGGAAGCTCTGCGAGATCATCTCCAAGCACTGGATCTTCCCCAACCCCTTCGACAAGGAGCCCTTCGACGCCAACGCGGCGCAGAAGAAGGCCGACTTCAAGGAGGCCGGTATCGAGTATACCATCAACCAGATCGACGAGTATCGCGCCTGCGGCATCGACGGCATCCACCTCTATGCCCTCAACAAGTACGAGGACGTGGCCCGCATCGCCAAGGAGAGCGGCCTGATCGACCTGATCTAATTGCACTGCTTCACCGCCCGGTCAATCCCCGGGCGGTTTTTTCGCGTCTGTTTGCGCTTCCAGAGCCTGCCCACTCAGCCGCCGGGGCTGGGTGCGTTCGGCGGAGGTGCATCCAACACAGGCGTACAGTCCGGGCGGCTGCTAGCCGCCCCTACAAGGTGGAAAGGTAGCGGGTCGCGATGGCTGCGGGCTTGATTTGGCGGGGTGTGGGCACCCCGCCCTACGGACCGGATCGAAAGCGCGGCGTAGGGGCGGCTAGCAGCCGCCCGAGCAGGCCGCCGATTTCCACCGCACTCCCGCCGAACGCTGTAGGGCGGCATGCCCCCGTGCCGCCATGGCCGGATTCCGTTACCTGCAAGCCTGGCGGTTCCGGGGGCTGCGGTTCGGGCGGCTGCTAGCCGCCCCTACGGTGTGTGCGTTCGACGGAGGTGCTTTTGATGCCGGTACCGAGCGGGCCGATGTGGGCATCGGCCCCTACGGAGTGCGTTCGGCGATGGTGCGTCCGGCGCGGCGGTGCGCACGCTTCCCCCGCCGCTCTGTCACAGACATCTTCAGCAAAGCTTTTTAACGGACTGCGACCAGGGGGCTGCCGAAGCAGCCCCCTGGTCTTAATGTAGCACTGGCTTTAGCAGCTGCAGTTGTTCTCGCAGCAGCCGGAACCGAAGAAGCCGGTGTTGCCGCAGACCAGCAGCAGAATCAGGATGATGATCCACCAGTTGTTGCTGCCAAAGACACACATACCAGAAGAATTGCAAGACATATTCATGACCTCCTGAAAGAAATCGGGGTCGCGCCCCGTTCATTCCATGATATGCCCGCAGTCCGATTTGGTTCCTCTCAGGCCGCCGGTTCTTCAAAAAGCGCTGAGATGGGCGCAAACCGGTAGCCCATGTCTTCCCATTGGGTCAAGAGCTCGTCGAGGATGGCGGCGTTGGTGGTGGAGGTGGAATGGAGCAGCACCACGGCCCCGTTGTGAATGCGGGGCACCAGCTTTTCAAAGGCCGCCTCCGCCGTGGGTTGGTGATCCTGCTCCCAATCCACATAGGCCAGGCTCCAGAATACCGTCTTATACCCCAGCGCTTGGGCCATCTGCAAATTGCTCTCGCTGTAGATCCCCCGGGGCGGACGGTAGTATTTCTCCATCTCCCTGCCTGTGATGCTCTCATAGGCCGCCGCCACCCGCTCCAGCTCCGACTGGAACGCCGCCGGATCGGCAATAGACGCCATATCGCCGTGGCTCCAGGTGTGATTGCCCACGGTATGGCCCTCGTCCACCATCCGCCGCACCAGGTCCGGGCAGGTCTCCAGATAATTTCCCACCAGGAAAAAGGCCGCCGGAACCTGATGGGCCTGCAGTACGTCTAGAATCTGCCCGGTGCAGCCCTTTTCATAGCCGGCATCAAAGGTCAGGTAGATCACAGGCTCCTCCGAGGAGCCCACATACGCCGCATCATATTCCCGCAGCACCGTGGCGCTGGTATTTCCCGCCGGCGGTGCGCCGTCCTCCTGGAAATGGAGGCCCCAGGAGCCCGCCGCCACCAGCAGCGACCCGGAAAACGCGGTGCATACGGCCACCAGGCCCGCCAACAGCAGGCCGCAGAAGAGCATTATCCGGCTGTTTCTTCGGATCATTGTATCACCCCGTCATCATTCTATGGGACAAGGACCGGCAGTAGAACCCATTCTTGACAAGGCGGATTGTTTGTATTATAATCGCTAATACAAAAGATGCAAGGAGGTATCCCCTATGTTGCAAATCTCTCATCTCACCAAGACCTACGGCGCCAAGACTGCCGTGGACGATCTGAGTCTGCACATTGCCCCCGGGGAAATTTATGGCTTTATCGGCCACAACGGCGCCGGCAAAACCACAACGCTCAAGGCCTGCTGCGGCATTCTGCCCTTTGACCGCGGCGAGATCCGGGTGGACGGCATTTCCATTCGGGAGAACCCCCTGGAGTGCAAGCGCCGCATCGCCTATATTCCCGACAATCCCGATCTCTATGAATTTCTCACCGGCTTCCAGTATTTGAATTTCATCGCCGACATCTTCGGCATCTCCAAGGACGAGCGCCAGCGCCGCATCCAGCGCTATGCCGAGCTCTTCTCCCTGACCGGGGATCTGGGCCAGCCGGTCTCGGCCTACTCCCACGGCATGAAGCAGAAGCTGGCCATTCTCGGCGCACTGCTGCACCAGCCGCGGCTGCTGATGATGGACGAGCCCTTTGTCGGCCTGGACCCCTCGGCGTCCCACCAGCTCAAAACCATCATGCGGGAGCTCTGCGATCAGGGCTGCGCCATTTTCTTCTCCACCCACGTGCTGGAGGTGGCGGAAAAGCTCTGCGACAAGGTAGCCATCATCCGCGGCGGCAAGCTGGTCGCCTCGGGGTCCATGGAGGACGTCAAGGGCGACGCCAGCCTGGAGGACGTGTTCCTGGAGCTGGCAGAAAAGGCAGGTGCGTAATATGCTGGCAACGCTGCTGCGCCTCCGATTCCGGAGCCTTCTGGGCGGAACCCGCCGGAGAAAACGCACCACGGGCTTCGTCGCCTTTATGGGCATCGTCTACCTCTATCTCTTCTTCTGCATCGGCATGCTGTTCTATCTGCTCTTCTCCTCCATCTGCGAGCCGTTTGCGGCGCTGGGGCTGTCCTGGTTCTACTTCACCCTGGCTGCGCTCTTCGGTCTGATCTTCTCCCTGATGGGCACGGTGTTTTTTGCCCAGGCCCAGCTCTACAACGCCAAGGACAACGAACTGCTGCTTTCCCTGCCCATCCCGCCGGGTACGATTCTGCTGAGCCGGATGGTGTTTCTGTGGCTCATGGATTTCGCCATGAACCTGCTGGTCCTGCTGCCCGCGGCGCTGGCCTATGCCTGGCAGATCGGCTTCACTGCCACCGGATATGCGGCCCAGGTCCTGCTGGCGCTGCTGCTCCCCTGCCTGAGTCTGGCGCTGAGTACGCTGGCGGCGTGGGGCGTCTCGGCTCTGACGCGCCGGCTGGGCCGGTTCAAAACCCTGATGACCATGGTGCTCTCCCTGTGCTTCCTCGCCCTCTACTTCTACGGCTACAGCCAGATGCAGACGCTGCTGATGCTGCTGATCGCCAATGCCGAGGCGCTGGCCCAGGCAGCCATGGGGACCATGCTGCTCTATCACCTGGGTCTGGCGGCCCTGGGCAATCTGCCGAGCCTGCTGCTGACGGCGGCCCTTTGCCTGGTTCCGATGGCGCTGGTCTACTGGCTGCTCGCCCGGACCTTCCTCTCCTTCGCTCTGGCCTCCCAGGCCGGCGGACGGCGGCGGGGCAAGGTGGGACCGGCCAAGGTCAGCTCTCTTCCCCGGGCTCTCTTCTTCCGGGAGCTTCGGCGTCTGGGCTCCAGCGCCCCGTACATGATGAATGCCGGCACCGGTATTCTGATGATGGCCCTGCTCACCGGCGCTGCCTGGCTCCAGCGGGACAGCCTCGGCGTCTTCTTTGCCGCCCTGCCGGTCTCTCCGGCTGCCGCTGCCTCTCTGGCCATGGCCTTCCTGGCCTCTATGACGCTCTTTACCGCCCCGTCGATATCCCTGGAGGGTAAGACACTCTGGTGCATCCAATCCCTGCCTGTGGACCCGGCAGCCGTTCTGGCGGCCAAGCTGCGGCTCCACATCCTGCTGGGGCTGCCGCCTGCCGTTCTCTGCACGGCGCTCACCTGCGCGGCCATGGGCGCCGGCGGCCTGTCCTGTCTGGCCGCCCTGACGCTGCCCGCCGCCGTCACCTGGTTCACCGCCGACGTGGGGCTGACGATGAACCTCCTCTTCCCCCGGCTGGACTGGATCAACGAAACCGCCGCCGTCAAGCAGGGTGCTTCCATCATCCTGACCATGCTGATCTCCATGATGGCCGTGGTGGGCGCGCTGTTCCTGGGCATGCTGCTCCTGCAGTTCCTCCCGGAAGCCGCCGCGCTGGTGGTCCTGGCCCTGGTCTTCTGTCTGGTGACTCTGCCCCTGCGCATCTGGCTCAAAACCCGGGGCGCCCGGCGGTTCGCCGCCCTGTAAGCCCGGACAACGGCCCACATTACAACTCTTCCAACCAAACGCCATGCGATTGCCAAAACCTACAAGCCGAAGCAATCGCATGGCCGGATCTTTGATAAGGAGCGCATCGATGACGACGATCTTAGAAGAAGCACGGGCATTACTTCCGACGCTGCGGGCCATCAAAGCGGACCTGCACCGGCATCCGGAGCTATCCTTCGCCGAGAGTCGCACCACCCGCGTAATCCGTGAGACACTGTTGGCGCTGGACCTGGAGCCGGTGGCGCTGGACCTGGAGACTGCTACGGTAGCGATGCTGCGGGGCGCGTTCCCCGGCCCCACGGTGGCGCTGCGGGCAGATATCGACGCCATTGCCCAGCAGGAAGCCCCGGACAATGGGCTTATTTCGGAAACCCCCGGCGTAATGCACGGCTGCGGCCATGATTTTCACACCGCCTGCCTCCTAGGCGCGGCGCAGCTTCTGGCGGCCCGCCGGGGGACGCTGCACGGCAATGTCGCATTCCTGTTCCAGCCCGCCGAGGAAATCACCCAGGGCGCTGCTGCCATGGTGCGCTGCGGGCTGTGGGAGGCGCTGCCGGAGAAACCGGCCTGTCTCTTCGCCCAGCACACCCGGCCGGAGCTTCCCTGCGGCCAAATCGGCATTGTGCCGGGCCCCATTATGGCTGGAAAATCCCATTTTGAAATCACGCTCCACGGGGTCGCCGGTCACAGCGGCGCGCCGCACCGCTGTGTGGATGTGATCGTCGCCGGAGCGGCCATCGTCAACGGCATTCAGACCATTGTCAGCCGCAACACCGATCCCTTGGAGCCGCTGGTCTGCGCCGTCTTCTCCATCCACGCCGGGACGCCGGAGAACTTTGTCCCCGAGACGCTGACGATGACCGGGGCCATCCGGGCCCACCGGGATTCCGTGCTCCGCGAAACCGAGGGCCGGCTGGAGCGGCTGGTGCGGCAGCTGGCGGAGAGCTACGGCTGCACCTGTGAGATCAGCTTTCAGCCCCAGGTGCCCGTCACCTGGAACAGGCCGGATATGACCGCCTTGGCCCGGCAGGCCGCCGCCGCGGTGGTGGGAGAGGCCCATCTCGTATCTCCCCGGGGGAATATGGGCTCGGAGGATTTTGCCGTTCTGGGCCAGACCGTGCCGTCGTTCTTCTATTGGACCGGCACAGGCTTCCCCGGCCGGGACAACCCGGGCTGGCACAGCGACCGCTTCCGCACCGATGACGACGCCCTGCCCATCGGCGCCGCCCTCATGGCCCAATCGGCCCTGACCGCCTTGGAAGCCCTCGCGGCTGACCGCTGATCTGCTCAAAAAATACGGGTGTGCACTTCAATTCAGGGCGCACACCCGTGTTTATTTTTATTTTATCTCTGCCTGGTCTATCTCCCAGGGCTCCGGCTCCATGGGCCGGACGACTGCCGTCCGGGGGGCGGGCTGGGTATGGTCCTCGATCACGGCGTCGATGGCCGCCTCATAGCCGGTCAGGGCCGCAAAGGGGGAAAACTGGGCCGCCCGGTCCTCCATGGACATGGGCTGGCGCTTGGGGGAGACATGGTGGGGCAGATACAGGATATCTTCGTAATCCGTCATGCCTTGTGCCCTCCGATTTGACTGTTGCGGTCTCGGGCGGTGGCATCCTCCTCCAGGTTCATGGCCCGGAGAATGGCATTTTTGCCGTATTTTTTCCGAATGGTCAGCACGGCCTGCTGCATCCGCCGTTCCCGGTCCCGGGCATGCGCCTCCTGCTGCTGCCGGGCCGCCCGGGCCTCATAGTCGGTGAAGAGGTCCAGCTGCTCAAAGCCCGCCTCCTGCCCCAGCACCGCCGACTCCGGCTGGAGCCGGTTGACCGTGACGGTGAGCCGCCGCACCAGCAGGGACCCGTCCACGATCTCGTCGTAAAGCGCCGTGGCCGCCGCCACAATCTGCCGGGCCGAAGCCGTGGGCCGGGGCAGATTGCGGCTGCCGTGGGCGTGCTGAGGCACCGCCCGGCCGTAGCCGTCCCGAACCACCGGGCCGCGGTACTGCCGCCGCCGCTGAGGATCGGTGAGATTTTCGATATCATAGCCCACGGTGAGGACGATCTGGTCGGTACACAGCTCCTTTTCCACCAGATCCAGGGCCAGCAGATCCGCCATTTCCCGCAGCACCAGCCGCCCCTTCTCCGCCGGATACGCCTTGTGGAGCACCTGGCCCGAGCAGAGGCTGCTGCTGTGGGGCCGGTAGGCCTTGATTGCCGCCACGGTACAGGGCTCCCAGCCCCAGGCGTGGTCGATCAGCAGCTCGGCATTTTTGCCGAAGAGCCGGTAGAGCAGATCCTCGTCCCGCACCGAACATCGCGCCACGTCGCCCATGGTGAACAGGCCATGCTGCTCCAGCTTTCGGGCCGTGCCCCGGCCCACCCGCCAGAAATCCGTCAGCGGCCGGTGGCTCCACAGGGCTTTTCGGTAGCCCAGCTCGTCCAGGGCCGCGATACGCACGCCGTTTCGGTCGGCAGGCATCCGCTTGGCCACAATATCCATGGCCACCTTGGCCAGATACAGATTGGTCCCGATCCCCGCCGTGGCCGTGATTCCGGTCTGGGACAGCACATCCAGAATGATCTCCATGGCCAGCTCCCGGGCCGTCATCCCCCGCGGCTTGAGATAGTGTGTCACGTCCAGAAAGACCTCGTCAATGGAGTAGACGACGATGTCCTCGGGGGCGATATATTTGAGATAGATCCGATAGATCTTCGTGCTGTATTCCACATAGTAGGCCATCCGCGGCGGCGCGATCAGATAGTCGGCCTCCAGCCGGGGGTCGGCCTGGAGCTCCGAACGGAAGCAGGACCGCCCCTGGAGCTTCCCGTCCGGTGCACGGAATTGCCGGCGGGAGTTGACCTCCTTCATCTTCTGCACCACCTCGAAAAGCCGGGGCCGCCCCGGAATGCCGTAGGTCTTCAGCGACGGCGTCACCGCCAGACAGATGGTCTTGTCGGTACGGCTCTCATCGGCCACCACCAGGTTGGTATCCATGGGGTCCAGGCCGCGCTCCCTGCACTCCACCGAGGCATAAAACGATTTCAGATCAATGGCAAGGTACGTCCGTTCCTCCAAGGCCGCTCCCCTCCTCCGGCTTGATCTTCCCGAGGAAATCCCCTCGGGGCACATAGGGTAACTCCAACTGCCAGCCCAGACGATTCATTTCGTGGAGCTTCACCAGCACCAGATTGAGATGGACGCCCAGCAGCGCCGCCAATTCCGCCACGTCCCGGCCCTGACGCAGGTGCTCCAGCACCGCATCGTCATCCAGGAGCAGATGGGCCGCGAAGGCGTTGGCCTCGTACTCCGGCGCCGTGCGCATGTCGAAGAGCGAGAACTCGGGCAGCGCGCCGCCGCGGGCCAGCTGCCGGTGGAGCGCGTCGTGGCCCAGTTCATGGGCGCAGACCAGCTGCATCAGCCCCGGCTCCATCCGGGCGTTGAGTAGGATATGCCGCTCCCGCTGACGGTAGGTGTACATGCCCAGCAGGTCCCGCAGATTCTCCAGCCGGTGAACATAGACGCCCAGCGCCTCAGCAACGGCCAGGGCGTCCCGGGTCCCGCAGCGGCGCACCACGGCCCGGGCCTTGCTGTGAATGACATCGGCGCGCAGCAGCACGGCGCTCCCTCCTCTCCTCGTTCTCTCTTAGGATGTCCCGTCTCCGGGACGTCAATCCCCGACGGTTGTCTTGCGGAATTTGCGGGGCGTATAGGCCGCAGCGCTCCGGGCCTTGGACTCCCAATAGATATCCTGCAGCGCCTTCATTACGGCGTCCTTGTCCTGGTCCGACAGCGTTCCGCCGGCGAACAGGCCCGCCATGCCGTCGATCAGATCCTGGGCCTGCTGCATCCCCCGGCCGCCGTAGCGCTCCGCCGCCGCCACCACAAAGGCTTCGTCCTCGGTCAGCAGATAGTTGACCTCCAAGCCGAAAAAGTCCGCAATCTTCCGGTAGGCCTCCTTGGTCCGCGGAAAGGACTGGCCCGTCTCATACCGCGTAATCATCCGCCGGTTCAGCCCCAGTCCGTCCGCCACCTGCTGCTGCGTCAGACCCCACTGCTCCCGCGCCGCCTTGAACTTTTCCGCAAATGTCATGCCGTCCCTCCTTCTGTCCCATATATGGGACATTGAACTGCGCATTTCCATTGACAAGCGCAGTCGTATTGCGTATACTAATGATGAGCAATTGAAGTACTCATAGTGTACATCCAACTGCGCATTCTGTCAAGATATTGATGAAGGAGGCGATCTCCATGGAAGGTCCCTGGAGGAAAGCATATGTGTCCGTCAATCTCGATGTGGACGAGGACGGTGTCCCGCATCCCCGGCTGATCCGCTGGCCCAACGGCCGGGAATTTCCCATTGACCAGCTCAAGGATAAGCGCCGCGCGGCCTCCACCCGGGTCAGCGGCGGCGGCATCCGCTACACCGTGCTGATTCGGGGGAAGGAAGCATTTCTCTTTCAGGAGGGAAACAAGTGGTTTGTGGAGGCCAAGCCGTCCTAGACAGGTTCGGGCCGCAGCTCTCCTCGTTCCTCCAGATACCGGTGGGCCGCTTCCAAAATGGTCCGCGCATTGTCATAGGTCAGCAGCTCCCGCGCTTCCTCCAGCGTGGCCCAGCGCAGGCTGCGAATCTCCGACGGCTGCGGCGTCGTCTCGGTATCTCCGGCCCGAGCTGTAAAATACACCACGTCTTTGATGCAGCCCGCATAGGGCGAATAGGTCGTCACAATCCGAAAGCCGGGGTCGAGCTCCACGATCAGACCGGTCTCCTCCCAGATCTCCCGGGCGGCGGTCTGAAGCTCATCTTCGCCCGGCTCCATATGCCCTTTGGCAAAGTCCACATGGCCCTTGCGCATCTGCACCATCAAATATCGAATGCCGTCCTCGAATCTGGCCCAGACCACGGCCCCGCAGCTTTTTTCGTGAATCAGCGCCGCCTGCCGGGTTCTGTTCTTCTGCCAGTCCTCCCGGGTGAGGGAAAAGAGCACGTCGTCATAGACCGCGCCGTCACGGGTCCGTATGGCCCGGCAAAGCCGCCCCTCCTGGATAAACCCCAGGCTGCGGAGCAGCGCCATAGACGCTTCGTTCTCGCCAAAGGCCCGCGCCGTCACGGAAGCGTAGCCATCCACGGTAAAAAGGCGCTCCAGCACCGCCGATAACGCCTCCGTCATATAGCCCCGGCGGCTGTAGGACTCCTCCAGCCAGTAGGATACCTCTATGGAATTCACCCCATGGCGCAGAGAATCCTCGTGGATATACACCATGCCGATCAGCCCCTCCGGCAGCGTTATCGCAAGCTGTTTGTCGCTGTCGCGCTGCGCCGCCAAATACGACGCCGTCTGTGCCCGGTCCATGGGCTGCATACAGTTATACCGCTGGACAAATTCTGTGTGGTATAAGTCATAAAACCGTTCCAAATCCGTTTCGCAGAGACTGCGAAGCTGCAAACGAGCCGTGGAAAGCTCCATGTTGGTTCTCCCCCTTTGCGTATATTGGGATGATTATATCTAATTTTGCAGGAAAGCACAATCCCCGCAGCGCAATGGCCCCGCCCATAAGGGCGCATCCGCCGAAACCGCCGCGCCAGCCACCACCCCCGGGCCATGGCGGCATGTAGGCATGCCGCTCTACGAGGTTCGGCGAAGGTGCGGTGAGAATCGCTAGCCTGCCCGGGCGGCCATACAGGCCGCCCCTACGCCACGCTTTCGATCTGGTCCGTAGGGGCGGCTTTATGCCCGCCCGGGCCGCACCGCCGGAATTGCCAGGCTTTCGGTTTACAACGTTCGGCGGGAGTACCGCAGGAATCGAGGGCGTTTTCGGGCGGATATATAATCCGCCCCTACATGCACGCGCCACCATTTCCTGTTGTAGGGGCGTGCAAAATACCTATTCCCTATTACCTTCCCTAACACAAAAAAAGGGGCTGTCTCAAAATGATTTGGAAAAATCAATTGAGACAGCCCATCTTTT